>WNFO01006019.1_pt1 | contig 10689 bp, 7 predicted proteins | sample 5400251 | NCBI WGS metagenome assembly WNFO01 (sample SAMN13153354, study PRJNA577476) | soil metagenome | isolation source: 100 cm saprolite under Madrone tree | place: USA:California | collected 2016-06-14 | reverse complement strand
GGAGGTCATGCGCGAGTTCCGATAGCCGGCAGATAGTGTCGACCAGCCGATCAACATCCACGCCCGGCTTGCCGCGAAAGCCCTTCAGCAGCGGATAGCCCTTCAGGGAAGCCAGCATCGTGCGCGCGGTCTGTTCGCCGACCGGCGCGAGCCGCACCGCAGTGTCGGCAATCAGCTCAACCATGATCCCGCCAAGCCCCGCCGCGACCAGCGGACCGAACTGACGATCATTCTTGACGCCGAGTACGATCTCGACCCCGGGGGGCACCATCTGCTGCACGCTGATGCCATCGATCCGCGCGTGCGGGGCATAGCGCAAACAGGACTCCAGTATCTGCTCAGCGGCCATGCGTGCTTGCTCCGGTGTCGAGACGCCAAGCCTGACGCCGCCGGCTTCGGTCTTGTGGAGGATATCGGACGAAACGATCTTGATAGCCGTCGGGCTCGCGATCTGGCTCACCGCAAGCGCAGCGCCTTCCGGATCGTGCACCAGCATTTCCTTTGGCGTGGCAATTCCATAGCAGGCAAGGACCCGCTTCGAATCGGTCTCGGACAAGGCCGCGCCTCGGGACTTCCCGTCGATGATCTTCCGGGCAGCCTGCTCAACCGACGGATCGGAGCGTCGGGAGGCGTCGGCGGGTTCTACCCGCTTGTGCCAGTAGAACCATGCCCGCAGGGCGGCAAAGCATCGATCCGCCGAGCGGAACACGCAGACCCTTGGATCGGCGTCGAGGAGCTCGCTGCCCGGCCCCTGGTACCATTCGTTCATCCAGACCACCGCGAGTGGACGTTCAGAACGGGCCGCAGCCTCGACGATCGTCGGCGCGCGGGCACCGCTCGATGAAGCGTGTGCAAAGATCATCGGCAGCACCAGTGCGCTGAAACCGGCATCGTTCAAGAACGCATCGAGGCAAAATCCGAACGTCTCCGACGTTTTCAGCACTTCGGCGGTGAGGTCCGACGGATTACCGACCGAGCCAAAATCCGGAACGACCTCGCATAGCGCACTGTCGGTTTCTGGCGCGATCGCGGGCAACAGGACGCCATGGGCCTCCGCCTTGTCGGCACAGATCACGGCCGCCCCGCCGGACGTCGAGAGAATGCCGACGCCCGCTCCGCCCGACGGGGCTCTCGATTTCGCCATGAAGGCTGCGGTCTCCAGCACCGCTTCCAGACTGTCAACCGCGATCGCGCCCGCCTCTTCAATCGCAGTGCGATAGGCGACCACCGAGCCGACCATGGTGCCGGTATGCGACATCGCCGCCTTGCTGGAGGTCTCGCTGTTGCCGGTCTTGTAGACGATCAGCGCCTTTCCGGCGGCCCGCGCCTTGCGCGCGGCTGCGAGAAAGCGGCTACCGTCCTTGACGCCCTCGAGCAGGCAGATGATCGATCGCGTGTCGTCGTCTTCCGCGAGATAGGAGATGAAATCGCAGACGTCGACGTCGCAGGAATTTCCGGCGGCGAGATAATGCGAGAACCCGACGCCGCGCTGCATGCCCTGCAACACCGTATAACCAAGCGCACCGCTTTGCGAGACGATCCCGATTGGTCCGCGACGATGCCCCATGGTGGCGTAGCCAGGCATGAAATTGAGGCCTGCGCCGGATCGTGTATTGGCGAGCCCGACGCAATTCGGCCCGACGACACGCACACCGGTACGCTGGGCAAGCTGCAGCAGGCGCTGCTGCGCCTCAACCCGATCGGGTTTGGAGGTCTCCGCGAAGCCCGAAGCATAGACGATGACCCCGCCGGCTCTCACGGCTGCGGCGCTCTCGATCATGCCCTCCACCATCGGCCGCGCCACGCACAGCACAACACAATCCGGGCTCTCCGGCAGGTCCGATAGCGAGGGCACGCAGGGGCGGCCGAGCAAGCTCTGATATTTCGGATTGATGGCGTACACCTTGCCGGAGAAATCCGCCATGTTGGACAGCGTGCGCTCACCAAACGAACCTGATGTCTCCGACGCTCCGACGACCGCGACAATCTCGGGATCGATCAAGCGGCGGAGATCGTCGTGGTGATATACCGCTCGCGTGGTTGCAGGAGCCATGCCTTGGTCCCTCTTTATTTTGAGGCCAGCCGGAAACACCGGCGGCGGTGTCGTTCCTATCTCGGCAGCCCAAGTCCCCGTTGCGCGATCAGGTTGCGTTGAATTTCGTTGGTGCCGATGCTGATGACCCACATCAGGGAATGGCGCAGATTCTGCTCGAACCGGCCATTGTCGAGGGCGCCCGGCATCTGCTCAGAAAGCGCAGCGCGCATGCCGATAATATCGAGGGCTCCTTCACCGAAGCGTTCCATCAGCTCGCCGGAAAACACCTTGCTCATCGCGCCGTATTCCGGCGGCGTTATTCCATCGGCCGCGAGTTCCGCGCAATGCATCATCAACTGGCGGCCGGCCTCGATTTCGGACGCAAACGCAGCCATTCGGTTTCGGACGATCGGGTCATCGCACAGCGGTGATATGTCGCCTTCCTTAGCGATGACGTGCCGGCGCAATTGTTCAAAGGCGTGCGCGACCTTGAGGACGATGCCGCCACCGACAAGCCCGCGTTCGAAGGCGAGCGCGCCCGTCAGCACCTTCCATCCGCCATTGAGCTCGCCGACCATGTTCTCCAGGGGAATGCGCACGTCGTCATAGAAGATGTTGGCAAAAGACCCGTCGTACATGGTGGTCGCCGGCCGGATCGTGATGCCAGGCGCATCCATCGGGACGATGAACATGCTGATACCGGCATGCGCGGGCTTCGCATCCGGGTCGGTTCGTGCCGCGAGGAACATGTATTTTCCCCACCAGGTTGTGGTCCAGATCTTCTGTCCGTTGATGATCCAGGCGTCGCCGGCACGCACCGCGCTGGTCCGCAAGGCTGCGAGATCGGATCCGGCCTGGGGCTCGCTGTAACCCATGCCATGCATGGCCTCGCCGCGAAGGATTTCAGGCAGGTATGTTTGCTGTTGCTCCGGCGTGCCGAACATCATCAACGCGTTGGCCTGAATCGCCGCGCCGATTCGCGGTGCCTCGCCGCGCTCCATGGTTTCCATGAAAGCGATTTGTTCGAGCGGTGAGCACGCCTGACCACCGAATTCCTTCGCCCATCCCAATCCGATCCAGCCGGTCTTGCCGATATCGCGTGCGAATTCGGGATCGAACTCGCGCTTCGAGAACGGCTTCGCATCGAAACCTGCCTTGCGCTCGCCAGACCAGTTTTGTTCCAGCCACGCCCTCGCCTGTTCGCGCAGGTCATTGCCGGCCGGGCCGAGATCATATTGCGGCAATCCGGAGCCGCCGTCGTCGAGCAGAAACGAGGCGATGCGTCGCCGTGCGTGCGCCGTACCACCGAGCGCAATGGTATCGAGATGCACTCGCTTGAAGTGCCGCGGTGCCTCGTGTTCTTCGGCGTATCCAATCGCGCCGAAGGTGTGCTGGATTTCGAGCGAGACCCGCCGCAGCGCGTCACCGGCGAAGGCGATGGCCGAATTGGCGAAATAACGCCAATCACGGTCATTGCCATCGTGCAGATGCGCCGCATGATCAAGCGTCAGCCGGACGCCTTCAAGTGCGATCAGGCAATCGGCGAGCTTGTGCTGGATCGCCTGGAACTTGCCGATCGCCTGCCCGAACTGCTTGCGCTCCTTTGTATAATCGACCGCGAGTTCGAAGGCGCGCCGCGCCGCGCCATAGGCCCGGGCCATGAGGGCAAGTTTTCCATCGATCAAAAGGTCATCCGGCACGGAATGCTCCAGCGCAACGAGGGTCGCCGGTGCGGAAATCAGTCGAACCTCATGGAGACCCCAGGCACCCAATGCCCTCGTCGGCTGAACCACGACACCGGACGCGCCCAGCTCGATAACCACGAGCGCGGATTTGTCCGCGGCCACGAGAAGGTGCGTGCAACTTTCCGCCACCTCGACGAAGCGAAGCAGACCGCTAGCGCGTCCGTTTTCAAGTCGGACCGAGCCCGCATTGCGGTCCGGATCGAGCGGACCAAACGAAAATGCGACGCGCGCTGCACCAGCATGCAGTTTCTCGAGCAATTCGACGGCGGCTTCGGAGCGAACACCCGACAACGCCAGATTGGCGAGAGCGGCTGACCACATGGGTGCCGGGCACGCGGCGCGGCCAAGTTCGGCCATCACCACCAAAACCTCTCGAAGGCCCCCCTCGGTGACATCGCAGCCAAGTGAAGCGACACCTTGCCTTACGAGCCTGGTCCAGATCGCCGAAACTTCCTCGGAGAGCATCGCCTGGTCGACGTCCGCGCGCCATTGCTCGCCGAGAAACCCGCGCAGGGAATCCCGGAGCATCTGCCTGACTTCTTCATTTGGCAGTTGGATCAAATCCATGCCGACAGCCTTAGATACCGATATTCCCGGGCTTACTTCCGAAGTTCTCGTCGCCGCGGCGCGGACCATTCACGGCCGCGACGCACCGAAAACACTTCGGCCGTTCGCCCTCGGACGATTTACGCCTAGCCGAATTTCGGCTTGCGTTTTTCCTTGAACGAGGCGGTCGCCTCCTTGTGATCAGCGGTATCGAACGTCACCTGCTCCAGCGCCATGGAGGCTTCGAGCATCATGTTGACCCGCTCCTTGACGATCTGGTTGATCGACAATTTCGTCCAGCGAATAGCCCAGGTCGGGCCGTTGGCGAGTTCGACCGCAATCTCGCGGGCCTTTGCCAGCACCTGTGAACGCGGCGCAACATGGTTGACCAGTCCGATCCGTTCGGCTTCCTTGCCGCTCAGCAGGGTGCCGCGGATCAGAAATTCCTTGGCCTTGTTGATGCCGACCAGCAGCGGCCAGATCACCGTGCCGCCGTCGCCTGCGACAAGGCCGACCCGTGATACATGCGTGTCACCGATGCGCGCGTCTTCGGCCATCACGGTAATGTCACTCAGCAAGGCATGAGTGGCAGCAAGGCCGATGGCGTCGCCGTTGATGGCGGCGATGATCGGCTTGTCGAGCTCGAGCTGACGATTGACGATGCGCCGGCTGATCATGGGATCATGCACCTCGCCCTCCTCGAGAACATCGCCGCCGGGTCGCTCTGACATCGCCTTCACATCTCCGCCGACGCTGAAATAGTCCCCGGCTCCGGTCAGCACGACGGCGTTGACCGCGTGATCGTCCGCGAGGTCGTCCCAGATCGATCGCAATTCCCGGATCAGTTTCTGATTAATGGCGTTGCGCGCCTGCGGGCGGTTGAGGATGACGGTCGCCACCTTTTCCGCGACTTCGATCTTCAAGCACTCGTAGTTTGCATATCTCGACACGTTTTCCTCCATTGTTAGTCAGAGCTTGCCGCTCATCCAGATTTCGTAAACACATCCCGCCCCGCGCGGCGACCGTCACCCGGCCGCTTTTTCGCCAACGCGACGTGAAGCGACATGGCGCCCGGATCCGATTCGAGCATCCGTTGAACGGATTCCAAATGAACTCGCATCAGACGCGCGGCCGCGGAGACGTTTCGCGTACGCAATGCCGACAGAAATTGCCGGCGCTTTTCCACCAGCTGCGGCATCGAGACGCCGCTTGAGGCAACCTTGGCGTAGACGAAGCGCATGTGTATTTCGGTGACTGAATCCATGATCATGGCCATGACCTTGTTCCCGGTCGCCGCTGCCAGCAGCTTGTAAAACTCTCGTGAACATTCGACCCGGTCGAGCAACCGGCCCTCGCGTGTGGCGAGATCCGACCGCTCGATATTGGCTTCCAATGCCTGGAAATCGGCTTGCTGCGCGCGCTCGCAAGCCAGGCGGACGACGAGGTCGAGAATCTGAATTCGTCCCTCGGAAAGCTCTCGTACCGAGATTGCCCCAAGACTCAGCATGTCGCGCATCACGTCGTTCATGCGGCTCATGTCGCCTGCCTGAATGAAGGCGCCGCCCTTGACGCCCTTCTGCAACCGCAGAAGCCCCGCCATTTCGAGACTGCGCAAGGCCTCCCTCAAAACGTTGCGGCTGACGCCAAGCTGCTCGGCGAGATCACGTTCCCGGGGCAACTTGTCTCCCGGCTTGAGCACACCAAGCGCCAATTGTTCACGAATGCGTTCGCAGATTTCCTCGAACGTGCGGCGCACATGAATGGGCTGAAACTTCAGCGGGGTCGGCGGGACGCCAGCACGCGGAAGCGGCGCCCGATCGCGGCGCCGCGGGTCAGGGAATCTATGAAGACTTGACTTGTTTGCCATTGGCATGATTATTAAATGGTTCTACCATTGAATGGAAGCCCAATTTTCAGGCCATACCCCATGTACTTCACCGAAGAGCACCTGGCTTTCCGCGACACCATCAGAAAGATGGTCGCCAAACACGTGGCGCCGATCGCCGCCGAAATCGACGAGACCGATCGCTTTCCCCTCGAGATCGTCAAGCTGTTCGGCGAAATGGGGCTGATGCAGCTGTGGGTGCCCGAACAATACGGCGGTCCGAACGGCAACCTGACGATGGTCTGCATCGCACGTGAGGAAATCGCCAGGGTCTCGCCTGCCTGCTCGTCGATCGCGGGTCTCAATTCGATGTTCATCATGCCGCTGCTTCACTTCGGCTCCGAGGAGCAGCGCAGTAAATTCCTTCCGATCATCGCCAAAGGCGGTGTGGTAACGGCGATCGCGATTTCCGAACCGCAGGCGGGCTCCGACGTCACGGCGATAAGCACCCGCGCCAAGAAGGACGGCGATTCCTATATTCTCAACGGCCGCAAGCAATGGTGCAGCTACGGCGTAGCGGCCGACTACATCGTGGTGATGGCGCGAACCGGAGACGGACCGGGCGCGGACGGCATCAGCGCCTTCATCGTCGAACCGAAGCAGATGGCCGGCATCACTTTCGGACGTCACGAGCGCAAGATGGGCTTTCGCGGCGCGCCGAACACACCGATCTTCTTCGACAATGTCCGGATTCCGGCCGAAAATCTCGTCGGGGAAGAAGGCAAGGGATTTCGGGCGTCCATGCGCGCGCTCGATCTCAACCGCCCGACGATCGGCGCCCAGTCTGTCGGACTGGCGCAGGGCGCGCTTGATGCTTCCGTCGCCTACGCGAAGGAACGCAAGCAGTTCAAAAAGGCCATCTCGGAATTCCAGGGCGTACAATTCATGCTCGCGGACATGGCAATCCAGATCGAGGCGGGGCGCGCCCTCGTCTACGAATGCGCGCGGGCCGGCGATGAAAGCGACTGGAAGCGCCTGAACGTCCTCGCAAGCATGGCCAAGTGTTTCGCGAGCGATATGGCGATGAAGGTCACGACCGACGCCGTTCAGGTGTTCGGCGGCTACGGCTACACCATGGATTACCCGGTCGAGCGCATGATGCGCGACGCCAAGCTGACCCAGATCTTTGAGGGAACCAACCAGATCCAGCGGGTGGTCATCGCCCGCGAGCTCTTAAAACAATAACGTCAAAAACGATAGGGAGGAAACATTGTTGAGCCCTGCTATCAATCGCGTTTGGGGCGCATTGGCCGTGTCCTGGCTCATTGCGGTGCCCTCCGCTCACGCGCAATCGACTTACAGCCCCGGCGCCAGTGATACGGAGATCAAGCTTGGTCAATCGACGCCGCTGAGCGGCCCGGCATCCGCTTTTGGCGCCGGTGCCGGACGGGCCGTCGTCGGCTTCTTCGAAATGCTGAACGAAAAGGGAGGGATCAACGGCCGCAAGATCAATTTCACGCAACTGGACAACGCTTACAGCGCCCCAAAAGCCGTCGAGCAATCGCGCAGGCTCGTTGAAGATGTCGGCGTACTCGCCGAGGTCGGCACCATCGGAACGGCACCGAATGTCGCCATCCAGAAATATTTGAACTCCAAACAGGTGCCGCAGCTGTTCATAACGGCGGGCGGGCGGCGCTTCAACGATCCGAAGGCCTTTCCGTGGACGGTGCCGCTCTATCCTGATTTCGAAACCGAAGGCCGGGTCATCGCCAAGTACATCTTGAAGGCCAAGCCGGACGCCAAGATCGGGGTGCTACGCCAAAACGACGATTTCGGAAAAGACTACGTAAAAGGGTTGCGCGCCGGTCTTGGTGCGAAAGCCTCCCAGATCCTCGCCGAAGTTTCGTATGAACTCGCGGATCCGACCATCGACTCGCAGATCGTTCAGTTGAAAGCCGCCGGTATCGACACACTGATCGAGCAATCTTCTGCCAAAGCCGCGGCGCAATCCATCCGCAGGGTTCACGAGCTGAACTGGACTCCGCTCCACGTGATCGGTGGGTCGACGGCATCGGTCGAAACCGTGCTGAAACCCGCGGGTCTCGAGGCTTCAAAAGGGCTCGTCACGACACAATTTCTCAAGCAGCCAGGCGACCCCGCATGGGCCAATGACGAAGAAATGTTGGCGTACAAGGACTTTCTGAGGAAGTACGCACCCTCAGCCAATCCGGACGACTATTCCGTGTTGGTGGCCTACATGAACGTGCATGGCGTTACCCTCGTTCTGAAGAAATGCGGTGATCAGCTGACGAGGGCGAACCTCGTCCATCAAGCGACGTCGCTCAATGGCGAGCGACTGCCGTTGATGCTTCCTGGTGTCTCGATAAGCACAAAACCGGATGATTACGCGGCGTTCAAGACCCTCCGGATCGCGGTTTTCGACGGAACAAGCTGGACACTATCCGGCGAGCCGATGTCGGCCGATTGAGGTTTGACCACGCGGCGCGGTACATGCCGCATCCCTGGAGTCTCGTCACGACGGCGGATTTGGAGGAAATGCGCAAATGAACCGAAATCTGCTGCGGTCGCTGGTGCTCATGATCGGCCTCGGCGTGTCCGGCCTCGCCGTGGCCCAGGATAGTACGGCGACGCAAATGACGCTTTCGTCGCCGGCATTCAAGGACATGGAGCCGCTTCCGCTGAAGTACACGCAAACCGGGACGCGGCCCAGCATCGTCGTGTCGCCGGGACAACATGCTTGACGTGCCGCGCGACGTGACCCTTGACCAGCTGAAGGCCGCGATCAAAGGCCACCAGACCGGTCAACGCGGCGTGCTCGTCGCCAAATGCTGCACAGATTCGAAATGAACCTGCGATAGATCGGCTTGCACGTCGCCGTTCCTTCGATGGAGCGTCGAGCCACCAACCGTGACCGTCGGCACCGACCTCCAACGATCGGGCCCCGCGCAAGAGAACTCAAACGTATTGGCCCCGGGGCATTTTTTCTTGATCCTGGACCAATTTTTGGTTATTGGTACTACCAATAGGCCATTGCAATCCGCGCCGCACAGATCGGCTGGTTCACAAAGCGGGGATGGCGAAAGAACCGGGGAGGAAATCCAGTGCTGTCGCAGGCAAATCGTAAGGCGCCGGATCCGTCGCGGGAAGGATCACGGGTTCGTTTGGGACGAGAGATCCAGGCAATTCGACGATACGGACTGCTCGGCGTTCTCGCGCTGGCGATGTGGACGATCAGCGCAAGCTTCGGACAAGCCTGGGCTCAAGAGAGCGCTCAGTATCCCAGCAGATTGATCCGGATCGTGGTGCCGCTGTCCGCCGGCGGCAACATGGACGCGTTATCGCGCGTCATCGCCGAGAAGCTCTCTGCGTCCGTCGGTCAGCCCGTCATCATCGAGAACAAGACCGGCGCTTCCGGCGGCATCGGCGCAAGTGCAGTCGCGCAGTCCAAGCCGGATGGGTACACGATCCTGTTCGCGATCGCGAGCACCATCCAGGCCGTTGGCCTGCAAAAGAACCCGCCATTCAGACTTTCCGAGCTTGCACCGATCGCTCAACTGGCCGAGCTGCCTACCGGCTTCGCGGTGCGAACCGATCTGCAAGCCGGAACGCTCGCCGATTTCGTCAAGCTCGCGAAGGAGAAACCAGGGGATCTGAGCTTTGGCTCGGTCGGCAGCGGATCGACCGGGCACATCATCGGAGATGGCTTGGCTGCTGCAGCCGGAATCAAAATGTTGCATGTCCCCTACAAGGGCGAGGCACCTGCCATCACGGATCTCTTGGGCGGTCACATCTCGTCGGCATTCGCCTCGGTTGGCGGGCTGGGGCAATACCCCGACAAAGTCAAATTGCTTGCGATTACCGGGCCGCACAGGTTGAAGAATTTTCCCGATGTACCAACGTTTCAGCAGCTAGGATATCCTCTGCATGGGCTCACCGGCTGGGCTGGCGTATTCGCGCCGGCAGCGACACCGATGCCTATCATCGATAAGCTCGCGACCGAGATCGGCCGCATTGTACGCTTGCCAGACGTGCAGGCCAAAATCCTGGACTTCGGCTTCGAGCCGCTGGGTGACACGACCGAACCCTTCGCGGCGTTTGTAAGCGCGCAAGCGGAGCGCTGGGCGGCGGCAGCCAAGGAAGCCGGGATCGAACCTCAGTAGCAGCCGGTGGGGCATTCGATGACGGCTTCGTCGTTGACGATGACCGCAGTCTTCCGACGAGCCCTCAGGCGTCAACGCCGAGGAGGCGCTCATACTCATTTTTGGCGCTCTCGATATCCCGCGTCGTCCCAGTCCTGACCATTCACCTGTTCGCGCTGACGAAGCGCTACCGTTGAGCGCAAGCGATCGCAGAAGATCGAAGCAAAGCGAGCAAAATCGTACAAAGTTGCTAGCGAGAGAGCGCTACAACGCATTACCCACTATTGAAGCGCTGTTTTCCTATCGGCGGCGAGCAGCCTAAGCGGTTGTGCGGGTTCCAGATTTTATCGCAGCGTCAGTGGCGTTCCACGATCTGGA
>WNFO01006017.1_pt1 | contig 10689 bp, 12 predicted proteins | sample 5400251 | NCBI WGS metagenome assembly WNFO01 (sample SAMN13153354, study PRJNA577476) | soil metagenome | isolation source: 100 cm saprolite under Madrone tree | place: USA:California | collected 2016-06-14 | reverse complement strand
AAGCTCGCAGGAAACGTTTCAACAAACTCCCGAGTTTGATCCAGACTTTCGCGGCTGAGTTTTTCGGGATAATGTGTTTGAAGATCTTCGTTAGGGACTAAGATCGATGAGCCTTCATCGCAAGAAAGTTGCACAGCGAATATGGTACGCGGTGGATGTCAAACTCGAAGCCGAAGCGTGCGAGGCCGTCGAGTACGGTTTGATGGAAGCGGCATCGTTAGGAACTGAAACGAGTACGACAGGCGAGCGGTTTACCCGGATTACCGGTTATTTCGATCAGCCTCCCGATGTCGAGGAGTTACGGGACAAGTTGTTCGAGGCGCTGCGAATTTATGATCTCCAAAACTCTTCGCTGCGCGAGATTAAGGAGCGCGAGGTCGAAGATCGCGATTGGCTTGCAGCGTGGAAGAAAGATTGGCAGCCCGTCCATGTGGGCCGCTTCATCATCGCGCCGCCGTGGATCGAGTCAGTACCACTTGCGTCAGCGGGCGGGTCGACTGAGGCGCCCATTGTCATTCGCATCAACCCGGGCATGGCCTTTGGCACCGGCACACATGAAACGACGCGCCTTTGTTTGAACGCAATCGAGAAATATTTTCGTGGCGGAAGCTTTTTTGATGTTGGAACCGGGACTGGGATCCTGGCAATCGCGGCGGCGAAAATGTTTTCTGATGCGCACATCGCGGGCTGCGACACTGACGCCGAGGCGATCGAGATCGCGAAAGAGAATGCGCGACTGAACGACGTTGCAGAGCGAATTGACCTCCGAGTCGGCAGTGTTGATGACCAGACGCCTTCCGCCGATCTGGTTAGCGCGAATCTCACGGCGCCCGTGATTGTTGAGTTGCTGCCGTTGCTGCTGGGCGTCAGTTGTGGCCGTCTGATCTTGTCAGGAATCCTCGACTCTCAGATCGACATGGTGCAGTCGCGTTTGTTGGAACTCGGCGCGGCTGATCTGGAATTCAGTAACGATGGCGAGTGGTTTTCAATCGTGGTATAGCAATGACTCGTCGAAGATTCTACGCGCCGCCCCAAGCCCTCTCGCTAGCCAAGAAATCGGTAACGCTGAGCGCTGAAGAAACCCGCCACGCGCGCGACGTGCTGCGCTTGCAGCGCGGCGAGGAAGTTTACGTTTTCGATGGCGAAGGACATGAGTATCGCTGTGTGATTACTGAACTCAATCGCAACTCAGTCAAAATCGATTTGCTGGAACAGGTGAAACCTCTGCATCCGGAGTCGCGTCTGGATTTAACGCTCTGCCTTGCTTTGCTGAAAGGAGAAAAATTTGATCTGGTGGTGCAAAAAGCAAGCGAGCTTGGCGCAACTCGCCTCACCCCAATTCTGACGAATCGCGCTGACGTGCGAATTCGGAGTCACGACGATGCCAAGCGAAAGCTGGTGCGCTGGCAACGCATTGCCCTCGAAGCGACAAAGCAGAGTGGCCGCGCGCGTTTGATCAAAATTGACGCGCCCGTTGCTTTTGAAGAACTGATCGAGCGCGCGGAACAAAAGGATGAACTCCGTCTGATGTTTGCCGAACGAGGAGGATCGTCGTTTTCCCAAGTCTTAGAGGATCTTGAGTTGAGGCCCACGGAAAGTATTGCGTTAATCGGGCCTGAGGGCGGTTGGACTGATGTCGAGATCGATAAAGCTACCGAGAATGGTTGGCGAATTGTGACGCTTGGGGGCCGAACCTTGCGAGCCGAGACAGCCGCAATCGTTGTGGTCACATTAATGCAACATCGCTTTGGGGATCTTGTTTGACGACGGTGCTCAGAGTACCGACTTTAGGCGGGCTTTAGTCAGAACCCAACTGAAGTTGGTACTCTAACACCGTCGCGAAGTAGTTCGCGGAACCGAAAATGATTTTGGATCGTTTATCCTGGCAGCAAGCTGAATTAACGAATGTCAGCGAGTGAACAAGACATGATTCTTCGAGCGCGTCGCGATCTCGCCCAACGGCTCGGTGTAGGCGAAGATGACATCACCGAGCAATCGGTCGAGCAGCTTGATTTTCCCGACGCTGCCCTCGGCGCACCCATCGAAGACGAAATGAGCGCGCAAGTGATTACGCCCGGCTGGCGCATTCGTTTTGGCGCGCAGAATCACTTGTATGAATATCGCGCCAGCGGGAAACAGTTAAGGTTGGTGAATTTCAAGGGCGAGAATTATCGAGTTTGAAGTGGAGCTTTGGTTTTTTGTACTTTGTTCTTTTGAGTCTCCGAGTATGTTGAATTAGACAGAAAACGCCCAGTACAAAACACAAAGTACAAAGCACAAAGTACAAAGCACAAAGTACAAAGCACAAAGTACAAAGCACAAAGTACAAAGCACAAAGTACAAAGCACAAAGTACAAAGCACGTCTTACAATCATGTCACGCAATAACATCTGGGCTCATCTGGCAATCGCTTTGGTTTTGGTTCTGGTCGCCGCCTTCGCTGGTCAGATCGGAAGGTGGCGCCGGAATTGGACACCGGTGAAACAATCTTCATCGTCGGCGGAAACTTCGAGAGATTCTGACGAAAGCGAAGAAAGCAGCAGCGACGATCGGCGCGACGACCATAAGGCGGAAGTGCTGGTGCGTTTTCGCGCCGGCGTAACACAGGACGCGATTGAGAAAATTGCCCACAGGCTGAATGACGAAATCGAAGATCGAATTGAGGCGATCAATGGGCTCGACGTGATCGAAGACGAGAATGGCAAGGACGCCGAGTCAGTCGTGGCGCAGTATCGAGCGCTGCCCGAAGTCGATTATGCCGAAGCGAACAGCGAAATCAAACTCGATCACGACGACAGTGGCCGCAAGCACGTCCATGCCGACGACGAATTGTTCTTTCGACAGTGGGGACTCTTCAACAGCGGCCAGAATGGTGGCCGTGCCGGCGCCGACATCAGTGCGATGCGCGCCTGGGCCGTGACTACCGGCAGCGACCAGACGGTGGTGGCAGTGCTCGACAGTGGCGTCGATTACACGCATCCCGACCTCGCGAACAATATCTGGACGCGTCCGCCTATCATCAAAGCCTACCAGGACGACGACCTGACTTCGGATGGCCCAATCGACGATGTGCACGGTTTTAATCTCGTGGAAGACAATGGCGACCCGATGGATGACAACGGGCATGGAACGCACTGCGCGGGCATCATCGGGGCTGAGGGTGGCAACGGCCTGGGCGTCGCGGGCGTGAACTGGAACGTAAAGATCATGCCGCTGAAATTCATGGACGAGAATGGCTCAGGCACCACCAAGGATGCGATCGAAGCAATCAACTACGTAATCGACCGCAAACGCGCGGGCGTGAATGTGCGCATAATTTCAGCGAGTTGGGGCTCCACCATAAAATCGCGCGCGCTCGAAGACGTAATTCGCAAAGCGGGCGAGGAGGGAATCCTGTTTGTCGCGGCCGCGGGTAACGCGAGTTCTGATAACGACCGTGCGCCGCATTATCCGGCCAGCTATGATCTCGGCAACGTCATCAGCGTGGCCGCCGTGAATCGTAACGACCAATTGGCTTCATTCTCAAATTATGGGGCCAAGTCGGTACAAGTCGCTGCGCCCGGTGAGGAGATTTTGAGCACCTGGCTGGAACATGACTTCAGAGAATTGAAAGGAACGTCCATGGCGACCCCGTTCGTGTCGGGCATCGCGGCGCTAATTCTTTCCCAGAATCCGAGTCTGCCGGTCAGCGACTTGCGCGCGACGCTATTAAAGTCCGTCGACCCAATTCCTTCGTTGAAAGGAAAAGTGTCGAGCGGCGGAAGGATTAATGCGGCGAAGGCTGTGGGGGCTGAGTAGATGCTTCGAGAAAATCTCGCGGACTGATTATTCGCAGTTCTCGAAAAGGATCAAGATCCAGCAAGTCATCGTCTCCGGTGATGATAAAATCGGCTTTGCCGCAAATAGCGAGTTCAAGGAACTTGTTATCTTTGGGATCGCGACAAACATCAATTTGTTCTGTGATCTCGACCAGTTCGGTTTCTTTGAGCAGAGCCACAAGAAACCGCAAGCGCTCAGACTCAGTCAGATACCGATCAAATTTTTCGCGAGTGAGGAGTTCGGAAATTTCAAGCAGAACTGGGATTGAAATTAAGATCGAACCCTGATCGAGGCCCCTGTCCAGCGCTCGTCGCGGAACCGACCCAGGCAGCAGCATTGCACTGACAACCACGTTGGTGTCCAGCACGACACGCAAATCATTCACCCTCGAGAATCGACTCTAGTATTTCCGGAGTTAATCCTCTTTGCCGCGCCTTTTCGCCGATTTCGTCCATCACTCTCTTCAAGGAGCTTGATCTGGAGTTCGCATACTCCTGGAGCAGGATGCTAACTAGCGCCTCTACTTTTTGGCGCTCGTCCCGAGACGCCGACTTGAAGACGCGCGCAGCGTCGGCTTCGATTCTGAAGGTTATTGGTTCCGTCATTATCAGAAATCAGTTTAGCAGCAGGAATCGATTCGAGCCTACTGTCCAGCAACCATAGCGATTCTGTCTCCCTTAGGACTGACCGTTATCCGCGTGATGCGTTTCAATCCGGCCTGAGAGAAGTCCGCGAACTGTTGCCAATCCTGATCGACTGCCGGATTCCATTTGAAGAGCTTGGCGTCCTTCGCCATCAAGAGAATGCCTGCCGGCGTCCAGGCATAATCTTCGACGCCTGGAAAAGTATTGATCAGCGGCGCGATCTTTCGCGTCTTCAAGTCGAAGGCCTTTATGATCCATTTCTGGTCGGAAATCTTGTGCACGAAGCTTAGTCTGTTTTGATGAGGAATGAGACGCAGGATGCGGCCGGGATTCTCCGCGACGACTTCCGCTTTCTCAGTTGGCACATCCACGATCTGCAAAGTGTTTGGCTTGCCTTTTGCGCCCAGGATGAAAACTGCGAGCGTATGATCGTCAATCCAAAGGTGATAACCAACCGGCTTGATGTGTTCCAGGATCAACGAAGGCTGCCCCCCATTGAGCGAAAACTTCCAAAGCCGTTGCGTCCCATCGGCTTCGACGCGCACGACGGAAACATTCTTCCCATCGGGCATCAGTGTCGGCGAGTATTCACTTTCCGGCGTGTTCGTGACCTGCGACGTGGCGCCGCTGCGAAGGTCGTAACGATAGATGTCAGCTTGCTTGGCTCTGATCGAAGTGTAAAGAATGCCACGACCGACGGGCAGGAATGACGGCTGATTGTTATAGCCGGCGAAGGTTGTGATCTTGACCGGTTGGCTAAATCGGATCCCGTCTCGCTCGTTCTTAACATTTACGATGAAGATGTCGCTGAAGCCTGGCGTCGCAGTCGGCGAAGGTGAGGGAGTTTGCGATCGTGCAGCCGCGCCTAATCCGATAATAATCAAAGCCGCCAAGGCTGCTTCCCGCAAATAGCCTGAAGTGTCTCGCATTTTCAGCTTCATATAACATGCCGGCCGCCGCCTATCAAGGCGCATCGGGCGGACGCACGCTCATCTTCGGGAAGCGCAAACGCGCGCTTGCGCGGGCGCCTCTCCCTATGGGATTATTGGTCTATGAAGACAATCATTCACAACCCCAATCTTTCAAGGAGTCGATAAAGAGTGAAAGCGGAGTTATCGCAGTTAATCGCTTTGCAGAATGCCGATACAGATATAAGAAGACTACAGGCCGAGATAGAGAGCATCCCTGAGAGGCGCGCCGAGATCGAAAAGGAATTCGATCAGCGCGCCTTTGAAATTCGCGCCCTTGAAGAACGCCGCGACGCCGCCTTCCACGAACGAGCGCGCCTGGAAAAAGAAACCTTCGATCAGAAACAACGCGCCGAGCGCGCCGATCGAAACCTGATGGCCGCGAAGAAGCCTGACGAATACACGGCCGCAATTCGCGAAGCCGATGCCGCGCGCAAACAGATTTCCGCGCTCGAGACACAAATCCTCGAACAGATGGAAGTCTTCGATCAGGCGGAAAAGGAACTAAAAGAACGCGCGCCAGAGGTCGAGAATTTGCGTGTGGACTTGGAAGCGCGCCTGAAGGCTTTCGACGACGAAGCGCAGATGCGGCAGAAGCAACTTGAACAGGCGCGAGTTGGACGTGAAAAAGTGATGAACGAATTGCCAAAGGCGATGAGCGTCCTCTACAAGCGGATCGCTTCACGCATTCGCGACGGCGTGGCGATGGCGGAGGCACGCAACGGCGCCTGCATGGCCTGCTACATGTCCTTGCGCCCGCAGATAATGGCCGACGTTCGCCGCGGCCAAGAGGTTATCACCTGCGATAACTGCAATCGGATTCTTTATTACGCGCCGGAGAAAAAGGCGCAGCCGGTGGGTGTGTGATCATTTCCTCTTCAACGTCACTCGCACCGGCGCCGCCAATTGATCGGCCGGCACGTCCAGCATCAGCGAGTGATAACCCTTCGCTTTGACTTTCAACTTTAGCCTACCCATGTGAATCGGCAGTAACGCGATGATGCCGCGCTCATCCGTGTCGCCCCAGCTTTCGCAGAAAAATCCGTCCGAGCGCGTCGATTCTAGTTTGACGTAGGCGTTTCTGATAGGATTGCCGTTCTCGTCAAGAACGCGAACATCGGCGCGGCCGATGCCGTTAGTTACTTTGGGCGCGATGCCCTGACTGGTCGGATTGTCGCTATTCGGGGAAGCCTTTTGAGAGAACGCGATGCCAGAAGTCGCGAAGACGATTAGCAGGACTGAGAGAACTTTCGACATAATTTTTGAACTCCTGAGTTGAAATAGTGATGCTGATACAACGTGCGATGTCGAGGTTGGCGATTCGGCTTGTCAACGATGGGCAAAAGTTGCTTGCCTTGAATCGGCTTGCGCATTATATCAGAACGGAGAGACTCTGATGATACTTCAATTCCTTTTGCTTCTCTTAATCGCCGGTGTTTGCGGCGCGTTGGGCCAGGCGATTGGCGGCTATTCGCATGGCGGCTGTCTGGTTTCGATCGCGCTCGGATTTATCGGCGCGCTGCTGGGATCGTGGCTTGCGGGCTTGCTTCATCTGCCGGAGTTGTTGGTCCTTCCCGTGGGTGGGACGCGCTTTCCGATCATCTGGTCGATTATCGGCGCGGCGCTCTTCGTTGCTCTGATAAATCTAATCAGCCGCCGGCGGGTGTGACTTGTAGATGATCGCTAACTAGCCTCGCGCTTCGCGGTGCGCGTCGAACCACCACGCCCAGGGAATGAAGACCGCGCTCATCAGCGTCCCAATCGCGATTTTCGTTACGCTCGACGGCGGCGGCCCAAACGCCGCAAATCCGTATGCCCATAACAACGCAATAACGAACGCCCAGAAAGCAACGGTTCCCACTCTGGTTGCAGGCTTCGGTTTAGTTTGTCGCAAATAAATCCAGATCGCGACGACGAACATCGCCCCCTCGATCGCAATCGTCCACCAACGATGATTCCACAGTCCCAGCCCGAAAAAACGGCTACTCCGCGAATAGAGCGGTAAATCTGGCCGATGCACGATAAAATCCAGCAGCCAGTGACTGACGACGCCGATCCAAATTACGATCGCTCCCGAAGCGTAACGCGTGAAGCCGAAGTAAACTGAGGCAAATAGGGTTGCCCAACCGACGACGGCCACGAGTCCATGTGAAATCGGATAAGAGTCGAATTGAAGCCGCAGAAACGGATTATTGCTCGGCACGACTGAGACATGTTCCCAACCGAGCAGCAGAAATATCGGCCAGAGAAGATCCAGCAAGATCGGCGCGGCAATCAAGGCGCCCATGGATGCGCGGGGCGCTAATTTCTTGGAAGCTAAGCCGACTGCATAATGCCCAATGAACATTTTGTTGCCCGGCACTCTAGCACGTAACTGATGATAGTTTGAAAAAATCTCCTCATCTCGCTAAAGTATTCGCGCAAAGCAATTCATTTAGTATTTCGGGTGGATGACGTTTAGGGGGCGGGCCTTCGTCTTGTGCGCTGGGACGCTCAGCGTTTAGACGCGGGACTCGTTCCGCTCACTCGTCAACGAGGCAGACGAGTCCCTCTTTTAGCGAGAACGCGTTTTATCCGCGGCGATGCCACAGATTTTCCGTCACAGCACGAACTATCTGGCGCGCACCACGATCTACGGCGCGATCTTTATTTTAGTCGCTGCCTTATTCGTGGCTGCCGAGATCACTCGCTCAGGCTGGAACACGGGCCAGTACATCGAGCGGCAACAACCAATTCAATTCAGTCATAAGCACCACGTCGGCGACGACGGCATCGATTGTCGCTATTGCCACACGTCGGTTGAAACTGCGGCGTCGGCGGGCATGCCTTCGACCGCCGTTTGCATGAACTGTCACAAACAGATTTGGGCCGACAGTCCCTACCTTGAGCCGGTGCGCGCGAGTTTCAAGACCGGCAAACCGCTGGAGTGGGTCCGCGTTCACGACCTTCCCGACTTCGCGTATTTCAATCACTCGATTCATGTGAATAAAGGCGTAGGCTGTTCGACTTGCCACGGCCGCATCGATCAGATGCCAGTGGTTTCACAAGCAGCATCCTTGCAGATGGAGTGGTGTTTGGAATGTCATCGCCAGCCGGAAAATTTCGTGCGACCGAAAGAGAAGATTTTCGACATGGAATGGCGACCACCTGCGGATCAAAAGAAGAAGGGCCCAGAACTCGTTAAGAATTTTCACATTCAGGCGGCGAATGTTTTGACAAGCTGTTCGACTTGTCATCGGTGACCTGGGTACGCAGGCATCCAGCCGGCACAACGAATACATTGGATGAGTAAAGACCGTCACATAAACTTTAAGATCCTGCGAGAGCGCGTGCTCGCGCCCGGAGACAAGAGCAGGCAGGATGCCTGCGTACCCAGGGAGTACTGGCGCTCTCTCGAAGAACTCGCGGACTCACCAATCCTCGAAGAATTTGTTCGTCGCGAATTCCCACATCAAGCCGAAGAATGGAACGACCCCTTCGAGCGCCGCACGTTTTTGAAATTGATGGGCGCATCGCTGGCGCTCGCCGGCTTGAGCGGCTGCGTCATCCAACCGCCGGAGAAGATCGTTCCTTACGTCAAACAACCCGAAGAAGAGGTTCCCGGCAAAGGTCTCTACTTCGCGACGGCGTTTTCACTTGGCGGCATTGCAACGCCTGTGTTGGTGCGCAGCAACGAAGGCCGGCCGACAAAGATCGAAGGCAATCCCGATCATCCGAACAATCGCAGCAGCGATCCAAGTGATAAAGGTTCGAGCGCCACCGACATCTTTTCGCAAGCATCGATTCTGACGCTTTACGATCCCGATCGTTCCCAGACACCACTCTATCGTGGAGAGACACGTCCATGGCCGGCCTTCGTCGCTGAGATTCGCGGCTTGATCGATAAAGAGGGCGATGGATTGAAAGCCAGGAAAGGCGCGGGCCTGCGTTTCCTAACCGAAACAATTACGTCGCCGACACTGGCCGCCCAGATGAAACAGATCCTTACGGACTTTCCCGAAGCGAAGTGGCATCAGTACGAACCCGTCAATCGCGATAATGCGCGCGCCGGCGCGATCATGACGTTCGGCCAGCCGGTGAATACGATCTACGACTTCAGCAAAGCCGATCGCATTCTTTCGCTCGATTCCGATTTTCTTTCAGCCATGCCCGGCACGGTGCGGTACGCACGCGATTACGCGACGAAGCGTCGCGCTGTAGCACAAGCTGTTAGCTTGCGTGCTGACGAAATGACTCGTCTGTATGTCATCGAGAGTACCCCGACGATCACGGGAGCAAACGCGGATCATCGATTTGCCGTGAAGCCGAGTGATTTGGCATTAGCTATGCAAGCGGTTGCGTCGCAGTTGTTGCCACCCACGTCAGTCTCGGTATGGCCGAAAGGGACACAACCATTACTTGGGCACGAAGGACCATTTGGCAATCCGAACGTGGAACCAGTGGACACCCCGCGCTCGAATTTGACCCTGCCGAAATCGATCGCTGCGCTAACGGACGATCTGCTCCAACACAAAGGCGCTTCAATCATTGTCGTTGGTGACGACCAGCCACCAATCATTCACGCGCTTGCTCATGCGATGAATGCCGCTCTGGGAAATGTCGCCGAGACCGTCTTCTACACCGATCCCGTCGAAGCCAATTCAGTCGATCAAACTCAGTCGCTGCGCGAACTCGTGGGTGACATCGATGCCGGCAAAGTCGAAACGCTGATAATCATCGGTGGTAATCCGGCTTACAACGCGCCCGCCGATTTTGGCTTAGGCGAGAGAAAACTCGAACTGAATCCCTTGAATAAAGTGAAACTGCGCGCGCATCTCAGTCTTTACAACAACGAAACTTCCGAGATTTGTCACTGGCACATTCCGGCGACGCATTACCTGGAATCGTGGGGCGACGCGCGCTCATACGACGGAACAGTCACGATCGTGCAGCCGCTGATTGCTCCGCTGTACGAAGGAAAGACGACGCAGGAAATGCTTGCTTTGTTCAGCGACAACTACGATCGGAAGACTTATGACATTGTTCGCGAGTACTGGCGAACGCAGTCGCAAGGTGTCAGTACCGCGAGCGGTAGCGATCGGTTAGGAGCGGGCAGGATGCCCGCGAACCGCCCGCAGGAGGCGGGCGCTCCAACGGTGGTCGCTCCGGCTAGCGTGCCAACGGATTTTGAGTCGTGGTGGCGAAAATGCTTGCATGATGGATTTGTTCCGAACACTGCTTTGCCGGCGAAGACTGTCACGTTGAAATCGGATTGGGCG
>WNFO01006016.1_pt1 | contig 10690 bp, 7 predicted proteins | sample 5400251 | NCBI WGS metagenome assembly WNFO01 (sample SAMN13153354, study PRJNA577476) | soil metagenome | isolation source: 100 cm saprolite under Madrone tree | place: USA:California | collected 2016-06-14 | reverse complement strand
CACTTATCACCAATGGGCTGCCAGTCAGGCGCCCGATTTCCCTCCACCTTGGTCGACGTGCGAAGCGGCTCTCTCGGAGGCGTACCACCTTCTGGGCGGGCAAGGAGCCCCAGCAGTTGGCGCACTGATTCGCCGACGTGCCCTTGTTATCGCCTTCCAACTTGCCGAACACCTCGAGCCAATCACGAAGCTGATCGCAAAATATTCCAATATTCCCATGAGCCTCGCTGATGCCTGCCTTGTCCGTATGACGGAAATTTTCGCTGATCCCGTTATTCTGACGACAGACCAGGATTTCCGAATCTATCGCCGCCATAGCCGCCAAGTCGTTCCGTGTGTGACGCCCGAATGAGAGCTAGGCACTTTCGCTTCTCCGACCGAGGCCGCTGCGAGGGAATACTCGCTACGGGCAACCGCTGAAGAGCAAGGTCCTTGGATTTCATTTCTCCGGCAGATTTTCTAGCGCTCGATGGACCGAGGAGGAAATCCACCTATTGGCGAGCATCAACCGATTCCTGCTGAGGTCTAGCCATGAGCGCAGCCAGAAGCCCGCACGCAGCTGCGAAGGACAACCACAATCCAGGAACGGCGCGATTCCCCGTGCGATGAATGAGATAGGTGCTGATCGCGGGCGTAAAGCCGCCGAAGACAGCGGTGGCCAGGCTATAGGCGAGCGAGAATCCCGAAGTCCGAACATCGACCGGCATGATCTCCGTGAGGAAAACGACCATTGCACCGTTATAGCTACCGTAGAGAAAGGAAAGCCAGAGTTCGACTGTCAGCAGGCGCGTGAAAGACGGCTCGCCCACCAGCCACAACATCGCGGGATATGCTGTAACAAGCATGAGGATAGTAAAAACCAGAAGCAAAGGGCGACGTCCGATCCGGTCGGACAGCGCCCCCATGACCGGTAGCCAAAACAGATTGGACGCCCCGACGCAAAGAGTCACAAGCAAACTGTCTATATTCGCCAGGTGAAGCACCGAGTTGCCGAAGGTGGGAGTGTAAGCAGTGATCATATAGAAGGAAACGGTGGTCATTGTGACCATCATGGTCCCAACGAGGACAACCACCCAGTTGGCAATGAGCGAGCGGAAAATTTCTGATGTTGTCGGCCGGTGCTTGCGCGCGACGAACTCATCCGTCTCCTGAAGGGAGCGCCTGAGCCGAAAGAGGAACGGAATAATCACGCAGCCCAGGAGTAAAGGAACTCGCCATCCCCACCTTGTCATTTTCTCGGGTGAAAGTTTGGCGCTCAACACCACTCCTACCAGCGCGGCAAACATGACGGCCACCTGCTGGCTGCCCGATTGCCAGCTTACGTAGAAGCCTTTGTGACCGGGCGTAGCAATCTCCGATAAATAGACGGAGACGCCGCCCAGTTCCATGCCCGCCGAAAACCCCTGGAGGAGCCGGCCGATCAACACAAGCAGAGGAGCCAGCAAGCCGATCGTTCCGTACCCTGGAGTGCACGCAATCGAAAAGATACCCACGGACATGAGAGTGAGAGTCAGAATAAGGCCAGCGCGGCGGCCATGGTGATCGGTGTATGCGCCGAGCACGATCGCGCCGAGGGGCCGCATCAGAAATCCCGCCCCGAACGTCATCAGCGACAACATCAGCGATAGGAAAGCGTTGCCGCTGGGAAAGAAAGCGTTGCCGATTGCCGTCGCGTAATAGCCAAAAACCATGAAGTCGTACATCTCCAAAAAATTTCCGCTGGAGACGCGTACGACGGACCAGACTTTTGACTTGTGATCGGGAGGGGCGATCATAGGACCATAACGATCGCTGTTCCCAGCTCCTCGGTTGAGGCGTTGCCGCCGATGTCGGGAGTGCGAACTTTGGATTGGGCGAGAACTTCCGCGATGGCGTTCTCGACGGCATCCGCAGCTTCCGAAGCGCCAAGATGACGGAGCATCATCGCACCCGACCAAATCTGGCCGATCGGATTCGCGATTCCCTTCCCCGCGATATCGGGCGCCGAGCCGTGGACGGGCTCAAACATGGATGGAAATTCCTTTTCCGGATTTAGATTCGCGGAAGGGGCGATGCCGATCGATCCGACGACGGCCGGACCTAAGTCCGAGAGAATGTCGCCGAATAGATTGGAGCCCACGACCACATCAAACCAGTCTGGATGGCGCACGAAATGAGCGCTCAAGATATCGATATGATATTGATCCGTCCGGATGTCGGGATACTCCGCAGCCATGGCCTGAAAACATTCATCCCAAAACGGCATCGTGTGGATGATTCCATTTGATTTTGTAGCGGAGGTCAGATGCTTGTTTCTCTTTCGCGCCAATTCGAAAGCATAACGCATCACGCGGTTCACCCCGCGCCGCGTGAAGACGGCTTGTTGGACGGCCATCTCCTCGTCGGTTCCTTCATAGAGGCGCCCGCCGATATTTGAGTATTCCCCCTCGTTGTTCTCCCTCACGATGCAGAAATCAATTTGACCCGGCTTCCAACCTTTCAGCGGGGTCTCAATACCCTGAAAAAGACGCACGGGCCGCAGATTGACATATTGCCGGAAAGTGCGCCGGATAGGGATTAACAATCCCCAAAGCGAGATGTGATCTGCAACACTCGGATGGCCGACGGCTCCCAGAAAGATGGCGTCGAACGGCCGCAGTTGCCGCAACCCGTCCGGCGGCATCATCTTTCCGGTTTTCGCGTAGGTTTCGCAGCTCCAATCGAACTCCTGCCATCTGAATTGGAACCCAAAGCGCTGCCCTGCTGCTTCCAGCACGCGGACCCCTTCAGGAACGACCTCTTTGCCGATGCCATCGCCGGCTATCACGGCAACATTGAACGTTTTCATTTTTGGTGAAGTTTATCCCTTCTCGGCTGAAAGAAGTGGTGAAAGGGCGCTGAGATCGCGAATTGAGTCCAATGTCTTTACGTATGTGATTAGTTTCTCGGTCTTTTCCTTGGGCCATTCTGCGAATTCTGCACATCCCCTGAATTTCGCAGCTGCTTCGTTGAAGCTCATTGGGTTTGCTGGGCTGCCTTTGGCAAAGTCCGCCCGGCCGGTGATGACCCGTCCATCTCTAAGGTGAATTTTCAAAAGAGACGTCATTTTGTCGAAGCCTGCGTTCTCGGCCTCCGGATCCACATAGAAGTTGACGCGGTCAATCATCTCTTGTACATCCGGTCCTTGGACGACCTTGTCCGAAAATTCACTTAACCTCGCTTTTCCCCGCAAGAGCAGAATCGCCATGCAAAATTCCATACTGAACTTGGCTTCGAGTCCCGTCTTTGGCCGATGGTGAAGAAGCGTCGTCGTCATCTGGTGATTCGCGCCCACGTCGAGTTTCTCTACCTGCTCGGGTTGCAATTTGTTGACTTCAATCAGACGCACCAGTTCGGTCATCGCGGGATGAGAAAGGGAGCCTGAAGGATAAGGCTTGAGCGAGATTCCGGGAGAAGCGAACGTCCAAGGTTTTCCCAGACGATCCATAATCGCCCCCGGATCGAACGACCCTCCGAAGGCATGGAAAAATCCACGCTCCGCTTCCAGAATTTGCTCTGCCGCTGTCCAGCCTAGTGTAACAAGTTGTGCCGAAAGCAGACCGCCCTCGGCAGCGTGTCCGGCCTGAAACGGCTTAGTCATCGTGCCGAAATTTTCACGCAAGCCTCCCGACTGGCTGGCGGCCAGGCCAAAGGTATTCCGTATTTTCGAAAGATCGAATTGAAACAATTTCGCGCAGGCCGCGGCCGAGCCGAATGGGCCGCAGGTTCCTGTGGAGTGAAATCCATCCTGATAATGCCGGGGCGAGATGGCCTCGGCGATTTTACATTCGACCTCAACCCCCAGATGGTACGCAAGCATGAATTCTTTGCCAGAGATCGTCCTGCCTTCGGCCACTGCAAGGATAGCTGGCAGCACCGGCACTGTTGGATGCACCAGCAAGCCATATACGCGATCTTCAGCGGCGGAGAGTTGCGTGTCGTCGAAATCATCCGCGTGAATGGATACGCCGTTTACAAACGCGGCGAAACGGGGAGAGGTTTTTTTTGAAGACCCGATGATGACGGATTTTCCGTCGCAAATACCAAGATGCTCAAGGTAATCAAGGCAAATCGTTCCGGTTTGCGCCCGCGATCCAGCGAGCGCCAGGCCCAACCCGTCAAGGATAGACTTCTTGCCCAGTTCGATGACTTCACCTGGAATATCTTCATACTTTGTTGAAGCAACGAATTTGCCGACATATTCCGTCAGACTCGGAGACTTGGGAAAATCGCTGCTTGGGGCGCCGCCCGCTCTTCGTGCCGAACCAGCGAAAACGGTTGACCCAATCACACCGAGAGAGGCTTTGCCAAAATCACGCCTTAACACATTTCACCTTTTGTTCCGAACGCCTGCTGCCGGCCGCATCGCCCCCCACGCAGGCGAAATCGAGGCGATATTGCATACCGCCGATGTGCTGGCGTCAAGGTCCAGTTTCCTTTCCGCCCGTCGCCGAAAGTGCAGAAGTCGTCTTCAACGCCGTGGCAAGTCCCGCACCGATTACAGTGATAGCGCCAAGGTAGGCAAATCCTGAGAGGAAATGTCCCGTTTTCTCGTTTAGATAACCCACGATCAAAGGAGCAAAGTACGCTCCAAGATTGCCGATGGCATTGACGAATCCCATCACTGAGCCGACGATTCTTGACGGCAAAGTTTCGGTCGGTATCGCCCAAAAGGCGCCCATCGGGCCGTAGGCGCCCACACCGCTGAGGGCGATGAACGCGAACGCTAGCAAGTGCGAGCGAGATATTGTGGCAACCGCAAGGAGTATGCAGGATCCTCCGAACAACATGGCTCCAGCGGCGTGGTAGCGGCGCTCATGCACTCTGTCCGAGTGGCGAGAGATAATCAGGAGAGAAACGGCGCCGACGATGAACGGGAGAGTATAGAGAATTCCCGTCAAAAAGCTGCTCAGTTTTTTGAAATTCTCCATCGCGCTTGGCAACCAGAATAGGAGTCCCATCTGGCCGCTGATAAAACAAAAATAAACAGCAGCCAGCAGAAACACGCGGGGACGCAGCAGCGCACGCAGGTAAGGAGTTTTTTCCTGCCCTTCTAATTCGGAATGTTCCCTGCGCAAGGTTTCCACCAAAGGAACTCGTTCGCTTTCCGGCATCCAGGCCGCCTGCGTCGGATGGTCTTGAACAAACTTGAGCCAAATCGCGAGCCACAGGAAAGGCAGCGACCCTTCGGCAACCAGCATCACGCGCCAGGACCAATGGTCCAACATCCATCCGGAAAAGGGCGAGGAAACGATCACAGCGACCGGCAAGCAGAGTAACCAAAACGCATTGGCGCGCGCACGTTCGGAACGGGGGAACCAGTGCGACAGAAGTATTAACGTTGCGGGATGAACGCCGCTCTCGGCGACTCCCAGGAACAAGCGAAGTAACAACAGCTCGCGATAGGTGCGGGCTAGACCACAACCGACGGCAAAGATGCCCCATGCGACCAGCAGGATACTGATGAACTTCTTGGCGCTCCAGTGTTTGGCCAGATGGCCGCCGAGTATTTGCAGCGCGATATAACCCCAGAAGAAAATGCCGGCAACGGTTCCTGCCTGTTGCGGATCCAAATGCAGGTCCCGGCTGATTCGAGGCAGGGCAAGCGAGATGTTGGTGCGATCGATAAACGCGATCGTGTACATGATAAGCGCTACGGGTATTATGCGAACCCATCGCTGAGACGGCGCGTTGCGGGTCATTCCCGCCGGCGTATCGGACTTTTGTTGAAGCTCCACCATGTACTCTGCTGTCTTCGCTGCCGATCATCAACGGCCAGTATTATCGCCGCGGTAAGATCGTGCTTAGGCTCAGGCTCGAGGTTGTGAACGAAGTTCAGCCCGGAGTATATTTCAGCACGGCATCCAAACCTAGATATTGTGCCGCTCGGGGAGTCAGATAAATGCAAATTAATCTGACGTTAAGCTCGCGTCGCAGCATGTAATGTATCTTTGCCTCCTTTTGATACCAAGGGAATCTCGCTTCGAGCCATTGAGACGGCTTGTCTTTTGTTCTAAAGTGAACATGCTTTGACGCAGCCCCTTCCATTGCCTCTCAGCTCTCACGCAAAGCCAGTTGACGTTTTTCCACCAGCGGCGGAGCTGGAGAAGGAACTGAAGCGAACAATAAAGGGCGAGGTGCGCTTCGATCGTGGGAGCCGAGCCTTATATGCGACGGACGGCTCAAATTACCGGCAGATTCCCATTGGCTTGGTTGTGCCGCGTGATGACGCAGACGTAATCGCAGCGGTGGGGGCATGCAGGAAGTATGGTGCCCCCGTTCTGGCACGTGGGGCCGGCACAAGCCTGGCTGGTCAATGCTGCAACGTCGCGGTGGCATTGGATCTCACGAAGTATATGAATCAGATTTTTGAGATTGACCCAAACGCGAGATTCGCGCGCGTTCAGCCGGGCGTCGTTCTGGACTCCTTGCGCAATCGCGCGGAGACCCATCAACTGACGTTTGCCCCCGATCCTTCAACCCACAATCGCTGCACCATCGGCGGAATGATTGGAAACAATTCCTGCGGAACGCATTCGCTACTCGGCGGGAAAACGGTCGACAACGTAGAGGAGCTGCGGATCCTGCTTTACGACGGCACGCAGATGATAGTGCGAGCTACGAACGAGACGGAGCTAGCTGAAATCATCGCTCAGGGTGGACGCCGTGGTGAGGTCTACGGCAGGTTGCGTGCGATCCGGGAGAACTACGCCGGCTTGATCCGCGCGCGCTTTCCGCAAATTCCGCGACGGGTCTCCGGTTACAACCTGGATGAACTGCTGCCCGAAAGAGGATTCAACGTCGCGCGCGCGCTGGTCGGAACGGAGGGTACGTGTGCGATCGTGCTCGAAGCCAAGCTAAAATTGATCCACAGTCCGAAGCATCGCGTCCTTGTTGGATTCGGATATCGCGATGCGTTCTTCGCAGCCGATCATGTTCCAGAAATATTGCAGTTCCATCCGATCGGACTGGAAGGTTTTGAAGGAAGCATCGTCGAAGGACTCCAAAGGACAGCAGCGCCAAACCTGGAACTCCTTCCCGAGGGCCGCGGGATATTGCTGGTGGAATTCGGTTCTGATGATCCGAACGACGCACGCAATCTTGCCCTGCAACTCATCGATCGCCTGAAAAATGTCAGCGAGGCCCCTAGCGCCCGGCTGTACTCGCAGAGCGAGGCGCGGAAGGTGTGGCAAATACGAGAGACCGGGCCGCGCGCGGCTGCCTTTGCTCCCGGTGCTCCCGCGGAATGGGAAGGCTGGGATGACGCCGCGGTGGCTCCTGAAAAGCTCGGGAGCTATCTGAGAGACATCCGCAAGCTGATGAATGAATACGAATATAGAGGCGCATTCTACGGTCATTTTGGACATGGCTGCGTCCACATGCGCGTCAGCTTCGATCTCGAAAGTGAAAACGGGATTCGCAAGTATTCAGAATTCATAGAGCGAGCGGCTGATTTGGTAGTTGGCTATGGCGGTTCGCTCTCTGGCGAGCATGGCGACGGCCAATCGCGAGCCGCGTTGCTCCCGAGGATGTTTGGAGCCGAGCTGATCAAAGCCTTTGGCGAATTCAAGGCAGTCTGGGATCAGGATAATAAGCTGAACCCCCACAAAGTTGTGGACGCTTATTTGCCCGCGGAAAATTTACGGCTTGGCGCGGACTATAAACCGCTAGAACCGGTAACGCACTTCAAATTTCCCGACGACAACGGCTCGTTTGCGAAGGCCTCCCTCCGCTGCATCGGGCTCGGAGCGTGCCGGAAGGTCGACAGCGGCGCGATGTGTCCGAGTTATATGGTGACCCTGGAGGAAGAACACAGTACTCGGGGACGCGCTCACATGCTTTTTGAAATGCTTCAGGGCGAGGTGATACGCGGCGGCTGGGAAGACGAACATGTTAAAGAAGCCCTGGAGCTCTGCCTCTCGTGCAAGGCATGCAAATCGGAATGCCCCGCGAACGTCGATATTGCAACCTACAAAGCGGAATTTCTGTCGCACTACTACGAAAAGAAGCGGCGTCCATTAAATGCGTATGCGTTTGGCCTGGTGGAGAGGTGGGCAAGGATTGGTTCGGTCGTCCCAGGAATCGCAAATTTTTTCGGCCGCGCACCGGGATTCCGTCACCTGCTTCAAAAACTCTTGGGGTTAGCCCCGCAGCGGCAATTGCCGCGGCTAGCGACGATGAGCTTTAGGCAGTGGGTACGACGGAATCGTCCTTCTATCTTTGGCAAGGACAAAGACTTGAAATCAGCGCCGTCGAACGCAGGGCAAGTCGTATTGTGGGTAGATACCTTCAACAACTACTTTCATCCGGAAACTTGTCGGGCCGCGATGGAAATACTGGAGGATGCAGGTTTCACAATGATTTGTTCCCGGCTTCCTCTTTGCTGCGGGCGACCCCTTTATGACTTCGGAATGCTTGAGAAAGCCAAAAGTAATTTGCGCCAAATCATGAGTGCTCTCAGCCCACAGATTGATGCAGGGCTGCCAATTGTCGTCTTGGAGCCAAGTTGCGCTTCGGTGTTTCGGGATGAGCTGCACAATCTGTTTCCCGCCAACGAGCGCGCCGACAGACTCCGAAACCAAACATTTTTGCTCAGCGAGTTTCTGCAGAATCACGCCCCGCAGTATCCCCCTACCAAGTCCTCGATAAAAGTTTTGCTTCATGGCCACTGCCACCAAAAAGCGCTTATGAAAATGGATCATGAGGAGACGCTATTGCGAAGGTTGGGTGCAGAGCTGGAATCTCCGGATTCCGGATGCTGCGGAATGGCCGGACCTTTCGGTTTTCTGGAAGGCAAATTTGAAGTGTCACAAGCTGTGGGAGAACGAGTCCTGCTGCCGGCGGTGCGAAACGCCGCGCCGGACACTTTGATTGTCGCGGATGGCTTCAGTTGCCGCGAGCAGATTCTGCAAGGTACCGGTAAGCAGGCGATGCACCTGGCTGAAGTGTTGAAGATGGCGTTGGATCGCAAGGGCTCTTCGGCGGCAACCTAATTTGGCTTGATCCGGCGTGCCCCAGGCTTCAATCACGTTTGAGTTAAACAGAAATTAATCTTGTTTTAAGTCTGAACCGCAATGAATCCACTATGCTCTCTCGTGCTGTCCTCTTGCGGAGCCTAAATGGCCCTCGAGAAGTCTCTTGCGGCACGGATTCGGAATGGGCAATCTTGGCCCACGCAAGGATTCTCCAAAAGGCTTGGCTCACATGGCACGAACTAACCGCCTGGCGCGGCGGGCGGAGAGGCAGTCCACGCACAGATCGGGCGGGAGCTTAATCAGACCCGATTGGCAAATCGGCTTCACGTGAAAAGCATTCCATCTTAGGGAGAGAAAATGGAGAAACGGTTCTTAGTTCTGGTCGTGATCCTCGAGGTATTCGTCACTCAAACCCAATGCCAAGTAGCTGCGCCAATCAAGTTGATCCAGACGTATGAGCTGCCCGCAGAGGTGAAAGGGAACTTCGACCATTTCGGAATTGACCTGAAGGGTGAGCGGCTATTTGCCACTCCCGAAGGCTATCACGCCGTCGTTGTCTTTGATCTTAAGACAGGCAAGTTGGTTCACAAAATAGATGGAATCGGCAAACCACATGCCGTTCTCTATCGCGAAGATCTGAACCGTATTTACATAACAGATGGAGATGCAGGCGACTTGAAGATTTTCGACGGCACAACGTACAAACTAGTATCAAGCGTGAAACTGCTGGAGGATGCCGATTCCATTGGCTACGATCCGGTGACAAAGTACCTGTATATCGACAATGGCGGTGGTGACGCTCATCAGACGTACTCAATGTTGAGCGTCGTTGATACCAGCGCAAATCAGAAATTGGCCGACCTCAAGATAGACGGAGACACTCTCGAAGCCATGGTGCTTGAGAAGTCCACGCCTAAAATGTATGTAAACAACAGAGCCAAGAACCAGGTATCCGTGGTATACCGGGAAAAGGGCGAACTGATAGCGAGTTGGCCGGTAACTCTGTGCAAGAACAACGTCGCCATGGCCCTTGATGAAGCGAGCCATCGTTTGTTCGTTGCATGCCGCACGGGGCAGATCGCGGTACTGGACACTCAAACGGGCAAGGAAGTTACGTCCTTCCCGATCACCAAAGGCGTTGACGACATCACCTACGATGCGGCTAGCAAACGTGTCTATGCTTCTTGCGACGGCGCGGTCGATATTTATGAACAGTCCGGTCCCGATAGCTACAAGTTGCTTGCGAACATCCCCACGGGCCCGATGGGGAGGACAGCGCGTCTCGTGCCCGAATTAAAGCGCTACTTTGTGGCCGTTCCACAGCACGACACCACAAGCGCTAAGGTACTTGTATTCGAAGTCCTCTGAAAAGGCGAGTGGCTCGGAACCGAACGAGGATTCGAGATGACTTGACGCGGCCCATCGAGCGCCTCGTTGTGCGAGAATACTGAGTACGCCCATGCGGATCCTCCTAGTCGAAGACGAACGGAAGGTCGCCAGCTTTATCGCACGGGCCTTGAGGGAAAACACCTACGCTGTGGATGTCGCGGAGTCAGGGCAAAAGGCGCTCGAACTAGGAGCAGACGTTCCCTACGACGCGATTCTTCTCGACGTGCGTTTGCCCGACCTCAGCGGAATCGAAGTCTGCCGGGAGTTGCGTCAACGAGGAATTGAGTCTCCCGTGATGATGCTTACGG
>WNFO01006014.1_pt1 | contig 10691 bp, 14 predicted proteins | sample 5400251 | NCBI WGS metagenome assembly WNFO01 (sample SAMN13153354, study PRJNA577476) | soil metagenome | isolation source: 100 cm saprolite under Madrone tree | place: USA:California | collected 2016-06-14 | reverse complement strand
CACCGTGGGTGGCCGTCGAGCCCGTACACCATCTTCAGAACAATGATCACTGCCACCAACAGTGCCAGCTCCGGTGGGATATTGTCGTATTTGTGGCTATCAGGGTCATCGTCCTTCAGGCGCTCGAGGCGAGGGGCAAGCATGTGATGGAGCGTTAATGGCAACGATAATACGTGCGCTACAGTCTTCCCAAGGTTGTACAACACAGCTATGACACGTTTCATCGGCCCATTAGCGATTATACATACTGACGGTTACGCCCACGAGGCGTGCTACTCACGGCTCCCGCCTAGGGCCCGCACTACACGCCATAACATTGGCGAAGCATTCAATTCTGGCGTATGAATTTTGTAGCATCCCAGTAATTTCCGTGCCATTCGTGCCGTAAGGCTATGTAATAATAGAGTCGTTGGTGCATGCTGTGCCGTTTGCATGTTCCCACTCAGTGTCGCGCACAGAGTGAACATAAGTTCCTTACCGCTGGTGAAAGCGCCTGTACATTGTGCCTCGTGAGGTGGCGGACCATCGTGACTGGAAGGTGATGCAGTGGCTCCAGGTAAGGGAGACTGTAAGACTCGATCAACCTAGGGACATCATCAGCCACACGTCTGTCAAACGAAATGATTCCATCCGACAGTCTAACCTGATGAGATCTAAGTACATGATCGGCAAACGAAGCGTCCAACATGCCACCATGAGCAATGCTATGTTGCTGGCTGGACCATTACGTCCGAACGATTTCAATTTATGTCCGCTAGTTTCGGGTTTAGGACGAGGTTGCTCTTGGTTGTCATCCCCGTCATCTTCCGAGGAACTTGACTCGGATAGTTCACGGAGCAGTTCATCAATGTCTGCTTTGTCCGAAATGTCGTCGCCTTCGGGAGATCTTACATCGGACCATTCCGGAGATGTCCTCTCTCCTCGTGTATCGATTTGTTCCGAAGCATGCTCACCGACATGTCCCCCTGTGGCTTGCTGGTGGAGCAGGGGCTCTGGAGGTGGAGGCGAAGGTAACAAGCTCAAGTGAAGCGCCCACAAGTCTCTGCAGATGATCTACACAATTACCGAACTCTCTTCTCCCGTGGGTTGCTAGGCAAATATGGATGCGAACCTCAAACTCGGACGGAAGATTCCAGAGCTGAATCAACACAGCGACTTGCTTCCGCAACAAGAGTTGCAGACATTGGAAATGAAGATATTGCGCTGGAGCGCCATAATAAACTGCGTTCAAAAGAAGTGATCAAGGTTTCAGTGAATGCAATTGCCACTTTGAAGAGAAATGATAGAAAGCGTGCTTACGCTCAGGGTTTGCCTTGCTTGTGCGTTCCCGCTTCTCTCGCGTCGATTTCAGCGTACGCCTGCGTCCCTGAAGTGCACCATGTTCATACGTCTCATACGTCTCATTGAGATAATTCTGCGATATTACAATTCCAGGACGTTACTGAGTCCAGTGGGTCACGCTCGGCCCCGGACAAGGCACATACCTGGAGGACGTGACCTTCGCTGCAGACGACGAGCCCGGTCGCCGGTTCCTTGTGCCATTGCTGGGAACCACACACGTCGCACTTGCGCCGTGGAGCCATTTTGGTTTGTTGGCCTGACGAGAGACGGATGAGAGATGAGGCGTGCGCCCAGTCAGTTCACGAGTCGCATGATAGCGTGGGCGCGGGCCCGGCCCTGGAATCGCCCACGCCGCCGCCACTGAGTTGCGTAAGCGCCAGGTTCGCATCTCTTTTCTGCCAACTTCCACCTTGCCGTTTCTCAAGCATCAAGCGCACGGCCTGGTGCCTGAGGTTCTTTCGGATGAGATTTCTATCTATCCTTTTCGTCACCCTTGCATTTCTCATTGGACTGGTGCATGCGTACGTGATTGTTCACGAGCCATCGCGGTGACACAGACTAACGTTCTGCGTGTTCCTTGAAGCTGGACTAAAGTAAGTCAAGACGCGAATGTCTCTGGACACGTCCTTCTAACTTGGGTGTTAGGAGGACCATGAAATTTTCGATTTGGTCAGCGCTGTAGAAGGCTCAGAAGGTTGTACCCCTCACCCCAGCTGAATAGGAAGTGTTGAACCCACAGCTTTCATACCTCAGGAAAGGGTACTACCTTCTACTCATGGCTCGAAGTATCACCGTCTGCCTCTATGGCAGAGATCGGCCGTGCATATCGCAAAAAGAGCATACTTCTCCAGTGCGCTTCTCAGTATCTTTGTTTTGCCTGTTCTTACATCGTCCGCTTGACGAATTGTAGCCCTGACAAGAATCCGGGTGTAAAAGGTGTTCAGGAACGCTTCGCCCGTCTCGGTGTCGTCGCGACAATATTGAGAAGTGAAGAGGGTCGTGAGCGGTCAGTGTCGTGAAATTACTTGGGTTTACCACTCGGAACTACCGAAACTGACGTGCCGCCTTATACGCAGATATGACTTTTTTTATAAAAATGGAGTGCCACGTTGGCGCGGGACTGGGTATTATTATTCTCGTTTCCGCCCAGGCTTAGGGGTGCGTCGATAACTCGGTTCTTCTTTCTATACAAGCATCCTAACTAGGGGTCACACAGACCGTCCTGGTATTCCTGACAGTCCTGTCCACCGGATTACACTATGTTATTCAACACTTGAACTATAGACGAGACTTGGCCCGTATAGAGCATATCATCAGTCAGGCGAAGCAAGCTGCATGGGGGCCTAAAATGCTACCAGCCGGTGGTCGAAGAAAAGTGGGGTTTCGTTTCTGTGTCATTTTCGAATGTCTTATTCACCATGTGATTAGGTCAAGGTGAATTTGGGCGGACCTCCCCGTCTCGATGAGGACGGGAATGTGGTAATGGCAAAGTCCATAGATATGATTGTAGAGAGTAACGGAGACGTTTCCATGGTATGTCCTTATTGAGTGCTACATGATGAAAACCTGAATAGGCTCCATTAGTTGGAGGCGGATGGTGAACAGACAGCCATTAACGCCAGTACGGCGACTCGTCCGTCCTTGCGTAGTACTTGGTTCATCGCTCTCGTTGCGGCTCTCGTTGACAAGATGCTCGGGGGAGAAACACAACCCAATGTGGCTCAAGCTGGGGATAGCGACGATGCGGAGCTTGAATACCCAGATCAGGAACGAAGTCGTAATGATATCAAATCAGTGAAAATTGGACCCGCAGCTCAGAAAGCGGGAGGCCGTCGCCGCAAGGCTACGAGGAAATGATGATGTGACGGTTCACTGTTCTGAGAACATTACATTCCACCATTACAAGTATTCTACATACCCGTCATACATATAGTATGTTGACGCACGCCACGAACCCAACTACTAGTGGGGAGGAGATCCTCGGACTCTCGGAGCTGTATGACTGATAAATATGAAACGGCCGACGAAGGATCATGTGCCGAGAAGTGGCCTGGATCCTACAAATAATCAGCACCGTGGCAATGGCTCACGCGACTTGAAAATGAAAAGATTCATATGACGAGAGAAGAGAAAACTGAGCGCCACTGCCATCCAGGGACGAATTGACTGGCTCAAGTCGAAAGATGAAGAGACACATGACAGTGAGAGGGCCCTCCTAGGCCACATGAGAAACGGCTAGACTGGGACCTGACCGCGGTGTCGGACTGGAGCGGTTATCGGCCAATCGCAGGCCACTTTTGACCACCAAACAAGTGTATACAGGGCTAAGCGGGGAGTTCAAGTGCTCGGCCGCTGCACAGGTCCATTCAATTCCTCTCCTCCCATCGTCCTCTCTCTTAGATCAGTGTCATTCGCCGCACTTGTTATATCTGTTATCATGTCTGGCTACCGCCCCGAACTTCTTGCCCCTTTCCAGCGTCTCGACCAGGGAGACAGTATCCAGGCTGAATGTAAGTATTTTTGGCCGCCGCCGCATCTCACGGCTAACCTTCTCTCTTAGACGTTTGGATTGGTGGCCACAGCGAACTTCGTTGTAAGAGCAGGGTGCGTCACGTGGTGTCCATCTTGATGACCCGCTCGTCTGAAACTCGTTATCTCCATCCAGACGATCACTCAGAAGATTACCGAACTCGGCCAGCTCCCCCACTGGGACTTCGATGGCTCTTCCACCGACCAGGCTCCCGGCCATGACTCGGACGTTTATCTTCGTCCTGTCGCGTTCTACAAGGATCCGTTCCGCGGTGGTGACAACATCATCGTCCTCGCTTCCACCTACAATAACGACGGCACTCCTAATAGGACCAACTTCCGTCACAATGCGGCCAAGACCATGGAGTTGGCAAAGGCTCACGAGCCCTGGTTTGGCCTTGAGCAAGAGTACACCCTTTTCGACCTTGACGACCGACCTTTCGGTTGGCCCAAGGGTGGTTTTCCTGGCCCTCAGGGACCTTACTACTGTGGTGCTGGTAAGATCTCATGTATGCTGTTGATTGACTGTTGTCGACTGTTTCTTCAATTAACAGGCGCCGGGAAGGTCGTCGCCCGTGACTTGATCGAGGCTCACTACCGTGCCTGCCTCTATGCTGGCGTCCGGATTAGCGGTATCAACGCAGAAGTCATGCCTTCTCAGTGGGAGTTCCAGGTCGGGCCTTGCGAGGGTATCTCCATGGGAGACGAGCTCTGGATGGCCCGCTACCTCCTTATCCGCGTCGCAGAGCAATGGGATGTCAAGGTCTCCTTCCACCCGAAGCCTCTTCAGGGCGACTGGAATGGTGCTGGTTGCCACACCAACTATTCCACCAAAGCGATGCGTGAACCTGGCGGCATTCAGGCCATAAACGAGGCTATTAAGAAGTTGGAAAAGCGCCACGATCAGCACATTGCTGTTTACGGAGAGGATAATGAGCAACGGTTAACTGGCCGTCACGAGACGGGTCGTATCACTGAGTTCTCCGCGGGTGTTGCAGACCGTGGAGCGTCCATTCGTATTCCCAGACATGTCAAAGAGAAGGGCTACGGATACATGGAGGACCGCCGTCCCGCCTCGAATATTGGTAAGTTGACATTCAGCTCTGACTACAATGTGGAATCTCATGTTCTGTGTATAGATCCCTATAGAGTCACCGATATCGTTGTCGAAACCACACTCCTTGGCGAGTAGATGGTTTTTCGTTGGCCTGTGTCGATAAAACTGTAGTAGATGTGAATTTAAAAGTTATTATGCGATTGATCCACGTGACCGTAGATATGCGTGTGGGGAAAGAGCTAGTAACTGAGCTTGAGCTTGATGATGATGGCGGACAATCAGAAGCTGTCTCTCCAGGCCTTTCTCCAACTGTTGGTCTCAAAGAGTCTTCCAATATCGCGCGCCATGACCGTCACAAGCAAGATGTGCTGCCTCTCTGTCCTCTCAGCCTGAAAATAACAATGCTTATTCAGGGCCCATCTTTCAGTTACAAGGACTACAACACTCCAGCCCGTCTCGGCGAGCTCACAGACTCGAAGCTCCTATCTCTCGGTGTAACGGACAAAGAAGATCGCAGGCTCGTGCTCTCTGCGCTAAATGCTGCCGGTTATCGTGCGATTGCCGTCACAGACGCAAAGCACCAGGAAGCCAAGAAGCGGCGTATTGCGAACGGACTCGGAACTCAAGGAGCCAAAGACGATCACGGCGAGGAAGAAACGCCTCTATCTCCGAAGAGTGAGCCTTCCACGGTAATCATCATCCCCATCTCTTTTATCCATGGCCCGACAAAATTGACTGACTGACCGACTGACTGATTGACTGGTCATGATTGTATGGCCGATTGCTCAAATTCAAAATCGAACACTTTTGCAGACAAAGAAGCAGCAGGTGGTAAAGCGTGCGCCACCACCACTGCCGCCATCATCGACATCGACATCGGCATCGGCATCGTCACCGCGAAAAAAGCGCAAACGTGGTGACACCACCACTCCCGGGCCGTCATCGTCATCGTCATCGCGGTTCGAGAACGAGTTTTTGCCCAGTCCGGCTGTGGATGAAGAAGAAGGTGCTGCGTTGCTTGAGAGCCTTGATTTTCACGAGATTTTAGACGAGGACGCGCTCAAACATAAATTTACCGTCGTGAACCGCGCACCGGTCATGATGGCATGGGCCTCCGTCGTCGCCGAGCGCCTGGGTTTTTCACGCAGCGAAGCGCTAAGCATCGGTATGGCCTTTTGCCTTCCTTGCCCTTCTTCCTCCCTTCCTTCGTCCTCGGACCAATTCGGTTAAAGATTCATTTTACCTGCAGCATCGGTATACACCGAAATGAACGCGGTCTCTAAAGGCGTCTCACTTGGTATCTTCGACAAGAAACGCGAAACCGATCTCAAAGCCGCGCACGCCGGTGTGGGCGAAGCGCAGCCTTACGTAGACCTGCTCGGCCGTCGCATCCCGCTCTTTCGTATTGCCTCCGGATCATGGCGCGCGTTCACTACCGAGGACAACAATGGCTGTAACACGCCCGGCGGAGGTGGCGCTGCTCCACGCGCAGCCTACAGCTACATCACACGCGCATTGCGGCAGACGGCTCCGGCAGTACTGGGTGCTATGCGCCTTCTTGCCGAAAGCTATCATGATCCGTTGGAACTGAACCGAGTGGGTTACTCGCTTTATGCTGATTTCCGGCCTGATGTGAGTGGGTGGGGTAAACGTGGGGAACTGAGGTGTGAGACGTTACTTGGCCTGCGAATGAAGGGACCAAAGGGTGAGCCCGGGCTACGCGGGGTGGACAGCCGAGTGGAGACGACCGGCGATAGCCGTCAGGAGCTCATAAAACATGAAGCACCAAAAGAGGAACCTGCGCAGGCAGGGCTAGACGATGCCTTGCGCGGGGCTAGGGCAGGCCAAGAGTCCGAGGTGGAGCCAAACACTCTACTCGATACCTCATTCGATGAATTTACCGCCGAGGAACTCAGCGTTCTACCATGATAGTTGTATGAATGTCTACATTTGTGTATCCCTATGAAGCGAGACGATAGCTCAATAATCCGATCCTGACTTTGAACTCGCTCTAGCCGTCGCAACGCTGGCATGTGATTTTTATCCAAGGTTTTTGATTACCGCAGCGGTAAACTCGGAGGTGGTTGATGAACCTGCACCCACGATGAGACATATGAATAGGTGACCCGCGGGAGGCGGGAGGAAAGCAATGACTTACCGCCCATATCAGCAGTCTTGACCCTACCAGCGTTGAGAACCTGGAAGGTCGCGGACGCAATGTTATTCGCGGTGTGATCAAGACTGAAAATGGGAGACATCAGTGTCAGGCGAAGGACGTAACGGAGCACGGACCCGAGATGTCGGAGCATCATGGTCGCAGAGAGAATCATCGCAGCCGGGTTTGCCCGATCTTGACCCATGATATCTTTTGCAACGTGACGACATCCGGGCTCAAAGAGTGCATATTCCTTAGGACAAAGATATCTGTGAGCAAGGGACGACGAACATGTTTGACGAACTGCTTACGCGGCCGACGTTGCAGCCTGGAACCACACCAGGACCACCGACGAGGGCGGCACCTATGTTCGATACGATCGCGCCATACAGATTAGGCATAACCATGACGTCAAATTGTGTAGGTTTCGCAACGAGTTGCATGGAGGTGTTATCCACAATCATGTCGTTATACTCGATGCCAGATGAGCTATATTCCCCCGCAACACGACGGAACGTGTTAAGGAAGAGACCATCACCGAGCTTCATGATGTTTGCTTTGTGGACGCAGGTCACTTTCTAAATGATATATCAACTAGGAAACAGATTGCACATAGGATGGTTGCAGCGTACCTTGCGACCATTCCTAAGAGCGAAATCGAAGGCAAAGCGGGAAATGCGCTCTGCCTTGTCACGTGTGGATACTTTTAAGGATTCGACGACACCGGGATAACTTTGGTGTTCAAGACCGGAGTACTCGCCCTCGGTATTCTCACGAATTAGGGCGAAATCAACGTTGGAGTGACGGGTAGGGACGCCTGGGAGAGACTTGCACAAGACTACAGACGCATAAATATCGAGTTGTTGACGCATAGCGACATTCCAAGAGATGTGACCAGACTTGGAAATCGGAGTAAATAGAATGCCTATGTGGGGGTCAACGGGGATGAAGTGAAAAGGAGAATGAGGGACGAACCCTTGAGCCCAACTTTGTTGCGTTTCAAGCTCTCCATAGCCTGCTTGAAGAGAGCCTCGCCAGAGGAGGACATGCCGGATACATCATACTGGTCCCATTCTATAGGAGCGTTGACGGACTCGAAAATCTCTTTGACCGATTCTGTAATTTCTTGACCAATGCCATCGCCAGGGATGAGGGTCACCTGAGATGAGGATGAATCAGGATAGGAAAACACATAAATGCGTGACTCACAGTGTACACGCCACCATACTTGGTTGGGAGCTGCAAAGCTGGTATGAAGGGAGATTAACTTGGGCGGCGAGCGCTACGTACCCGTTCCGCAACTTTTGGAAAACCGGCAGAGAGTGTGGATGCCGTGCGCTGAAACAAAAGGTCAATTGACGGATGCAGGTGAATAGAATCGAGGGGCAGACCAGCGATGAGAAGGTAGGGCGCGCCAGGGAGCTGAGCGAGTAGCGTAGGAGCATTTGGCAGCGCTGAGTCTGGTCAGATGGCCTGGGGAAAATAAATGGTGGTGGCGGCTTACGTTAAACTCTTTTCGGTCGTCTCGGCGATAGTCCTGCGCTGTTCAAATACAATCAGTTGGCATTCCTGTTTTCATTTGCTTGTCGTCAGGGATCCATGCATTCATGCGACAGTGTGAAAACATGGCCAGTGATTCACTACAGAATATTGCGACACTAGTCGGTCGGAACGTATCGGAAACACATGACACCACGTGACGTGAGCAAACGTAAAAACAGCCAATGAGAGAGCGACCGAGATGGGACAGCCATCATGATCCCGCCCTAATATAGTCGATAAAAAGTAGGTTAATGTCTCCGCCCTCGCTTCCCGTGTCTCAATGTCTCTGCCCATCTCAGAGCATCCCCGTCGTTCTCCCACTCGTACTCTCAGCTTTTACCTAGTTCTCGTCCTCTGCGTCTTGCCAGTATGGTCAATCCCCATCTGTTCCTGGCTCTTCGTTCTTTACGAGCTTAGCGGCGGTGGTATTTGGGGCCTATCATGGCACGGAAAGGCGCTCTTCACTTATGCTCTCACCGAGGCACGTCGATCACCTACTAAGTCCCTCCGCCTTTGCCAAATTCAACCTCCTTGCTCTAGGTCCTGTTCTCAATACACTACTACATCCTCTACAAGTTCGTCGATGGTCCTTGCCCGACTCCTCCAGGAAATGCAGAGGAGCGTTCCCTGGCCATCAAACGTATTGCCCAGAGCGGTCTCGCCAATTTATTCGAGGGTGCTGATAACGAAGATACCCTTGATGTATCCCATCCTGAATGTCCCACCGAGACAGCCGAGAAGCTGAGTCCTACCGACCCCCGTGCCATTGACTTTCAAAATCAATTCAGGAATTGGTGCGTCTCAGACCCATCTCACCCCATCTTAAATGTGAAGTCGACAGTTGATCCGATCAACCCCTGACAGGTTTGGAGGAGTTCCGTGGTCCCAAATTCGAAGGAAGGATATGTGTGCTTGGCTTTACTGGTTTCTCTATATCGAACACCTGCCCGATTTTGACAAGATTCCACCCACACGGCTTAATGTTCTGTTAGATAGTCTTGAATTGGTCGAAAAGCGCTCAGGCACCACGATCCCAGAAGGCTCAAATCCTGATGCGCAGCCAAGACTCCTCACTCTGGATCCTATCAGCATTAGGTGGCGCCCACTGATTTATTACCTTCTTGTCGCCCTCAGCGACTTTATTATGAAGCAGGTATTTACCCGTGTCTGGGGTATGACCCTTGGCAGCCGCTACGGTCTCGACTATCTTGTGCGCATCCCGCCAACATGGGACGCGTGCGAAGGCCCAACGCCCATTGTATTCGCCTATGGCTTGGGCCTTGGTCTGCTCCAGTACAGCAGAATCATCCGCAGTTTCCTTACTCGGGTCCCCGATCGTCCGCTGTTTATTCTCCTACAGCCCCACGTAAGCCAACAGATCTTCCATCCCCACTTCCTCGCCCCCAAGAACCGAAAGGAGACTTTGATTACCGTGCGCCAGCTACTCATCGATTTTGGGTGGGTGCCAAATCCAGCGGACGCTCTGAAAGGTGATGCAAAGGGCTCAAGGCCAAGGGGCGTCACCATGACAAGTCATTCCAATGGTTCATTTATCCACGCTTGGCTCCTTAAGGACGCACCGGAACTTATTGCGCGATCCTTATTCATTGATCCCGTTACGGTCTGTAGTTGGGAAGGCGGTACGTGATCGTCGATCATCGTTAAGATCTTCTTCTCTCCATGTTTACGTACGGTCCAACTTAGACCTCTGCATCAGATTTTTCTATACACCTGCCACCACCGTGAGCACAACCCCCTAGCATCACTTATGGTTCTGAAAGTCTCACTTACACTTTGTTTCTTTATAGGGTCGACAACTTCTTGCAAGCTATTTCGTTAGTACCGAGATTGGCATCGCCAACTTACTTCGAAGACAGTTTGATTGGGCAGCGAACACTTTGTTTTTCGAAGAGATACCACACGCACTTAACCCTTCGCGGAACAAGTTCTTTATAGCAAATGACGATGTGATTCTCTGTGCACCAGTTAGCCTGCTCCGTACCTCACAGATTTGTACGAATGGCTGACGATGGCATATTCCCACAGCGCATCAAAAAGTACTTGATG
>WNFO01006013.1_pt1 | contig 10691 bp, 6 predicted proteins | sample 5400251 | NCBI WGS metagenome assembly WNFO01 (sample SAMN13153354, study PRJNA577476) | soil metagenome | isolation source: 100 cm saprolite under Madrone tree | place: USA:California | collected 2016-06-14 | reverse complement strand
ACATGTCCGGCGTCGCGTACCCAGCTCCATATGCCCGAAACCTGCTGTGCAGCATACGACAGCACGTAGCGCATGCCCTTTTCATTCAGCTTAGCCAGCGAGGCTGCAGCCGCTGCGGCGCCCATGGTTGAGCTCGTACCCTCGGCGCTGCGGTGACTGCCGCGTACCAGGTCCGGTCCGAGAGCGAGGAGAAACCGGCAACAGACGTCGTAGCCAAGCGTAACCGCAGCGAGCAGTTCGGCTCCCGACCCGCCCTCGCGCTCGGCCATCGCAAGCGCTGCAGGCACGACGTGGCTGCCAGGATGGGCCTTGGTCACCGGCTCGAAGTCATCAGTCTCGTCAGCGTGCGCGAACATGCCGTTGGCCAGCGCGGCGTTCACAGCAGATGTTCTGACGTCTGTGGCCAGCACCGTCGCTTCTGCGACCCCACCCTGTGCCCGTGCGAAGTGAATCGCCATTTCTCCAGCCGGGAGATGTGAGCCCGACACTATTGCGGCAAGCGCGTCCAGGACGCGGTGCTTCGCTTCCTGTGCAACATGCGGCGCGAGACGCATATCACGCGCTTGCGCCATGTAGGCCGCCAGCTGCCCCGTAATGTCGATTGCAGTCATTCAGAACTCTCCTCGGTCCCTTCGCGAGAAAGTGACTATTCGGGCGATATATTCGCTGCCCGAACGACAGCCGCGCCATGCAGAATATCAAATTGGCGGCGGGTCGGTCAGCGGGTATGACAGGCCTTTCATAACCCGCTGCTCACCGGCCAAGGCCGATCGATTTCCAAGTTGGGTCGATGCGTTGAAAAAGGATTTTGAGCGGAGGCTCCGAGCAATATCGATTCAAGACAAGCGTCGAACGCGGAAGATCGATTCAAGAAGTCAGCAACACGATTCGATTGCAGCGCGCCGACAGCGTGCCGTGGACTTTTTCCCAATCGCCGCCCGTCGTTTGTCATCAGGCGAAACCAAATTCGCTCACATGGTTGGCCCCGGTTCGCTTGACCAGCCCTTTGAATCTGAACATGGTCAGCTAGGTTTAGCCCTAGGGAGGAACGAAAATGACTGGACTGTTCGCTGCACTCTCGCGTGGAGCCGTCATAGCTGCAGCGATGGTCTTCGCGGTTGGTATCAACTGCCTCGGCGCCCGTTACGCATATCCGCAAGGCGCTCCTGACTATGCAGCCCTCATGGCGGCGTCTGACCGCAGCGAAGCGGACCGTGTGGCCGACAAGCGTCGGGATCCGGTGCCGTTCCTAGCGTTCGCTGGGCTGATGCCCGGCATGAAGGTGCTCGATATGGGGGCCGGTGCAGGCTACAGCACCGAGCTCGTGGCGCGCGTCATCGGTCCGACGGGTACGGTCTATGGTCAGAATCCTCCCGATAACTTTGAGCGTGCGAGGACGGCGTTCGCGACGCGGGCCGCCACGCCCGCAATGAAGAACAGCGTCACACTACTGAGACCTTACGATGATCCATTGCCCGCAGACGTGCACGATCTCGATATGATCACCTATTTGTTCTTCTATCACGACACGACCTACCTGAACGTCGATCGCGCTCAGATGAATCGCAAGCTGCTTGCCGCGCTTAAGCCTGGCGGCTTTCTGGTGATCGCCGACCATTCAGCTAAAGCTGGGTCGGAACCGTCGATCGGCAAAACTCTCCATCGGATCGACGAGGGGATGTTGCGCCGTGAGGTTGAAGCGGCTGGCTTCAGGCTGGTTGCCGAAGGAACTTTCTGGCGTAACCCGAGCGATCCCCGCGATTTCTCCACGCAACAGCCGACCGGCCCGGTGGACAACTTCGTGCTGAAATTCCAGAAGCCGCGGTGAATATCGACCGATCTGGTGGCGGCTCCGCAGGCGTTGATTCGCAACGCCGTTTCGCGGTGAAGACGCGAACGAGTCCGGCAGCTTATCCCCCGATAGATCCGTGTGGGCTGGACGCCGACGACGGAAAGGAGCAGACCAATTTCGGACATTCCGGCTCAGCGCCGACCATTCCTATGCGCTCCGGACTGCGGTAGGCTCGCCACAACTGAAAGCCCTGACGGGGATCACCTTGCGATGGCGCGATTTCATGGCTGGACCCGGCAGGTGTTCGTTCGCAAGTTCAAATAGCTTGGGGCAGGAGAATGAAAACATTAGCCGCCGGGTTACTGTTGAGCGTGCTCGTTGCCGAGAGTTCGATCGCGCAGCAAAGCATCAACGCTCCGCCTGACACGATCTTCTACAACGGCAAGATCATTACGGTCGATTCAGGCTTCACGATTCAGCAGGCGTTTGCCGTCAGGGGCGACCTATATGTCGCCGTGGGAACTAATGCTGCAATCCAAGCCCTCGCAGGCGAGAATACTCGTTTGGTAGATCTTCGAGGCTCCGCGGTCATCCCCGGCCTGTCGGATAACCACGATCATCTCTACAACAGCGAAAAAGTGATGCGCGGTATCGACCTGGTCGGGGCCACCTCGACCGCGGAGGTGCTCAGGCGACTTCGGGACGGGCTCGCCAAAGCCAAGGCGGGTGAAACCGTTTTCGGAAGCGTCGGGTGGAGGGCACCGCTTACCAAGAATGATCTCGACCAAATCTCAACCGATGTCCCCATCGTGACGCTGCGCGGTCGCCGGGGGGCGGCCGTGATGAACAGTGCCGCGCTGAAGAAGGCGGGGATTGCCAAGGAAATGCAATCCTACATGGGCCGGGAGATCCCGAAGGACAGCGGCGGGGAACTGACTGGGGAACTCCCTGATTTTCCCGCCGGACTCTACGCAATCGACAAGGTGGTGCCTCTCCCCACGTCGGACGAAGAAGACCAGATGATCGCCGCGGGGCAGAAGCAGCGAAACGCGCTGGGCATCACCAGCACCCGCGACCTGTCGAATTGGCCGCCCGGTATGCGCGCCTTCGTGCGGATGTGGCGGCAAGGACGACTGACATTACGGGTCAGCATGGGCCTGGAGCTTCCTGATGCCGGCGATCCGGCGGGTTTGGTGCGCCAGCAGGGCGTGACGCCTGGGTTCGGCGATCACTGGCTGCGCATCGATTCGGCCGGCGAGCAGCCAAACCCCCCTGGGGGCAATGCCACGCCTCAACAATACAAGGCGCTTATGCTGGAGCTCAACCGCTTGGGTTGGCGGCATGCGCCGCACGTCGCGACCAACGAAGCCCTCGAAGCGGTTCTGCAGGCTTACGAGGCAGCCGACCGCGAGAGCCCGATCCGCGACAAGCGATGGGTGGTCGAGCACATTCCCAATGTTACCCCGCCGCTGATGGAGAGGCTCGCAAAGCTAGGCGTTATCGTGTCCACCAACATGGCGGGATACGCCGGGAATTACGACGCCGCGGTGCGGGCGCTGGGCCAGGAACAGGCTGAACGTCAAACGCCGGTGAGGGAAATGCTCGATCACCATCTGGTAGTCGTTATCGGCAGCGATTATGCGGGACCGAATCCGGAGACGGCGACGTCCAACAACCCGTTCGTCCCGCTGTATTACTGCGTGTCGCGCAAGACCCACGACGGACGCGTGCTCGGACCTCACGAAAAAATCAGCCGCGAGGAGGCGCTGCGCATCGCCACCTACAACAATGCCTTCGCGACTTGGGAAGAGAAGGTGAAGGGTTCCATTGAACCCGGAAAGCTGGCGGATTTCCTGGTCCTTTCCGGGGATTTCATGACCATCTCGGAGGACGAGATCCTCAAGCTCCATCCGATGGCGACCTACGTGGGAGGACGCAAGGTGTACGCGGCGCCGGAGGCAAATGGCGCCTTCTAAACAAACAACGAGCAGTTCGCGAAAGGCAGCAATGGCTGCTGTGGATCAAAAGCGTCGAACCGTAGCCGGAAGCCAGACGTCCCCATGACCTCTGAGAGCGGTGGCGACCGGGCAATGCAGCGAAGAGTGCGAAGTCCTGTTTACGGCCGTCGGCCGCGATCCGACAACAAAGTGGTGGACGACGGCGGCCTTCATCATAACAATCGTCGTCGCCATTTCAAAAGACATACAAACACATGCATGGGAGGCAAAGGATGAAACGGCGAAATGCGAGCCGCAATTCAACCGCACCAGGCACCATTGTCGCGGCGATGGCTTGTTCGTTGTTGGGAATCGCATCGGGGCGAGCCGCCGATGTCACGTATGAGCGTCTGCTAAATCCCGAGCCGCAGAATTGGCTGATGCACCATCACGACTTCAACGCGCATCGCTATTCGCCGCTCGACCTGATCAACAGGGCGAACGTCAAGAACTTGAAACTCGAGTTCGCTGTAGCCCTCGGCGGCAAATCGGCCGCCGACAGCCTCGAAGCGACGCCGCTGGTTGAGGATGGGTTCATGTACATGGTCGATAGCTGGGGCGTGCTCTATAAAATCGACGTGCGTTCCGGCACCGCCGGCACCATCAGGTGGAAGATGGACCCAGGGCTTGCTAACCAAGACCGCAATCGCGGCGCTGCGTTGTGGGGCACACTCGTGATCTCGGTCACAGGCTATGCCGGCCGCGTCATTGCCGCCGACAAGGAGACCGGCAAGGTCGTCTGGGATAAGAACCTTCTCGACCAAACCGACCTCGAGCTCACCGCGGCACCGCTCGCGCTCAAGGATGCCATCGTTGTCGGAGGGTCCGGTGGCGACCGCGGTCTGCGCAACTGGGTGGCCGCACTCGATCCCAGGACCGGCGATCTCAAATGGAAGACCTATTCAATCCCGGCGCCTGGCGAACCGGGCAGCGAGACTTGGAAGGACAATCACAATTCGTGGCAGACCGGAGGGGGCGCGTTTTTTGGCACCGGCGCTTATGATCCGACGACTAATCTGACGTATTGGGGTTCGGGCAATCCGGTTCCAGCCTATGATTCGAGCTACCGCCCGGGCGACAACCTCTACACCAACAGCGCGATCGCCTTCGACACGGCGAACGGCAAGATCACCTGGTACTTCCAATACACGCCAAATGACAACCACGATTACGATGAGATCGGCAGCCATATCCTGATCGATGCCAAGGTCAACGGCGAGGACCGCAAAGTCATTGCACACCCGGCCCGCAACGGCTTCAGTTACATGCTCGACCGTCTTAACGGCCAGTTCCTCAAGGGTGTGCAAACCGTCAAAGAACTCACTTGGACCAAAGGGCTCGATCCAAAGATGGGAAGGCCGATCGACTACGACCCCGGCCGCGACGTCCAGGTCTATGCTGAGGGTGCCGCCTCGGTTACAGACAAGAACACGCATCGTATCTGTCCGAGCGTAACCGGGGGTAGCAATTTCTGGCCGTCGGCCTACAGCGGCAAAACCGGATACCTTTACATCCCAGCGGCCGAGGGCTGCGGCCAGGTCACGGTCGACACCAGCGCCCATATAAAGGGCCGTTTCGGCGGCGGTACCGGTGGCGGAGACGAGCGGATCACCAGTTCATTCACAATTCTTGACCCGGGCTCCGGCGAGATCAGAAAGCGAGTCGAACTGCCTTATCCCAATTCGTCCGGCGTGCTCGCGACCGCCGGTGGCATCGTAGTTACGGCGCTGCTTGACGGCTCGATAATCGCATTCGACGACCAGACTCTGGATGTGCTGTGGCGCGTCAATCTCGGGTCGGGCATGAACGCACCGCCGATGACCTATGCGGTTAACGGCAAGCAATTCATCGCAATCGCGTCGGGTGCGTGCTGCGTCAGGCCGTCGGGACAGATCGCCAATTCCAAGGCACGGATTGCCAGGACTCCGGAACTGCGCGCCATGTCTCATGGCGACTGTGCTTTACGTGTTCGGGCTGTAGGGCCGCGACGTCGTCGGATCAGAATAAGCCCCCCGACCAAATGGGCCTGGCGGCGGGTCTTACTCAAGTAGCGGACTCCTTCGCGGTAGCCCGGCGGGCTGAGTCGGACCAAGATCGGGATGGGGGGAGCCTTGCGGCCCCGCCCCTCCCACACCACGGCACATACGGGTCCGTATACGGCGGTTCGAGAAGTTACGCTAACGGGTGCGCCTCGCTTTTCCAAAATGGCGCTCCCGTGACGAGCCGGCACGCGTAGCTGCGGCACCGATGGCGCGGCAGCGGTCGCAAGTCCCGCAGCGCGGCGGCTGGTCCTCTCCGAAGTACCGCCGGAGGAATACGCTTCGGCATTCCTCGGACTTGGCGTAGTCGGCGACGGCCCTAAGCCGGCGCTCACCTTCGTAACGAAATGTCTTGAGCTTCGCCACGAGATCGCGGGCGCCAGCTCGGAAGATCTCGAGCGGTACCCCAACGATGATGCGGCCCTCCTCGTCGCGCTGGACGAGGCCGGCCTGCTCGAGATCCGATACCAATACCTCAGCAATCCGTGCCGGTACGCCGGCCGAGTACGCGAGCGCGGCGGCGGTAGGAGCTCGGTGCTCGGTCGCCCAAGCGATGAGCGCGGTCTCGAGCCGCGCCAAATGCGGGACGGTCGGACGACTCAGAGCCTGAAGCCGCTCCTGGATGTCGAGGTCTGCCGCATCGAACAAGAGGATGCAATGCGCTGGTCGCCCGTCGCGTCCGGCGCGCCCGATCTCCTGAACGTACTGCTCCAGCGAGCCGGGAACCTGGTAATGGACGATGTAGCGAATGTTCGGCTTATCGATCCCCATGCCGAAGGCGCTCGTCGCGACCATGATCAGGCGTCGAGAGGGCTGCATGAACTGACGCTGGGCCGCGGCCCGATCGGCGGCGCGCATCTTGCCGTGATACCGCACGACCGGGATGCCCGCTCGCTTGAGGGCGCCCGCTAGCTCATCGACCGCGGCGGTAGTGGCACAGTAGATGATCCCGGGCCGGCGCAGCGCCCGGATGCGTCGGCCGGCGGCACCGAACTTCGCCGGACCGGGCACGTTTTCCACAGTCAAGCGGAGGTTCTTGCGGTGGGCCGGAGCGACGAGCACAACCGGATCGCGCAGGCGAAGCCGTTCGGCGATATCCGCGCGGACGCGCGGCGTCGCGGTCGCGGTGAGCGCGAGCGCCACTGGATTGCCGAGCCGCTCGCGGGCAGCGCCGAGCCGCAAGTAGGACGGTCGGAAGTCGTGCCCCCACTCCGAGATGCAGTGAGCCTCGTCCACACAGAGGAGCGCCGGTCGAGCGCGCTCGAAACAGGGCGCAGCGGCACGCGACTCGAGCGTCTCAGGCGTGGTGAGGACGACGAGGCGGCCGCTGCCTTCGAGCTGCTCGAGCGCGGCGCGACGCTCGGCCAGACGCAGTCGGCTGTGGAGCACAACGATAGGGACGCCGCGGCTCCTGAGCGCGCGTTCCTGGTCCACCATGAGGGCAATGAGTGGCGAGACGACAATCGTCGGCCGCTCGAGGATCATCGCTGGAACTTGGTATATCAGCGACTTTCCAAAGCCGGTCGGAAGCGCCACGAGCGCGTCGCGTCCCTCGAGGATGGCGACCATCGCCGATTCCTGCTCGGGCCGGAGCCGCTCGATGCCGAACGTCCGGCGCGCCGCTCGCCGACACACATCGAGCAGGCTCATGACATGGCCTCCCAGAGCCACGGTGGTGTCAACCCCAATTCACTTGTTAGGGCAAGCGATGTTTCGGTCGAGACGGCGCTGCAATTCGCTAGCGTACCGGCGTCCTATGTCTTGGCGTGACGTGCGCACCCAATCGCTGAGCTTGGTCGTACCGAGCGGGGGCGATTGCACGTAAAGCTTTTCCTGCATTAGGCCCCTCACCTCATCGCGCGTGTTGATCACGTCCCCGACTGTCCAGCCAAGCACGCGGACAGCTTGGTAAGCGAGCATTGGCGGCATCGACACGATCAAGGCGGCCGAGCCGATCTCGCGCGCAATCATTTCGACCATCTCGCGGTAGAAATACGTTTCCGGCCCGACGGCGTCGATGGTTTCGTTGGGCCCTCCGGTTATCTGGTCGATCGCGGCCGCCGCAAGGTCGTCGACATAGATTGGCTGCAGCCGATATCGTCCGGCACCATAAATGCCGAACACGGGCAAGCGCCGCAGGGCCCAGGCAATGTTGTTGATCAGGATATCTTCCTTTCCGAACAGCACTGCAGGCCGGAGAATCGCGTATGAGATACCGATCTGCTTGAGGTAAGCCTCTATCTTGGCCTTGCCGCGGAAGTAGGGAAGAGGCGAGTTGGGATCAGGATTAGTAATGCTGATGTGCACGACGCGACCAACGCCAGCCCGCTTGGCGGCGTCGAGCAGAACTTTCGAGTTGGCGATTGCCTGCCTAAAAGTGAAATCCGGCGGATTGTCGAACCGTACCCAATAGGTATTCATAAGGACGTCGATGCCGCGTAGCGATTTCTCTAGCTCGTGCGGTTTGGAGAAATTGTATGGAAACGCCTTAACCGATCCGCCAAACGGATTTGATTGATCAGGCGAATTCGTGAGTGTAATCACTTCGTGCTGCAGCGCGAGAAGCCGTTGCGTGATGTACCTGCCTGAGAAGCCAAAGGCTCCTGTTACCGCAACCCGCACCCTGGCTCCCCATCAGGTTGATAGGACGTTATGTCAAGTGATAACGAGTCTCCGGCATTTGCCAGGATATTGAGCACCCGGCCTGCTAAGGAACGCTGTCAAGAGGCCGGCTGTTCCATGCGAACGGCCCGGGCGCCAATGGGTAGCCACAGGGCTACGCAGAATAGCAGGCCCGCCCCTCACGCCTTACCCTCCACATATGCGTAAGGCCCCGATCGCGCTGCCCAGCCCAAGGCGAGGTCGGCAGCTTATCACCCGATAGCTGCTGTCTGGGCGGATGGCAGCGAGGGCAGAGTTGGGCCAATTCCTGCCGTACCCCCCTTCCGCGTCGACGCGTCACCATATAGTCTGATAATCGATAGAGCTGCCGAGCCCGGGACGTGCCGAACTCCCATTTCCAGTGGCAGCGATCATGCCGTCGGCGGGCATGCACTTTCAGCTACCAATCGTATTTGCGCTACTTGCACAGGAGGCACTCATGGGTGAATCCACTCGATCTGGCCGAAGGCAGTTCCTCAAGCACACGGCTGCACTGGCTGGTGTGGCGGTAGGCGCCGGCGCTGGCGCTGAATGGACCGCAAGAAGCCAGTCGGGCAAGCCTGAAGTACCAGCCAAGGATGCCCTCGTCCCCGGCGAACAGTTGCGCCGAGGAGTCCCCTCGCGCCGAGGGACGAGAATGAGCGTTGATCACATCACTTTCTACACTCCGCTTCAGGATTATGGGGGAATCATCACGCCGGCCCAGCTGCATTTCGTGCAACAACACTCCTCCCACTTCCCCGAGATCGATGCGCAGCAACATCGCCTCACGATCCACGGCTTGGTGGATCGTCCTTTGAGTTTATCCATGGACGATCTGAAGCGCCTGCCTTCCGTATCCCGGGTTCATTTCCTGGAGTGCCAGGGAAATAGTTCTGGCCTGATCCATCATGGTGGCAATCCCAACATGGGGTTGCCGGTCCAGTATATATGGGGAATGACCAGTTGCAGCGAATGGACCGGAGTGCCGCTGTCCGTGTTGTTGAACGAGGTTGGCCTGAAAAAGGAGGCGACTTGGCTGGTTTACGAAGGGGCGGACCCTGGCAAGTTCAGTCACACCCTTCCGCTGGGAAAGGCGCTCGACGACGTTTTCGTGGCCTACGGCCAGAATGGCGAGCCGTTGCGTGTTGAGCAGGGTTACCCGATCCGGATGATCGTCCCCGGCTGGGAAGGGCCCTTCAGCGTGAAGTACCTGAGACATATCAAGGTGACGGACCAGCCCTACCACGCCTGGAATGAAGCCATGAATCACTCCATCCCGAGGGCCGATCTGGGCGGCAAATCGCGCTGGTACCATTTTGAGTGGGCGGCGAAATCCGTGATTACGCGGCCTTCAGGTGGAATGACGCTACCCGGCCGGGGATACGTCCAGATTACTGGCTTGGCTTGGTCCGGTGGAGGCGCGGTCAGTAAGGTCGAAGTCTCCACCGACGGCGGCAAGAGCTGGAAGGAAGCGAAGCTTCAGACCCCGGTGCATCGGAAGGCGCACACCCGGTTTACCTTTGACTGGGGTTGGGACGGAGAAGAGGCGGTGCTCATGTCCCGTTGCACGGATGACCAGGGTGACGTTCAGCCGTCGAAGGCGGAGTTGTATAAACACTGGGGCATCACCGAGCTGGAAAAGCCCAGCCGCACCACTCATTTCAATGCCATCCAACCCTGGTTCGTGGCCCGCGACGGGAGCGTACACGATGCGATGTTCGCATAGTGTAAGTGTACTTGTCCCAGTGATGATCCTGGCAATGGCGGCAGTTGCTAGCGGCTGATTGTGGAATTCGCCGCTCGCCAGACGCTTGGTCGAGCTTGCGATGTTCGCGGCGTCTATCGTCTGTATGCGATGGCGAGGTCGCGCGACCCTGGCGGCTCCTGGGAGCTCGCCTTTTTCCTCCGTGCGGCGCTCCATGTGCTGGTCGGCGCCTCGTGCGGGTGCCGTTGAAATAACGGTTCGCCACTAGTTGCGACGTTGCGAGGCTTTAGAAATCTGATTTCGAAGCTGGATCATCAACTGATTCGCGAACGATTTCCAGCCAGCCGAGCTGTGGCTCGACTTCTTCGAAGTCTGCGCTGGAACTGAGATGAGCTGGCGTGCAAAGACTACCTAATCGAACAGCATCCCCTCGAAAGGCAAAGGTGTACGCGTCTTGGTACAAAGGCTATGCCTGGAATACGCTGATCGACCAACCCTGGAAGATCATGTCCATT
>WNFO01006004.1_pt1 | contig 10695 bp, 4 predicted proteins | sample 5400251 | NCBI WGS metagenome assembly WNFO01 (sample SAMN13153354, study PRJNA577476) | soil metagenome | isolation source: 100 cm saprolite under Madrone tree | place: USA:California | collected 2016-06-14 | reverse complement strand
CGCAGCCTGGGCAAACCCTCGTCTGCGGGGACAGCCACACTTCCACGCACGGCGCGTTCGGCACGCTGGCTTTCGGAATCGGCACCAGCGAAGTGGAGCATGTCCTTGCGACGCAGTGCCTTGCGCAGTCGCGCTCGAAAACGCTGCACATTCTCGTTCACGGCAAGCGTCCCAAGGGCGTCACGGCCAAGGATTTGATTCTCGCGATCATTGGGAAGATCGGGATCGGCGGCGGCAACGGCCACGTTGCGGAGTATGGCGGCGAAGCCATTCGCTCCCTGACGATGGACGGGCGCATGACCGTCTGCAATATGACCATCGAAGGTGGCGCGCGGGCGGGCATGATTGCCCCCGACGAAACCACGTTTGCGTACCTCGAAGGCCGTCCGTTTGTTCCGCGAGGAAAGGCGTTTCAAGAAACTGTCGAGGGCTGGAAACAGCTCAAGACTGACGAGGGCGCCAAATTTGATTTGACCGTCGAGCTGCACGCCGAGCAGATCGCCCCACAAGTTACCTGGGGAACGAACCCCGGCATGGTCACCAGCGTGACCGCGCGCGTTCCCGATCCGCACGACTTCAAGGACCTGAATGATCAGAAGGCCACGGAAAGCGCGCTCAAATATATGGGCCTCAAGTCCGGCACGCCTATTGTGGATATCCCAGTGGACCGCGTCTTCATCGGCTCGTGCACCAATTCGCGACTCGATGATCTGCGGGCTGCCGCGCATTTTGTCGAAGGCAAGCACGTGGCCAAAAACATCAAGCAGGCGTTGATTGTCCCCGGCTCGCGCGGGATCAAGTCGCAAGCTGAAAAAGAAGGCCTCGACAAAATTTTCACCGCGGCAGGATTCGAGTGGCGCGATGCGGGGTGCAGCATGTGCATCGGCATGAACGCCGACGTTCTGCCGCCGCACGAACGCAGCGCCAGCACCAGTAATCGCAATTTCGAGGGCCGCCAGGGCAAAGACAGCCGGACGCACCTCGTCAGCCCGGTCATGGCTGCCGCCGCCGCGATTGCAGGGCATTTTGTCGACGTCCGTGAATTCGACGTCGCCCCGGTGGAGTGATGGCTACAGCTAGAAATTGTATAGGTCGCGAACATCAAGACAAAAGGTTGCGGGTTGAATTCTCAGATGGCGAAATTGCCGAGATCACACTTCTTCTGGTTAGTGAATGCGACCAGCATCAGGAATGCAACGGAATCACTTACGACATTATTTCGACGAATCGTGCTGATCGCGTCAAAAAAGGCGCGGCTTTTTGGTCTGAATTGACAGACGTTAAAGATTTCGAGGTCCTCGGAGACTAGAAATATGCAGCCATTTTCAACACATACAGGGATGGTGATGCCGCTTGATCGCGTCAACGTTGATACTGACCAGATGGTGCCGAAACAATTTCTGAAGGCGCTGACACGCGAAGGCTTTGGCCGTATACTTTTTTACGATTGGCGCTATCTTCCCGGCGAAAAACCAAATCCGGAATTCGTGCTGAATTTTCCGCGCTACAAAGGCGCATCCGTTTTGCTTGCGCGCGCGAATTTTGGCTGTGGCTCCAGCCGCGAACACGCTCCCTGGGGCGTGAAGGACTACGGCTTTCGCGTCGTGGTAGCGCCCAGCTACGCGGACATTTTCTACAATAATTGCTTCAAGAACGGCATCCTGCCCGCTACGCTCAGCGAAGAGCAGGTGGACGAACTCTTCAAGCGCACCGAAAGAGAGGAAGGCTATTCCCTCACGGTGAATTTGCCCAATCAAACCATCGCCGACAAACACGGCCTCATGTTCAAGTTTGAAATCGCCCCGTCGCGCAAGGAAGTTTTATTGAAGGGCCTGGATGATATCGGCACCACGCTGCAACACGAGCCGGACATCACCGCCTACGAAAAAACTCACGCCGCCACAGCAACGATGTACGAAGCCGTCGACGTGAAGTACTACTCGAACGGGAGATAAGCAGTTTCAGTTTTCAGTGGCCGAATGTAACTGAATATACGTGCGATACGGCGACTAGAGGAAGTCCAAAAAGTAAAAGGGGGAAGTCCGAAGGCTTCCCCCTTTTGAAAAACGCTTCAGCTACTAGGCTCGTAGAAGAGACCGGTCAGAAACGCACCCGCGCACCAATTTCGATGTGCCGGGGATTGTTAACCTGCCCCGCCAACGCCCCGAAGTCCCCGGTGTCGCCCAGACCATTGAGGGGATCAAACAGCTGGTTGTGGTTGAAGACGTTGGTGAAGACACCACCGAATTCTGCGCTGACACGTTCGGTGAACATGATAGTCTTCTTGACGCCGAAGTCCACGTTCCAGAAGGCCTGCCCGCGAAGAGTGCCGGCCCCGCCGTTGTGACCGTTGTCGATGCCGAGGATGGGATTGCGGAAGCAGTTGTAGACCGATTGCGGATCCTGGTACAAGGACGGACCGAAGCCGGCCGATCCTATGTCGGGGTACTGGGAAGAGGCAATCGGGTTATTGTGCCGTTGGCTGCCGCCGCTGCGTCCGCCACAAATGTTGATGGCATTTTCCAATGCACCAATGTTGCTGGCGTCCGCCTCTCCGAAGCTCTGGCCGCCACCGTAAACTTCCGCGCCAGCAAACCAGCTGCCAGGGAAGACGGCCAGGGGCAAGCCACTGCCGATGTCGATGATCGGTGCCACGGTCCAACCACCCAAAACGTGACCAAGGATGCCGTGTTGGTGGAGGAAGTAGGGCGGCTGATAGACGAGCCAGGTATTGAAAAGGAACTTGCGATCCCAAGGTTGCAGCCCGTAGTTCCTGTTGAGATAGAAGGGATCGGAGTTCGTGAACTGGCTGGTAGCCTGGACTTGCGATCCAGTGCCAAGCGCTTTTGAGAAAGTGAAATTGGACTGTAGTGAAAAGCCGTGCCACTGGCTCATCTTCATGGACACGAACATGCCATTGTAGTTTCCGGTGCCCAAACTGGTGTTGTTGACAAAGCCGGAGGTCAACTGGCCACTGGCGCCATTGGGCGAGCCAGCGATAGGGGTACTCAGCATCGATCGGGGAAAGTTAAACGCACCGTTGTCGAGGTCACTCCAGAGGCTCCAGACGTTGGCACTCTGGATATTCGCTGCTTCGTTTAGTGCCACAGCTTGTGTGCAGTTTGCAGGTGTAATCAATAACTTGTTAACCGTCAGCCCAGTCGTGCAGTATGCGGACGTTGGACCCAGGGAGGTCTCAAAGAACGGTTGCGGCGTCACAGTCGCCAGTTGGGCGGCGAAGACCTGAGGGGTCGCGGTATTATTGCCTGCGCAGCCACCGCCTGCCAGACCCGCGTTGCCGCCGCAGAACTGCATAACCATCTGGCCGTAAGCTTTGTCGAACCGCTGGCCGCCTTTGGTCATCATGTAGGGCACGGAGTTGATTTGAAGGGGCATGAATTCGTGCCGCAGGATGCGGCCGATATAGCCCACTTCCATGGTGAACTTGCTGTTGAGCTGCCGCTGCACGGTGAAGTCGAACTGATGGCTCATGCTGGGACGGAAATTCGGATCGTTTCCCGTACCGGCACCAGCAGCGACGGCGTTAAAGCCCGGAAAAAGGGGTTGCGGCAAGGTATTGGTGGCCGATGGCAGTGGCGCCGTCAAGCCGTCGAAGCCGCTCCCCGTGGGGCCGATTCGGAAGGCAGTGTTTGGATTCGACCCACCTCCACCTGGGCCACCGCAGGCACCGGACATCAGCGGACTGACGCACTGAACGGCCTGGATGAGGCCATCCCCCAACAGCGGAACGAGCACGAGACCCACGCCATTCAAGCGGCCGTAAAGAATGCTGTACCCGCCGCGCAGGACGGTCTTGTTGTTCCCGAAGATCGAGTGGAGAAGACCGCCGTCGAAGTTTGGGTTCCACGCTGCGGCGACGCGAGGGCTGAAGCCTTTGTAGAAGGGATTATAGGGATACTTCGGACTGCCAGCCGCGTTGTGGACCAAGGAGAAGCCGATCTGGGGATTGTACACTTGGCCCTGCAGGGCCGCTTGTTCGCGGGCGTGGAGGTAGGCCTCGGTGTCGAGAGCCTTGTTGTTCGCGTCCACCATGACGATCTGCTTGCCGTTCTTCTCGACGGGTGGCATTTCCAACGTCCAGCCCAAACCGTAACTGACGGTGAAGGTGGGCTTCATGCGCCAGGAGTCGCTGGCATACAGGTTGTAAAAAGGGATAGTGCTCTGGTCATATGCCGGGGTCTTCGCCGGATTCAGGGTGAGACTTGAGCCTGTCCGGGTGTAAGCAATCTGTGTAACGCCGGGAACTCCCAACACGACGCCGTAGTCTCTCTCCCAGTTTGAGAGTTGAGAAGCGCTAATCGCCGCCGGTGTGTAGCCGGTCATGTCCATACCATTCGTAGTTCCGACGCTGGAGCCCAACAAATACACGGTCTGGTAATTAATTCCGCCTCCGTTATCAGTACGCTGGTGATAGTTCCAGTTATGCTGATATGTTCCACCAAACTGGAAGAAATGTTTGCCTTTGGCCCAGGAAACATCGTCGCGGATCATATGGTCTTGGCCGTCCCAGAATCGCGTGCGCACGTCCTGAGTGTCCAGGTTGACTGGTGCCAGTACGTTTTTGGACGATTCCCCAAAGGGTTCCAAGGCGCCGGCCAGTCCGGTGATTTGCGGGGTCTGACCGTTGGAGCCACGGGCCCAGAAATTACGCAAGTAGCTGTAGTGGAAGTCGTTGGTCAGTGCGTTGGTTATGTTGGTGGTCACGCCCGCAGTGAGGTACCAGGGCACCTGGGGACGGCTGGACACCGAGGAGGGTTTTCCGAGCTTGTCCCCCGAGTAAAAGCCGCCAATGTCGATTTGGTTCCCAGTGGCCCGCTGCATTTTGTAGAACCGATAAGAACTGTTGAAGTGCCACTTGGCGCCAAAGTCGTGGTCCAGGCGAACCACGCCAACGTTGTCATTCCATGGAATGAGCATATTGCCGCGGAAGGCCTGCACGTTCAAATGATCACATCTGCTCAGGCCTGAGCAGGTCGATGTGTTTGACGCAGGCATGAATTGAGTCCACATGCTCTGAACGGTGGGACTAATTCCCAGGCCACGCGGGTCGCATGCGCCCGTCGGATTGGCGGTGGTCACAGCGCATGCCGTCGTCATAGGCCCATTGGCGGGGTTGAAGTTGTATTGTGCAGGAGGGCCGATAACGGCACCATTCGAGTCAACGCACTCCGTTCCAGCGGAATTGGGCTTCCCCGACGTGCAGAACTGGAGAATTCCTTGCCGCAGCGTAGGCGACGGAACGGCTTTGGTAACGGTGGTGGACTGTGGCCAACGGAAACCCTCGTAGTTCGCAAAAATGTACCATTTCCCGCCAAGCACGTTCTTTGGAACCAACGGACCTCCGCCAGATGCACCGAAGCGATTGTAGTGGTAGCTGGGCTTGGGTGTTCCCGAGGCGTTGTTATCGAAGCTGTTTGCGCCCCACGTATTAACTAAATAGTATTCATACGCGGTGCCGTGCCATTGGTTCGTGCCCCGTTTCGTTACCAACTGAACTTGAGCGCCCGCGGAACTGTTAAAGTCGGCCGTTTGATTGTTCGTTCCCACCTTGAATTCCTCAATGCTGTCGGCCGGCGTAGGCATAACTCCGGTCGGACCTCCGCCACCAGGGCTACCCCCTGGGGCTGTGCCGGTAACCTGGTTGTTTACCAAGCCGCCGGACGGGTCGCCCGCGAAGCTGGGAGTGTAGGTGTTTTGGGTGCCGTCCATGTCGCTGGAATTATTTCCACCGTCGAGCATGAAGGAGTTCTGATCCTGGTTCGCGCCCGCCACGCTCCCGTCGGGAGCGACTCCGGGCTGCAAAGTCACGAACGTGCTGACATCGCGCCCCAGCCCTGGGAGGTTATCCAGTGGCACGCCAGTCACTGTGTTGCCCACCGTGGCGGTCGCGGTCTCCATCGTCGCACTGGCCGCGAAAACCTCCACGATTTCTGTGGCGGAACCAATCTCGAGCTTCAAATCCAGAGTGAGTGTGGCACCAACGGTGAGTTCCTGGCCGGGGAACTTTCCTACACGGAAGCCGGTCTTGCTGATGGATACGTCGTATTTCGCAGGCGGTATGTTAGCAAAGACGTAGCGCCCCGATTCATTCGTGACTCCTGTTCGGCTGGTGCTCGTGTCGGTATTGGTTAGTGTAACCGTGGCGCCCGCCACGCTAGCTCCCGTGGGGTCCATCACCACTCCCTGTATGGTGCCTGTAGAAATGGCCTGCCCCATCGCCGCCGCCGAAGAGAAGAAGCACAAAGCGAAAAGACAACAAAGAGCAACCACCACTCGCTTGCTTAACATTCAACTACCTCCTGGCTGAGCTATGCTAGACCCAGCTGTACCGTGCACACCCCGACCTGAGGACTGCCGAGAGCCATGCGATAAAGAGATTTGGAAGGCCCCATAGATCAGAAATCCACTCACAAGCCAGAACTTGCGATAGACTAGAGCAAATCCCATACCACCGCGACTCCACGACTTAAGTTCTAAATTTTTCGTGACTTACACAGTGCTTAGAAACATGAAGGTGTGAGGTATCTATGTTTGACCGTATTCTTATACGGACTTTCATAGATGCTCTGTCGGGTTCTGTTACGCCTTCGATGAGAATTCCAAAGACTGAACAGTAATCACACCAACAACTTACACCTAGTCGGTCTCCGGCACCGACCGTGTAACCCACGAGATTCTATGCGCGCTATATATTGCGTATGGGTTGGCTTTGTCAACACATTTCTACCGCGTCGGCCTCAAATAAGATTTAGCTAAGGCGAATCTAAAATTGGAGTGCCTCGTGGGTACAGAAACATCGCTTGCCCTTCCAGCCCAGTGAGAATGTTAAGAGCGTGGAGGGATGAGTTTGGCTCTTAGTTTTGAGTGGCAGGAAAAACGATGCGGCCGCCGACGACGGTGCGGAGGACGTGGGTTTTTGTGAACTGGGCGGGGGGAATCTTGGTGAGATCGTTTGATAGGATGACGAAGTCGGCGTATTCACCCGCCTTCAGTTCACCCTTCTTCCCTTCCTCGAACTGCGCGTAGGCGGAACCTGACGTGTAGGCGCGGATACAGTCTGCGAGCGAGATTTTCTCCTGCGGCTCCCAGCCGTTTCGCGGACCGCCATCCGGGCGCTCGCGCGTAACGCAAGCATACAAACCGCGAAACGGGCTGATAGCCTCCACGTTGTAGTCCGTTCCAAACGCCAGGCGCACGCCATTTTTTAGCATGGTGGACCAGGCATAAGCCCCCAGGATGCGTTCTCGCCCTATGCGGTCCTCGGCCCAGCGCATGTCCGTGGTCTGATGCGAAGGCTGCATGGAGGCAATGACCTGGAGTTCGGCAAAACGCACGAAGTCCGTGGGCGCGACGACTTGGGCGTGTTCGATGCGATCGCGGCGATCGCGCGGGCCGTTGGTTTTGGCGACCGCTTCGAAAACATCAAGCGCGATGCGATTGGCGCGATCGCCGATGGCATGAAACGCCAATTGGAATCCGGCTTTGTCGCGCTGAATGGCCATCGCCGTGAGCTTCTCCGGGTCGTTAGTGAGGATTCCACTCGTTGAGGGGGCGTCGGAGTAAGGCTCGAGCATTGCGGCGGTGCGCGAACCCATGGCGCCATCCGTGAATGCTTTCAGCGCGCCGGTCTTCAGCCACGGATCTTTTGAGCCGCCCTGAGCGCGCATATTTTGCAAATCGTTGAGCGGCGTATCGAACGGCAGCCACTCCGTGATTCGAACGGTCAGCTTGCCTTCTTCTTTCAATTGCTGATAAATCTGAAAATCCGCCCACTCGGAATAATCCTGGACGGAAGTGACGCCATTTTTAGAGATGTTTTCGAGGACCAACTCGATTCCCTTGCGGCGCTGCTCCGGGGTGGGATCTGGAATGCGCGCCTTCGCCAGAGACATGGCCGCATATTCTTTCAACATTCCGGTTGGTTCACCGAGTGCATCGTGTTCGATCTCGCCGCCCGACGGATTCGGCGTGTGCTTGTCGATTTCGGCGCTCTTGAGAGCCAGAGAGTTGGCGACGGCGACGTGGCCAGAAATGTGCGTGAGGATAACGGGATTCTTCGGCGCGACGGCATCGAGCTGCCGGCGATTGGGGAATCTTTTCTCTGGCCACAGCGTGTGATCCCATCCGCCGCCGGTGACCCATTCGCCGGGCTTGCGTTGCGCGACGGCGCTGGCGACGCGTTTCTGCATTTCTTCGGGGGAAGGCACGCCGACCAGGGGGACAGCGAGTTCATCCGCGGCAGCGCCACCGAGATGCACGTGCGCGTCATTGAAGCCGGGCATCACAAACTGGCCCTTGAGATTTACAGTTTCTGCGCCTTCCTGGCCGCCTCCGCAATCGAGAAGGACGTGGTCCATTTTTCCGATGCAGCTGATTTTTCCCTCGCTGACGGCCATGGCTTCGGCCCACGGATTCGCGGGGTCATTCGTGTAAATCCGTCCGTGAGTGTAATAGGTCGTGCGCAGAGCTTTTTGTGCCAGGCTTGTTTTCGCGTGGAATGCCGCAAGGAATGCGACGGTGGCAAGGAAGAAAACGGCGGAACGGATTCGCTCGCGATTCGGCCGGAATTTCATCGGGATTGCTCCTCTGCAAGTCCAGAAATTCCGAAAATGGTCAGGAGCGCGCGCTTCAATCCGGCTTCGCGGCCCGCGGAATCGTACCACTCCTGCAAGGAATGGGCTCCGCCGCCGCTGCCGCCCACGCCGATGGAAATGGCGTCGATCCCCAGGGAGAGAGGAATATTTGCGTCTGTCGAAGAGCGTTCGATGCGCGACTGATTCCCGATATGCTCATCGGCGGCGCGAAGAGCGGCGAGCAGCGCCGAATCGGCTGCCAATTCTCCGCCCGGACGGCTGCCCAGAAGGTCGACTTTCCATTCCAGCTTGCCTTTCGAACGGTCGTGCGCGGATTCCGTCTCATCGCGGACGCCCGCAGCGATACATTCGCGCAAAGCAGATTCGAGGCGCGTGAGTTCGTCCTCGCTCTCCGAGCGGATGTCGACTTTCAAGCGGGCTTCGTGCGGAACGGAATTCACCGAAGTGCCGCCCTCAATCTGGCCAATGTTGAAAGTGGTTCGCGGACTGGCCGGTACTTTAGTGTTAATGAAGCGTACGGAGCCGCGCACCAATGCGTTGATGGGATTGGGCATGCCGAAGTCCGACCAACTGTGACCTCCGGGGCCGGTGATGAGGGCTTCGAGACGGCGCGAAGCGAGGGCCTTGGTCGTGACGTGATCAGTGCCAGAGCCGTCGAGCACCACGACCGCTTTGAGTTTCGAACGATAGGCTTCGACAAGCGCGCGCATGCCACGGAGATTGCCTTCCCCTTCCTCGCCAACGTCACCGACGAAAAGAATGCTGCGCTGCGGCTTGAGGTGAGCGAACTGCGCTGCACGCGCCATCGCCAAGAGCGCGGCAACACCGCTGCCGTTATCGGAGATTCCCGGCGCAGTCATGCGGCTTCCCTCGCGATGAACTTTCACCTCCGTGCCCGCGGGAAAAACCGTATCGAGATGCGCGGCGACGATGACGATTTCTTTTTCATTCACGCCGCGCAGCTCCGCGGTGACGTTTCCGATCTTGTCGATCTGCGCCGGAAGTCCAGTTTCGGCAAACAACTCCTTGACCGCCGCAGCACGCTGCGCTTCCTGAAAAGGAGGCGCAGGAATCTCCGTAATACGCGCCTGCTGGTCGTTGACCCAGGAAATGTTGGGAGAAAACCAATCAAGAGCCGCGCGGACTCGCGCGTTATCGGGAAGGCGTGAACCCTGGGCCTGGCGTGACGCCTGAGGAGAAGCAACGGAACGAGCCGGCATAGCCAGAAGAATAACGCAAACCAGTGCGCGTTTCACCGTCAGCTTGCAAGGTGGTTTTCTGTTCAATTGTGCGCGGCCTCGGTGCAGAGAGCGAGGACTTCAGCATCGGAAAGAACGCGGGCAGACTGCTTGGCGGCATCGAAGATGCGAGCGACCAGGGCGTCGTCCGCGGGGATATGATGCTTCTCGAGCCAGAACAGCACATTGGATTTGCCGCTCAACGGGCCGATCTCAATCACCTGGTCGAGCCCAAAAAGATGTGCTGGCACGCCACTATAGACGGCATTGGCGAGTTCGAGATCATTCTTGCGAAAAGCTTTGATGAGCGCGGCGGCGTGCACGCCAGTGGCGGTGCGGAACGCGTCATGGCCGACGACTGGATAGTTCGGCGGAATCGTTGTATGCGTGGCACGGGCAACTTTTTCGCAATACTCCTTCAGGCGTGACAAATCCTGCTGGATGAGGCCCATCAAGCGAAGATTGACGAGCATCAGTTCCATGGGCGTGTTGCCGACGCGTTCTCCGAGGGCGTTGGCCGCGGCGTGTACCTGGTGAGCTCCCGCGGCGACGGCCGCGAGCGAATTGGCGATGGAGAGACCGCGATCGTTGTGGCCATGCCAGTCGACGCGAATATTTTCTCCGGAAGGCTTCACCACTTCGTCGATTGCGAATTTGACCAGATTGAAAGCGCCATTCGGAGTAGCGTGTCCAACGGTATCGCAGAGAACAATGGCGCGAGCGCCGTTTCGAATGGCGGTCGAGTACAAGCGCTTGACGGTAGCAGGATCGGTGCGGATGGTGTCCTCGGTGACGTACATACACGGGAGACCGTTCTCGACAGCGAACTTCACGGCTTTTTC
>WNFO01006326.1_pt1 | contig 10697 bp, 6 predicted proteins | sample 5400251 | NCBI WGS metagenome assembly WNFO01 (sample SAMN13153354, study PRJNA577476) | soil metagenome | isolation source: 100 cm saprolite under Madrone tree | place: USA:California | collected 2016-06-14 | reverse complement strand
AGCACTGCGATGAGCAGCAGGAAATCGAACGCACCCGCGATTTCGCCAAAGCGGCTCTTGGCGAGCGTGTAATCAACCGAACGACGATAGGTCGGCTCGTCAATGATTTCGCGAAATGCCTGCGGCACTTCATTCGCATGCGCGCGCACGTGATGCTGGTTCAGCCTGCTCAGCCACAGTTCAGTGATGGAGCGCGCCAGAATTAAAAGCAAAGCGACGATGGCGAACGGCTGCATGGGATAGCATGCCAATACCTGCTCGGTTTTTGCGAACTTATGATACGTCAGGTAATAACTTCCGCCGCGGGCGATCGCCAAATCGATCAGGCCCCGAAAGGAATTCGCCGACGCTTCAATTCCTGTCGGCGTATGGAATGCGAGCAGATTGAAAATGATGCACGCATAAGGTTCTTTGGCCCAGGCGAGGAAGCTCTCATCATCTTTTTCGATCAGTCGCACAGTACCGTAGATGACTGTCGTGCGGTTCGAGCGCAACAGTTTTGCCGCTTGTGCCAGAAAGTCCGGAAGATCCCTGCGTGGGACGTAAATCTCAGTGATGATGAGGCTCGATTCTTCTCCGCCAATTAGCTCGCGGAGCTTCTGCGCGTAATTCGACAGATAGGCGCTAAGCTGACTCGTGTCGGACCAATAAGTCTGTCCATTGGTCGACAGATAGTAATCGCTGTAACGTTTGAAAGCCTTTTCGCGGTCCGTATACGCAAGCCGCAACAGATCCAGCCAGTCGTCATCGCGTAATTCTTTTTTGGCAACGACCGGTTCGTGTTCGTCGATCGGTTCGTAGCACGAAAACACGCCGCGCTGCAGAAAGTCCGGCGACTTTTCATCGACTGAAAATTGAAAATCGCCGTAGAGAAACTTCTGCGCGATGCGTTCTTCGAACCGTTTCGGCAGCTCGTCCGCGTGAATGATCTCGACTACGCGTCGCAATTTTTGCCGCGGAACGAGCCGGAGCGTCACGCTGTCGATCAATCCAAAAAGACCGTACCCGCCGATTGCGAGCCGGAACAATTCGGTGTTTTCATCGCGCGAACAGCGAATCGGTTTCCCGTCCGCGTTGATCAAGGTGAATGATTCGATATTGGAAATGAGCGGCTTCATGGCCAGGCCGCGCCCATGCACGTTCGAGGAGAGGCTGCCACCAAGCGTGAATGTGTCGGCGCCGGTTTGTTTTTGAGCGATGCCCCATTGCTTTTGCTTGCCCGATTCAGCCTCCAGATACGCGCGAATCAATTTCGACCATTGGATTCCCGCTTCGGCTTCAACCAGACCGCGTTCCTGGTCGAAAGAAATGACGCGATCAAGCGAACGCGTATCGATGCAAATGCTGTCTGCGGCAAATTGTTGGCCACCCATCGAATGCCGGCAACCCGAAACTGAAATAGGAACGGCTTTTCGCGAGGCCGAACGCACGATCTCTGCAAGCTGATCTCGATTACGTGGCACCAAAAGCTCGAGCACACGGGTACGATTCAGCTGCGAATGGACATCATTGACCCAAATCTCTCGCCTGGTTTCCGCGAAAACGCGCGGTGCGAGCGCGAAAAGCGCCGCCGTACGTATGAATTGGCGCCGCGTAAGCATGAGGAAAGTTAATCGACCCGCTCAGATTTCGGCGAGGCAAATTACTTCGCCTTTGGCGATGGGTTCATCAGCCAGTGCGAATTCTTTGCGCAGATCATCGTGATCAAAGAATCGGATGATCTGCCATGGGCGAACGAGGTCGACGAGTTCATCTCGTGTACTCCCCCACACGAATGGTTCGCCCCGTTTACTTAACCACCAATCAACGAGTTTTGTTTGCGAATCGAAACGGATTCGGCGATCAGCCTGTTTTTCCATGAATGTAAATGCAAACTGGCTACCTGGGGCACTCAAGCTGGCCAGTGTTCTCATCAATAATGAAACGGTCTCTCCCGTTAAATACATCAAGAGACCTTCTGCGATCCAGAATGTGCGTTGAGTTGGATCAAAACTGCTTTTGATCAATGGTTCTCTATCGAGCGCGGCGCCGCTCAAATCAGTTGCGACGAAATGCAGTCGTTCAATTCCGATTTCGGAACAGGCGCGCACTTTGTGACGCTGCGTAGCCGGGTGATCGATTTCCCAAAATAGCGCAGTTGGAAACTCCCGCCGCAATTCGGAACTGAGCGGATCGAAGCCGGCGCCAATGACCACGACTTGTGTACCCCCATTGGCAAGCGCTGAGCGTGCAAGTTTTGCGATACATTTCTTTCGCAACGCGTAATGCAGCAAGATTCCTGGAATCGTGATCCGCTCGATCATCCTGGCAATCGCCCGAAACCAGCTCTGTCGAGCAATCTTGGATAACAGCCGCGTCTCAGCGGAATAGCTGTCCAGCACCCGACCGCAGAATTCGGCAGAGGTCTTTGAAACGAGACCCGAGTGTTTTTGATCGTGATGTAAAGTGATCAAGCTCGCTGCAATGAGCAGCGCTGTGCGGCTAGCTTGATCGTTTTGCACTCAGGACGCGCCGAGCGTTTTTTTATTCGCGACTGTTGGCAACGTCCCTCGAATTCGGCGCCTTCGTTTGGGCGGCAAGAAATTCACGAACGTGATTCAATTCATCGCGTGAGCCGTCGGACTTTGTCGTTTGTGCGGCGAGTTTTGCGTAATAGCGGCTCGCGTTTTGCTTGTCCCCAGCTTGCTCGGCAGCAAGCGCCGCTCCGTATAAACCTCTGAATCGTCCCGGGTAGATTTTGAGCGCGGCTTCAAATTCTCGCTGTGCTTGCTTCGCTTGACCCACTTCGAGCAATAGAGTGCCGAGCTGTTCGCGAATGGGAACAAACGCGCCCGGCGAAACCGGATGCTTGCCCAGAATATCTTCGGCATCGGCGGCTCGGCGCAGCGTCTCAATCGCTTCATTCTTCTTGCCTTCCGCTGCTGCCACCCATGCTGAAGCGGCCTGCATCTGCAGATCGAGATGGCGCTTGAAATAGTCGAACTTTGGATCCTTCGTCGCGTCGCGTAGCTCCCGCATCCGCGCGATCGCTTTTCGCGCGCCGTCGTGGTCGCCCGTGTGCGCTCGTCCAAGCGCGTGACCATATTCGATCAACGCTTCCATGAATGGGAACGAAGACCAGTGTGGAAGGTTCGGAACCGTCAATGTCGCGGCGCTCGCCCAATCATTCCGCTCAAACGCATAACGCGTTGGGATCGCCGCCAGGGCGTAAGCTCCGCTGAATTCCAGCTCTGGATTTGTCTTCCGTACTGTGCCTGCAAAATCGACAATCTTCCTGGCCTCAGTGTCCCTAGCCTCCTGCAAATAAGAATACGCCATGTAATCGAGCGCGTGTAATTCTTCGGCTTCAGTGGCGTCGCGATGGCGCATGGCTGCGTAAGCGCGTGAAGCTTCGGCCGAAGCTCGATTCGCGGCGATGGATTGGTCCCACATCCCCAAGCGCGTAAAAATGTGCGATGGCATGTGCAGCGCATGCGGCACCCATGGCGCGATTGAATCGTAAGTTTGCGCCGCGGCGAGTCCGCGTTGAGCGAACTGCGGATAATCGTAGCAATGGATCAGGTAATGAACGACGCCGGGATGGTTCGGATTTTGCTTCCAGAGCTTTTCCAGGATGGCGGCTGCCTCAAGTTGTTTCGATAAAGTAGCGTCGTCGAGCGTGGCATAACCAACAGCGAGCACCGCGAAGGCATAGAAGGTTTGCACTTCGAAATCGTCCGGATACCTGTCGCGCAACTGGCGCATCGCTGTTTCGTAGGCGACCACACGATCGCGTGGTCCGACTGGCCCATGACACGATTGCCCGACGGCAGCAGCGGTTCGAGCGTCGGGGCTGTTGTAATAAATATTCAGCGCCCTGATAAATCCGCGCTCGCGCTCCGTGCCGGGATTCATTGCCATCGCTTTTTCAATAGCCGCTTTGCCCGCGCTCATTTCATCCGGAGTAGGTGGCGTCCAGATCGGATGCCACCAAGTCATGGCGATTCCCCACTGCGCCATTGCGCATTTCGGGTCGCGTTCGGCCACCGCTGTGAAAACGCGTCGTGCCTCCTCGTAAAAGAATGAATGCAGCAAGGCCACGCCACGCGCGAATTCAGATTGGACGGCAGGCGCGCACGATATCGGAAACTCCACTTTTCCAACCCCGCGCATGTCGCCCGGTTCGGGAGCAGTCGCGCAGTTGATATCATCCAACGCGAGAAAACAACCGGTCAGTCCGATAAGAAAAATTATGCGGTGGCAATGTCGAAACATCCTTGAAGCTATACTTGTGCTTGTGCTTTAAATTCGCAAATGACGTCGGCGGCTAGGAAGCCATCCTACTATGTCATTCTGAGCGCAGCGAAGAATCTCAGTTCATCCTCGAAGGCTGAACCGCCGGATTAGTCAGAGATGTTTCGCTCCGCTCAACATGACAGAGAATTTGGTCTGGCTGGGGTCCCGACGCTCTCGATCCGTAAGCGTGTTCAGTGGGTCCACAGCTCACTCAAAACTCGAAAATGATTTTGCCGCTGCGCTTACTTTGCGCCGCATGAGCAACCGCCGCTTTCGCTTCGCCGAGCGGATAAGCTTTTTCGATTTTTGTTTTCAGCAGACCGCGTTTTGCCATTTCGAACAACGGTTGGAAGGCTTCCATTCGTTGCTGCTTTGTCGCGTTGTCGTACCATTTGTTGATCCAGATGCCGCGGAAACGCAGGTCTTTGAAAATGAGAAGGCCGTTCGGAATTTTCAACGGTTGCAAACCCATCGCTCCAAATGTGACCAGCGTTGATCCTGGCGCGAGGCAATTCGCCAGACGGAGGGCGCTGTCGCCGCCGACGGCATTTAGTCCCAGACGGATCGACGCGCCGGTCGTGGCAGCTTTCACTTCGTCGCGAAGATTTTCGCCATCAACGAGCACTACGTCGCCGCCTTCTGCGCGCAGTTCATCAGTCAATTCGCCGCGCCGAACGACGTTCACACTTTTATAGCCGAGTTCGTGCGCGATTTGAATCACCGCGCGACCAGCAGCGGAATTCGCTGCATTTTGGATGAGCCAATCTCCTTTTTTGAGATCGACGTAATCGTGCAACAAACGCCACGCTGTCATCGGATTGATTTTCAACATCGCCGCGTGCACAGGCTCAATCCCTTTTGGGACGACGACCAATTCATCAGCCTTCACCGCAACGGCGTCTCGCCATGTGCCGATGTTGTGCGGCAAAATTACCAGGTCACCCACGGCGACATTCGTCACGTTCGCGCCAACTTCAGCAACCAACCCCGCGCCTTCGAATCCAGGCGTCGCCGGCAACTCTGCTCGCACTGGATATTTTCCTTCGATCTGGTTTAAGTCGGCAGGATTGATTGGGGCCGCACGCATTTTCACGACAGCTTCACCTGCGGCTGGTGCGGGCCATGCCCGCGATTCAACATGCAACACGTCCCGAGGATTTCCGTGCGTTTCGTACACGGCTGCATTTATAGTTTTGTTCATCGATGGGAGCGCAAAATCATCCCTCCAGCAAAGTTCTGCAAACTGCCGCGCGTGTCGCGCTGCTTGGGCTTGTGATTAATGTCGGGCTCGCAACGGCAAAAATTGTGGCCGGCTTTATTGGTCATGCATACGTCTTGATCGCTGACGGAATCGAATCTGCCCTGGATGTAGGCGGCTCAATTGTAATTTGGGGAGGACTGACTGTCGCGGCACTTCCTCCGGACGAAACGCACCCTTACGGCCACGGAAAAGCCGAGCCGATCGCTGCGATGGTGGTCGCTCTCGGCGTATTGGCTGCCGCGTTAGTGATCGCCATTCAAAGTGTGCGCGAAATTTTGCTCCCGCATCATGCGCCTGCTCCGTGGACGCTGGTAGTTCTCGTCGTTGCGGTGGCCGTGAAGGAGACATTATTTCGCTATGTAATCCAATTTGGTCGCAAGGTGGAAAGCACCGCGGTAAAAACCGACGCCTGGCATCATCGCATTGATGCTATGACTTCTATTGCAGCATTCATTGGAATTTCCCTCGCGCTAATTGGCGGTGAAAAATGGCGAAGCGCCGATGACTGGGCGGCACTCGTTGCATGTGCACTCATCGCGGCAAACGGCATTCGCCTGGCACGGCCGGCGTTCTTTGAAATCATGGATACGGCGCCCGGTGAAAAAATTGTCAGGTCAATTCAGCGCGTTGCCACCTCAGTCCCGGGTGTTGTCGAGGTGGAGAAATGTCATGCCCGCAAGATGGGCTTGGATTATTACGTCGATCTTCACGTCGGTGTGGACGGCAACATTTCCGTACATGACGGCCACGAGATCGCGCATCGAGTGAAAAGCGCAATCCAGCAAAGCGACTCGCGAATCGCCGACGTGCTTGTGCACATCGAGCCTGCGGGAAATATGTAGCCACCGGCTGTGGCCAGGTTGATACGAAACGAGAAAACGCAGACGGCTCACAGAGCCGTGGCTACAGATTTGTAGGGCAACCGCTCCGGTTGCCAGACGGCAGGCGATGCGCCTGCCCTACAATTTTTTGACGATCTCAACAAGCGCGGTCGCTAGAATCTTTCGCGCGCGCGCAATTCTGCGTGCGAACTCGATCAGACGCGGAATTTTATTGGGGTGCGCAAGTAGGAATCTCGCCAGCTTTACCAGATGAGTTCGCTGCCGTTCGATGTCGAATAAGATCTTCGGCGGCGCCGGGAATGGTTCACGAGGCGTATCGGTAATTACGCGCAGCGAGAGCAGCGGAATGGGGTGTTCAGCACAGGCGCGCGCAATGAATTCCGTTTCCATGTCCACGGCGGCTGCGCCGGTCGAGCGCGCGATTTCATTTCGCTCATCACTGGAATCGATCAAAGCAGGCAGCGTCAACAGATCGGCCTGATGAATTGGCAAGCTTGGAAAGGATTGCCTCTCGGTAAGATCAATGGTCGAAAAATTTCGCGCGAGCAAGAGATCAGCAAAGTGCAGTTGATCATTGAGCGCACCTGCAAATCCAGCGCTGATTAAGAATTCAAATTGCTGATTCTCGAGAAATTTTCCCACGTGTTGGCGGCAAACCTTCTCGCCGACACCGGTATGAAGCACTTCAATCTCACGATCATCAAGGGTGCCGCGAATCGTTCTGATCCCATTTCGATCAACACGAAACTTGTTCCCGAGCCGGCGCAAGAACTCCGAACTTTCCGCCGGCAAAGCAAACGTGACCGCAATCATGAGATAGCAGCAAGATTTTTACAGAAGGCAACGAAGGAAACAAAGGTTGTAATCGATCTGGAACTCTTCGTTATCTTTGTTTCCTTCTGTTGGACTCCGCTGGGCGAAATGATCAATTGGATCTTGCTGGATCTTCGACGATCTGCACAACGAAGCTCTTCTTCTCCGCCGTGGCCGGGATCGTTCCTGTAGCTGGGGTCGGCTTGTCCGCCGTAGCCTCGGCGAAGGCGGATGACCCCGGTGTTTTTCCACCAATGGACATCATTGCTGCAAGAAAATCTTGCTCACGATTCGCTGGAAGGTCCACAAGAACGCTGAGTCGACCCTGATCTTGTAGGCCTTTTGTAGCGGAACCGCCAAAGCGAGAGGTGACTGTGACGACTTCGTCAGCGGTGGCGTCCAGTTTACCGACTGCGACAGCCACTGTGATTTCGCTTACCCCCAAAGCGTTTGGGGCCGGCGTGAACGTCGCCGCAGCGCGTTCGAGTGATTTGGCGATCTGCTGGCGCATCTGGTTTTCGAGCAGCGCCCGATTTGGGTTCCCGGTTTCATGTCTCACTATTAGCCAGAGACCGAATCCCACATTCACGGCCATGAGAATGATGAATGCGACGCCTACGCGAAGCGCCATTTTGCGGCCTTGCTCAGTTACATCTGGTTGTGATGGCAGCACAACTTCGCGAGAATCGCCGAGCATTCCCGCATGAATCTGTCGCGCCACCGCCAACTCGCGTTGCAATTGTTTGTCGGAGACCAATCGCTCTTCCAAAGCGGCGCGCTCCGACGCGGACAGCCTGCCCTCGAGGTAATCAAACAGTTTGTCCGGATTCATTGCCTGGCGATCGAGAAAGCGTGACGCGAGAGCTCTCGGCACGCAATGGCTAACTGGAACCGTTGCTGGAGTGGGGCATTTGCCCTTTCCTCTACGGCAGGGCCGCAATAGACTCCGCTCGTGGCTGAAGAAGATCAGGCACGGGTGACACGCCACGGGCTTTGGCGGCGCGTGATGATTGGCCTCGCTGTCTGCGTGGCTCTGTTGATCATTTTCCATCGCCCAATTCTGCTCGCAATCGGCCGGAAGGTTGTGCTCCGTTATGCTGCGAAAGAAAATCTAAAGGCTGACTTTCGCGTTGAAGGGAATCCGTTCGGCAGCGTCACAATCCGCAATCTTCACGCGTTCGCGGTTGGTCCTTCGCGAATCGAATCGATTGATATCGATTATCTCTACCTTGAATACAGTTTGTTCGGCTTTGCGCGACACGGGCTTCCGCGATTGTTCAACGATGTTGAAGCACGCTCCGCTTCCATTGTCTTAAATCCTTCAAAAGCGCCGCTGAGACCGCGCCCGCTCCACCCGCAGCTGAAATTGCCGAGGTTCTTTCCGGAACACCTCCGTGCAACAGACTTGACCTTTATCGTTAGAAATCAGCCGTACGACTTTGTCGTCGGACATGCGGACCTTGATCTGAATCCGCGCACTCCGGGCGAGCTGCGGATCGAAACACTTCAGCTTCCCTCAGGCGACACTTGGTTGAGGATCTCCGGCCAAACCTCTTATGCGAACAAGAACCTAATTCTGCGCGATCTGAATTTAAGCGACCAGGAGCAGCTTCACCTTCTGGACATTAATGCATCGCAAATTGATGCGAACGCACTTTCAATCGTTCTCAAGTGCACAGTCGGCGGCGGCCAAATATCTGCGTCTTCCGAGCTGACGGAAACGAAGTCTTCGCTCGACATGAAGGTACATGTGGCTGCCGACAATGTTGCGGCGGAAGCGCTGAACAAATTCGTCGTTTTTCCGGAGAATTATCTTTCGGGTGAAATTGATCGCCTTGCCCTGGAAGGCTCAGGCACCATCGACGCGCCCCGAACCTGGAACGGCACGCTGTCGCTGCAGCTGAGCGACGTGCATCGGCCGGCAATCAATTTCGACCGCGCAGTTGCAACAATATCGGCAGAACAAGGCCGGGGAGTTTTGCAGTCAGGCGACATCACTGAGGAAACCAATGAATTTCACCTGCGTGGCTCAATGGAATTGCCAGCTACGTTCGCAGATTTCGGCCGCACACCAACGGATCTGGAGATCTCAGGCACCGCACCTGATTTGGAACGATTGACCGCGGGCACCACTGTCGCGTTGACAGGATCGGCTCAGTTCAGCGGCAGAATCGATATTGCCAATGCAACTGTGAACGCAACCCTCGGCGTAACCGGAAACGCGGTCGGATTCCAGGATGGAATAATCGACAAGCTGAATTGCACGCTTCGCGCGTCCAAGCGCGTCGCGCGCGGCGATACAAAAAGAGCGTGGTTCGCGGATCTTCGCACTGCAATGGAGTTCGATTTAACCGGAATTCGTTATCGCGATTACGTCGCCGATTCAGCAGAAGGCTCGCTCAACTCAAGCGATGACATGCTCGGGCTCGATCGCTTCAATGTGCGGCGAAAGCAAAATGAACTGAATGTTCATGGCCGGTATTTGCTTCCAGCGGAGGTCGGAAAATTTTCTTCGCAGCCCGCAGATGTTGATGTCTCGCTGAACGCGCCCGAAGCGGCAGACTTTTGGGTTGCCGATTCGCCAGACAGACTTAGCGGCCCCTTGCAGCTTGCGGCGCAGGTTCAATGGAAACAAGAGATCGCCAACGGACAAATGTGGCTTGCAGGATCAAATCTCAGCATGCGAGACCTGGTCTTCCGGCAAGTCAGCGCTCAATGTTCGATTTCGAACAACATCATTTATCTGAACGACCTCAGCGCGTTGCTAAACGATACGGACTACGTTAATGCGACTGGCAGGTTCAACCTGCGCCGGCCTTATCATTACAGTGGCAGGCTCTCCGCGAATGTCGCGAACCTCTCAACGCTTCAGCCGCTGTTTCACGCTTCCGGTAATCAGAATCAACTGGCGGGATCGACCACATTGGATTGGGAGGGAAACGGCGACGCGCAGACTTTTAACAACTCAGGCAAACTGAAGTTCGTATTGCAAAAAGCGCGCTATGGAAATTTGCAATCCCTGCAGGCGAACGTCGACGCATCCTATTTGCCGGATGGTCTCGACGTGCCGATCATCTTTTTCGCGACCAGCGGGATGGATTTCCGTGCTATCGCGCAGGCGAAAGGTGACAAACTCGAAATTGATAAGATCGAGCTTAACCAGGTCGTAAAGCCCCAACCGCAAGCGACAAGGCGCAGCGGTGCGCGCGGCGCGGCTCCGGCGCCGCCGACCCGTAGAAATTACGCATACGGTTACGTATCGATCCCGTTTGTGTGGAGAAATCTCGGGACCAACGCGGCGGTCATTCCGTCATCTGGCAAAGTATCGGCAACAATTCAGTCTGAGAATCTCGACTTAAAAAAACTTTTCGATGATCTCGGACTGAACGCGAAGACCTCAGGCATCGTAAACGCGAAACTCGATGCGGATGGAACGATCGCCGATTTGAGCGCGCGATTGGACCTTCAGATTCAAGATCTGCGAAGTGAATATTGGCCGAAGATGG
>WNFO01017713.1_pt1 | contig 10700 bp, 13 predicted proteins | sample 5400251 | NCBI WGS metagenome assembly WNFO01 (sample SAMN13153354, study PRJNA577476) | soil metagenome | isolation source: 100 cm saprolite under Madrone tree | place: USA:California | collected 2016-06-14 | reverse complement strand
CAAGAGCCTGATCGGGGCGCAGCTCGGCGCCGCGCTCCATATCGACTTCGTCGAAGGGGACGATCTGCATCCTCCGGAGAACGTGCAGCGGATGGCGGCCGGCGTCCCGCTGACTGACGACAACCGTCGCGGTTGGCTGCTACGAATCGCGGCCCGGCTCCACGACGCGCAGCGTGCTCGGATCGGCCTCGTGGTCTCCTGCTCAGCACTGAAGCGGATCTATCGCGATCTATTGCGCTCGTCCGGGTCTCGGGATGTGCAGTTCGTCTATCTCGCGGGAAGTCGTGAGCTGCTCGCGGAGCGGCTGGCCAAGCGCCGTGGGCATTTTATGCCGGCATCGCTGCTCGAGAGCCAGCTCGCCATTCTTGAAGAGCCATCGCCGGACGAGCACGCATGGGTGTGCGATATCCGCGAAACGCCCGACGCCATCGTCGCCGAGCTCGTGAGGCGTGCAGCGTGAGCGCAAACGCGCAGCTACTGCTCCTGGCATTCGCGGCGGTGGTGGCGCTGATCGTTCTCATCGCGCGGTTCAAGCTGCACCCCTTCGTCGCCCTGATCACTGTCTCGCTCACGCTGGGAATCGTGGCGGGGATGCCGTTCGCCGGCGTCGTGAAAGCATTCCAGGATGGTGTCGGCGCGGTCCTGGGATTCATCGCGATCGTCGTCGCCCTCGGCACAATGCTGGGCAAGATGATGGCGGAATCCGGCGGCGCGACACAGATCGCGACCACGCTCATCAATCGGTTCGGCGAGAAACGCGTGCACTGGGCGATCATGTTCGTCGGCTTCATCGTCGGGATTCCGGTCTTCTTCCAGGTCGGATTCGTCCTGCTGATCCCGCTGGTGTTCACGATCGCGCGGCGGACGGGGCTCTCGCTCGTGAAGATCGGTATTCCGCTCGTCGCGGGGCTGTCGGTCGTGCACGGGATGATGCCGCCGCATCCGGCCGCGATGCTCGCGGTCGTCGCCTACAAAGCCGACACCGGACGCACGATTGCGTACGCCATCCTGGTCGGCCTGCCGACGGCAGCGCTGGCGGGCCCGATCTTCGCCTCGTGGATTGCTCCCCGGATCGCGCTCCCCGCGGAGAATCCGGTTGCTGCGCAATTCACGGGCGGCAGGGGCGGCATGGGCGGCACGGAGGTCATGCCGGGGTTCGGTATTTCCCTCTTCACGGTGCTGCTCCCAGTGATCCTGATGTTGTGTGCGAGCGCTGCCGATGTCTTGCTCGACGCAAGCAGTCCGGTGCGCACGACCCTCGACTTCATCGGCGGCCCGATCGTCGCGCTGCTCCTGGCGCTACTGTTCTCCTTCTGGTCGTTGGGATACCGGCAGCATTTCACCCGGGATCAGATCCTCAAGTTCGCGAACGACTGTCTCGCACCCACCGCCACGATTCTGCTCGTCATCGGCGCCGGTGGCGGGTTCAACCGCGTGCTGATCGAAAGCGGCGTCGGGAAAGCCATTGCCGACGTCGCGCTCGGATCGCAGGCCTCGCCGCTCCTGCTCGCCTGGACGGTGGCCGCACTCATCCGTGTGGCCACCGGTTCGGCGACGGTGGCGATGACGACGAGCGCCGGGATCGTGGCCCCGATTGCCGCCGCCACGCCTGGAACGCACGCCGAGCTGCTCGTGCTGGCGACGGGTGCGGGATCGCTGGTGCTGTCACACGTGAACGACGCAGGCTTCTGGCTCATCAAGGAGTTCTTCAACATGACCGTGCAACAGACGCTGAAGACGTGGACCGTGGCCGAGACGATCATCGGCGTGGCAGGGCTCGGGTTCACGCTCCTCCTTAGTCTCGTGGTGGGGTGTGCCCCACGCGATCGCGGGGCGCATGAGTTGAGCAGCGCGGGATGGATCGACGTCACGGCGACGCTCGATCCGGCGCGGACGCCCGTGTATCGCGGCGACGCGCCGATGAAGTTCGATTTTCTCAAGGATATGCGGAAGGGCGACAACTTCACGCTGTCGGTCTACTCGATGGGGGCGCACAGCGGCACGCACATCGATGCGCCGATGCACTTCATCGCGAACGGTGCACCGATCGATCAGGTCCCCCTCACGGCGCTGATCGGTGCGGCACGGATCATCGACATCCCGGACAGTGTCCAGGCAATCGACGCCGCTGAGCTGAACCGGCACGACTGGAAGGGCACAACGCGCGTGCTGTTCCGGACCCGGAGCACGCTGCGCGGCTGGATGGACTCGGCGTTTCACACGGACTTCGCCTACATCGCGCCCGACGCAGCACAGCTCCTCGCGGACGCGGGCGTCGTGCTCGTCGGCGTGGATTACATTTCGGCGGAGCAATTCGGTGCGCCGGCGCCGCGCACACATCAGATTCTACTCGGGAAAGGGATTCCGATCGTGGAGGGGCTGGACCTGCGGGCCGTGCAGGCAGGTGACTACGATCTGGTCGTGCTTCCACTCAAGGTGCGCGGGCACGAAGGGGCGCCGGCGCGTGCGATCGTGCGACAAACCAGGCGAGCTACCTGACCTCGAACGTAAAGGGAACGTGGACCAATCCGACCACGGCTTTGCGGCCGGCGAGCACGACGGGCTCGTACTTCAGGTTGGGAATACCGTAGCAGACCGCGCGCGCGAACTGTTCGTCGCTGGAGGCTTCGATGATCCCGGACCCCGGAATGACGCGACCAACGGTATCGATGGCGAACCGCGCCCTGACGAGTCCCGAACGGTGTTCGAGCTTCAGCTCCGCGGGAAAGTTGATTGCGCCGCCGCCGGCGACGAGGTGCTGCTGGGATGTGTCGGCAATGAGCGGCAGGCTGTCGGTCCAGATCGCGGCGACATTGCTCTGGCACGGGCGCGCGGGCGACAAATCGGAGACGACGGGGATGTCCACCCAGCTTTGCCCTGCACACGCGGCGGCAAGCAGCGCCAGCGACATCGCGGTCCATTTCATGGATGATCGCATCCTATGAATAGAATCGGCATTCTGGCTGTCCTCCTGGCGGTGAGCGGCGCGACGTTCGGCGACGGCCGCCCAGCGCCGGAATTCAAAGTTATTGCGTTTTACACCGCTAAGGAGGACCCCGCCCACATCAGCTTTGTGAACGAGGCCCGGCGTTGGTTTCCCCAAATGGCGGCGCAGTATCACTTCACGTTCGACACCACGTCCAATTGGCAGAATCTGAACGCGGCCTTTCTCGCCGCCTATCAGGTCGTCCTGTTTCTGGATACGCGTCCGGAAGATCCCGCGCAACGGGCCGCGTTTCAAGCGTACATGGAGCGTGGCGGGGCCTGGATGGGATTTCATTTTGCCGGGTTTGCACTCACGCCGTCGGCGTATCCGGCAAACTGGGACTGGTACCACAACACATTTCTCGGGTCCGGATCCTACGTCAGCAACACGTGGCGCCCGACCGCCGCGGTGTTGCGCGTCGAGGATCGGCACCATCCGGCGACGCAGCACTTGCCTTTGACCTTCCGGTCAGCGCCCAACGAGTGGTACCGCTGGGAAAAGGACCTGCGGCAGAATCCGGACATCGACATTCTCCTGTCGATCGACTCGGCCAGCTTTCCACTCGGCACGGGTCCCAAACCGCACGAGATCTGGCACAGCGGATACTACCCCGCGGTGTGGACCAACAAACACTACAAGATGATCTACTTCAACATGGGTCATAACGACATCGACTACGAGCACAAATACGACACAACCAACCGGACGTTGTCGTACACGCTGAACAACCCGGTTGAGGATCAGCTGATCGTCGACGCGCTGCTGTGGTTAGGCGAGCGCAGGTAACTGGCCGCTATTGTGGATGCGCCGTCACCGGCCCGCCGTTCCTCATCCACAGGATGACGGTTGCGCAGGGACTGCCGGTGAATTCCGGCGGCGTTACGCCCGGGTGCGGGTAGGCTTCGACCGCCAACACGTCACTCATCTGGAACTCGTCCAGTGTTTGCTGCGGGCCGAGCGCGTTCGTCAGGACGACCATGAGACATGGCTCCTGCTCGGCGCTGCGCGGGTTCGGATTCGTGATCGACGTGCGACCGCGACTCTCTTGCTGTCCGCAGTCCCAATCTCCCCTGCGGGTCACGTAGCAGATGAAGTGAAAATTACAGGCCCTGCCGGTAGTGAGCCTTATGGTCATAGAATTGCGTGAGCTCCGGGTACACGCTCACATCGGCGTTCTGCACATCCGCGCGGTCAACATCCGTCTTCACCTTCCGCATGCTGGTTGTGCCGAGGTCCAGCTCGCTTCCTGAGTCTCCCTCGACAGCGAGGATGACGGCGGGGACGTAGCCCGGCCGCCGCACCATGAGCAGCGCTGGGTCCTTCGGCGCCGAGACGCGAAACTTCCCATCATCTCCCGTGCGTTGCGCCGTGCTCCACCGTCCGAGATAGATCACTGCCTGCGAGACCGGTTTGTGGTCGGCCGAATCGACCATGGTGCCCTTGATCGTGCGGGTTGTCCCCTGCCCCGACGCTGTTGCCGTCAGTGCCAGGCTCGTCGCGAGCACTCCGAGGAGCCCCCGGGTCACAACGGCTCAGTCGGGTTCTGGATTTCCGCCATCAGTCCGAACAGCATTTGCTTGTACGTCGCTTCCTTCGACCGGCCGTCCAGCTGTTCATAGGCGCGCGCCGCGTGTTTCATGAGATCGATGGCCATGATCCCCCACACTGCCGGCTGCTCCTGAAAAGGAGCAACGTGCAGAACGTAGAACTGGTGGCCCTGGCTGGACCATACTCGCGCGAGCTCCAGCGCCTGCGGGTCAGCCACGGGGCCGGGAGGGATTCCCAGCTGATTCGCGTGTGCCTGCATCGGACTCCCCGAACCTAGAGTAACTCCAATTCTACCACCATCGGCCACCGTCGTGTATGCTACGAGCGTACATGCGAGTCGGCATTCTCGGTTCGGGATTGATGGGTGCGAAACTCGGCACGTTGTTCGCGCGTGCCGGACATCCGGTGGTCTTCAGCTACTCACATAGCGACGCGAAGCTGCGGCGCCTGGCGAAGACCGCGGGCCGCAATGCGGCACGGCGCCGGTCCACGCGACCGAGCCTGGCGTACTGCGGCGATGACGTACGCAGCAAGAAGGTGGCCGCTCGGCTTATCCGCGACGGGGGGTTCGATCCGGTCGACGCCGGCCCGCTGCGCATTGCCCGCTATACCGAGCCGTTTGCGCTGTTGATCGCGCAGCTCGCGTACGAAGGAAAGGGCGGCCCGAAGCTGGCGTACCGCTTCGAACGGCTCTAACGCTGCTGTGGCGCGCGATTGCGCCACGCGGCGGTGAGCGCCTCGCGTACCGGACCTGCACGCGCGGCACGAAGCTTCACATTCGTGGCGCCCCGCTTGCCCCAGCCGCCCTTCACCGCCATGAACATCGCGGGCTCGGCGCCTACAAAGAACTCCTGCTGCTCGGGGGTGAGTGCCAAAGTCCCCCAAGCCGGATCGGGGTAGCCCAGCGTCGCGAAGATCTTGCCGCCAACCCGAAAATCGGGATGCCCCATATGGGCCGCTTCCTCGGCGCCCGGCAGGCTCAACGCGAGCCGCCGGAAATCGTTCGCGGTCATCGGGGTGGCTTCCATTGCCAGATTCCATCGGTGACCGCCCGCGGCAACCTGTGGCCCGTTTGGCGCGCGACCATGATGATCTGACCGCGATGATGACCTTCATGTGCCACGAAATACGTGAGCACGTGTCCGACGTCGAGGGCCAGGTTCCGCCAGACGTATCCTTTCGACGGCGGGACCTGCCCGCCCGCGGCGAGACCCAGCTCGAGCAATGCTTCCATCCCCTTGCTGCTCCGGTTCAGCGCCGCGACGAGCTGCCGCCGCGCGACGCGACGATGATCGACGCGCGCCGGGGTCGCGATGCCGTGCTCGCGGCCGAGGGTCTTGATCCATCCACAGCGCGCGTTGTGGAGGTGAGCGGCGACCGCGCGGATCGTGCGGTTCGATCCAGGCACCGCGACGTCCCACAGGGCAGTCGGCAGGCCCTCGATGAGGTGGACGGTGATCCGGTTGTTCGTCCGCCAGGCGCCGATCAGCGTGGGGCGGAGATCGAGAGAGGCACTCATTTCGTGCCCAGCGCGGCGCGCATCAGCTGGACGCATGGCCGCCACGCCTTTCATTCAGATATACCTCGAGCGCCTTGCGCCGATCGCGCACCGGCAAGTAGCCGCGCGTGCGTTGCCAGGCCCACATGCGCAGCTTGGTCAGCACCGGGGCCGTCGGGAGCAATTCGTCATCCGACTCCTGCGGGCCGTACACGCCGGCGATGTCGCCAAGATCCAGGAGTCTCGCTTCGAGCTGATCGAACAGCTGCAGACAATCGTGCGGATCGTACCCCGCGCGGATGCACAGGTCCAACGCGTGCCGATCCGCCGCGGACTCCCGCTCCGGACTGTAGAAAAAGTGTTGGACGCCGTGCACCACGAGAAAGATCACCTCTGTGATCCAGTTCGCTGCCACGTCGCGAAACCAGCGCGGGAAATACTGCAGGTGGCCGAGGTCGTGATGCGCCAATTCGTGACCGATCGTGAACGCCAGGGCTGCCTCACCGTAGCAGTATTCCATCAACCGGCCCGTCACGTAGATGTACTGTCCCGGTGCCGTGAAAGCGGTCATGTCGCTGAGCAACACGACGATGACCGTCCGCTGCTCGGCGGCGGGGCGGCGCGACTGCAGGCGGGCCGCGATGCTGTCCACCCACTCCGATCGTTTGACCACGAATGCCTTCGCGATTTGCTCGCGGAACCATTCCCCGAACTGGATGTCGGATTCTGAGAGCTCGGGCGGTGGAGCTGTCATGAGCGGCCGCCCTTCGCACTCCGCTTCGCGGGCTTGCGCGGCCGTTTCGGCGGCAGCGCGCTGACATGCCGCCACGCGTCCGTCACCACGTCACTGAGGAGCGGCAACGCGACCTCGGCGAGACGAACGAGCACCGCCGGGTAGTTCCGATAGTGCTCTGTGAAGAAGAAGGCGCGTGGGTCCAGCTCCATGAGGACATCGCGCTCCCCGATGGTCGCGAGTTGCACAACGAGCACGGTATCATCGTCCCGGAAGCGCGCGAGGAATCGGCCATTAAGAAGAAAGGAAGGCATGCCGTAGGAGCGGCCCTCGACGACATTCTGCAGGGCGAGGAGCAGCCGCCGCGCGGCGGGCACCTTGACTCCCCGAGCCTGGGATGGTCGTCTCATGCCGCGAGCGCTGCATCCATGACCTCGCCGATGTGCCAGAACCCGGGGTCATCGCGCTGCACCGTCGTATTGGGCAAGCGCGATGCGAACCACAATGCCCGAGAGGCAGCGAGCCCGGCAGCGCCCGCACCGGCCACTTCCTCAACCCCGTCCCCGACAAAGAGCGCACGGTGCGGTATTACGCCGAGTGCCCGGCAGGCCTCCAGATAGATCGCGGGATCCGGCTTCGCGAGCCGCACGGCGTAGGAGAAGACCGCGATGTCAAAGAACGGTCGCAAGGGCGAGCCGTCCCAGCCCGCGACATCTTCGGCAAATGCGTTCGTCACCACGCACAGCTTCTGGCCCCTCCCGCGCAACGTCCTCACCGCCCCCAGAATGTCCGGTTCAATCCGGCGCAGGACCTCGGCTTTTTGCGCAACCCGCTCAGCTCGCAGTCGTTCGAGAACTGCCTCGTCCACCACTCCGCCCAGCGTGGCGGCGATCCGCTTGAGAGCCTCGCAAAACGTCAAGTGCCCCAGAACGATTTCAGGGCGGAGCGCTTTCCACTCGCGCTTATATGCGCGCTCATCGACGCCGAGCTGATTTGCGAGGGCGGAGGCTCTGCGCACCGGGGCATCGCGCTCGGTGACCAGTGTCTCGAAGAGATCAAACACTACCGCTTGGATGCGCATCGACTGGGACGGGGCAGAGCCCCGTGGTAATTTAGAGCAAATCAGGACACCGTTCTACTTCCCGTGTGTACGCGCCCGGCGCCCAGTCAGTGCGATGCCAGGCATAGCGATTGGACGACAGAAGCACCAAGTCCCACACGACCGGCCGGCCATCGCTCGTACGGCGAGTCTCGCCCCGAATGGCGCCCCGGATCGCGTTCGGCCAATGAGTTTGGATATCGTAGACCGCGACGGAATCCAGCCGGCCGTCTGCCCCCTCGTTGGGGCGCGAACTGGTAATCGTCATCACGCGATGGTCCGCGGTGAACCTGATCTCGTGCCAGTCGGTCGTACACGCACCGGTGCTACCCCTCCACGTCCAGCGGCCTTCGAGTGATTCGAAGATTCTCGGCGCGAAGAGACGGCCGTAGCGGTGCGTGAACCACCGGTAACCGGCGACACCGAGTCCCGCTAAGGGAATCACCAAGACCAGCGCGACTCGCGGCCAGATGGCGTGGACGCGGGAGACCATAACCGTCGCCTAAAGGAGAGCGCCTACCGGGCGCTCCCGACACCAAGCCGCACGCGCCGCCACTCGAGTCCGTCCAGCTGACCGATCGCGTAGAACCCGTCCCATGGCTCGCCGAACGCGAAGCCGAGCTTCTGGTAGTATGCGATTGAACGCGCAAGGTCATCGACGAGAAACTGGGGAGCGAAGGAGGTGACGCGCGGCGTCGTCTTCACGCGGTGAATCTACTACAGACTCAGGGAGCCGTTGGTTGTGGTTCCTCTATCCACTCTCCAAGCTGCGCTACAGATTGGCTGACGCCACTGGCCATCGTCAACCCCGCGCTCCTGGATTACCATGCACCGACTCGTCGCTTCGCTCGCGCTTCTTGCCTCGCTCTCGATCCCCGTGGCCGCACGTGCCCAGGAACCGAGGGTGCTCGTCTTCTCCAAAACGTCAGGCTTTCGTCACAGCTCGATCCCCAACGGCATCGCCGCCATACGGAAGCTCGGACAGGAGAATGGATTCGCGGTCGACGCGACCGAGGATGCCGGCGCCTTTACCCAGAAGAACCTGGCGCGATATCGCGCGGTCGTCTTCCTGAGTACGACGGGTGACGTCCTGGATGCGGCGCAACAGGACGATTTCGAGCGGTACATCCAGGCGGGCGGCGGATACGTCGGCGTGCACTCCGCTACCGACACCGAGTATGACTGGCCGTGGTACGGCAGGCTGGCCGGGGCGTACTTCAACGGCCATCCCAACAATCCCAACGTTCGCAAGGGCAGCTACCGCACGCTCGACACCACGCACGTATCGACGAAAGGCTTCCCGGCGCGCTTCGAGCGCGAGGACGAGTTCTACAACTTCAAGTCGATCGATCCGACCATCCATGTGCTCGTCGAGATCGACGAAACGAGTTACGAGGGAGGCACGAATGGGGCGCACCACCCCATGAGCTGGTACCACGATTTCGCCGGCGGACGGGCGTGGTACACCAACATGGGACACACCGAAGGGACCTACACCGAGCCTTTGTTCCTGCAACATCTGCTCGGCGGACTGCGGTACGCGATGGGAACGGGGAGCGTCGATTTCAATCGCGCGCGGCCCGAAGAGAATCGCTTCACGAAAGTCGTGCTCGCCGAGAAGCTCGATGAACCCATCGAGCTCGCGGTGCTGCCGGACGAGCGCGTGCTGTTCATCGAGCGCCACGGCTACGTAAACCTCTACAAGCCGTCGGATGGCCGCACGCGCCGCATCGCGACGATTCCGGTCAGCACCAAGTACGCCGATAGCAGTCAGGCGGAGGACGGACTGCTCGGACTCGCCGCCGATCCCAACTTTGCGGCGAACGGCTGGCTCTACATGTACTACTCGCCGGCGGGCCCGGTCGCGAAGAACGTCCTCGCGCGCTTCACGATGCAGGGAGACTCGCTCGATCTCGCATCACAGAAGGTGATCCTCGAGATCCCCACGCAGCGTCTCGCATGCTGTCACACCGGGGGTTCGATTGCCTTCGACCGTGCCGGCAACCTCTACCTGTCCACCGGCGACAACTCGAATCCGTTCGCCAGCGGGTATGCCCCGATCGACGAGCGCCCAGGTCGGATGCCGTGGGACGCGCAGAAGTCGTCCGCGAACACGAACGATCTGCGCGGCAAGATCATTCGCATCCACCCGGAGCCGGACGGCACGTACACCATCCCGGCGGGAAACCTCTTTCCGCCCGGCACGGCGAAGACGAGGCCTGAGATTTACACGATGGGCCATCGCAACCCGTATCGAATCTCGGTGGATACGCACACCGGTTTCGTCTACTGGGGTGAAGTCGGTCCCGATGCGGACGTCGACTCTGTCGGACGCGGACCGCGCGGGTATGATGAGATCAATCAGGCTCGCGGCCCCGGGAACTACGGCTGGCCATACTTCGTGGGGAACAACCAGGCCTATTACAAGACTACCGTCATCGATTCGGTCACAACCCAGGGCGGGCCGCAATTCGACCCTGCGCATCCAGTCAACACCTCGCCGAACAACGCCGGCCTCAACGCGCTGCCGCCGGCGCGCGGCGCGTACATCTGGTATCCGTATGGGGCATCGCCCGACTTCCCCATCGTCGGCACCGGTGGGCGGACCGCCGAGGCCGGGCCCGTGTTCTACCGCGACGACTTCCGGAACGCGGCGAGGGCCTTCCCGCAGTACTACGACGGCAAGCTGTTCATTTACGAATTCATGCGGCATTGGATCATGGCGGTCACCATGGACAAGAGCGGCGACCTCGTGTCCATCGAGCGGTTCATGCCGAGCGCAAGCTTCGCCGCGCCGATCGAGATGGAGTTCGCGCCGAGCGGGGACATGTACATC
>WNFO01005997.1_pt1 | contig 10700 bp, 7 predicted proteins | sample 5400251 | NCBI WGS metagenome assembly WNFO01 (sample SAMN13153354, study PRJNA577476) | soil metagenome | isolation source: 100 cm saprolite under Madrone tree | place: USA:California | collected 2016-06-14 | reverse complement strand
AAGGCGTTTTCGCGGGGCTCTCTTGAATTTCTCCATCCCGATAACGCGAAGGTTCTCGCGTTCCTTCGCCGGCATGAGAACGAAACCATCGTTGTAGTGGTGAATCTCTCGCGTTTCGCGCAATCAGTGGAGTTGGATCTGTCGCACTTCGCCGGCTGCGTGCCGATGGAAGTCTTTAGCCGCAATCTGTTTCGCCCAATCAAAAAATCACCTTACGTTATCACGCTCGGTCCTCATGCGTATTACTGGTTCGCATTGCAAGCGCAGACCGATGGGCGTCGCGTCTCGAAAAGGCACGTTGTGCCGACGATCAACGCACCAGCCGAGCTTCATACCTTGCTGGACGATGGTCGACGTGCGCAGCTCGAGCAGGTAATTTTGCCCAATTACATCCAGACCTGTCGCTGGTTTGGCTCCAAGGCGCGGACTCTCCGCGATCTTAAAGTGGTGGAGCAGCCGGCCGTCTCATCAGAAGCAGATGCAGCGCGCTTTTGGTTCGTGGTGGTAAGCTATATCGATGGTCCTACGGAAACTTACGCGGTCCCGGTAAAGATTGCGTCGGGTAACGCTGCGCGCGTTGTTTCTCGGAGCGCGCCGCACGCGATCATCGCGCGTCTCGCAGGCGCCGAAGAAACCATTCTGTACGATGCAGTGTGGGATGCGAAGTTTCGCTCTCAATTATTTGAGGCGATCGTCCAACGGCAGATCATGAAAGGGCATGCGGGCGATCTCGTCGGGATCGCGGGCAAGGCAGTGGCGGCGGATTCTTCGGTCACCTTGGATAAATCGCAGGTTTTGGGTGGGGAGCAGAGCAACTCCTCAATGCTCTTCGACAACAAATTCTTCCTTAAACTCTATCGGAGACTCGAGGACGGTGTGAATCCCGATGTCGAAATAACCCGGTTCCTTACTGAGCGCGCCAATTTTTCCAACGTGCCGGCTTTCGCCGGCGCGCTGGAATATCGTCCCGAAAAATCCGAGCCGACCGTTGTCTGTCTGTTGCAGAGCGCGGCCATGAGCGAAAGTGACGGCTGGGCACTAACGTTGGACGCGGTTGGTCGCTATTACGAGCGTGTGCTTGGCCGCAAAGCCGATCTCCAGAATCAAACCGCGCCGCCCGGCCCCCTTCTCGACGAATTGATCGGCGGCATTTATCCTGAAAAAGCAAAGCTGCTCGGGCAGCGCACGGGCGAATTGCATCTCGCGCTTGCTTCAAACAGCGATGATCGCGCCTTCGCGCCTGAGCCTTTCAATGCGATGGCGCAACGTTCGGTTTACCAATCGATGCGGGCATCGCTGCGGCGGGCGTTTACTCTTCTCGAAAAGAAGCTGTTAGACTTGCCCCACGCGTTTCGAGAAGAAGCAAAACAAGCTCTCGCCGCCGAGCAAAAAATTCTCGAGCGGGAAAAACGGCTTCTCGACCGTCGGTCCAATGCTTCGAAAATCCGGATTCACGGCGATTATCATCTCGGCCAGGTGCTTTACACCGGGAAGGATTTCATCATTCTCGATTTCGAGGGCGAACCGGCGCGGGCGCTTGGCGAGCGGAAGCTGAAGCGCTCAGCCCTGCGCGATGTGACAGGCATGATGCGCTCGTTTCAATATGCCGCTTACAGCGCGCTCTGGCAGCCGGCCATGCGCAAAGAGGACGTCCCGTTCCTCGAACGCTGGGCCGATCTTTGGTATCGCCAAATGAGCAGCGTTTTCCTGCAAAGTTATTTGAAGGCAACCGCAGGCGCCATCTTCATCCCGCGAAATGCCGAGGATCTGCAAATCATGCTTCAAGCCTATTTGCTCGACAAAGCCGTTTACGAAATCGGTTACGAACTAAATCATCGCCCCGATTGGGTCGTCATCCCCATCCGCGGCATCAAACATATTTTGAAATCGGCGTAGCATGTGAGACGGCAGAAATGGAGTCTTCAACGCGTACGCAACGCTTCGCATTTGAGGCGACGGGCTTTGTCCCGATGAAATCTCAAACCTATTGAACCTTATGCCATCCTCGTCTGGCGTGGCGGAATCGGGATTCGGCATATGGAATTATTCGACTCGCGACCTTCTCGATAACCTTCTTCCGCTCGTGCAACACATATTGCACATCATTAAGCTGGCTGAACCTCGTTCTTCAGTAATCATTGACTTGCGGCAACGCTACAGGACCGAGGTTTTCTGCCATTTTGCCTCGCAGTCTGATCTTGGAGGATTTCACATATCTTCAGACTCTTTATTTGCGCTAGGCCGGTTAGGTCTCGATTTCGATGTGGACGAATATTTCGTGTGTGGCTAATTGAGTATCAGATCCGGAAAGGAAAAATTCATGAATCAACATTTCGATAAGATCGACAATGACATTGCGGCGAAGCATCTGTTGAAGCATCCGTTTTACCTGGCGTGGACGCGCGGGGAACTGAGCAAAGAGGCGCTCAGGGATTATGCACAGCAGTATTATCACCATGTCGCAGCGTTTCCGACGTATCTCTCGGCCGTGCACGCAAAATGCGACGATCAAGCGACGCGGAAACAGTTGCTTTTCAATTTAATCGATGAAGAAGCCGGTTCGCCAAACCATCCCGAGCTTTGGCTAAAGTTCGCCGAAGGTCTTGGCGTTTCCGATGTCGATGTGCGGAGCTCAAAGAAACAACCGGAGACGAAAAGCTTGATCGGCACATTCCGATCGGTGTGTCGTGACGGATCGACAGCAGAAGGTCTCGCCGCGCTTTACGCTTATGAGAGCCAGATCCCCGCGATCTGTGAATCAAAGATCGACGGATTGAAGAAACATTACGAATTCACTGATCCCGAGCATTACCGTTATTTCACCGTCCATATTGACGCCGACCGCGAACACGCCACCGCTGAGCGCAAGATGCTCAGTGCGTACATCAACAAGCAAAATCTCGAATCCGTAAAATCTTCCGTAAATCGCGTTCTCGATGCGCTCTGGGAAATGCTCTCCGGCGTTTGCCGGCGCCACGCGATTGCGTGAGTGCTTCTAGCAACCGACCCCGTTAGCGCGGCCGCAAAACGAGAAACGAACGCATCCGATGCCGGCAAACCGACAAGACGTGCGGTTGGCTAGGATCAAGCGAATCGAGCATTTTATTGTAATCCTCAACTGATGTGATCGGTTGCTGATTAATTTCCTCGATCACATCGCCCTTTTGTAACTCGGCCGCGCCACTATCAGGATCGATGTTCGTGACGACCACCCCCCGCACGTTATTGGGCAAATCGAGTTGACGCGCCATTTCTGGCGTTAGATCTGACACGTGAATAGACGCCAGCGCAGCGCCTTGTTCATTTTGCTGGCCCGGTTCGGCTGGCTGTGGCTCTGGCTGGCCCTGTCGAGGCAAAACGCCAGTTGTTGGATAATTAATCGGCTGCTCCTTAATTTCGGTCGTCGCTTTCAACGATTTGCCATCGCGGAGGACTTCCAGCTCAACTTTTTTATTCAGTTCCGCTTGCGCCACCAGGCTTCGCAGCGCGGGAAAATTCTTGACGTCGTGGCCGTCGAATTTCCGAATGATATCGCCCTTTTGTAGCTGCGCCTGAGCTGCGGGCGAGCCTGGCACTACTTCATCAACAATAACCCCTTCGTTCTCCGTTCCGTTCTGGCCGGTCTGCAATCCGCGCGACAGAATCCCAAGATAACCGCGAACGATCCGCCCCTGCTTCAACAAGCTCTCGAGCGCGGTACGAATCGTGTTCGACGGAATAGCGAAGCCGATCCCCTGCGAACCGCCACTGCGTGAAATGATCGCCGTATTAATGCCAATGACTTCGCCGCGAAGATTAATCAATGGACCTCCGCTGTTGCCGGGATTGATTGCTGCGTTCGTTTGCAGGAGATCCCCGAAAGCGTCGGTGCGGTTTGGCCTCATTTTCGAACTGATGATGCCGTCGGTCACCGTTTCGTCGAATCCGAATGGATTACCGATAGCCAGAACAAAATCGCCAGCCTGCACGGTGTCGGAATCAGCTAGCTTAAGCGGTTTAACGCCGGGATCGTCGATCTTGAGCACGGCTAGGTCGACCTGAGAATCAGCGCCCACGAGGCGCGCCTTTTTCGTGCGGCCATCGCTCAATTGCACTTCGATCTCATCCACCTGATCGACAACGTGATTGTTTGTGATGATGTGCCCCTCATTCGTCACAATTACACCTGAACCGAGCGAATTTTGCACCAAAGCCTCGTCGTTCGGATTCCGAAATTGTCGTTGGTTGCGAAAGAAAAACTCAAAAGGATCGAGCCCGTATTCCCGCCGTGTGCCGATCTTCTTGGATGTTTTCACCGCCACGACGGACGGAATCACACTGCTCACGAGCGTGCGCCGCTCACGGTTCAACGCTTCAAGAGAGGCGACTTGCTTTGGATCTACGTTGGGCGATGAGGCCAGCGTGTACTTCTCGGGCGTCCGCGGCGAAGGCAGTTTCAAGCCTCCCTGCTTAAGACGATAATCGTATAGCAGGGAAATTCCTGCGCTGATGAGCAGGACAAAAATTAAAAACTTTACGAGGTTTTTCATCAGCTGACGTTGGAAAAAGTGCGTCCCTGTTGTTCGACAATCAAACGCCGGAAACGTTGATTCTCGGGTGCTTCCAGATGCGGATCAGCCGCAAAGATCGACATCGCTGCCGCGCGTGCCCGGCGCATCAACTGCGCGTCGGCCTTCAAGTTCCCGATCTTAAGCGCGGGTAAGCCGCTTTGCGCCGTGCCAAGCAAATCGCCGGGTCCGCGCAAATCCCAATCCGCTTCGGCCACCTCAAAACCATTAGTTGTTCTTTCCAAAACGGTGAGCTTTGCCGCAGTCTCCTTCGATTGATCCGAGGTTAACAAAATGCAATACGACTTGTGCTCGCCGCGCCCGATGCGTCCGCGAAGCTGATGAAGCTGCGCCAGCCCAAAACGTTCTGCATTCTCGATCAGCATGGCGGCGGCATTTGCGATGTCGACACCCACTTCAATCACCGTCGTGCTGATTAGCGCTTTGGACTCCCCGCGACGAAATCGTTCCATGATCTCCTGCTTCTCCGGCGCCGGGATGCGGCCATGCAGTAATTCACAGCGATATGGATGCAACCGTTCCCGCCACAATTCGAACTCTGCCGATGCTGCTTTCACGTCCAATTTCTCGCTCTCATCAATCAGCGGATAGATCACGTAAAGTTGCCGGCCGGCTTCCAATTGCGTTCGTAAAAAGCCGAGAACTTCGCCGAGCTTCGCCTCCTCGCGAACGGCGGTGACTATTTTTCCGCGGTTACGCGGCATCTCGTCGATAATTGAAACATCGAGATCACCGTAAACGGTCATCGTGAGCGTACGCGGAATCGGCGTAGCCGTCATAACTAATACGTCGGGCGCTGGTTCACGCGCCGTTAATTGGGCGCGTTGGGCAACGCCGAACTTGTGCTGCTCGTCAATTACGACGAGCCCAAGATTTGAGAATGACACCGTGTCGTAAAGGAGCGCATGCGTGCCGATGACCACGTCCGCATTCTCGTCACCAACAGCCAACGGGAGAAAGTTCTCCTCCTGTCGCGCCGCTGTTCGGAGCGCCATCCGAACGCCAAGCGGCTCGAGCCAACGCCGCAACACGGCAAAATGTTGCTCGGCCAAGATCTGTGTCGGCGCCATGAACGCCGCCTGATAACCAGCTTCGACCGCGAGCAGCACAGCCGAAATGGCAACCACCGTTTTGCCCGAACCTACATCGCCCTGCAATAAACGGTTCATGGGATGGCCCGCCGCCAGGTCGCGCCTGATTTCCGCGATTACCTTTGACTGCGCCCCAGTTAGTTCGAACGGAAGTCCGGCAAGAAATTTCTCGAGCAGCGCACCATTGCCGCAATGCGATTCACCAAGGCGAACGGAAGACTCCGAGCGCCGCGATGCGATCAGTATTTGCATCGCGAAAAATTCGGAAAGGACGAGATGTTCGCGCGCGGTATATAGCTTTTCCCAGCTCTCGGGAAAATGAATCGCGCGGATCGCGTCATGCCTTTTTCCATGAACAAGATCGGCCGGCACGATCGTTTCCATTCCCGCCGCGGCAGGATCGGAAAAATCATTCAACAATCGATAGATGATGCTGCGCAGTGCGCGCTGTGAAAGGCCTTCTGTCGCAGGATAAATCGGTGTGATACGCCGAAAGTGGACCGAGATTTCCTCATCATTCTCAATCACCTCGAACTCGGGATGGTCCATACAAATCCGCTTTCCGCGCAGACGCGGCTTGCCGAAGACCACAAGACGCTGACCCGTCGCGATCATCTTTTGCACATAATGCAAGTTGAACCAGCGACATACGAGAGGCTCGCTCAACGCGTTTCGATTCGGCTCCTGAAGGGTTGCTTCGAAAATCTTTTTCCATCCGCCAAAACGCCGCAGCGAAGTCTTTACCACTTCGCCGCACAGACAAATCGGCACTTCGCCCTCTTCTCGAGGAAATTCCGGGAATTGATATCGATCTTCGTGACGCCGCGGATAATGCGTGAGCAAGTCCTCTACCGTCTCGATGCCAAGTCTTCTCAGCGCGAGCAGCCGCGGCCGCGGAATCCAGTCGAATTCAGCCAGCGATTGGGAGACTTCCATTACTCGATCGGCGCGCTCTGGCGAAGCCCTTCGATACGCATCGCGAGCCGCGTTTGACCTTCGTATTCGTCCGAGCGGATCCGAAACGCGACATCCCACGGCGCTGCTGGTAGCGATGCCCTCGCCGCATCAAAATAGACAGCCCGCTGGTGATAATTGTGTTGCCGCAGATGCAAGATCAGGTGTTTCTCACCCACGACACGCGGCACTGCGGCCGGTTCAACCTCGCGCGCAAAGAAAAGTGGCTGCGGATTGCCGTTGCCGAATGGTTGCAGCATTTCGTGCCACTGGAGAAAATCGAAATTCAGTTCGGAAAATACGATCTCATGATCGAGGCGCAAACACGGCTCCAAGTATTCATCGGAGAGCAGCTCACGCGCCACGCGGCGAAACTCCGCAGCAAACGTCTCGATCTTCTCTTTACGAATCGTTAAGCCGGCGGCCATTTCATGTCCGCCAAACTTGTCCAGAGATTCAGAGCAACGACTCAATGCTTCAACCAAGTTAAGACCTTCAATGCTGCGGCCACTTGCTTTTCCAATACCATGTCCGTCGAAACCGATGACGATCGCCGGCCGATTGTATTTGCGGGAAATTCTCGAGGCGATAATTCCCACGACGCCCGCATGCCAGTCGGGTGCACTCACAACAATGGCCGCATCTCGCTTCGGATCAAACTGACAAGCGATTTGCTCCTCTGCCGCGAGGAAGACTTCTTTCTCAACATTCTGGCGCTCACGGTTTTGTTGCTCGAGGAATTCTGCCAGTGCAACCGCTGCGCTCTCATCTCTCGTAAGAATAAGCTGCAATGATTTTTCCTCTGTGCTTAATCGTCCCGCTGCGTTCAGTCGAGGCCCAAGTCGAAATCCGATATCTTCCGTCGAAATCGGTGCCCGGACGCCGCTGACCTCGATCAGTTTTTTTAAACCGGGTCTTGTCGATCTTGCAATTTCGATCGCGCCGCGCTGGGCAAAGACCCGGTTCTCGTCGCGCAGCGGAACGATGTCGGCCACGGTGGCAAGCGCAACCAGATCGAGTTTGCTCTTAAGATCGAACCCATTCACCGGCCGGGTTTTTAAGAGCGCGTGACAAATCTTGAAAGCGATTCCGGCGCTGCACAGATAATGAGAGGGCGAGTTTGGATCAATCTTTGGATTTACGATAGCGACACAATCAGGCAGCGGGAGTTTGGGTTCGTGATGATCCAGCACAATTACATCAATCCCGCGCGCCCTTATGTCGGCGATCTCATCGACGGACGACGTGCCACAATCAACCGCGATCAAGAGCTGCGGCTGATGTTGCTCGAGACACCGCTCGATGCTTTCACGGCTCAATCCGTAGCCTTCCTCTATGCGCAGCGGCAAAAATAACTGAGGGGGAGTGCCGTAAGCGCAGAATATTTCCGACAGCAATGCGACCGATGTCACTCCGTCGACGTCGTAATCGCCGAAAAGAGCGATGCGTTCATGTCGATCGAAGGCGGCGATAATTCGCGTGACCGCCGCTTCCATATTCGGCAGCAGGAACGGATCGCTCAACGACTTTAAACGGGGATGCAGAAAACTCTCGACCTCATCGGCACTCGCGAAGCCTTTGCGCATCAGCAGTCGCGCGATACACTCCGAGCCACAAATTTCGCTCCACGAAATTGACCCGTTTCTGAGCTCTTCGGCCGGCGCAATCGTCCATCGGCTTTGCACCGATCAGCTTATTCGCGGAGGACTTCCTGACAAGACACAGAGGCTTGGTTCTGTTCAGCGCGCGCATGCTTTGACTCGACAAGATCGGCTCATCATGAAAAAAGAAGGCATGATCAAAATTAGATTGGTGTTATCGATTGGCGCGATCGCAGCAATCACCGCTGGTTGCGCAAACAATCCGCTCGGCGGAGTAACCGCACCATCTGCCGCGGCGAGGGATTACGAAGAATTATCGGGAACCTGGCAGTTGACTCGCGGAGTGGTCAATGGTCGACCCGTGCCCGCGAGTCAGCTCCGAAGAACGATCCTGATCACTGATCGCAATACGTTTCGCTTCCCTAAAGCCAGCGGCGTCGGTACGCATCCAGCCGGCACCTTCACGGTTAACCCCAATACAAGGCCAAAACAGGTGGACTCAATCGGATCGGGCGGGCCGCATGCAGGCCAACTGACACGAGGAATATACGAGATACTGAATGCGAACCAATATCGTGCTTGTTGGTGTCCGCCTGGCGCCCCGCGGCCAACAGAGTTCAAGTCTCTTCCAGGCAGCGGCCGGATTCTTCAGTACTGGAAGAAAATCGGTCCGGCGCCTTCCCATTAAGCACTCGCGAATCGGCTTGTCTCAGGCAAACTGTTAATCAACTCGCGAAAGCGTTGGGACTTGGAGTCCGCGCGGGAATCGTTGGCGTAAATCCATCATGTCACCTTCCGAGAATCGGAGCCTCAAAACGAGACGCGTACGCTGGGTATTACTCATTTGCGTGGTTTTACTGCTCTTTTACGCAGCTTCGCCTTATGTTGCATTCTGGCGCTTCACGGTCGCGCTTCGGTCCGGTGACGCCACGGCGCTCACTGCACGGGTCGATTTTCCTGCGGTTCGCGAATCGCTGAAAGCGCAGCTCGCCGCATATTTTTCTCCTGAGAAGACGGGCGAGAAACGTATTAAAAACAAGCGCCTCGCCCGCTTGGTCACGGCTCTCCGACCCACACTCATCGACACGCTCGTCGATGCTTACGTCACTCCAGACGGGCTCGCGGCGCTGATCGCTGATCCAAACGCCATCAAGGGCATGCGCGTGCCGCAGGCCGCGCAGCAATCACATGCTCTCAAACCCGTTGACTGGTCAAAAGTGAGGTATGCGTTCTTTACCAGTCCGCGCGTGTTCGTGGTCGATCGCGAAGGAATTAAACTCCGGTTCCGCTTTACAGGTTTGGGCTGGCGGCTCAACAAGCTCGACCTTGGTTTGGTCGAGGCGAAGCATTGATTTCACAGCGCATCTGAACCGCGGAAGAAAATCATCTACGCAAGTCCGAGTTGCTTCGTTACACGAGGGTGAACGCGTTGTCGCGTTTTGGAAGGAGTGCGTGCTTTTCGCATAACCGTTGGAAAATCCTCAGACCTTCCTTTTCCCTTTCCCCAAAGCTGAATCGGAGGCTATCGCGGTAATAGCGGTGGCAAAAATCGTGGTCGAAATCTTTTTCCTCGTCAATTAACTTGTCGATGTTGGCAAGGTTTTTATCACGCAACGCGCGCAAACGGTTTGCGATCAGTTTTGCATCCATGACCTCCGGCCGAGCCAGCCATAAGGCGTACACGAACGGAAGATCGACAAGCTTCTTCCATTGTTCGCCGAGGTCCCAAAACCGAAATTCCTTCGGGTGCTTTTGTCGGAAGCGAATGGCGTGGTCACCGATTAGAACGCGCGCGCGACGGCCAGTGACAGGAGAGGTCGATGAACGGACGAAGCGCGGAGCTAAATTCAATTCAGCGAGCAAACATCGCAACAGATTGCCGGAAGTTTCCGCTGCGGGATCGAGCTCAATTTCCTCAATCCCGGAAATGTCGCCAGAATGCGCAACCACCACGCTGTAAACCGGTCCCGCAGAAGAGATCGAAATATCATCAACAATCCGGTAAATCGGGTTGCGCAGAAATTCGAAGCTTGAAACGAGAGCGATATCGAGTTCACCGTTCGCAAGTCGCTTGCAGAGCGCCGATGGATGATCCAAATCCACGCGGCCCGGCCATCCTCGAATCAGTGGACGGGCATTTAGATATTTGACGCACCCGATCCGCAGCGATTTACCGCTCGTCAGGCGCAAATTAATTCAGCTTCCGCTGTAGGCGCGGGTTTCGTTCCGGATCGCCTCGCGGCGGGTAAATGCTGGTAAAGGCTGTCGCGCTGGACCGGTTCGCGCCCGGCTTCTCGGATTACATGCTCGAGCGCTGCGACGGTTTGCTGCTGCGGAGTGGTCGCACCAGCCATGTGAAAAATTTTTTCCTCGATGATGGTGCCGTGCAAATCGTCCACACCGTAACTGAGAGAAACCTGCGCGAGCGGCAACCCCATACTCACCCAATAAGCGGTGAGATGGTCAATGTTATCGAGATATATACG
>WNFO01007633.1_pt1 | contig 10703 bp, 11 predicted proteins | sample 5400251 | NCBI WGS metagenome assembly WNFO01 (sample SAMN13153354, study PRJNA577476) | soil metagenome | isolation source: 100 cm saprolite under Madrone tree | place: USA:California | collected 2016-06-14 | reverse complement strand
AAATGACTTGCGGATCCGCCGCGAGAGTCCAATTTAACTCCCGGTCCACGGCAGCGCCATCGGTTGGTGGGAAATGAGGGTCGCGAGCGTATGCATCTGGGCCAGGGCGAAAGCTTTAGGTTCTGAGTTCCACCGTCCAGGTGACCGGTGCGTCGGCAATGAGGGAGGAACGGACGCTGCAGTACTTGGTGATCGCGAGTTCGACAGCTCGAGCGGCTCTCGCTTGTGTGGTGCCGGGCGCTGTGATGGTGAAATGCAAGATGGCCGAAGCGAGGCGTCGCGGCGTGGCCTCCACACGCTGCGCTTCGATCATCACTTGGAGCGCCTTAACCGGGGTGCGCTGCTTTTTCAGTATCGTCACGACGTCCGTGGATGCACAGGCTGCAATGGATGCGAGCAGCGCATCAAAGGGGCCGGGTGCGGTCGTTGCATCACCATCGATTCGAATCCTGGGGCCCTGCGGTCGCCCGGCCTGGAACTCCAGGCCTCCCACCCACTCCACTTCAATAGCTGCTGCGTGCGGGACAGTCGCTAATTGCGATTTTGACATTCGATTCCATCCTACACCTCTCCGCCTTTGTCCGATGCGGCGACCGCCGTTTGCACAACTGCGCCGCCTCTGCTACAGGGGTTGGGCGCAGCGTGATTGCGCGCCTCACCGCGCGGGCGGCTGTGAGACCGGATGAGAGCAATATCGGCGCGACGTCCTCACCCGGGAGCCGTTATGGGAGCGGAGCACATGTCTCGCAGGGTGTTCGTAAAAAGCGCATTGGCCGGAGCCGCCGGAAGTGTAATGCCACAAATTGCGACCCGCGCCGGTGGCGCTGAAGGGCCGCTCCATCGCTCCATCGATGCGAGTCCCACATCGCTCAGCCTCGCCGACGCGGCTCAGCTCGTGAGGCGCAAAAAGATTTCTCCGGTGGAGCTGACGCAGGCCTGTCTAACCCGCATTGAGAAGCTTACCCCCCGCCTCAACGCCTTCATAACCGTTAGCGCGGAATCGGCGCTGGCGGCGGCCCGTAGCGCCGAGGCGGAGATCAACCGGGATGCCTGGAAGGGTCCGCTGCACGGCATTGATCTGCTGGATACAGCCGGCGTTCGCACCACTGCCGCCAGTGCCTTATTCAAGGATCGAGTGCCGCAGCAGGATGCGGAGGTGGTTCGCCGCCTCAAGGCCGCCGGCGCGGTGCTGTTGGGGAAACTCAACATGCACGAGTTCGCCTATGGCGCCAGTTCGGCGTTCAGTTATTTCGGCGCGGTGCGCAACCCCTGGAACATCGCTTACAGCCCCGGAGGTTCGTCCGGCGGATCCGCCTCTGCGGTCGCGGCCCAGCTGTGTTACGCCGCGATCGGGTCCGATACGGGTGGGTCAATCCGCCAACCGGCCAGCTACTGCGGCATCGTGGGCCTGAAGCCGACCTATGGTCGCGTAAGCACCGCGGGCGCCATACCCCTGTCGTGGTCGCTGGATCACCTCGGCCCGATGACGCGCACGGTGACCGATGCAGCCCTGCTGCTGCAGGTCATTGCAGGCTACGATGCACAAGACCCCGGCAGCATCGACCTGCCTGTTCCGGACTACCTGGCCGGGATTGCGGCTTCGACGTCCTCGCTGCGTCTTGGGATCCCCACAGACTACTTCTACGAGAATCTTCATCCCGACATTCAGGTGGCCCTGCACGATGCGCTGGGGGTTCTCAAGAAACTGACGCGCACGCAGCGCGACATCGCGCCCCTGGCGGCCGACGGTACCTACGCCTCGGTCATGAATCCGTACGTTGCGGTCCTCTCCGCAGAGGCTTACGAATATCACAAGGACTATGTTGCCAAGAGCCCCGAGCTCTACCAGGAGGCTACGCTCAAGAGAATCCGCGCCGGGGCAGACGTGAGCATCTCAACGTACATGCAAAGCCGTCGCCAGCTTGGTCAGATTCGCCACTCCGTCGCGCACCTCTTCGACAACGTGGATCTCTTGATCACGCCCACGGCGCCAGTGCCGCCTTTCGCGCTTGCCGAGCTCAGCGATCCAACGACCGCGCGGCCCCTGGAACTGAGGATGCTGCACAACACTCGGCCGATCAACATGCTGGGGTTGCCGACAATCTCGGTTCCCTGCGGGTTCACGGCCGAGCGGTTGCCGATCGGACTGCAGATTAGCGGTCGTCCGGGAGCTGAGGCCGCCGTTCTGCAGCTCGCTCACGCTTACGAGCGAGCCACCGAGTGGCACCAGTTCAAGCCAGCGGATCCGCAGTAGGCAACGGCCATGCAGTGCTCGCAACGCCAGGACTGTATTCCGCACTACGATCTGAGCTGAGCGACTTTCTCAGGCCACTGCCCTATCCGAGGGTCGGCTAGCGTTGGGGGCGCATTGGGTTCCTGAGTGCAGTGTCATCGAGGGCCTTGTCCACGACCTCACTCAGCGCCTTCTCCGCGAGCGCACGTAGCGTGTCCACCGAGCCAAACACTCCGACATTGCGCGCCATCAAAGTCTAACGGTCAAGAACAAGGTCAGACCTCATGAAGACTTCTGTGTTCGGATTCCCGACTCTCTCTGCCTTCTTGCTGATGAGTGGCAGCGCATTGGGTGCGAGCAACGTTGAGAGCTTTGCGGGTCGATGGGAGATTACAACCGCCTTCCCGGGCGGAACATATGTGGCAGGGCTCAATCTCACGAACGGCGCGAGTGCATACAAGGGACGATCCGGATACCTAGTGCCTGACCAAATGTTTCCTTATATGTATGCTGGGGTCGCGCAGAAGGATGGTCTACGCCTGCAAATCCTAGCCCCTGATGGCGCAACCGGCATCGGCGAACTGTTTCTGAAGTTGAAAGCGGGCGCATTGTCCGGCAACGGCGTACTGCATGACATCCCGATCACAATAACCGGTCACAGGCCGCTGTCGCGTCCGCCGGATGCGCCGAGAGTGCACGTATTCGAGCCGCAGCTCTACTACGGTACATTTTCCGGCACCAATCCACCGGCACTGCATATTTTTCCGGGAGACACGGTCCGCACCAAAACGGTTGATGCCAACGGTAATGATGAGAAGGATATTCACCGTACGCTCGCCGGCAACGCCCAGACGGGTCCGTTCTACGTCGAGGGCGCCATGGTCGGTGATACGATCGCTGTTCACTTCAATAAAATCCGCCCAAACCGAGATACGGCGTTTCAGTTTCGTGCCGCCTTAGCAGCGAGTGTACTTCCTCCAGGCTATCAACAGGACCGGCCGGCAAGCTGGCGCGTCGCCATTTGGAAGTTGGATCGTGAACGTGGCACGGCGACCCCAGAGCAGCCCTCCGACAGACTAAAAGCCCTGACTGTCAAACTCGCGCCCATGCTCGGGTGCGTGGGAGTCGCGCCCTACCAGTTTGAGTCGTTCAGTACCGTGCACCTCGGCCCCTACGGCGGCAATATGGACTACAACCAGATCCGCGAGGGGACGACTCTATACATGCCGGTCTACCAAGCGGGTGCGCTACTCACCGTCGGAGACGGTCATGCGTTGCAGGCAGATGGAGAGATCACTGGCCAGGGCTTGGAGACTTCCATGGATGTGGAGTTCACCGTGGATCTGATCCGCGATCAGCTGCTGGATCAGCCGTGGGCCGAAAACGATGAATACATCATGGTGTCAGGTATCGGCGGCTCCTTGACGGAGGCGCTCCAACGGGCCACCGCGGGGCTCGTCAACTGGCTCAAGAGTTACTACCGCTTGGACAGCGCCGAGATCGCGACCGTACTCGCCACTTCCATGCACTATGATCTAGCCGAGGTTGTGGATACTGAGTTTCACATCGTCGCCAAAATCAAGAAGGAGACGCTGACACAGATCCCCAAGCCGGAGAATCCGTCGACCATCTTCTGCCAGGCTGGTTGGGGATGCGCACCGAACTGATCACGGTCGACATACGAACCTTGCATAGTCGCGCGGAGTCCCCGCGGCATCTTCGACATCGACACCAGTTCGTGGCGCACCCTCAGTTCCCTGGAGCACACCCCACGTGGCCCAATACGAAGCGAACGAGTTGTGGGTAATCCACGAGGCACAGTGACAGGGCTGGTCGCGGTGATGGCGGCCCTTACGGCCGTGACTTCGCCGGCCCAACGCTCCGACGATAACGGTCGTCGATTTGAGGTGCGTGACTCAGTCGAAATGTCCTATTTCGGCGTGCTGCCCACCGCGCACCCAGAAGACTTGGATGACGATGGAATTGAATCACCGGACGGCCACTACCTCGTCAAGGTGACACATCGCGGGGTTCTCCCGCAAGGCAACACCGAGGGAACAATCTGGTTGTTCGATGCAAAAGCGATCCGGCGCAGCATGAGAAATCCCGCGGTGGCGGTGCCGAAGCCCACTCCACTCGTGCGCTTGTCAGCCGCGATCAATGGCTGCAGCAACGTCTCCTTTGACAGAGGTAATACGATATCCAGCCTCAAGTGGGCCGAGGACAGTCGGAGTCTCGCGTTTCTGGGGCGGGACGGACGCGAAAACTGGCGGTTGTTTCGCGTTGATGTCGCCTCGCGCGCGGTCAAATCGTTGACGGCTCCCACTCAAAATGTCATGGACTACGCATGGTCGGGCGAGACGTTCGCCTACCTTGCCGGTCCGGATGCGCATGAGGAGCAGCGATGGTGGTCTGTCGGGCCGGGAATTCCAGACGTCGTGGCGGGAACGCGTCAGTCATTGTTCTCATTGGTGTACCCACACTTGAACTACTCAGATTGGGCGCTGCCGATGGCGGTGGAAATCTGGGTCGTTCGCAACGACATTGCGGCACCCGTGATCGATGCGGGCTCCGGCCAGCCTCTGCAAGTCGTGACGAAATATACGACCCGGACCCTCGCCCTGTCCTCGGACGGGATGCGTCTCGCGACGATCGCGTATGACGCGCCACCGCGAGGGCACGTGCGCCGCGAAGACCTGCCGGAGCTGGACCGGACGCTACGGTACCGCATTGTTGATCTGAGCCGCGGCAGTACTGCGCCGGTGATCGACGCACCGATTGTCGATGTTAACTTCGACGGAGACGCGCCGGGTCGATACAGGGCTGCGTGGTCTCCGGATGGAGAAGAAATTGCCCTAACGGCCACCAGTGTGCCGTCCGATCGTTCTGCGGCGCCGACGAGCGAACCGCGACCCTGCACTGTGGCGGTCGTTACATTGGCGACGCGCCGAGCGCACTGTACCGTCGTTCACAGCGATCCCAAGCACGAGGTGCTGTATGGCCTGCAGTGGAGTCCCGACGGCCAGCGGATAACCCTTCGATATCACCAGCACTTTCTCTACCTCTATACCGAAGAGGTTCTTCTGCGGAAGGGGCTCGACTGGGTCCCCACCGGGCCGCCACCCCGCCCCGTAAACGCGTCTCTGCAATTGATCATCAACGAGGGCATGAACAATCCACCGGTGCTGCAGGCGACCGACCCAAGCACCGGGCGCAGGAAGGCCATATTCGACCCGAACCCTCAGCTCGCCAAAATCGCGTTGGGTTCTGTGGAGGTGTACGCATGGCACGACTCCCATGACCGGACGATCCAGGGAGGCTTGGTCAAGCCTCCGGATTACAACGCCCACAAGCGGTACCCGCTCGTTATACAGACGCATGGGTTCAATCCCTTCCGGCTTTACACCACAGGAGGATCGGAAACCTCAAATGCCGGGCGCGCGTTGGCGGGCCGCGGCCTGCTCGTGCTGCAGGTGGGTGAGCCCCATGCCCCTTACGCGGGAACGTGGGAAGAAGGGATGGAGAACGGGACCAAGGTGTACGTGGCCGCCATCGATAAGCTGGCTCGGGACGGGCTCGTTGATCCGAAGCGCGTCGGCATCTCCGGCTACAGTGCTTCAGGATTGCGCGTGGCGTTCGCGATCACCCGTGCGGCGGATCGATTTGCTGCCGCCGCAATCTCGAACACCGTTTCAGGCTCACTGACGGAATACTACAACACGATCGATGGTGACTCTGCGTCGATCGAGGGTCTGAGAGCGGTAATCGCAGACGCCAAGCCCTACGGAGAGGGCCTGCAGAAATGGATCGAGCGTGCACCAGGGTTTTCCTTCGACAAGATACAAGCCCCGGTACTGGTGTCAGCGGCCGATCCGCTGCATTTGATCAATCTCTGGCCCCTCTACGCAGCTCTACGCGATCAGAACAAGCCGGTTGATCTGCAGTATTTTCGGGACGGCGCACACAACATCACCAAGCCGCTGCAGCGCCTTGCGCACCAGGAAGCGCTCGTTGACTGGTTCGATTTCTGGCTAAACGGGCACGAGGATCCCGCTCCCCGCAAGGCAAGCCAGTACGGGCGATGGCGCGATTTGCGCGCACTGCCTCGACATCTCGATTCTGCGACGCAGCCCTAACCAGATCCATACTTCACGAAATGCCATCTTTAACAGCCCTGCCGATGTCATCGGGCCGCTCGGAGAAGCAGTGATCGTCCGGATGGTTACAGCCTTACTCGGCGTACTACTCACACTCGCTAACTGTCCGCTGGCCTGGGCATACGACACGGTGTCATTCAACTCTGGCGGCAAGGTGCTTCATGGCCTGATGTACAAGCCAGCTGGTCCTGGGCCGTTTCCGGCGGTTCTTTACAATCACGGCTCCGCGCCTGGCCTACTCAACAATCAGGCCTTCGATCTTATCGGGCCGATGTTCGCAACTCGTGGCTGGGCGTTCTTCGCGCCTTACCGGCGTGGGCAAGGTCTGAGTAGCGACGCAGGTCCGTACATCGTGGATGAAATCCAGGCGGCGCGAGCGCGCGGCGGGGAACCGCTTGCAGCGAAAACCATGGTTCGCTTGCTGAGTACCCAACAGCTGGAAGACCAGATGGCCGCACTCGCCTGGCTGCAGAGACAAGCGTTCGTGCGTCCGGCTCAGATCGCGGTCATGGGCAATTCGTTCGGCGGCATCGAGGCGGTTCTTGGGGCCGAACGCGGCGGCTACTGCGCGGCGGTCGCTGCCTCAGGTGGCGCCGAGAGCTGGGACGAGGCTCCCAGTCTACGTAGCGTCATGCGGCGGGCGGTCCAGCACTCACGAATCCCGATGTTCTTCTTTCAGGCGGAAAATGATTACAACCTTGCCCCGAGCCGGACGCTCTACGCGGCCATGAAAGCCGCTAGCAAGCAAACGGAAATTCGGATCTATCCTCCGTATGGCCATTCACACTCAGACGGTCACAGCTTTGCTTACCGCGGCGCGAGCATCTGGATTGAAGATGTCGTTAGGTTTCTGGAAACAAACTGTAAGCCGTAACTGCCCTGCCGTCGCTCCCGCGCGCTCCCCCGGAGCGTCTTGAACGGCAGGTAGGGTTAGCGGCCGCAGTCGGCCCGGCTCTCCCTACGCCTTACCCAGAGAAACGGAGCCAGAATCGTGACGAGGGTAAGCGATACTCGAAGCCCAATGGCGGGACCCATGTCGGGAAATCGAAATCCGACGCCCGCCGAGATCGCCCCTTTGGGAAGGGCGGGTGACCAATCAAAACCTGCATTGGTCATGGCGCCTAGGAGGGCAATGAGAATGCTGCCGACGATTGGCCAGAGCGCCGGGGCACGATGGCGCGCCGCTAAGAAGCACGCGGCACCTGCCGCCAGCATCGGTGCAATCCACAGCGCGTAGGCCTGAAAGGCTTCACAGATCCACGGAACTGGGCCGGGATGAAGTGGAGTCATCCCCAGGGTGTGAACCGAAAAGGAGAAGACTGCGACGGCCGCGGCCATCGATAGAACAAACTGGACCGGCAGGCTCAACAGAGGGAGCACAGCAAACGCCAGCCAAGGCCACCGCCTGGCCCAGGATCGCAGCTCCGGACGGGCGATGATACTTGCCGCCAGAACATCCTCCGTCCCGAGGCGAACAGCGGCTTGAGATTCGCTCTCGGACCGAGACACGCCTGTCGACTGCAGCTCCGCTACAAGGTCGTCGAAGTGCGCTTCAAGTTCGGAGACTAAGCGTCTCACGCGCCGCGGGCCTACTCCGGCCCGCAGCAGCCGCTCCGAAAGGCCCGCAAATCGCCCTCTAGGCATATCAGGTGCCCGCCAGCACCGATTCGACGCCGCCGGCGATTCGGCGCCATTCCTGACTCAATTCATTGAGGCGGCGATGCCCTTTCGGCGTGATCGTGTAGTACACGCGTGTGCGCCCAGAAACTGTTCGCCGACGCGCCTTCAAGAAGCCCCGGCTCTCCATGGCGTGCAACGCCGGATATAGCACGCCTTCCCCAAGGGAGATGGCTTCCCGAGTTGTCTCGCGGATTGCGCGAGCAAGCTCATAGCCGTACATCTCCTGAGGACTCAGAAGGCGCAGCACCAGCAGCTCGGGAACACCGGACATCAATGACGGGCTCTGCGTCACGCACGATCCTCAATACCTTTCCTGGCGAGGTATGATACGAGAGACTCTGCGCATTGCAAGGCGGGAGCTGGCCCTCGCGATGCGACGCAGTTGTCGAGCCGACGCCGGAGTTGTCCCACGAAGTACGCCAGTAATGCGAATTCCTGCTGTGCTTAGTACCTTTCTCGTCGCAGCATTCAACTGTGCAGCCGCGAGCTCGCCAGTTGTCATTCCGTTCAAAATACGAGGCCATTTTCCGATTGTCGTTGCGAAGATCGACGGGATTGATGTCCCGTTGCAATTCGACTCGGGCGACCAGTCAACGGTGGCATTGCAGCAAAGCATTCTCGACCAGATAAAGGCGGTACCCACGGGCGAGTCGTCCGAGCAGAGATACGCCAGAGGGAAGGAGGTCCAGTCACCGAAATTTCGAGTGCCGCGTATTCAAATCGGGCGTGCGGTGTTCACCGACATCATCGGGCGCTTGGACATTCATGATCCGTCCTACCCGGCAACGGACATAGGCCAAAAGGGGTTCTTGGGAACCGGTCTCTTCAAGTCATATGAGGTGGTACTTGACTACCCGCATCGGACGATGACCCTGGTACCGAGAATCAATGGTGAGAGGCCTTCAAAGAGCTGCCAAGGAACGGTCGTGCCTTTTTCGCCGGAGTGGCACGGAGAGCCTGTCACCCAGACGGATACCGACCTGGGGAAAGTTACGCTATGGTGGGACACCGGAGCGCCCACGTCAGTTCTGAGTAAGAGACTCGCTCGGGAGGCGCGACCGCATCTTGCTGAGGACACGGTGATGTCGAAGCAGTTCAGCCTCGGGGGCGTTGATTTTGGGCCGTGGCGCTTTGACGTGTGGGATATGTCTTTACCGGCTGGGTTCGACGGCTTTATTGGCTACAATTTCTTTGCCCGCCACATCGTGTGCATCGATTTCCCGGGGAGGCGGATCGTTATCCGAAGGTGATCGTGAGAATCTGAGGGCTCTGATATGCACCACTCCCGTCTCTGCGCCGTCCTGATCGACTGCCGGACCTCCGATTTGGACCGGGCCGCCCGCTTCTGGGGCGAGGCGCTGGGTCGCTCTGTGGATCCCAACCATCCGAGCAGCCGCGGCAATTACCGCATGCTGGAAACCCCGCCCGACGAGCCCATCGTGGAGATCCAGCGCGTGGACCACGAGAGCCGGGTCCACATAGACATCGAGACCGACGATATCGCCGCTGAAGTGGCGCGATTGACAAGGCTGGGAGCCAAGGTGGTGGACCGCCTCGAGCGCTGGGTGGTGATGGAGGCGCCAACCGGCCAACGCTTCTGCGTCGTAAGGGTACAGCGTCCCGGTTTCCCAAAGAATGCCAACCACTGGGACTAACCCTGCAGGGAGGGATTGCGGGAAATGGGACCACTCGTGCTAGCGGTACCTGGCGGCAACTTCGCCAGTGATGCCGAGCGGCTTGCCCGTTAGGGCGCGGTACTCGCGCGCCAGCCGCTTTGCCTTCGCGAGGATCGCCAGACTGCGCTCGCTGTCCTGCGTCATTGAGCTGGATCGAGCAGCTCCGGATGTTGCTTTAGATGCTCAAGCGCCCGCGCCTGAATAAAGACCTGCTGAGCATATCTCCCCATGTGTTGATCGTAATTTAGCGTCTGCGTGCCGCTGCCTAGAATGCTGGAACCCATCAAGGCCTGCAGCGTGCCGTCGTCCGTCCGCAGGCGGCGCGACCGCACGTCAGCGACTACGAAGGGCCGGAGCATCGCCTTCTGATTCTGAGTAAGTCTCTGCAGCCGAGCCAGGCTCGCCTGCACCGCCCGCTCCTGCGCCGCTCGTTCCTCGCGTCCTGCTTGCTCGGCGCGTTCGGCCTCGGCCCTCAATTCCGACTTGCGCCGGCGACTTGCGACCACCCTCCCGCCAACTGACCACAGAGCGTCGGCCAGCAAAAGAGCGGCCGATCCCAGCGCTGCAATCGCAATGATTGGACGGTGCTGCGAGACGAAGACGTCGAGACTGATCGGCTTGAGGACCCGATCCGGTACCAGAAGCAGAGCGCCCGTCGTGATCAACACCGCGGCGTAAAGGCGTGGCGAAGGTTTGAGCAGGCGAAGAAACGTGCCGAGAGGCAGGTAACCAGACATCGGTCTAAGTGGTCGGAGCGCCGAGATTTGAACTCGGGACCCCTTGCACCCCATGCAAGTGCGCTACCAGACTGCGCCACGCTCCGACACGATTGTTCTTATTTGGAAAGGACTCGCGCGTCGGCCGGGGACTTGCCGCGCGCTCAGGTCATGATACGCCGTTTTTCGCAGCCCGCGGCCGTCAGCGCCGCAGCACCTTCATCAGCTCTTCGAGCTCAAC
>WNFO01022515.1_pt1 | contig 10704 bp, 8 predicted proteins | sample 5400251 | NCBI WGS metagenome assembly WNFO01 (sample SAMN13153354, study PRJNA577476) | soil metagenome | isolation source: 100 cm saprolite under Madrone tree | place: USA:California | collected 2016-06-14 | reverse complement strand
ATCGTCCTGGGTCGCGATGACATTCGCGGCGAGCTTCGGGAAGATATGTTCGATGCCGGCGCCCGTGCGCGTATGACACGCGGAGCAGGTATCGACAAAGATCACTTCCCCGACCTGCATCTGGTGATCCGACGCGGGCAACGGCGCCGGCGGAGACGAACCGGCCGCGCCACGTTCCTTCAGATAGACCGCGATCGCCTTGAGGTCCGCATCCGGCATCTTCGATGTCGAATTCTCGATCACGTCCTTCATCGGACCGCTCGCGAGAGTCGTGCCGGTCTGGCCCGTCTTCAAGTATGCCACGACGTCGTCGACGGACCATTTGCCCAAGCCTGACTGCATGTCGTTGGTGATGTTGGGCGCGGTCCAGGAGTCGATCTGGTTGCCTTGCAGATAGCGGTCGGCCTTGTTCGCCCCGAAGGCGTTGAATGGCGTATGGCATGCGCCGCAATGGCCGAGGCCTTCGATCAAGTAAGCGCCGCGGTTGAACTCGGCGGAGCGTTTGGGGTCCGGGGCAAACGTGCCAGGCGTGAAGAACAGCGTGTTCCATCCCGACATCGAGAGCCGGATGTTGAATGGAAACGGCAGCGTGTTGCGGCTGACGCTGTTCGATACCGGATCAAGCGAGCGCAAGTAGGTATAGATCGCGTCAATATCCGTGCGTGTTACCTTGGTGTAATAGGGATAGGGAAACGCCGGATAGAGATAGGTCCCGCCCGGCCGCCTGCCATCGTGCATGGCATGTGCGAAATCGTCCGCCGACCAGCTACCGATGCCGGTTGCATTATCCGGCGTGATGTTCGGCGTCATGATCGCGCCGAACGGCGTTTGCAGCGCCAGTCCTCCGGCAAAGGGCGCGCCTCCCTTGGCCGTGTGGCAGGCAACGCAGTCGCCGGCCGTCGCCAGAGCCTTGCCGCGCGAAACCTCGACATAGTTGTCGGAATCGGCGACCGCGCCACCGGCCGCGATCAAGGGCAACAATCCAACGGCATAAGAGAGCCGCGCGATCCACCTGCTGCGTGCACTTGTCATGATGGGCCTCATCGCTGCACCAGCGGCGCGGGCGACTTCAAATACTTGAAGATTGCGTCAAGCCCCCAATAGGTCAGCGCGCCGACCGTGCCGGTCGGATTGTAGCCGGCATTCTGCGGGAACGCCGACGCCCCCATCACGAAGACATTGGAGACATCCCAGGACTGCAGATAGCGGTTCAGCGCACTGGTCTTGGGGTCGCTGCCCATGATCGCGCCGCCGGTATTGTGCGTGGTCTGATAGGGCACCACCGACCACGGTCCGACCAGACGGTTGACCTGTGTCGTCTTGGCGCCCATCGCCTTGGCGATTTCGTCGCAGCGGTCCGCCATCCAGTTGGCCATCTTGCGTTCGTTGTCCTGATAGTCGAAGGTCATGCGCATCAGAGGCCGGCCGAGCGGATCCTTGTAGGTCGGGTCGAGGTCGAGATAGTTGTTGCGGTAGCTCATGACGCTGCCTTGCGCGCCAATATTGGTGATGCGCTGATAGGTCTCGCGCACCGCCTTCTTCCACGTGCTGCCCCAGTTGGGGGTGCCCCGTGGCGTCGGGTGGTAGAGAATGGGCCGGCCGTTGGTATAGGCGTTGTTGATGTAGGCACCGCCGACGAAGCCATGCGGACCGTGATCGAAATTGTCGCCGTTATAGTCGTCGATCACCATGCCGAGCGAGCCCGTCGCGGCGAATGGGTTGAATTTGGCGTCCTCGAAGAATGCGGTCGAACCCGTGCCAGTCTGATAGGCGTAGTTGCGCCCGACCGTGCCCTCACCGCTTGCCGGATCGTAGGGCTTGCCAATGCCGGACAATAGCAGCAGCCGAACGTTGAACAGGCTGTACGCGCAGACCAGCACAAGATCAGCCGGCTGTTCCCACTCTTCGCCGCTGGCGTCGACATAGGTTACGCCGGTGGCCATCTTGCCGTCGGCCGACAGATTGACCTTGGTGACCTCGCATTCGGTACGGGCTTCAAAGGTCGGCTCGCGGACCAGCGCGGGCAGCACGCAGGTCTGCGGCGAGGACTTTGAATAATTAGCGCAGCCGAACCGCTCGCAAAAGCCGCAATAGGTGCAAGGCGCCATGGTGCAGCCGTACGGATTGGTGTAGGCGACCGAGAGGGTCCCCGAAGGCCGCGGAAACGGATGCAGGCCCATGTTCGTCGCCGCCTTGGTGAACAGCTCCTGCGAATAGCCCTGCTTGATCGGCGGCGTCGGGTACTCGCGTGAGCGAGCCCCCTCGAACGGATTGAAATCATCGGGAAGGAAACGCCAGGTCTGGCCGTTCCAATGCACGCCGGCGCCGCCGACGCCGTTGCCGGGAAGAAAACTGCCCCATTTGCGAATGGGCAGCGCCGTCTGCGACGGATTGTTCCGCATCGTCAGCGTTTCTTGCCGCGGGCGCAGGAAGACGTCGTGGCGAACCGCGTAGCGCAGCTCGTCCGGCGCGGTCCCGATGTTAAAATCAGTGGCGGTGTCGCGCCACGGGCCGCGTTCGATCGCCACGACCTCAAGGCCGGTACGCGAAAGCTCGTAAGCCAAGATCGACCCAGTCCAGCCGAGACCGACGATGACGACATCCTTGCGTGGGAGACGGCGGGCCATTAGCGCTCTCCCCAGGCGGGACGGCCCTGCATGCCGACGGGCGGCAGCGCATAGGCCTGATTGGGCTTTTCCATCACGTCGCGATAATCGTAGCGAGCTCCAGGAAAACCGACGAGCTTCCAGCCCACCATGTCGCGATTGCCACCATAGATCGGGTCGGCGAAATAGCCTTCCATCGTGTTGCCGTAGACGGCATTAAACAGCATTGTGCTGCTGAAGCCTTCGAACTTCACTTCGCCCTTCTCCATGCCGGCGATCAGCTTGTCCTGCTCCTCGGCATTGAGCTGGACAAAACCGCGACCAGCAAACGTCTTCGTGCAATAGGCTTCCAGAGCCGCCAGCCCCTGGCGATATTGCTGGCGTGGCGTCAACGGCGATTGCAATCCCTGCGAGGGCAAGGGTGTGGAAGAGAACGGCCCTTGCATGTAGAGCCAGTCGTGTCCGCCATAGGGACCGGTCAACTGCCGGTCAATGAAGGTGGTCACGCCAGCATCCTTGGCGCCCGCGCCGAGATCGTCGGTCGGGATCAGGCGCTCGACGAAGGCATCGACAACGGCGGCCTCCTGAGCCGTGAAGAACAGATAGCCATCGGGAGCGACCGGCGTCACCGGATAGGCCTCGTTCGGCCTCCACGGCAGCACCTTTGTCACCACCCGCGCACCGGCGCCGGTCGCGGTGAATAAAAGCGCGGCGCTCGCCAACAAACTTCTGCGTGTCACGCCGGAATGCCTCAACTTCACAGCGGACGAGGCGTCACCTCTTCGCTGCGGCGGGCGACCGTCACTATCTATCATCGTACCCCCAGCCGGACTCGATGTCCGGTGCGGGCTTCTTGAGACAAATTCGTAAAGAAATCTGCATTCAACCGAATGCAAATCGATCATGGGGCTCTGCGCCACATCGAGGGACGTGCCTTCACCGGCTCCAGCAACGACCAGTCGCCCTGCTCCAGCGTGTAACCCTTCGGAAATGGCGGCCGCAGTTCTAACCCGAGCGAGCGGAGCACACGATCGTCTCGGTAGTAACACTGCATCACTACACGTATCAGTGTCGCCGCCGGCGCGCCCCCGGTGGCGCGCAATTCCTTCGCGACCGCCTCCCGCCGCGCCACGCCAAGCTCGGCAAGGGGCGCTCCCGCGAGGCGCGCGAGATGATCGAGCGCCTCGGAGACCTGCCCGGTATCGCGGCCTAGCGTCGCGAGGATGTCGGCCTGAATGGCGACATCGTCAGCGCCAGGCACGTTATATTCGGCGCTTGCCGGAATCATCATCGCGGCGATCACGCGCAGGTCGCCGCGTTGCCGGGTTGAAAGCGTGTCTTCCGCGGACATGACCGGCCTCACTCGAACAAATTGGCAAGCCGGCGCTTCATCTGGTCGGCAACATAAAGCGCGATGGCCTGAATGGTGGACGTCGGGTTCACCCCGCCCGAGGTCACGAAGACGCTGCCGTCGACGATGAACAGGTTTTTCACGTCATGCGACCTGCCCCACTCGTTCACCACGGAACGCGCGGGATCGCTGCCCATCCGCGCGGTGCCGAGCAGATGCCAGCCGCCATAAGGGATCGGGCAGTTGACGCAGATGTCTGTCGCGCCCGCCGCCGCGAGGATCTCCTTGCCGCGTGCGATGCCGTGCTCCAGCATCTTGGTGCTGTTGGCGCCGATGGTGTAATCGACGCGCGGCGCCGCAATGCCGTGGCTGTCCTTCAGCACGGGATCGAGGGTGACGCGGTTGTGCTCCTCCGGCAGATCCTCACAGATCGCCGACGCCGTGAGCCGGTGGCCGTTGAGCTTGCGGAAGACGCGATGGTGATCCGCGCCCCAGGGCAAGATGCCCTTGCCTTCGCTCATGACGGCTTCCGCGACCGGGCCGATGCCGCGGCCGAACTGGATGGCATAGCCGCGCACGAAGTCACGTGAGGTGTCGGTCTCGTAGAATTCCTTGCTCCACAAGCACGTCGGCGGCGCACGGTTGCTGTCGGTCGGTTCTTCGACATAGCCGTAAACCTGCCCGTAAGGGTGGAACATCAGGTTCTTGCCGACCAATCCGCTGGAATTGGCAAGCCCATTCGGAAAGCGGCCGGAGACCGAGTTCAACAGCAGCCTCGGCGTGCCGATGCCGTTGCAAGCGATGATGACGACTTCCGCCGGCTGAAATTGCTCGGCGCCATCCTTGTCGTAATAGACGACACCGGAGGCCATGCCATGCTCGTTGGTCGTGATCTCCCGCACCCGGCAATGCGTGCGCAGCTCGACTCCAGCGCGCAGCGCGACCGGCCAATAGGTAATGTCGGTGCTTGCCTTGGCGCCTTGTGCGCAGCCTGGTGTGCAGTGGCCGAGATTGATGCAGCGGGCCCGTCCCTCATAGTCCGTCGTGGCGACCGTCGTATCCGACGGCCACCAATGCCAGCCGAGCTTGTTCATCGCCTTGCCGAGCAGCGCGCCGGAACGGCCGAGCGGCAGCGGCGGCATCGGCGGTTCGGTCGGGGGAAAGGCGGGATCGCCGGCAAGGCCGGAGACGCCCATCATCCGATCGTTCTCGGCAAAGAACGGCGCCAGCGTATCGTAGTCGATCGGCCAGTCGTCGGCGACGCCATCCAGCGCCTTGACGCGAAAGTCGGACGGATGCAGGCGCGGGAAATGCGCCGTGTACATGATGGTCGAACCACCGACGCCGTTGAAATTCACCACCTTGATCGGCGAGTTGTCGTCGTTGATAGGGTAATCCTCCGGCCGCGCGCGGACGTTGGGGCTCGGCGAGTAATCGCCGTAGAAACGTGCCTCCCAATCCCGTCCGGCGCTTGGATATTGGGCTGGATTCATCCAGCCGCCCTGTTCCAGGCAGAGAATGTGCATTTTGGTTTCCGCAAGTGACCACGCGACCGCGGCACCAGAGGCGCCGGCGCCGATGATCAGGACGTCAACAGCATCGTTCATTGCAATTCCTTCCGTCATTCCGGGGCGCGCAAAGGGCGAACCAGGAATCTCGAGATTCCGGGTTCGATGCGGAGCCTGTCATCGGGCCGGCCAAGGCCGGACCCGTTGGCATCGCCCGGAACGACGACAACAATTCAGTTCACGATCCGCACCGGCAGCGAGCGAATGCCGCGGATGAAATTCGAATAGAGCCGCCGTGGCGGACCCTTGATCTCAAAGCGAAGTTCCCGTTGCAAAATTTCCTCCCAGAGAATGCGCAATTGCTGCTCGGCGAGCCGGTCGCCGACGCAGCGATGGATGCCGGCACCGAACGAAAGATGCTGCCGCGGCTTCGCGCGGTCGATGATGAATTCGTCGGCGCGCTCGATCTTGTCCTCGTCGCGATTGCCGGAGATGTACCACATCACGACCTTGTCGCCCTTGGCGATCTTGCGGCCTGAGAGTTCGACATCGTTCTTGGCCGTGCGACGCATGTGCAACACCGGCGTCTGATAACGGATGATCTCGGAGACGAGGCTCGGGATCAACTCCGGACTGCCGCGCACGAGCTCGAACTGCTCCGGATTTTCGACCAGCGCCATCAGCCCGCCGCTCATGGAATTGCGCGTGGTATCGTTGCCGCCGACGATCAAGAGGCCGAGCGTGCCGATGAATTCGAGCGGCGGCATATTCCGCGTCGCGTCGGAATGCGCCAGCATCGAAATGAGGTCGAAGGTCGGCGGGGCTTCCGCACGCGCGTCCCACAATTTGCGGAAATACGCCCCCATCTTGTTCAGCTCAGTGAAGCGCTCCTCCTCCGAATGCACGACGGCGTCGGGCGAATCGACATTGGCGATTGCGGCATCCGACCACCACGTCAGCTTCATGCGATCTTCCCAGGGAAAATCGAACAGCGTCGCCAGCATCATGTTCGTCAGCTCGATCGAGACGCGTTCCACCCAGTCGAAGGTTTCGCTGCGCGGCAGGGCTTCGAGCACGTCGGAGGTTCGTCTGCGGATCAAGGATTCAAGGTTGACGAGGTTCGAGGGCGCGACGATCGGTGCCACGGTGCGGCGCTGCGCGGTATGTCCCGGCGGGTCCATCCGGATAAAACTAACCCGCTCCTGCCCCTTGGGCTGATCGGTGATCTGGATGCCGCCAAGTTCCGAACTCGACGAGTAATTTGCGTGGTCGAGTTCGACCGCGAAGATGTCGTCATAACGCGTCACCGACCAATAAGGTCCGAACGGCGAGGCTTCGCAGCAATGCACAGGATCGTCGCGGCGGAGCTGGGCGAACAGCGGCCGCCAGGTGTCGTCCTGATAAAGGTGGGGATCGCTGACGTCGATCGAGGTCAGCGCGCGCAGCGCTTGGGGCATCGTTTCGCTCCTGCCCTCGCCTCATCCGGGCGACGGGCAAACCAACGATAGGATCAGATCGGGGGTTCGTCAAAGGCCGATCAATTGCTGACCAGACGCGCTTAGCGGCATCGCACCGGCCTGGGTCCGATGCGACGAAGTGCAGCGACGGCCGTGATGAGCTCTTGGAGGCCTAGCGACAGCATTCAAATATGCTAGAAAATCGAGATCAGTGCTCGAAGCATATTGTGAGAAAACATGCGATTACGCGATTGTCTTTTGCCGTTTTGGTCGTTGCTCACCCTCGCCGTTATTTTGTCCGGGAGGCCGAGCTGGGCGGCAGGCACTGTCGTCCGGGATGGCGACACCATTCAGCTCGGCGAGATCACCTACAGGCTCGATGGCATCGACGCGCCGGAAGTCGATCAGATGTGCATCGACGACCACGCCGATCCCTGGACCTGCGGCATCGAAGCGCGAGACCAATTGACCAAGCTGATCAAGGGACGCGCTGTGCGCTGCGACGATCTCGGTCCCGACAAGACCTTCAAGAAACGCCATATCGGCCTTTGCACCGCAGAGGGCGACACGCTGAGCCTGAACCAGCAGCTTGTGCGCGAGGGTTTTGCCCTGAGCGCCGAACCTTTCGTCAAGGGCCAGTTCAAAGACGACGCGGCGGTGGCAAAGGACGATAGCAAAGGCATCTGGAAGGGCTGTTTTGTCGCCCCGCAAGAGTATCGCCTTGGCAAGAAGGACGGCGCCCTCCTGGGCGGATCATGCAGGGCCGACCGAGACAAGGAAATCCGCGCGGCGCTGTTTCCCGAGGACCTCACCATGCCGCCGAACTGCAGCATCAAGGCCAAGTTCGCCGTGCGCGCGCGCGTGACCGGCAATGTCGGCATCTATCATTTGCGGGGATGCCCGAGTTACGCCGCGATGACCAAGCCCGACCGCTGGTTCTGCTCCGAGGACGACGCCCAGGCCACGGGCTTTCGAAAGGCCTTTAATTGCCGGCCGGGCAAGGGCAAATAAAGGACAAATGATCGATCGCCCGGCTCTCACCTCGTCAAACTTGTAATTCCAATTCCTCGGTGAAAAACGTCACGCACGCGCGGTAGCTGCAAGGCATACGGGTGATGTCGGTGCCCCAGAAGAAGCGCTTCGGCCCGAACGCATCGAAGATGCGGTGCAGCCCGTCCTGGATGTTGCGGAACGGATAGCCTTGTGTCGAATAATGCGGCGCGCCGGTCGCCTTCACCGCAACGTTGGGCAGTCTCACGAGCGCTATCAATTCATCGAGATAGATAAAGGCCTCGGCGTCCTGGCCATGCCGATTCAATCCGCAATGATCGACGATCATCTTCAAATGCGGGTGGCGCTCGGCGATCTCGCGAAATTTCGCCAGGAACAGGCCGCCCATCATGGCGATGGGTAGCCCCTCCTCCTCCGCCGCCGGCCAGAGCCAGTCGAGCGAGCCTTCATGGAGCCACTTCTGGTGTTCCGCCAGCAGCAACGGCCAGCGCAGCCCCATCATGCCCGGCTGGTTGCGCCAGCCACCGATCAGCTTGCGGTTCTCCGGCTGATCGAGCCGAAACTGGCCCATGACGGCGAAGCGGTCCGGGTAGTTCCGCGCGGCTTCGACGGCAAGCGCGTTGGCGTCGGGATCCCAACCCAAGGGCGGATGAATGAGGGCGGCGTCCACGCCGGCGTCGTCCATTTCGGACAACAGCTCCTCGACGGTGAATTTCGAAACCTTGCGGTGCAGGCCCGAGGTCGGCACCACGGTCTGCGACCAGATATGCACCTGCGCATCGACGATCTTCACGGCGTTCCTCTGCCCCCTTTTCTTATGGGATCAATCATGCATGATCGGCAAAAGACCGGCAACGTGGAAGCTGGCGGGCGCGGCCAACTGGACGACCACGAAGGCTCGCGCGCGCCGGCGAAATGCCGGTTAGAGTACGAGCGTAGCCGGCTTTTCGTGCTAGCGATTTCTTCTCCGATTTTTGACACCTGAATCCGAACTGGATCCCTCGACATGCCAGATGTCTCCACAAAGGCCGACAAATCCCACGCCGACGGCAAGATTCTGCAAAGCGTCGCTGATGGCGTCGGCGTCATCACTTTCAACAATCCCGAGAAGCGCAACGCAATGTCGCTCGAGATGTGGGAGGGGCTCGGCAACGCACTGATCGAGCTGCGCGACAACCCCGATGTGCGTGTCGTGATCATGGTCGGCGCCGGCAACAAGGCCTTCGTCTCGGGCGCCGATATCAGCCAGTTCGAAAAAACCCGCCACAACGCGGAAGCTTCCGAAGAATATTCCAAACGCAGCGCCGCCCAGCGGGCGTTGCTGGCGGACTATCCGAAGCCCACGATCGCCTGCATCCGCGGCTTCTGCCTCGGTGGCGGCATGCAGGTGGCAATGCTGGCGGATATCCGCATCGCCTCGGACGACAGCCAGTTCGGCATTCCCGCCGCCAAGCTCGGCATCGCCTACGGCTACGACGGATTGCGAAACCTGGTCGCACTGGTCGGCCCATCCTGGGCGCGGCTGATCATGTACACGGGCATGCGGATCGACTCGGCTGAAGCGCTGCGGATCGGCCTCGTCAACCGCGTCATCCCGGACGCCGAGTTGTGGGGCGCGACGATGGACATCGCCACCACCATCTCCGGCAACGCGCCGCTGGCGATCAAGGCCGCCAAGCTCACCATCGCGCAGGTGCTGAAGGATCCCGACCAGCGCGACATGGACGCGATCAAAGAGATCGGCATCGCCTGTATGGACAGTGAGGATTTCCGCGAAGGCCGGCGCGCCTTCATGGACAAGCGCAAGCCGAAATTCAGCGGACGATAGTGGCCGAACTCGGGATCACCAGGGAAGCGGGACCAACATGCGTAAGCCTTTCGAATCCTCCCGCGAGTCTTCCGGCCAAGCTGCTCAGCCTGCGCACCCGCCGTCCTTGCCGTTGTCGCGCTTCAAGGTGATCGACCTGACGCTGGCGCGCGCGGGTCCCTCCTGCGTGCGCACGCTGGCGGACTGGGGCGCGGACGTGATCCGGGTCGAGCCGCCGCCGGGCGAGGGCGAAATCGACGAACTGTTGGGCAGGCGCGAGGGCTCGGATTTCCAGAACCTGCACCGCAACAAACGGGCGATCACGCTCAATCTGAAAACCGACGAGGGCCGCGAAGTCCTGATGCGGCTCGCCGAACAGGCCGACGTCGTCGTCGAAAACATGCGGCCCGGCGTCACGCAACGCCTTGGCGTCGACTTCGAGTCGGTCAGGAAGCGCAATCCGCGCATCGTCTATGGCAGCATTTCTGGCTTCGGCCAGTACGGCCCCTATGCCGAGCGGCCGTCGATCGACCAGATCGCGCAAGGCATGACCGGTATCATGTCGGTGACGGGCATTCCGGGACAAGGCCCGGTCCGCGTCGGTGTCGCCGTCACCGATATCATGGCGGGCGCTTTCCTGGCGCAAGGCATTCTGATCGCGCTGCTCGACCGCGAGGTCAGCGGCGAAGGCCGCTGGGTGCAGACCTCACTGTTGGAGGCCGGCATCACGCTGCTCGACTTCCAGGCGACGCGATGGACGATGGACGGAAAAGTGCCGCCGCAGGAGGGCAACTTCCATCCCACCAACACGCCGATGGGGCTCTACCCGACCGCCGACGGCTTCCTCAACCTCGCCGCCACCAGCAACAAGAATTTCCAGAAATTCTGCAAGTTGATCGACCGCGAAACGATGGCGGCCGATCCGCGCTTCACCTCGATCGCGTTGCGCCGGCAAAACAAGACG
>WNFO01013532.1_pt1 | contig 10704 bp, 9 predicted proteins | sample 5400251 | NCBI WGS metagenome assembly WNFO01 (sample SAMN13153354, study PRJNA577476) | soil metagenome | isolation source: 100 cm saprolite under Madrone tree | place: USA:California | collected 2016-06-14 | reverse complement strand
ACGATGACACCTTTCTGCATAAGACGCCGGTGCTCACGAGCTCACGTGAACACACCGCACCCGCCGGGCTGCGCGTCGACACCCGGTCTCCCCGAGAGGGCTCGTTACGCTCGCCAACCCGAGCGGAATGTTCTGGCAAAAGCCGAAAGGTTAAATGAGCAGGGCCGCGGCCGCGATCACGAGTCCAGCGACGAAGGCGGCCAAGTAAGAAAATAGCACAATGTCGCTCAGGAGCCTGCGCATACGCGCCCCTCCCCTTTGCTGTGCGGCCCCCCGACTGGCACCCCAAAGGCTATGGCCGTTCGGTCCCGAACTCAAGAACCAGGAAAATTGGCAGGCGTCCTAATCCCGCCACGCCCGCTGGAGCAGGTGGCGCAGATCAGGGGGCGGCTTGCTGTGTGCCTACGGCTACACGGCGGGCGTGCGGCGCAGCGTCGCATGCTCACCATGCTAATGTGGATTGCGCGCCTGTATCTATGGAGGTGGCTGCCTGGCCGTAGGCGTGCCCGCGGCTACTCGATCAATGTGATGCGGGCGCGACATCGGCTGCTCGACTGAAACCGGATCGGACGCCGGAAAGGTGTTCTTGAGGGCTTCGTCTAGCGCCTCTTCCTGGCGCCTACGCTTATCGCTATCGCCATCGTCTCGATGAGGTTTGCGTTTCGGATCGGCAATCATTTCGGTTTCTCTGACGGCGCTGATGAAGATCTGGCTATGACGCAAATTTCGGTGCGTTGATCGTCGAGCGGTACCCCTTTCGCGTCGTCCGGTTGCCGCAAAACGTACTCATGGCGACAGGTCCATCGGCAGTTTTCCCCCATTGGAGAGGGTTGGAAGCTAATGCGGCGGCAGAGGCGCCGGAGTTTCCATCAGGGCGACGCGCTTCTTCACCGACTTCTGCACCTTCTCGAAGGCACACACCCCTATCTGGCGCACGCGCTCGCGCGAGACGCCGAACTCGTCGGCGAGCTCCTTGAGCGTGATGGGTTCTTCGGCGAGCCGGCGCGCCTCGAAGATGCGCCGCTCCCGGTTGTTGAGCGCAGAGAGCGCCGAGGCGAGGGCCTTGCGGCGGCTGCCGAACTCCTCGCTTGCGGCGAGTGTCGTTTCCTGGTCGAGATGCTCGTCGACCAACCAGTCCTGCCACTTGCCGGAATTACCGCTCTCACAGACCGGAGCGTCGAACGATACATCGCCCGCAAGGCGCCGGTTCATGTCGACCACGTCCTGCTCGGTGACGCCGAGACGGCTGGCGATGAGCTTGACCTGGTCCGGACGTAAGTCGCCCTCGTCGAGCACAGAAATCTTGCTCTTGGCCTTGCGAAGATTGAAGAAGAGTTTCTTCTGGTTGATGGTGGTGCCCATCTTCACCAGAGACCACGAGCGCAGGATGTATTCCTGGATCGCAGCCTTGATCCACCACATGGCATAGGTGGCGAAGCGAAAGCCTTTGTCAGGCTCGAAGCGCTTGACCGCCTGCATCAGGCCGACATTGCCCTCCGAGATCAATTCCGAGATTGGCAGGCCGTAGCCGCGATAGCCCTTGGCGATCCTGGTGACGAGGCGCAGATGACTGTTGACGAGCTTGTGTGCTGCCTCATGGTCGCCGTGCTCGCGCCAGCGCTTCGCCAGCATGTACTCGTCCTGCGGTTCCAACATCGGGACCCGCCGGATTTCCTCAAGATAGCGGGTGAGGCCGGGTTCGGCCGTCACCCTCTGATCCGCGGTCGCCAGCCAAGCCATGATCGCCTTCAACTACTTTCGAAACACAACTATCCTGCATCTGCCCCCATTGTCAATTTGATTTCGAAACACTATTACCGTGCTGAGAGGTGACCATGTCAGCACGCGAAACGGCAGAGCTCCTGCTGCTGGCGGGACGGCTTGTGCAAGCCGAGGGCTATGACGGCGAACTCAGCCCCGCCCAATGGATGGCGCTTCGCTACTTCGCCCGCGCCAATCCGTTCTCCCGGACCCCGTCGGCATTCGCGGAGTTTCAAGCGACCACCCGTGGCACCGCTTCGCAGGCGATCAAGGCACTTGAGGCAGGTGGGTACTTGGTCCGACAGCGATCGAAGGCGGATGGGCGAAGCGTCAGTCTGCGACTGACGAACAAAGGTAAAAAAGCGCTTGCACGCGATCCGTTCGAAGTTCTGGTGCGCGCCGTGGACAAGCTCGATGCGAAAGAGCGAACCGCGATACACCACGCCCTGCACCAAGTGCTGACCACTGTAGCTGCGAATGGGGCGCATCGGCGCTTCGGTGTTTGCCAGGACTGCGTCCACCTCAGTGGAGAGATGTGCTGCAATCCAGCAATCGCGAACCCCTCGGCCCCTCAATGCCAATCGCTCGGCGTCCCGATCCAGCCAGAGGACGCGGGTCTTCTCTGCGTCTATTTTCAGGCAACGAGCGAGCACCGCGATGGCGCACATGGCGAATGAGTTGACTCTGCAATCTGCGGGAAGGACGTTTAATTGACCTACGTCGTCATCGATAGCTGCATTCGCTGCAAGACCATGGACTGCGTCGAGGTGTGCCCCGTGGACTGCTTCTACGAGGGCGAGAACATGCTCGTCATCCATCCTGACGAATGCATCGACTGTGGTGTTTGCGAACCAGAATGCCCCGTCGATGCTATCAAGGCTGATAGCGAACCCGGGCTTGAGAAATGGCTGTCGCTGAATGCGGAATACGCAGGAACTTGGCCAAATATTACGATCAAAAAGGCGCCCCCGCCGGACTCTAAGGAGTGGGAGGGGAAGCCGGACAAACTTCAATACTTCTCGCCAAATCCCGGCGCGGGTGATTGACGCCGCTTGTGACACTCTACCGGCTTCTGCGCTGAAATTTGCGCAGACGAGCACAATGCTAGCTAATCGGCATAGCTCTCGACAAACGCATCCTTGGTCGGGAAGTTCGCGGCGATGGTGCGCTGCCAAGGTCGCGCAAAGAGCTGCTCGTTGGGCGGCGGTCGGATGGCGTACTGGTGAACGGCCTTAGCGGTTCCGATCACGATGACGATCGGAATTAAGATGGTCAACTGAGCCAGTCGTGCGTGATGGCTTGTTGGCCCGTTTTCTCTGCTATAGAGTTTGGGTTGGTGGGGCGCTCTCAGGGAGGAGTTCCTCTGCCATGTGTGACTTCAGTCTGCACCACGTCAAGTCACGCCCCGCAAGGGTCGGTGACAAACTTACGACCCGCAACTTCAACACCGGTAGACGAGAACAACAAGCTCCAAGACGGCGATCTTTCGACAAATCAACAAGGACGTGCCACACGTGCATCACGACGCACTCGAATTTCCGGATGGCACGTTCGTTCTCTTGACGTACTTGCGTGAGGGTCAGCAGGCAACGGTGCTTCAGCTTCCGGCGCAGCCGAAGACGCCAGCTGAGGCAAAGGCCCAGACGCGCGTCGTCTACGTCGGCTGACGTTCGTCGGATCACACGACTACACCAAGGGCCGCCGGTGGTGGCCGGCGGTCGATCGCAATTCGTCACAGTCCACGCAACTTGGCCCGGCCGCGAGAGGTCATCGCCGGCTCGCGTTCACTCTATCTCGGAGAATCCAGTAGAGTCGAGAAGCGCTGTCGACGGGGCAGTGCTGACGCGTAGGTCAGTGACGCGGCCCTGCCCCCAATCAATTATCGAGGAAGCTTCTGAGTATCCTTGACCGGCTCGGGTGCTTGAGCTTGCGCAGCGCCTTGGCCTCGATCTGGCGGATTCGCTCGCGCGAGACCGAGAACCGTTGGCCAACCTCTTCCAGCGTGTGGTCGTTGTTCATGCCGATGCCGAAGCTGTCGCTTCTGAAAACTAGATTCGAGCGTATCGATGATGTAGTCCGCCAAGGATTGGATACGCGACAATGTCTCCGAATTGCTCGATTGGCCGTCTGCAGGGCGCGTCTTTCCCGAGCGAAACGTGCGTCCGCGCCTCATTGTAATAGGAAGCGTATTTCGAAAGGATTCGTCGAAGATGCTCGACGTTGAAAACGAGCAAATGATCCGTGCACTCGCGACGGATCGAGCCGATCAAGCGTTCAACATACCCATTTTGCCAGGGCGAGCGGTACGACGTGGGCTGGTCCCGAATCCCCATTGCTCGCACACGAGCCTTGAATGCAACACCGAATGCTCGGTCGTTGTCGCGAATGAGATATTTCGGTGCACAGTCCCAGGGAAACGCTTCGGTGATCTGGCGCGCCAGCCACTCGGCCGTCGGATTGCGGGTCACCGCGAACCACAGCAACCGCCGCCGCTCGTGCCCGAGAACCAGAAATGCGAAAAGTTGTTGGAACGCAATCGTCGGAACCACAAACAGATCAATCGACGCAATCCCCTCCATGTGATTGCGGACGAAGGTCTTCCAGGTCTGCAATGGCCGATCTGGCCGCGGCACCATGTAGATCGAAACTGTGGATTGGGGGACCTGGATGCCGAGCTTGAGCAACTCGCCATGGATCTTGGTGGCGCCCCAGAATGGGTTCTCAAGGCTCATTCTTCGGATCAGGTCGCGCACCTCCTTGGCGATCCGCGGTCGGCCTCCGGGTGAACGGGACTTCCATCGCCAGTAAGCGACGAAACCCATTCGATGCCAACGCAAGACGGTCTCGGGCCTGACGATGGTTATGGCGCTAAGAATGCGGGGGCAGCGACGATAGAGCCAAATCAATAGGGCACGATCGGCCCAACGTAAATGCGGTCGACGTGGCGCACGCTGCCCAAGAACGTTGAGTTGATGCCGCAGCACCAGCATCTCGGCTTGCAGCTGCTGTCGCGGCTTGAAGCAGTCGCACAGCATGCGGACGAATAGCAGCCCGATTGCAATCATGCGGCGATCATGTTCTGATTCGCCGCCCACCGCGAGTCATGGATAGGGTTTTCGGAAGCGACAATGACTGCGCGGCCATGAAACGTCCGAGCTTGCAGCGTCTTCGGTGCAGGACGTCGCGATTGCCGGCTAATCTCAGCCGACCATCATTCCATCTCAGGCCGGGTTCTCAAGGCTATTTGCTGCTTCATCGGGGTCATGGCCGCACCTTGCCAAAGGGTGCCTGAGCCCGGTCGTGTCTCAGTTTGATTGTGGCGATTGAACTATTTCACTTCCCGCAAATAGGTCAGCCCATTCTCGACCAGGCGATCAATGTTTCTCTCGCCCTGTCGGGCTCTCTCAATAATTTGTTTGGCGAGGAGCGCTCGCGTCGAAGGCGCGCAAGCATCATCTGCGAGCGCGCTGCCAGACGACTTGAACTTGTCCCAAGCCTTATTAAACGCTGTGGTCAGAATATGAGTTGTTTCAGGGTCGAAGGCTGCTTCCTGGAGCAGAGGAACGATCGGCATAACGCACCCCTCGCTTTTGGCCGCGATTTATTATATGCTTGGCGCTAAGCAGTACACAAGGGTAAAGAATATGCCCCGAGGCCCCAAAGGCGAGCGCCGTCCCCGCGACGTGATCGGCAACGCCGTCCACGTCATGCGGATCGCGACCGGCCAGATCACCGATGACGTGCCGACGCCCGAGGAAGAGGGCAAGGACCCGGCTGCCGTGGCACTCGGGCGCAAGGGCGGAAAGGCGCGAGCCGAAGGCATGTCCGCCAAGCGGCGGAAGGAGATTGCCAGAAGGGCGGCTAAGGCGCGTTGGAAATAGGCCCGCGGGGATAGTCGAAGCCCCGGTAGTGGGCTACTTTGATTGTGGCGCCGCAAAGTCGTAGGTCACGGTTTCTTGCGCAGATGCTCGATTTCATCGGCGGCTAATTCGATATGGATAGCAGCCCTCTCCAATTCCAGCGATTGGATTAGGGCTCTTCTCACGTCTCATTTTCTGGGTAATGCCTCAATTCGAAATGCGGCTATTGCGGCAGTCCCCCATAGTAATAGCCAGCCCCCGCTAGTAAGAGAAAGCCACCGAGCACGATAAGTACGAGGCCAGGCCAATTCGCTTTCAGTCCAAACCCGGCACCAGGCCTACGAGGCTCCAGAGTGCGAGGCTCCAGAGTGTCACGTGGTACTGCCGAAGATGTTCGTCTTCGTCTCGCATCACTGAGCGGCCCTCGCCAGATGGCCTGAGCCGCCATGAATAGCAGCCCGCCTAGAACGAATAGCGCACCGAGCCAGATGACTAGCATGCTCGCCTCCGCTAGTGGTGAGACTCAATCAGACGCATCACCAATCTCCCAAAGCCGCTTGGTTACATTGGCAGCCATTGCCGGCGTCGTCCGCAGCGTCTTATGGATGCGAACGAAATTGTAGTACATCGCAAACAGCGCCACAGAATGCGCGTGGTTCAACGCTGAACTCCAATCGGCCAAAGGCTTCACATCACTCCGGATAAGTATGCTGCAAAGGGAAACGGGCTTGTTGGAGCGGTTCAAACGCAAAATCGTTCAAGGGTTGGGACAGCGCCGAACCATCACTCTAGGATAATTTGGCTCCCTGTATTCCGCAATTTCGACGGTGCCGACATTGGTGAAGACATTGGCGGCGACGTTGCTCGGCAGTTCTTGGCTGAGCGGAGCAAGCGGCCGGTTGTTATCGGCGCATCTGAGGGAAATGCCAAAGCTCCAAGAGTGAATCGACGCGCCGCCCTTGGTGCGAACGATGACGTTCAATTTTGCCTCGTCGACCGGGCGATAGCCGAGCGACGAAACGTCGCCGGCGAAAGTCATCTTCACTTGGCCCCCAGGCTCATTGCGGAGGAACGCGACGGAAATATTGGTGACTTGAAATCGACGATCATTCGGACTTCCTCTCCCCCGCCAGATGAGTTGCTGTCCTTTCTGCACCGTTTCCTTCAGGGTTCCGGTTATTGGTGTGATTTCAAAGATGGCCGGCTGCTCGAGTGATACAGATTCCACGGCATCTGATGTCGGCTCGCTTGTTGGGGTTGTCTGCGCACGGACTGGCAACGCAACAAAAGTTGAGAGCCCAATGAGTGCACTACGACGTGTAAGATTGATTGTCATATCCGGTTTCCCCGCAGCGCCGAGATAAGTACCCGATCGACCGGCGTTCCCAAAATCATCCAATGATCGAAAGGTTGCACCCTTGCTTCCAAGCCCGCAAGAGGACATCAGCTCGCCGGATTGGGCGGGCGCTGGGAAGAGCGACCTCAGCACGCGTCCTCGCCGAGAACGTCTAATTCTCCTTACGGACTGTTCGGACAGCGATTAACCTAAATTTCGTAACGAGTCAGACGTTCACGCATTGTTGCCCGGGAAAAGAGCAGAATCTCTGTTCAGGTGAACCTTATGTCGATGAGCACATACTATCGCGCGCAAGCGCAAAGGTGTCTCGCCTTGTCTCGGGCATGCTCAGATCGCAAGCAAGGGGCGCAGCTGGCATTCATGGCCCGGTACTTTGAGCGGGCAAAAGAACTGGGGTTCGAAAGCAGCGCGATCGTGAGCAGCGCGTAGCCGAACTTCGACCCGCCGGCGAGCGAGGTCGCCCAATTGCCCGGATCCATGTAGCCGACCGCGACGAGATAACCCGGCCCGAGAAAGGCCATGAGCTTCTTCCACAGCGGCCCCTGCGGGCCGCGTGGCGATCGAGCCGAAGACTTGACACTTCTTCGGCCACCTCCATAACCTTGTTGCAAATATAATTTGCAATTGCATCGTAATCGGCGCCCCGGGTAGCCCCTGCTGTCGGCAAAAATCCCGGAATGCTGAAGCGCTTCGGGCCAATGGGAACAATTGGCCGCCTGGGCGGATTGAGGGGCGGCGGGGCCCAGTCCATGACCTGCTCGATCGTCCTGCTCATTTCGGCGCGCGGGTGCTTGCGCGCCGGCCGCTGCGGAATCGCCGCTCTGGTGCTGAGCGCGAGCGCGTCTTTCGCAGCCGAGGGCGCCAGGACCGGCGCGTCGGACGTCATCTTCCTCGCGCAGCTCATCACGCTGATGCTCGTCGGGCGCCTTCTGGGCGAGGCCATGAACCGCATCGGCCAGCCGTCGGTCATGGGGATGTTGCTCGGCGGCATCCTGCTTGGACCCTCGGTGCTGGGAGTGGTGTGGCCCGACTTGCAGCACGCCATTTTTCCGAGCGCGCCGGAGCAGAAAGCCATGCTCGACGGCATCTCGCAGTTCGGCATTCTTCTGCTGCTGCTGCTGACCGGGATGGAGACCGACCTCAAGCTCGTGCGAACGGTCGGCGCGGCGGCGTTGAGCATCTCGGTCACCGGTGTCGCAGTGCCGTTCATTTGCGGTTTCGCGCTTGGCCAGTTCATGCCGCAAGCGCTGCTGCCGCATCCTGATCACCGTCTTCTCACCTCGCTGTTCCTCGGCACCGCCTTGTCGATTTCTTCGATCAAGATCGTGGCGGCCGTCGTGCGCGAAATGGGTTTCACCCGGCGCAATCTCGGACAGGTCATCGTCGCCTCGGCGATCTGCGAAGACTCGATCGGCTGGGTGATCATCGCCATCACTTTCGGCCTCGCTCAAGCGGGCACGATCGACCTCATGAGCGTTGCCAAGATCGTCCTGGGGACTGCCGTGTTCCTGATCGCGAGCTTCACCTTTGGACGCCGGATCGTCTATTTCCTGATTCGGTGGGCGAACGACAATTTCAAGAGCGATTTCCCCGTGATCACGATCATTCTGGTGATCATGGGAATGATGGCGCTGACGACGCATTTCATCGGCGTGCACACGGTGCTCGGGGCCTTCGTCTCGGGGGTGCTGATCGGGGAATCGCCGATTCTCAGCAAGCACATCGACGAGCAGCTGCGCGGTCTCATCCTTGCCTTCTTCATGCCGGTCTTCTTCGGCATCGCCGGACTGTCTGCCGACCTCACGGTCCTGAAAGATCCCGCCCTCTTGCTCATGACCCTCGGCCTGATCGCGATTGCGAGCTTCGGCAAATTCGCCGGCGCATTCATCGGCGGCGAAATCGGCGGACTGACCCGGCGCGAGGCCTTCGCGCTCGCTTGCGGCATGAACGCACGCGGCTCGACCGAGGTGATCGTGGCCACGATCGGACTGTCCATGGGCGCGCTCACGCAAAATCTCTTCACCATGATCGTCACCATGGCAGTTGCGACCACCATGGCCATGCCGCCGATGCTGCGCTGGGCCTTGGGGCGTGTACGGATGAGTAAGGCGGAGAAGCAGCGGCTGGAGCGCGAGGAGTTCGAGACCCGGGGCTTTGTTTCTAACCTCGAACGCCTGCTGCTCGCAGTGGACCAGAGTCCGAACGGCAAGTTCGCGGCCCGTCTCGCAGGGCTCTTGGCCGGGACCCGCGGCATTCCGATCACGGTCCTGGCGCTGTCGGGCAAGGGCAAGACCAGCCAAGACGGCAACCAGGACAAGAACGAACCTGGCGATCTCGTCGAGGACACCGTCAAGGCGGCCGCCGAGGACACCAAGCTTGCGCAGAGCAGCGAGGACGAGCGCGCGCCGATCGACGTCACGATTCGCAAGCATGATGCTCCGACCGGGGAGGCTGTCGCGAAAGAGGCAAAAAAAGGATACGACCTTCTGTTCGTGGGCGTCGAAAACACGCGCGCCAAGAACGGCGCCTTTCATCAGGATGTCAGCCGCATCGCCTCAGCCTTCGAGGGGCCGCTCGCAATCGTGGCCGCGAACGGCGATCACCTCAGGGAACCGCAGCGAAGTCCGTTGCACATCCTCGTGCCGGTGACCGGAACCGAGGTATCGCGCCGAGCCGCCGACGTCGCAATCGCCATCGCACGCGCCTGCGACCGCCCGATCACGGCTCTCTACGTTGCCACTGCCAGCGGAAGTAACGGACGGAAGCGTCGGAGTTTCCGCGCCCGCCGACACGAGCAGGCGATCATGAAGGATATCGTTGAAATGGCCGACCGTCATGACGTGACAACGAGAACCGCCGTGCACTCCGACGTGACGCCGCGCGACGCGATCCTCACCGAAGTGAAGAAACGCGGACAGGACCTGATCGTCATGGGAGTGAGCCGCCGTCCGGGCGACAAGGTGTTCTTCGGCCACACCGCCGCGGCCGTGCTCGAAAAGTCGCCAGCGTCGATCGTATTCGTCGCGAGCTAAAGCGGGATGAATTCAGACTGAATCGGTTGGGGGATTCCCAAAATCACTGCTGTTCTGATTCAAGATGCTGGCTGGGATGGAGGCCCGAATGGACACAGGAGAGCCGCCGCTGGCACAAAAAGTTTAAGGAGGCTGCAGAGCGGGGGTCGGACTTGAGGATCAGCGGACCCGAGCTTCCATTGAGCAACGCGCACTGCGCCTTTTACACGCGGTTTGACCGCAGTCATTAACGTCTATAAATCCGTTGTTCGCCGAGAACTGGCGTGAGTGGTTGCTATCCGCCGGCCTTCCTTTTCCGCCCTCGACCATCGCCGGCGACGCTGCACCGACGTGATCACCTCAACCTGCGTCTTGGTCATAGGACTAGCCCTAGGAGTAGTCCTATGACTTGACGCGAGAAGTCACCTCCGCAAGGCGGCCTTCACCGGAGGCATACGTTGCGCCGGCCGTCCCGCGGGTGTTTGCCTTTTTCCATGCAGGCGGAGCAGTCAATCGTCGTTGATCCAAAAAGTCCTGGCGGCATCAACTCGCCGCACGGCCTGATCCTGTTCGACGGCGTAGAGCAATAGGGGCAGCCGATCTCACTGGCATCGCCCATATTGAGGTAGATGTGTGGGTGATCTTGCGGCGGTTTATCCCCAATGCACTTGAACTCGCGGCAGCCAATGCGCACGATCGAGACCCCGACTTCATT
>WNFO01005986.1_pt1 | contig 10707 bp, 5 predicted proteins | sample 5400251 | NCBI WGS metagenome assembly WNFO01 (sample SAMN13153354, study PRJNA577476) | soil metagenome | isolation source: 100 cm saprolite under Madrone tree | place: USA:California | collected 2016-06-14 | reverse complement strand
CAGGCCTCCCGAACCGAAGCCTGTTCGGCGACCGCCTGCGCCAGGCCCTCCTCTCCGCGCGGCGCAACCAGCGGATGTTCGGCGTGCTGCTGGTCGACCTGGATCGGTTCAAGGACATCAACGATGCGCTGGGCCACGACCGCGGCGACAGCCTGCTGCAGGAGGTGACGGCGCGCCTGCGCGGCGTGCTGCGTGCGACCGACACCATCGCCCGCCTCGGTGGGGATGAGTTCGCCGTCCTCACCACTGACGCCAAGCATCCCGATGACGTGGTTTCCACGGCACGCAAGATTCTCGCGGCGCTGGAAGGTCCCTTCGCGATCGGCGATCAGATGGTGGAGACGGGGGCCTCGATCGGAATCGCGCTGTATCCCGTGCACGGCGATGACCCGGGCACCCTCCTTCGGCGCGCGGACGTCGCGATGTACGTCGCCAAGCGTTCGGGCGGCGGCTGCTCGCTGTACGCGCCGGAGCAGGAGGCGCAGAGCCTGCGCCGTTCGGGCCTGGCCGGCGAGCTGCGCCGCTCTATCCCGCAAGGCGAGATGACGCTCCACTACCAGCCACAGATCTTGCTGTCGAGCGGCACGACCTACTCGGTCGAGGCGCTCGTGCGCTGGAACCATCCCCGCGAGGGCCTGATGCCGCCGGACCGATTCATCCCGATGACCGAGGAGACCGGCGTCATCCATCCGCTGACGGCGTGGGCTCTCGACACCGCGCTGAATCAGCTCTGCAAGTGGCTCGAGGCCGGAATCGACGTTTCGGTGGCGCTCAACGTCTCGCCGCGCATCATCGAGGACCACTCGCTGGAGGAGATGGTGGCCCAGGCGCTGGCCGCGTCCAAGGTGGAGCCGCGCCGGCTTACGCTCGAGATCACCGAGGGCGTGGCCATGGCGGCCGCGGCCGCCAAGGCGCTCCACACCCTCAACGAGATGGGCGTGCGCCTTTCGCTCGACGACTTCGGGACCGGCTACTCGTCGCTTCTGTATCTGATGCGGCTGCCCCTGCACGAGATCAAGATCGACCGCTCGTTCGTCGCCGGACTGGGCAACGAGCCCGACTCCGGCGCCATCGTCCGCTCCGCGGTCGGCCTCGGCCACAACCTGGGGCTGCGGGTCGTCGCGGAAGGGGTGCAGGATCGGGCCGCCGAGGCGGTCTTGATCGAAGCCGGCTGCGACACCGCCCAGGGCTTCCTGTACGGCCGGCCGGTAGCGGAGGCGGACATGACGGCCCTGCTCCTGACCAATCCGGGGTCGAAGGGCGCTGCCATCGCAGCGCCGGAGGGAGAGGAAATCCCGGTGTCCTCACCGGAGCGAAAGGAATCCAGCGTGTCCTCACCGGAGCGAGAGGAAACCAGCGCGTCCTAGTGAAGGCGCTGGTGCTCGGGGCCGGTGGCCTGCTGGGGTCCGAGCTCATGAAGCTGCTCCCGGATGCGGTCGGTTTGACCCGGGCCCAGATGTCGGTGACCGACCTCGCGGCGATGAACGGAGCGCTGCCCCACTACGAGGCCAAAGTCGTGTTCAACTGCGCCGCGTACAACGCGGTCGATCGAGCCGAGGCCGAGCAGGAGGCCGCGTATCAGGTCAACGCGCAGGGGGCGTTCAACGTCGCGCTTGCGTGCGCCCAAAACGCGGTACGTCTCATCCACTTCTCGACCAACTTCGTTTTCAGTGGCTCGCTCGACCGCCCGTACGTCGAGGCCGATGAGGTGGATCCGCTCGGCGTGTACGGAAAGTCAAAACTGGAGGGTGAGAAGCTGATCTCGATGGTCATGCCGCAAGCGCTGATAATCCGGACCGCGGCTTTGTTCGGCGGGGGCGGGGACGGCGGGAGGCTCAGCTTTCCGGAACGCATCCTCGAACGTGCCGCTGCCGGCGAACGGCTGCAAGTGGTGTCCGACCAGACCGTCAACCCGACCTACGCGGCGGACCTTGCGGCGGCTGCCATCGCCCTGGCGTCGACCGACATGGATGGGGTGGTTCACGTCACGGCCGGCGGCTGCTCGACCTGGGATGAGCTGGCGCGCGCCACCCTGGCGGGATTCGGGGTGTCCGGAAGGGTCGAGCCCGTGTCCAGCGCCGAGTTCGCGGCGCCGGCGCCACGACCGCGCAACGGGTGCCTCGGATCGACCCGGACTCAGGGGCTGCGGCACTGGCGGGAAGCACTCGAAGAGTGGGCCGACGTGCACCGCAAGGGCTAAAAAAGGCTCGGGCCGGGCGATTTCTCGACACCGGCTCCGAGCTTGGCTGCGGGGGGTGAGGTCGAATGGATGATGATGCCCGCGATTGACTTTTACTGTAGAAGGCGCAGCCGGAACCGTCCGCGCAGGTAAAAGTTTAGGCGCGGAATCCGAGAGCAATCTGGTCGTTTTCTGCACTTTTTCGACGACGAAACGAATGCGTTACTCGTGGAATTCCAAGCCAGGTCGCCCGCGCCATGATCTCGCCGTGCTAGAAGTGCGTTGCTCCAGCACACGACTTGCACACTTTGCTCAGTTCGAACGATTTAGCACAACGCCTTGGTATCAGCCGAGCGACGGTTCTGCGCGCCGTCGCGAGGGGATTGCTCAAGCCTGCGCTCGTCACCCCCGGCGGCCATCGCCGCTTCCTGCCGCAGGACATCGAGGGCCTGGAGGGCGCCCGAGCCACTAGCGAGCGTCGGGCCGGGCTGATCGGCTCGAGCGAGGCCGCCCGCCTTCTCGGCGTCAGCCAGCAGACCTTGAACCGAGCCGTCCGCAACGGCAGCGTGCGCGCCGCGGTGGTCACGCCCGGCGGTCACCGGCGTTTTACGAGCTACGACATCGCTGAGTTGCGGCGCGAGGCTGCCAACGGGGGAGTGACAGTTTGATGGCGGGGGATTCCTCGCACCACCCACGACCGGAGCGCGGTCAGCTGCTCTGGTCGATCCTCCTCAACGCGATCGTCGCGTTGGCGATCGCCATCTCGATCATCCCCATCGCGCTCCTGGTGCACGGCTTCTTCGACCTGGTCACGCGGTCGCAGGCCCTCTCCGGGGCAGACGTCCTGGCGTACGCGTTCGCGTTCACAGGCCTCTTCCTCGGCGCGATCTTCTTCACCTACGCGATCAAGTACTACCTGGGCACCGCGATCGTGCTGCTGACGACGCTGGTTTTGGGCACTCGCAACGGCAACGGCAATGGCAACGGCAACGGGCATTCCCGTCCCGACGGCGATCGCCATGCGGCCGGGTTGAGCCGCATCAATCGCGGCGGGAACGGAAACGGCAATGGGTACCACATGGACCTCGGTTACCACCCGTTCGTGTCGATCCATGTGGCGGCCTACAACGAGAAGCGCGTCATCGAGCGCCTGCTCACATGCCTCGAACAGCTCGACTACCCCGAGTACGAGGTGGTGGTCGTCGACGACTCGACGGATGAGTCGGTTCAGATCTTGCAGCGCTGGCGGGGCCGGCCGCGTTTCAAGATCGGCCACCGCACCAGCCGGCTGGGATTCAAAGGGGGAGCTCTCCGCGAGGCCCTCAAGGTCATGGATCCGCGCACCGAATACGTCGTGATCTTCGATGCGGACTCGATGCCGTTCCCAGACTCGATCGAACGCTTCCTTCCTTACTTCTATCAGACCAACGGAGAGGTGAAGCGGCGCGAGGACGTGGCCGCGGTCCAGAGCTATCAGTGGCACGTCCTCAACAAGTCCGAGAGCTGGCTGACCGAGGCGGTGCGCGCCGAGTACGCCGGCAGCTATATGGTCGAGCGGCCGTTCCAGGACGCGGTGGGCTCGCTGAAGATGATCGCGGGCACCGCTTACATGATCCGCGCGGACATACTGCGCGAGGTCGGCTGGGGCACCAGCCTGACCGAGGACTGGGAGCTGACGCTGAAGCTGTACGCGCGGGGCTACAAGGTCGCGTACACGCCGTGGGCCGAGACCCCAGCCGAATGCGTCAGCACGTTTGCACGGCTCGCGCGCCAGCGGATGCGCTGGGCGGAAGGGCACACCTTCAACGTCCGGAGGTGGTTTCTGCCGATCATGCTGTCCCCTTCTGTCCATCCGCTAGAGAAGCTGGAGTTCCTCTACGACGCCGCCTACTATCTCCAGGCAGCGCTCTTCGCGGTGGGGACGCTCAGCTGGCTCCTGGCTGAAGTCGTGTTCCACGCCCACATCCCGGGATGGACCGCGGCGCTCGGCTGGTCACTCATCTTTTCGAACATCTTCGCGCTGCCGCTCATGAATCTCGGCGGGCTGATCCTGGAGGACGCTCCGAAGCGCGACCTGCAGGGTGTGCTCGGCGCTCTCGTCCTTTCTTTTGCGTTGGTTCCGTTCCAGGGCTGGGCCGCGATGAAAGGCCTGCTGGAGAAAGAAGAAGGGCCGTGGTTCCGCACGCCGAAAACCGGGATCATCACCGACGAGGTCAAGCACCTGCGCCGGCTGCACCTGTTGCGGCGATGGCTGCTCGGACCTCGCGCCGGCGGCTACGCGCGAGAGCCTATGTCCGTTACGACGAGGCCAGCGCCGATCGAACATATGCGGGCCCGAGTTCCGTCCCGATGGATCGGTTGGATCGTCGCCGGCTCGCTTCTGCTTGCCTTCGGCGCCCTTGCGTGGGGCGCCACGCGGGTGCCGGTCGTGCAGGCGGCGGGCAACTCGCTCTATCTGCATGGAGGGGCCGCGTGCGCCACGCCGACCATGGACCAGAGCGTCGGCGCCCAGGCCACGCCCTGTGCCATCCAGTCGACAGCGGGGGGAGTGACAACGGTCTTTGCTTTCACCAATCCCCTGACGCAGCCGCAGACCGTGTCTGCGGGCGTCTGGAGCTTCACGATGTACTGGATCGGCGGCAACGGCAACACCAACGACACGGTGACGGTGAGCGCCGGTGTCTCACTGACCGCGAGCTGCGCCGGATTCATCGCCACGGTCCCCACGGCGCCCAACACCTGGAGCACCACGTACGGGGTGTCGGGCGCGAACACGACCAGCCCGTTCACCGTCAGCACGAGCGCGCCTCAGGTACTGCCGCTGGTCATCCCGGTGGGGGGGCCGCTCTGCCTACAGGTGGTCTTGACTCACAGCTCGGGCGGCAAGCCCTCGATGACTTACGACGGGACCGCAGGCGTCGCCGATACGCGGCTGGTTCCGCCCTCGACAGTGGTCCCAGAATCGTTGATCGGTTGGTTCGGGCTGGCCTTCGCGATCCCGCTCCTGACCCAGCGACGCCGCATGCTGTCATTCCTGAGGTCCCGGAATTGAGGCGGCAGGACAGGGATGCGCTCAACATGACGCTGCTGGCGATGGGCTGCGGGCTCCTGATGCTGCTGCCGCTGGTCACGACATTCGACGATTTCCTCACGTCGTGGGCGCTGCAGCTGGGCGCCAACAACCCGCTGCAGTCGATCGTGCCCGTGGAGGCGCGCATGGTAGTCAGCTTGCTGGGCCTGATTGGCGTTCGCGCGGCGGCTTCAAGCAGTCACATCGTGGTCTGGGACGCGGGCGGAGCGATGCACACGCTGTTCATCTCCTGGAACTGCATCGGCTGGCAGAGTCTGCTCCTGCTCGGTATGAGCTTTTTCTCGGGACTGCGGGGCGGGCAGGCGCTCGGATCGAGGCTGCAGGTGATCGTAATCGGGGTGTGCGGGACGATGCTTCTGAATCTCGCGCGCGTTGCGATGGTGGCGGCGCTCGAGGCCACCTGGGGGCATGTGCCCGCTTTGCTTTTTCACGACTACGGCGGCACGGTCCTCGTGATCGGGTGGCTGTTCGTCTTCTGGACTGTGGTGCAGCGCTGGATTCTCATCGCTCCTGCATCTGACGCAGAGGAGCCAACCCCCGCGTGACCAGCCCGAATCTCCCCACCGGCGCTGCGCGCCACCTCCCCGTGCAGTGGGGAGGGATAATTCGCGGCCTGCTCCAAACGGCGTTTGCGATCGTCCTCGTGGTCCTGTGGCTGCGCACCGTTTCGCTGGGTGAGGTACTCAGCCACGCCACGGTGCACAGCTGGGCCGCCGTGATCCTGATGCTCGCCCTGTTCCTGGTCACGAGCCTCATCAGGGCGCGGCGCTGGCTCGTGCTCCTGCGCCCGCTGGCACCGGTGGGCATGGTGCGCGCGTTCGCGATGAACGCCGCGGCCAGCTTGCTGAACTATGTGATTCCGATCCGGTCAGGCGATGCGATGCGGGGCTGGTGGCTTTGGCGCCGTCATCGAGTGCCGCCGGGGTCGGCGCTGGCCACTGTCGTCATCGACAAGGTCTGTGACCTCGCGGGAGTCGCAATCGTTCTCGCCGCACTGGAGGTGCTGGCAGCGACCGGAGCGGTGACTGCACCACGCGGGCTCCTGGGCGCGGCCGCGCTCGCGGTTGCTCTGCTATCAGCGGTGCTGGGCACGGCGCTGCTCGGCCCTCGCATAGCTCGCTCGCCTTTGGCGCGGCGGCTGCTGCCGGAGCGGTTGGCGTCCGGTCTCGCCGGTCAGGCCTTCGCATTTCGAGCCGGGGCCAAAGGTCTCTGGACGCCCGCAATCGCCGGCCGGCTCGCGGGCCTGACTGCGGTCGCTCTGCTTATCGATGCCTTCAACTTCAGTCTTCTGTTCTGGGCCGTCGGCGTCCCGGTGCCGACCTTGAAAGCGATGGCGGCCTACCCGGCACTGCTGCTCGCGTTCGCGGTTCCCGCCGGTCCTGGCTACGTGGGCAGCCTCGAGGTGGCGGGCTCACTGGTGCTGGGCGGAGGGCTGGGCCTGGGCGCGGCTGTGGCGGCGGGCGCGATCGTGCTGTACCACGCGATCACTGCCGGCTATGCCCTCGCGCTCGGGTTCCTTGGCTTCCTGCTCGTCGGCGGGCGCCGTCGCGCCCGCAAATCCGGGCCCCGGCGGATCGCGGTTTTCCACTGCGGATTCACTTACTCGGGCGGCGGTGAGCGCATCGTGATCGAAGAGGTGCTCGGCCTCCGCCGACGCGGGTTCGCCGTGGAGTGCTACGCGCCGACCGTCGACGCCTCGCGCTGCTACCCCGACCTTATCGGCGAAGTGCGCGTACGTACATTTCTTCCGCAGCTGTCGCGCTGGTTTCCGTACCGAGAAGCGGTGCAAATGGCCGCGGCGTCGCTGCTCATGCCGCTGTACGCATGGCGCTTCCGCGGCGTCGATGTGATCGTCGGCTGCAACCAGCCGAGTGCATGGATTGCCTGGTGGGCGGCGCGCCTGATCGACGTGCCCTACGTCGTCTACCTCAATCAGCCTAATCGGCTGGTTTACCCACGCAGCATCGACCGCGAGACGGGCTGGGTTTCCAACGCGGACTATCGATTGCTCGCGGCGGTCGTGTTGCGCGCGACGCGGTTCGTGGCCTGGGCCGATCGCCGATCTGTGCAGGAGGCCGACCAGCTGCTGGTCAACGGCGACTACATCGGCGACATCATCCGCGGCATTTACAGGCGCGAAGCGGTGGACTGCCCGGCCGGATGCCATGTTGCAAAGTCCGGTTTCCCGCTCCCGATGAACGCACGATTTTCGGGTGGCCTCAACATCAACGGATTCCCAATCCGGCGCCCGTACGTGCTCCTGACCAATCGCCACTATCCGCAGAAGCGTTTCGACTTGGCCATTCGCGGCATGCAGGAAGTGCGCAAGCGGCACCCCAAAGTCCAACTTGTGATCCCGGGACCGGCGACCTCGCACACCGCGACTCTGAAGGCGCTCGTCGCGGAGCTCGAGCTGACCGATGGCGTCTTGTTTCTCGGTGCCATCTCCGAGGGGGAGCTCGAGAAGCTCTACGAGGGCGCAGCGGTGTACGTGTACCCGGCACCCGAGGAGGACTTCGGGATGGGCGTCATCGAATCGATGGCCAAGGGGGTACCGGTGGTGGCGTGGAACCAGGCCGGCCCGACGGTCACTGTGGGCCCTGGCACAGGTCATCTCGCTGAGCCCCTTGAGCTGGACGACTACGCCGGCGGGATCGCGTCCTTGCTCGACGACCCGGCGACTAACCAGATCGCAGGCGAGCGCGCCTTCGAGTGGGCCCGGCGCTTCGATTGGGAGCGACACCTGGATAAGCTGGAACGCTCGATCCTGGAGGTCGCACGGTCGCACGAGCAGGTGGCAGCCGAGGCCGCCACGGCTTGAGCGCTGTCCGCGTCCCCACCCCGGGGCCCTCCCGTGCCTGCGGCACGGGGACCCCATAAGACGGGCCGGACCTCCCCCCGTGGGGGGGAGGCCAGGCTTGAAGTCTCCGCGAGCACGGCTCGCAGTGCTCGACGGATTGGTGCTCGCTATCGCCGTCATCGTCTTTGGAGTGGCCACCGGCGCCTTCACAGGCGGCGTCAAGGGTTATGACGGTTGGGGCCACCTGACCAAGGTAGTTCTGGTCCTCAGGGACTTTCCCGCCATCGACTGGAACTACGACTGGTACAGCGGCTCGACATTTTTTCTCGGTGGATATCCGCCCCTGTTCTATTTCGCTGCCAGCGCTCTCGCCTGGCTGGGCATGGATGCCATGGTCGCGATGAACGTCCTGATCGCTCTCAGCTACGTCGCGATGACTCTGAGCCTGTACGCCCTCGTGCGGATTGTCACCGGCTCGCGGCTCGCCGGCATCATTTCGTCCGGCTTGCTGCTTGCGACCGCCGCCATGTGGACGCCATTCGTTCAAGCCGGCCTCTACACAAGGGTTTTCGGTATGGGCTTCACGTCGCTGGCGGTTTTACTTGCGGTCCTTTATCTGCGCCGGCCTTCCTGGGCGCGCTACATGATGTGTTTGGCGGCGGTCTTTGGCGCCCTGAACAGCCACGTGGTGCTTGGCGCATTGGCGATGTTCGCCGTTGGATTGGTTCTGGTGCTCGTTCCCGACCGCGACGGGCACACGCGGCTGTGGCGCGTCGCGCTTCTGGTCCCACCGGTGCTTCTCAGCGCTTACTACTACGTGCCGCTGGTCTTTTACTCTCAGGGCGGCAACCAGTTGACTGCTGTGTATCCCGCCCTGGGGGTTGGCAGTCTGGTGTTGCCCTTTGCGCCGCCTTTGATCAACGCCCCCCTTGTCCCGTTGCTGCCGGTCGCCGTGCTCGCGCTGATCGGCTGGCTCCGATTCAGGTCGCAGCCATCCATGCCAACGACCACGAGGCTGATTTTGGTTTGCGGTCTGGTCTCCGCGGCCAATCTCCTTTACGCGTTGCTGCCCGTGCCTCGCATCGTCGGACTCCGCACTCCCGACATGCTGTTCCTGCTGTCCTGGTTTCTCGCCGCGCTGACTGGGCTTGCGTTCGGTTCCATCAGAGTCACGGCGACGGGCTGGCGGCGAAACGGTGCCGCCCTGGCGCTGATGGCTGCGACGCTCGCGTCCATCCTGACCGTGGTTCCCTTCGTCGCTCAGACGATGGTGCGCGATCCGGTTAGACCTGAAACGGCACTCGCCGGCTGGCAGCCGATCGATCGAGTTGCGACCAACTTCCGAGTCGCGAGCCCCTCCGACCAGCTCTCCGTTTGGCTCAACGCGGTTTACGACGTGCCGCAGACGCGCGGCTATGGCGCCGTCCCTCAGATGCCGAACCCCGAGTGGCAGTTCTGGCTTGACTCGACCGCCTGGAACGGGGACGCCAGCGAGGAGCAGCGAACGTTCCTGTTCGACTGGTACGCCGTCAAATGGGTGTACGTGCCGGCCCCTTACATGCCCGAAACCGCCGGCGTCGTGTCGAAGCTCGCGGGCCACCCAGAGCTTTACGCGGCGGTGCCCTCCACCAGTGGCGGCCCGAGTCTGACGTTTTCGTATCTGCGGCCGGCCCCGATCGCGGTCGCCACCAACGCGACCTCCGTTCTTGTGATCGGCCCGTCCGAGAACTATCAGCTTGTCTTTCGCGACCTGTCATACAGCGGCTTCGACACCGCGCACGCCATACCCGTGCAGGGGGCTCCGTACGTTGACGATTACAGCGCCCAGGACCTGGCGCGATTCGATGAGGTGTTGATCTATGGCGGCCGCGCGCACCACAGCGCGCACGCTTACGACCTGTTGAACGGATATGTCAAAGCAGGCGGCGGGTTGATCATCGAGTCGAGCGGATCGCCTTGGGCAAATGGGTCCGGCACGCAGGAGCCGCTTCCTATTACGGGAGCCACCCGGAACGATGTAAAGAGCGACTGGCGATTCAAGACAGCGAGTTCGCCGATCACAGACGGCATCGACTTCTCCAGCTTCGACCCGCCTGTGTACAGCGGCGGGCCGTGGACGGTATCGACGGCAATTGGAGTCCGAAGCTGGGCGCAGCCGGTCGTGTGGTCTGGCCCCGAGCCGGTGGTGGTGGCCGGAGAGCTCGGTCAGGGTCGTGTGGTGTGGTCCGGTCTCAACCTTCCGTTTCACATTGACACCTACCGGAACGCACAGGAGTCGCGGTTTCTCACCCTTGCGATGGCATGGGTGAGCCACTCGAATAATGATGTGGCCGCGATTTCGTCAGCTCGTCCCGATGGACCGCAGCAGACGACAATCTCGGTCGAGACCAGCGCGCGTGGCGTCCTGTTCAAGGAGACCTGGTTCGACCGCTGGCATGCTTACGTCAACGGACGTCAGGTGAACGTCCTCCGCGCCGGCCCAGGCTTCATGTACATCCAGCTCCCCCCAGACACACGGTTTCCTGCAGCAGTTGAGTGGCGGTACGAGAAGGCGGTGGTCGATTGGGCGGGCATCGTGGTTTCCGCGGCGACTGTGATCACGCTCATCACGTGGCCGAGGTGGCGCGGCCCGGTCCG
>WNFO01005985.1_pt1 | contig 10707 bp, 7 predicted proteins | sample 5400251 | NCBI WGS metagenome assembly WNFO01 (sample SAMN13153354, study PRJNA577476) | soil metagenome | isolation source: 100 cm saprolite under Madrone tree | place: USA:California | collected 2016-06-14 | reverse complement strand
ACTCTCCGAGGATCTCGGCAAGAAGCTGGCGCCGTGCCGACCGATGCCCGATTTCGCCGTGCCCGACCATCTGGGATGGCATGAGCAGGGCGACGGCAAGCTCTATCTCGGCGTCCCGGTCGCGAGCGGGCGCATCGTCGATGACGAGCACTCGCGGTTGCGCAGCGCATTGCGCGAGATCGTCGCCCGTTTCGCCTGCAATCCGATCCTAATGCCGAGCCAGGACATCATCCTCAGCGACATCGCGCCGGCGGACCATGATGCGATCATCACGGTGTTGCGCGATCACGATGTGCGGTTGGGCGAGGAATTGCTGCCGGTCGAGCGCTGGGCCCTGGCCTGCCCGGCGCTCCCGAGCTGCGGCTTGGCGCTGACCGAGGCGGAACGGGTGCAGACCGACATCGTCGGTGCGATTGCGGCCCGGCTCGAGCGCTGGGGGCTGGAGCGCGAACGGCTCAGCATTCGGATCACCGGGTGCCCCAATGGCTGCGCCCGGCCCTACACCGGCGATATCGGCATCGTCGGTCGGGTGCCGGGATATTATTCGCTCTATGTCGGCGGCGATTTCGCCGGCACCCGGCTCAACGAGGCGATCGCCGAGCGGCTCGACATCGCCGGCATCGCCGACGCGCTCGATCCGCTCTTCGCCCTCTTCGCGTCCTCGCGCAAACCGGGCGAGGGTTTCGGCGATTTCTGCCACCGCATCGGCATCGCCGCATTGCAGCAAATCGTCGAAGGCTGCCGCAAGAAGGCCGCCTGACATCCCTCCAACATCGTAGGGCGGGTTAGCGAAGCGTAACCCGCCATCGGTTCGCGCCCACACGGTGGGTTTCGCTGCGCTCCACCCACCCTACAAGTGCGGCTTTCGCGGGAACGGCGTTTGCATTATTAGGGCGCACGATTTTCGAACGAGGTCCGTCATGAGCATCACCGTTGCCGTCATTGCGCAGGGCAGCATGGGCGCGGGGGTCGGGAAGCGGCTCCATGAGAACGGCGCCGAGGTGCGCACCCTCTTGAGCGGGCGCAGCGCCGAGAGCGCCGAGCGCGCCCGCGCCGCCGGAATGAAGCCGACGGCCGATGAGAGGGCGCTGCTCGAAGGCGCCGATTTCTTCCTGGCGATCCTGCCGCCGAGCGAAGTTGAGAATTTGGCCCATCGCCTCGCGCCAGCGCTCTCGGCATTGCCCGCGAAACCGATCTACGTCGATTGCAACGCGATCAGCCCACAGACCGTAAACCGGGTCGCCGCGATCATCGAGCCGACCGGCGCACGGTTTGTCGATGGCGGCATCATCGGCGGACCGCCGCGGACGGGCTACAGCCCGGCGATCTACGCCTCGGGCGCGGCGGCCGGAGAGACCGCGGTGCTGCGCGATTGGGGGATCGACTGGCGGGTGATCGACGGCCCGGTCGGCGCCGCCTCGGGGCTCAAGATGTCGTATGCCGGGATCACCAAGGGTACGACCGCGATTGCCGCGGCGATGCTGCTCGGCGCCGCCCGCTTCGGCTGCGGCGAGGCGCTGATCGCCGAATTGTCGAAGAGCCAGCCCGAGATGCTGAAGCGCATGCGCGGCGGCATCCCCGGCATGTACGACAAGGCCTACCGCTGGGTCGGCGAGATGGAGGAAATCTCGGATTTCCATGGGCCGAACAAACCGGCCGCCGACATGTACGCCGCAATCGCCCGGCTCTACGAATTTCTCGCCGCGGCCGAAGCGGAACCGGCGCCGGGTCCCGACAACGCAATCAAAACCCTCGACCAGGTGCTCGGCCGTTAAAAACTAACGCTTTAACGCAGAGGACGCGGAGGCAACGCAAAGGGCGCGGAAAAGAATTGGCGTCATTGCGAGGAGCGGAGCGACGAAGCAATCCCGATGGAGGAGATTCCCGGCCCGGCACGAGATTGCTTCGCTGCGCTCGCAATGACGGCACATATCTGCGCGTCCTGCGCCGATGGAACATTCAAAAAAATCCGCATTCCCGGCGAAAGCCGGGATCCACTCTTCAACGGCTCCGTCGCCGGATAAGTGGATCCCGGCTTTCGCCGGGAATGCGGATTTTCAGTTGGTAACGCGATCGGTCAATGCATTGGGACTTCGGTAGAACTCAGCGTCCTCTGCGCATTCTCCGCGCCCTCTGCGTTAAAGAGTTTCTTTTTCCTAGATAAAGACGCCCTTCATCCCGCCTTCGGGATAGCGCAGCCCGGCGGCGGCGCCGACCGGCACCGCCTCGGCGATGGTGGCGACCTCCTCCGGCGTCAGGCGGACATCGAGCGCGCCTAAATTCTCCTCGACCCGTTCGATCCGCTTGGTGCCCGGGATCGCGAGCACATCGGGGCCTTGCGCCAGGAGCCAGGCGAGCGAGAGCTGGGCGACCGTGCAGCGTTTGTCGGCGGCGATCGCCTCGGTGCGCTCGACCAGCGTGCGGTTCTTCTGAAAATTCTCGCCCTCGAAACGCGGATGGCGGCGCCGCGTGTCGCCTTCGGAGAGGTTGGCGAAATCGGGGATCACCCCGGCCAGGAGGCTCCGGCCGAGCGGCGAATAGGCGACGAAGGCAATGCCGAGATCGCGGGTCACGGCGCGCGTCTCGTCCGCCACCTCGCGATAAAGCAGCGAGAATTCGCTCTGCACCGCGGCGATCGGGTGAACCGCATGGCCGCGCCGGATGCGCTCGGGCCGCGCCTCGCACAGCCCGAGATACCGCACCTTGCCCTGCTCGACGAGCCGGCTCATCGCGCCGACCGTGTCTTCGACCGGCACGCCCGGGTCGACCCTGTGCTGGTAATAGAGGTCGATCACATCGACCCCGAGCCGTTTCAGGCTCGCCTCGCAGGCCTGCTGGACATATTCGGGGCGGCCGTTGACGCCGCCGGAGCGGCGGTCCTGGCCGAATTTGGTCGCGAGCACGATGCTGTCGCGCCTTCCCTTGGGCAACGACGCCAACGCCCGGCCGATGACTTCCTCGTTCTGGCCCAGCCCATAGGCATCCGAGCTGTCGAGGAAGTCGACGCCAAGCTCGACCGCCCGCTCCAAAAACGGGATCGCCGCGTTGTCGTCGCTCGTCCCGTAGGTCCCGGACAGCGACATGCAGCCGAGCCCGATCGCGTAGACCTCCGGCCCGTTGCGGCCGATCCGCCGGCGCTCGCGTGTTGCGCTATCGCTCATCGTCTTCTCCCAGAGATTTGCCCGCACCATAGCCGATCGGCGAAGTTTTGTGACAACGCCGAAGAGAGGCGTATGATCCCGAGACATTTCGAGCCGAAGGCGGGAGGCTGTGATGTCATCAACGGTTGGACATGTCTATGTCGGAGCGGTGAAGTCGGCGGAGGGCGGCCGCGGCGGCGTCTTTCGCCAGGCGATCGGGAGCCAGCGCTGGGACGCGCTTGAGAACGGCTTGGCGGACGGGGCCCAAATCCATGCGGTCACAGTCCACCCCGATGAGATCGACACAGTGTTTATCGGCACGACTGCGGGGGCCTATCGCAGCACCAACCGCGGCGATCGCTGGGAACCGCTCGCATTGCCTGATCAGGGTGCCGATGTCTGGTCGATCACGATCCATCCGACCGATCGGCGCACGATCTACGCCGGGTTCGGCCCGACCGGGGTCTATCGCAGCGACGATGGCGGCGACCATTGGAAAAAGCTGCCCGACCCGGCGCTTCCCGACCGGGTCCACATGACTTTCCCCTGCCGGGTCATGCGGCTCGACGTCGATCCCGCCCGGCCCGATGACGTTTATGCCTGCATCGAGGCCAACGGCGCGATGCGGAGCCGCGATCGCGGCGAGAGCTGGGAAGATTGCACCTCGGGCCTCCTACCCTTCGCCCAGCAGGAAAAGTACAAGAGCCGCATCGTCAGCCAGACCGAGATCGAGGGCATGCTCGACGGCCATGCGCTGGCGTGCAGCGCCGCGGCGCCCGGTACCGTATTTCTCGCCAACCGCATGGGCCTCTTTCGCAGCGACGACGGCGGCGGCCATTGGCAGGATGTCGATGTCGGCCGCTTCTCGCCGATGACCTATGGCCGCGATCTGCGTGTGTCGCCGCATGACCCCAAGGTGCTCTACGCGGCGTTGAGCCCGGCCTTCCGCAGCGCCGACGGCGCAATTTACAAGAGCGAGGACGTCGGCAATACCTGGAAGCGCTTCGACCACGGGGTGAAGGCCACGGCGACGATGATGGGTGTCGCTGCCAATCCCCGCGACGCCTGGCAGGTCTACGGCGTTTCGAAGGCGGGCCAGGTCTTCGGCACCCAGGATGGCGGCATCAGCTGGGTCGAGCGCCGCTTGCCCGAGGGTGTCGGCGACTGCTACGCCATCGCCTGCGGCTGATCGGGAGTGAGATGTAGGGCGGATGACCCCGGCGGAAGCCGGGGGTAATCCGCCGACGGTGGCGAAATGCGCTGGGCTTTTCCGCCCTACGCACCGAGTTGGTTTGAACGAACGATAGGAGGAAACTATGGCAGGCACGACGCATGTTTACGCCGGCGTCGCCGGCACGGTCGGCATGGCGCACAGCGGCGGGTTGGTCGGCGCCTTTCGTCAGGAAGTCGGCGACAACAAATGGCAGAAACTCGGCGGCGGGCTTCCCGAAGACGCCGAAATCCATGCGATCACCGTGCCGCCGGGCGACACCGACACGGTCTTTGTCGGCAGCACCAAGGGGCTCTATCGCAGCAGCAACCGCGGCAACCGCTTCGAGAAGCTGGCCCTGCCCGGCGGCGATCCCGATATCTGGTCGGTGCTGATTCATCCGAAGAACCCGCGGCGGATCTATGCCGGGGCGACGCCGATCGCGGTCTACCGCAGCGACGACGGCGGCGACAGCTGGCAGCTGACCAAGGATCCCAGCCTGCCCAACCGCGTCCACATGGCGTTCGCCTGCCGGGTAATGCGGCTCGATGTCGACCCGAACTCGCCCGACGACATCTACGCGACGATGGAGGCCAACGGCGCGATGCGCAGCCGTAACGCCGGCGAGAGCTGGGAAGACTGCACCGCCGACCTGATCCGGTTCTGCGAGGAGCCGAAATACCGGAGCCGCATTGGCAGCCAGACCGAGATCGAAGGCATGCTAGACGGCCACGCGCTGGCGTGCAGCGCCGCGGCGCCGGGCACCGTCTTCCTCGCCAACCGCATGGGCCTCTTCCGCAGCGCCGACCGCGGCGAGCATTGGGTCGACATGGAAATCGGCAAGTTCTCGCCGCTGACCTATGGCCGCGACATCCGGACCTCGGCCATTGACGCCAAAATCATGTACGCCGCGTTGAGCCCGGCGGCGCGCAGCACCGACGGCGCGGTCTACCGCAGCGACGATGTCGGCAAGACCTGGAAGCGCTTCGACCACGGCATCAAAGCCGACGCGACGATGATGGGGGTGATCCCGCATCCCAAAGACCCGAGCCAGGTCTATGCCGTCTCGCGGGTCGGCCAGGTATTCGGCACCCAGGACAGCGGCAAGAGTTGGAGCGAGAGCCGGCTGCCCGAAGGCGTGCGCGACTGCTACGCCGTCGCCTGCGGCTAGACTAAGTCTCCGCGAGCCCGCCTCCATTCTGGTCCCTCCCTCGCAAGCGGGGGAGGGTTAGGGTGGGGGCGGAGCGGGAAGGCTTAGGGAACGGGGCGCTACAAACCGAACGTCACCCGCGGCGAATTGGCGAGCGACAGCCGCCGGTAGCGGGCCAATGCCCATAACGGGAAAAACGCCCGGTAGCCGTGATAGCGCAGATAGAACACGCGGGGGAAGCCGACCGCGGTGTACCACGGCTCATCCCAATTCCCGTCGCTGTCCTGGTTCGCGACAAGATAGGCTATGCCGCGCGCCAGCGCCGGGTTGTCAACTTCGCCGGCCGCCATCAGGCCGAGCAATGCCCACGCCGTCTGCGACGCCGTGCTGTAGGGCGCTTCGCCTGCGCGTTCCTCCGGCCAATAGCTCTCGCCGGTTTCGCCCCACCCGCCGTCGCCCCGCTGCTGCGCCATCAGCCAGGCGACCGCGCGGCGTATCTCCGGCGCCGCCGGGTCGACACCGGCGGCATTCAACCCGGCCAGCACCGACCAGGTCCCATAGATGTAGTTGGTCCCCCAGCGGCCGAACCAGCTGCCGTCCGCTTCCTGCTCACGCCGCAGATAGGCGAGCGCCGCCGCCGCGGCTGGGCGATCGGGCGTGGCGCCGCGCTGCGCGAGAAAACCGAGGCAGCGGGCGCTGACATCGGCGCTCGGCGGGTCGAGCAGCGCGCCATGGTCGGCGAATGGAATATGGTTGAGATAGAAATGCATATTGTCGGCATCGAACGAGCCCCACCCGCCATTGCGGCTCTGCATGCCGAGCACCCATTCCTCGGCGCGGTCGACCGCCTCCCGATAGCGCGGCCCGTCGAAGCGGTCGAGCGCCAGGGCAACCGCGGCGGTGTCGTCGAGGTCGGGGTAATGCGGGTTGGCGTATTGGAATGCCCAGCCGCCCGGCCGCAGCCCGGGACGGGTCGCGGCCCAGTCGCCTACCGTGTCGAGCACCTGCTTGTCGGCGAGCCAGTCCATCGCGCGGCGGATGGACGGTTTGAGTTGCGCGTCGCCGACCTCCATCAACGCATGGCAGGCGAGCGCGCTGTCCCATACCGGTGAGAGGCAGGGTTGCGTGTAGCCCTGCTCGTCGTCGACGACGAGCAGCTTGCGGAACGCCGAGGCGGCGGTGGCGCGATCCGGATGATCGGGTGGATATCCCAGGCAATCGAACATCATCAGCGCGTTCGCCATCGCCGGGAAGATGCCGCCGAGCCCATCCTCGCCGTTGAGCCGTTCGGTGACGAAGCCGACGGCTTTTTCGATGGCGCGTCGCCGCGGGTCCGCCGGGAACATCGGCTCGGCCAGCCGCAGCAGCCGGTCGAGCAGGGCAAAGGCATGACCGACCGGGGATGCGGTCGGCGGCGAGATCCAGTCGCGCACCGTCTCGGGCGGCTCGATGAACAGCTCGGCGATGGTCACCCTGCGCGGGTTGCGCGCCGTCGGCCGCAGCGCCATCAGCACCAAGAGCGGCACTAAGACGGTGCGCGACCAGTACGAGATCTTGTCGATATGAAATGGAAACCAGCTGGGCAGCAGCATGACCTCGACCGGCATCACCGGCACCGCCCGCCACGGCACCTCGCCCCACAGCGCGAGCGTGATCCGGGTGAACACGTTGCAGCACCGCGCGCCGCCGCGCGCCAGGATCGCCGCGCGGGCGCGCGCCATATGCGGCGCGTCGATCGGGTCGCCAGCCGCCTTCAGCGCGAGATACGCCTTGACCGAGGCGCTCAGGTCGATATCGCCGCCAAAGAATAACGGCCAGCCGCCATGGTCACCTTGGGTGCTGCGCAGATAGCGTGCGATGCGCTCATCGAGCCCGGGGTCGATCGTGCCGAGATAGTGCTGCAGCAGGATATATTCGGCAGGGATTGTGGCGTCGGCTTCGAGCTCGAATACCCAATGGCCGTCCTCATGCTGGAGCGACAACAGCGATCCGACCGATCGCGTGATCGCAGTGTCGAGGCTCGGCGAGCCCGTCACCTCGCCGAGCACTGGCGCATTCTGCTTTGCTGTCATTCCATCCATCATGGCAGCGCGCGTTGGCACTCCTCGATCGGTGTCGGGGTCTGTGTCAGCGGCGCCGGGCCGGCATTCGCCGCCGGCGCTCGACTGCGGCGCTGGTGCACGCGGGCCGCTGCCGCGAAGCCCGAGCGAATAGCGCCTTCGATCGTGGCAGGCAAGCCAGTATCGACATAATCGCCTGCAAGGTGAAGGTTTGGCCACCCCGTCGCGGTCGCTGGCCGGCGCTCCAGCTGGGCCGGCGTCGCGCGAAATGTCGCACGGCGCTCCTTGACGATCCGGGCAGGCGGCGTCGGTTCGGCCGGGAGACCGAATGCCAGCGTCACGTCGCGCCACAGCATCTCGGACAGCTCGTCGGCGGGGAGCGCGACGATCCGGTCGGCCGCGCTGACCGTCACCGACACAACCTCGCGCTTGCGAAAAACCCACTCGGCGGTGCCGCCGACGATCCCGGCGAACAGCGGCGCGCCAGGAGGCAAAGTGCAGCGGAAATGGCCGTTGACGATCGGCGCGTAGTCATCCGGCACGATGAGGCCGGGAACAATGCGCGCCGCGATCGCCGCCGGGACGGCGAGGATCACGCTGTCCTCGGACGGCAACACACATGTGTCTTGCTCGAACAAGAGTTCGCTGACGCGGCCTTCAGCGAAATCGAGCGCCCTGAGCCGGTTGCCCAAGCGGACCTCCGCGCCGCGGCGGGACAACAGCGAAAGCGCCGGATCAATGAGGCTCTCCGACAGCCCGTCGCGGGCCAGCATCGGTCGGCACGCCGCGGCGCCGCGGCCGATCGTCTCGGCCAGCACGCGCCAGAACAAGCGGGCCGAGGCTTCCGTGACCCCGGTGTTCAGCGCCGCCACCGCGAACGGCTGCCACAAGCGGCGGAACAGCACGCTATCGGGCGCCAGCAACGCCGCGACGGTGTCCCCGGGCGCGGCGCGCCGCAGCCGCAGCGCCGCGAAATAATCGCGCGCCCGGGTCCCCGGGACCCGACGCGCCGCGTGCAGCACCCACCACGGCACGACGCCCTTTCCTGGCCGCACCGACCAATGCTCGCCGGTCGCGATATCGACAAACGGGATCGCCGCCTCGGCGGGCCGCTCGAACGTATCGAGCGCCCCGATGCGCGCGATATAGGCCGACGCCGCCTGGTTGCCGGAAAGGAGCAGATGATTGCCGTTGTCGATGCGAACGCCCAGTTCGGAATCGACAAACGAACGGCAACGTCCGCCAGCCTGCGGACCCGATTCGTAGAGGATGACCGCATGGCCCCGATCGGCCAGCACGACGGATGCGGCCAGGCCGGCGAGCCCGCCCCCGACGACATGCACGCGGCCCGGCGGCGAGCCGGCGGCAATCATAAGAGCCCGTGGCGCAGGACCAGCCACAGCTTTTGCGCCTTCGACAGGCTCAGGCGCCTGGTCGGATCGCGCCATCCCGAGCGCAACAATGCATCGAGCATCGCGCGGTAGAGCGCCCCCATGACGGAAGCCGGCCGCATCGCGCGGCGCGAGCAGCCGGCCATCGCCCGATCGGCCTCAGCGAAATGGCGCTCGGCGATGCCGGCAAGGTCGCGGCAGACGGAAGGCAACGCCGGATGCCGCAACACCTCGCTCGGGACAGACCCGCGGATGCCGTGCCGATCGAGCAATTCCCTCGGCAAATAGAGCCGGCCGCGCTCTGCATCCTCGTCGAGATCGCGCAGGATGTTGGTCAGCTGCAAGGCGCGCCCGAGCGAATCGGCGACGCCATGGGCTGCTGCGCTCGCATCGCCAAAGATGTGCACCGATAAATGGCCGACCGCGCTCGCGACGCGGGCGCAATAGAGGTCGAGGGTCGCCAGATCGGGGGCACGAATGTCTTGCGCCGCGTCCATCTCCATACCGTCAATAACGGTGTGGAAGTCCTCGCGTCGCAGGCGATAACGCGTCACAGGGTCGCGCAGCGCGCACGCGACGAGGTTGCGCGGACGCCCGGCATAAAGCGCGTCGATTTCCGCGTGCCAATCAGCGAGCGCCGCTTTCTTGTGCTCGGGCGAGCTGGTGTCGTCGGCGATGTCGTCGACCTCGCGGCAGAACGCATAGACCGCGTACATCCCGTTGCGACGGTCTTGCGGCAAGAGCCGCATCGCCCAATAGAACGAGGTGCCCGCCGACTCGACCCTTTGGCGAATGCTCTCGCGTCATGCCGCGTCATCGGGGATGGCCCCGACGCTATCCGAGAGCGTCTCGCTCATTGCTGGCGGCGGGCGCGGACGCCGCGGAAGAAGGCGGCCGCGACGTCCCTCTTGGCGAGCGCGACGCGGGTCGCCAGCGGATCGCCGCGGCGCAGGCGGCGCGCAAGCCGCGCGGCAAGCTCGACGATGACCGCCGATTCCCAGCGCAACCCGCGGGCGGCGACGCGCGGCGGCAGGCCGCGCGCGGTCGCGATCAGCCGCTCGGTGCGATCGAGCATCGTGTCGAGCACCCGCCGCAATCCCGGGCTCGCCGCCAGCGCCGCCAGCATTTCGACCCCGCCGCCCGCCGCGTCGAGATCGGCGAGCGGTAGATAGACCCGGTCGAGCGCGCGGTAATCGGCCGCGCAATCCTGCAGGTGGTTGAGCACCTGCAAGGCGGCGCACAGCGCGTCGGAAGCCGGCCAGGTGGCCCGGCTTTCGCCGTGCAGATCGAGCAGCTGGCGGCCGACCGGCGCAGCCGAATAGCGGCAATACTCCATCAGATCGTCCCAGTCGCGGTAGCGCAGCTTGGTTGCATCCAGGCGAAACGCCTGGAGCACGTCATGGCAATGCTGCGCCGTCACGCCGGTTGCGGCGAGGCTTTCGCGCATCGCCGCCGCAGCCGGCGACGCCTCCGGCCCGGAGCCGCCATCGAGGATCGCCGCCATGCGGTCGAGGCGGCGGACCTTCTCGTTCGCGGCGAGAACTGGACTGTCGGCGATGTCGTCGGCGTTGCGGGCAAACCGGTAGAAGGCATGGACATGGACGCGCAGGTCGCGGCGGATCAGCCAGGAGCCGACCGGAAAATTCTCGTCGGCGCGCCATTTTCCCGACGGCGTCTCGACGCTGTCGGTCCCAGGGGCGGCCCCGGGGGCGACATCGGGCGGCGTGCCGGCGTCAAGCGCGGTCATCGGATATAA
>WNFO01005984.1_pt1 | contig 10707 bp, 10 predicted proteins | sample 5400251 | NCBI WGS metagenome assembly WNFO01 (sample SAMN13153354, study PRJNA577476) | soil metagenome | isolation source: 100 cm saprolite under Madrone tree | place: USA:California | collected 2016-06-14 | reverse complement strand
GCCTGATGTGGCAGCGAGGCAGTCACCGCCTACGGTTCGGCTTCGATTGGGAGGACGCCGCCTTCACCCCACAGCTTGTCGATCAGGAGCCTGCAACGATGACCCTCTATTCCCCGCGACAGGTTCGGAATTTCAACGCGACGGTGCCGCCCGCAGCGCAGATTCCTCTGCCGTCATCATTCTTCACCTTGGACGATATTCTGCGGCTTCCGCTGCAGAAGTTCTCGACGAGCGTGGGATCCGGCTTCGTTCCGTTTCGCGACTTTCGCAAGTACCGCCGTATTGATCTCTACCGCCTGTATGCCGCCGATACGTGGCGTATCGGCTCCCGCCTGGCACTGAACTATGGTCTGGCCTGGTCTTACGAACCGAATAGCCTCAATACAGATCTGACAAAACCAAAACTCCTAACAGCTATCCTGGGCGCGAACAATCTGAATCCTCCGCGTGCGCAAACCGCCAACTTCTCGCCTACGATTGGATTCGCGTGGGAGGCGACGCGTGACGGCAAGACCGTGATCCGTGGTGGGGCGGGTCGCTACTTCGATCCGGTCAGCTTTAACTCGGTGAATATAGCAAACGAGCGGCTGGCGCTGTCTCCGGCAGGAACAGGCCGAAGGGTCGTCCCAGGTAGCGCTATCGGTCTGGATTTTTCGAACGGCGTGCCAACTCGTTATACTGCGGCCGATCTGCTAACCATTCTCCCAAGCATTCGCGCGGAATTGCTGCGACAACTGAATCCAGACAATCGCGATTTCACTTTCCGCAACATCGATGTCGACAAGACCGCTCAGAATCTATCTGATCCATTTTTTGAAACTCCATACGCTTTGCATTTCAGTCTGGGCGTGCAGCGGGAGTTGCTCCGCGACCTGGTTCTGTCAGTCGACTTCGTTCGGCGTCGATTCCTGCACAACTTCATATCTGGACAATTGGTAATCGACTATAACCGGTTCAATACCGCGCGTCAGGTGATTCCAACCTGCAGTCCCGCCCAACGTAACGACGTGACCGCAGTGTGTTCCAATGGGCAGATCACATTCGACAACACCACCGGCATCGCGCAGTACAAAGGGCTGCTCATGCGTTTGGAAAAGCGCTTCTCGCGTCGGACCCAGTTCCTGGCTTCATATGCGCTTGGTAGTTATACGGGAACCAACGGCCCCGGTGGTGTACAATTTCCGGGTACCGGATTCAATAACGACAATTGGTTCGAAAGCAGTGGCCCGCTGCCCACTGACCGGCGCCACATTCTGAATCTCTCCGGTGTCGTCGACCTGCCCCGAAAATTTCAAGTCTCGTTTAGCGTCTCCGCCTACAGCCGGCCTCCGTTCTCGGTCTACGTGAGGGGAATAGATTTCAACGGCGACGGCACGCAGGATGATCTGTTGCCAGGAACGAGAGTAAATCAGTTCAATCGCGGCCTCGGGAAAGACGACTTGGCTCTGCTGGTGGCGCAGTATAACCAGCAGTTTGCCGGCAAACCGACTGCTAGCGGCCCGATCGCTCCTCGTTTGACGCTGCCCGCCAACTATTCCTTCAACGACAACTTCTTCTCCCAGGACGTGCGCCTGAGTCGCACGTTCTCGCTGGGCAGCGAGCACGTGCGTCTCGTCCTGATAGGCGAAGTCTTCAATCTCTTCAATACCGCCAATCAGATCCAGTACAGCGGCAACATCGCCGACACGGCTGCCTTCGGTCAGCCCGGCGCGCGCTTCAGTCAGGTCTTCGGCTCCGGCGGTCCACGAGCATTTCAATTTGGCGCGCGAATCAGTTTCTGAGTTCTGACCAGGACCCGGAACATTAGGCGAAAACACTACCCTGATGAAGCATTATCACCCCTCGTCATTGAATCGTCTCGCGATTGGACACGGCGTCGATCAGTCCTACGCCGTCTATGATGATCTGGTCGGCCGAATCAACGCGCGGCTTCAGAGCCGCGAAGACCGGGCGATGGGACCACTCAGCGCTCATTGCGAAGGATTGCAAGGTAGACGGCGGTGAGCGTTACGGCGGCGCCGATGCCGACGGCGATTAAAATATTCCGCGCCAGAGAGTGGCCGCGGTTGTCATCAATCTTTTTCACGTCCGCATAGCGAATGGTGGTGGGCGCGTCGGTTTTTCGATCGCGGATTACGAAGTCTTCATCGCCGGCGCTGTAAACATAGCCCTTTACTTTCGCGCCATCGTTGAGCGTGATCGTTGCGCGGGCTTTTGATCCGACGCCGAGCTTTGCCACGCGACTCTTCATGCGTTCTATTGTCGTCGCTTGTCTGACTGTGTTTTGGCCGGCGGCGAGGGTTTGAGTGACAGGCGCCAGCAGCAATAACACCGATAGTATCCACGATATTGTCTTCATAGTTCTCCTCGCGAATCCCGACTGCAACGTCCCGACTGCAACGATTGGGCCACAGGCAAGAGGAACCGTCAGTAGGCTAATCGCTTTCATAGAGAAGCAAGTCTTTGCAGCACGACGATGACGGATTGGAAGAGCGAGTAAACATGTCTTGGTCGTTCTCCAACGCGTTTGCGAAGATGTTCAGCGCAGTAGCCGTCCGACAGTTGAAAGGTTCTGATCGGGAGAGAGTATTCATTGAAGGAGTAGGTCGCCAAAACTTTGCGGTAGTCATCAAGACCAAGTCGCCGTCTTCCAAAACGCCCTCTCCCAGAGGGAGAGGTTTGGGGCGAGGGATTAGCGAGTAGAGCGAACGACCCTCCACCTTTTTTCTTTTTTTCGCTACGCTTCGCGCCCTCACCCTGGCCCTCTCCCAGAGGGAGAGGGAATAGGAAATCTGCTTACTGACAATTTCTTGGCGCACTGTTGAGCCAGATTCTCGAAAGGGGTTACACGGTCACCATCAGCGTTCAAGTGGCCCTCCAGAACCCGCGGGGTTACAATTGACTCGAATCCAAATCATTCAAAGGAGAGAACAAACATGGCGAGACGCACAGCGAGCGCAGTTTGGGAAGGTACGCTCAGAGAAGGGAACGGCAGAGTCAAATTAGGCAGCGGCGCTTTTGAAGGTCAGTACTCCTTCGCGTCGCGGTTCGAAGAAGGCACGGGCACGAATCCGGAAGAGTTGATCGGCGCGGCGCATGCCGGATGTTTTTCCATGGCGCTGGCGGCGGGATTGACGAAGGCCGGTCATAATCCAACGCGAATTAGCACGAAGGCGAGTGTAAGTCTCGAGAAGGTTGGCGAAGGCTTCAAGATCACGACGATTGAACTCAACACCGAAGGGGAAGTGCCGGGCATCGATGAGAAAACCTTTCTCGAACAGGCAGAGACGGCAAAGAAGAATTGTCCGGTGTCGCAGGCTCTGGCGGGAACGGACATCAAGTTGAATGCGACGTTGGTTAAGACGGCAGGAGCCTGAGTCGTGAGACGCGACACCGGTTCCACTAAATCAATTCTGTAGAAAGAGTTAACAGCACACGGTGTAGCAGAGGAACGCTGAAGAACAACCCTCAGCGTCCCTCTGCTTTCTCATAGCCCGCGCTGCTGAGCGCCGCTGGCATGAAAACTGCGAGCGACGTTCATCGATTCAAGATTCGCGTTGCCAATAGCGCCCGATCAGCAAAAGACGGGACAAGTTTGCCATGAATCCGAACAGACCATTGGAGCGAATCAGAACAAGAGAAAGGCAAGGCTAAACGGAGGAAACTATGAAATCACAAATGAAGAGAGTACTGTCGGTTGTATTATTGTTCTTCACTCTCGTCTTCTCAGCAGGGCCAATTTTATCGGCGCAAACCGTCCGTCATCGGCGCGTGTATCATCGCCGCAGCTTCTGGCAGAAACATCGTGACAAACTAACGGTCGCCGGGACCGGACTCGCTGGTGCGGGAATCGGCGGACTCACTGGTGGCAGAAAGGGCGCGGCGATTGGCACGGCGGTCGGTGCGGGTAGCGGCGCAGTATATACCTACGGTATTCGTAAGCGACATCGTCGCAATCGCCGGTACTGAGAATCAGTCTACTCCATTTTGGGCCGGACAATCACAGTCTAGGTCTACGGTACTTCGCGGCAGCTTTTTGCAATCCGATCGCAAAACGATCGCATGACGCTTCGGCTGCGCGGTTTTCAAACCTGTGAGGCGCGCTGAGCGTCTAATGCTTACGAACAAGGAGGATTTCTCATGAAAGGAAAATACTTACGTAAGCTTGGAGGCATTGTTCTGGTAGCGCTGCTTCTCCCCGCCGCAGTAACTCTGTTTTCAAACACGAGTGCTCAGGCGCAGCGTCGAGTCGTAATCGTCCGGACGTATCGGCCGTTCTATCGTCCTTGGGGCTGGGGATATCGACGCTGGGATTACGATCCGTACTTCGATTATTACAGCCGATATGGCCATTACGTCTTCAAGAGTTCAGAGTCTGCATATCGCGAAGGCTATCACGACGGATTGAAGACTGGAGAAGGCGATGCGAAACATCGTCGCAGTTACGATCCGCAGCGGTCGCATTATTTCGAGGAAGCGGGCTTTGGAAACTTTGGAGAAGTTTACCGATCCGGCTTTGTGCGCGGATACGCTGACGGCTTTCGATCATAAGGATCGTTAAGGCAGACAGGGCCTGAGAGCATCGGGCGGTAGCCCGACGCTAAACAAATGGAGATGCCGTGGGGAAACTTGCGGCATTTTCTTTTTTTTGCTCATTTCCCAGAACAACTCGACGCCTGAAAGCGTAGTTAATCTCGGTTTTACTTCGGGCTGAGATTCACTAATAATGACGCGCGAGAGGAGCCTGTTATGTTCTGTCCCAAATGTGGCGTCGAGTCTTCGACTGATTTGAAATTCTGCCGTTCGTGCGGCGCCAACCTCCGGGTTATCGGCAAAGCGGTCTCCCTTAGCGAAGCAATCGCGCGCAGCGACAGTGTCCCCGCAAAAATCAAGGACATGGTGAAGAACATCAAGATCGAAAAGGTTACGGATGAAGTTGCGCGGGCGATGGAGAAGATGAACAAAGAGATCGTGCGCAGCTCCAGCGAGCCAACCGGACGACAGCCATGGTGGATTCACGGACGGACAAAAACTCCCGAACAGCGCCGGGAACGTCACTTGACGAGCGGAATGATAAAGTTTTTCTCGGGAGGTGGTTTGTCGATCTTCCTGTACTTTCTATCCCATGCGCTGGTGCTAAAGTTGCCCCCGGATGTGATCGCGAAGATTCCTTTTGAAATCGATCCGGTAGTGAGGGTTTTGTGGCTGGTTGGTTTGATTCCGATGCTCGCCGGCCTTGGCCATATTCTCGCCGGACTCACGATTCGCCCGGCGCCGTTGAAGCAGATTGAATTTCCTGAGCAATCGCCTTTGAGAATCGATAGTGAATTCGAGCGCAAAGATTACACGGCCGAGTCGACGGTGGTTAATCGTCGTGAGCCTCCGCAGAGCGTTACCGATCGCACGACGAATATACTGGAACACAAGATTGGTAGTTAGATGTTCCCAAAATGTAATAACCTCGCAAAGTGAGCCAGCGAGCGCAAAGTCTTCTTATTCTTATCTCTATCCAACTGCCAAACCGCCGCGAACATTGAAGCGTCTAATCTATATAGACAAGGAGGTGGAGTAAATCATGAGAGGAAAATATCTACGTAAGTTAGGAGGCTTCATTTTAGCGGCGTTAATGCTCCCCGGCGTAGTGATGTTATCTAGTGGAACGGCGCAGGCTCAGCGTCGAGTGGTGATTGTGCCCAGGGTCTATGTTGGACCTCGGCCATTCTATAACCCCTGGTGGGGCTATCGGCCGTTCGGCTATAACTACTACAGCTTCGGTAACCAGTACGTCTTTAGTAGTTCTGAAAGGGCTTACAACCAGGGCTATCACGACGGATTGAAGACTGGCGAAAGCGACCGGAAGCATGACCGTAGTTACGATCCTGATAGATCGCATTACTTCCAGGAGGCAGGCTTCGGTAACTTCGCGGAGTCTTACCGCGATGGATTTACGCGAGGCTATGCTGACGGGTTCAAGGCGTAATGAGTGAAGTGATTAAATAGGTGAGCGATGGCTCACGTGTGAAGAAGGGAATGCCGCGGGGCGACTCGCGGCATTTTTATTAATTGCCCAACACCGCGCCATCTTTTACATACTTGCCATTGATGAAGTCGCGCGCGCTCATCCGCCGTCCGCCTTCAGGCTGTAGTTCACCAATACGCAGGAGTGTTGAATGACCGCAGCTCACGGCTAATCTGTCGGTCCGAGCCTCGACAATTTGCCCGGGAGGGACCGAGAAATCGGTCGGTTCAGACGTTGCCCGCCAGATGATCAAGCGCTTCGAATCAATTGCAGTGTAGGCGTTGGGCCATGGTTGAAAGCCACGCACACGACGCTCAATCGCGAACGCATCCATCGACCAATCGATCAAACCATCTTCGCGTTTCAGGATCGGAGCGAAAGTCGCATCTTCATCGCGCTGAGGCCTAGGCTCGATAGCGTCAAGGTTGCGAAGTGTCTCGCTAAGAACTTCCGCGCCCAATTCAGCCAGCCGGATGAGAAGTTCCGGTGCGGTTTCATGTTCACCGATTTTGGCGCCGCTTTGGAGCAAAATCGGACCAGCATCCAGCTCTTCGACGATGCGCATCGTGGTCACGCCGGTCTCGCCTTCGCCGTTAACCAGGGCCCAATTGACGGGCGCGGCGCCACGGTACTTGGGCAGTAAAGAAAAATGGACGTTTATGCATCCGTGCATGTACGCGTTGAGAAACTCCGACGGCAGAATCTTTCCGTAGGCTACGACGACTGCGACATCTGCGTTATGCGAAGCGAACAAATCCTTAGCTTCCTCCGTCTTGATTTTCGCCGGCTGATGAATCGTTAGCTTGTGCTGAAGGGCAAACTCCTTAATAGGCGATTGATGCAGTTGCTTGCCTCTCCCCGCCGGCTTGTCGGGCTGCGTCCACACCGCGACGATCTCGTGACCATAATCAAGCAATCGCTGCAAGGACGGTACAGCGGATTCGGGCGTTCCCATGAAAACAATACGCATAAGACTTTGGTGACGAAATCAGACGTTTATGAGCGCCTCTCATACACATCCGGTTTCAACCGGATGGGCGAAGGAGCATCGTTGTACTCGTGAACCGTTTCAAAGGTTTTCGTTACCGCGGCAGAGGAAACCGTTGAAACGGTTGGAAGAATCAAAGCCAACTGCGGCACCCGGTTAAAACCGGGTGAGAATGAGAGGTTCATCTACATTTCTCGTCGTGCTGTGCACGGTTCAGCAGCAGAGTCGCGATTGGAATCTAGACAGGCCTAAATCGCAGTGCCAGCCTCAGCCCGTTTTTGCGTCGCTCCAACTTTGGCTGACGAAACCTTGGCCTGCATGAACAGCAAGAGATAATCGCGGCCGCCGGCTTTGGAATCTGTTCCTGACATATTGAAGCCGCCGAACGGATGCACGCCGACCATCGCGCCCGTGCATTTGCGGTTCAGGTAGAGATTGCCGACGTGAAATTCATTTCGCGCCCGTTCAAGTTTCGCTTCGTCGGTCGAGTAAACTGCGCCGGTCAAGCCAAACTGGGTGTCGTTGGCAATGCGCAAAGCATCGTCGTAGTTATCCGCTTTGATCACCGCGAGCACGGGGCCAAAAATTTCTTCCTGCTCGATGGTCGAACCTGGTTTCACGTCCGCAATCACAGTCGGTTCGATGAAAAATCCCTGTTCACCATCCGAACCACCGCCGACGATGACCCGGCCGCCTTCGGCCTTACCTTTCTCGATGTAGTCATTGATCGATTTGAATGCCTTTTCGTTTATAACGGCGCTCATCGTGGTGTTCGCATCGGACGAATCGCCAAGTTTGATTTTGGCGGCGCGCTCCGCAATCTTTTCAACCATCGGGTCGTAAACTCGCGCATCGATAATTGCCCGCGAACACGCCGAACATTTTTGTCCCTGGAATCCAAAGGCCGATTGCACGACGCCGGTCGCCGCCTCTTCGAGGTCTGCATCGTCAGCGACGATGATTGCGTCTTTGCCACCCATCTCGGCGACGACGCGTTTGATCCAGAGTTGGCCATCATGAACCTTCGCCCCACGTTCGTTAATCCGCAAACCTATCTCTTTCGATCCGGTGAAGGCGATGAAGCGCGTCTTCGGATGATCTACTATCACGTCGCCCACTTCCGCGCCTGATCCAGTCATGAAGTTGACGACACCCGGAGGCATGCCGGCCTCTTCCAGCAGCTCAAAAAACTTGTAGGCAATCGTCGGCGCATCGGACGACGGTTTCAAAACGACTGTGTTCCCCGTAACGACCGCTGCTGCGGTCATTCCCGCCATGATGGCGCAAGGAAAATTCCATGGCGGAATCACTGCGCCCACACCTAGCGGAATGTATTCAAGATGATTTTCTTCGCCGGTTATTTTAGTAAGCGGTTGGGGAGACGCGTAGCGCAATATCTCATGCGCGTAGAACTCGCAGAAATCGATCGCCTCAGCCGTATCGCCATCGGCTTCAGGCCAGGTCTTCGCCACTTCATAAATCATCCAGGCCGACAATTCATGTTTGCGTTCTCGCATCAACTCGGCCACTCGAAACAGTAATTGTGCACGCTCTTCTGCCGGGACGTTACGCCATGGCTGGAAAGTCTCATACGCAGCTTCGACGGCGCGATTCGCAAGCTCTTTCGTAGCCTTCTGAAACTTGCCGACGACTTGCGTGCGATTCGCCGGGTTGATGCTGTCGAACTTGTTCTCGGTCTTTATTCGCTCGCCGCCGATGACTAACGGATACTCCCGGCCGAGTTCGCTTTTGACTTTCTCGATTGCCGCGCCCATCGCCGCAGCATTTTCCTCTTTGCTGAAGTCTGTTAACGGTTCGTTACGAAATTCCGTAGCCATTAATTGTTCCTCTCTGATTAGAACAACCTGAAGGTTGAACTCTAAACCGCGATCACCAACGTTCAGAGTTCAAGCTTCAGCTTGCAGTCTCGGCGCCGCGAGCGCTAAAACTCTCACGAGGGCCATTCGCCGGCCTTCTGCAATTTCTTAATCTTGCGTTTGACGATCTCGCGTTTGAGCGGCGACATGCGATTGAGAAAGACGATTCCGTCGCAGTGATCAGTCTCGTGCAGCATGCAGCGCGCCGTCAATTCAGCTCCGTCCAATTCAAATTCTTTTCCATTAATATCGTGCGCCCGCACAATTGCTCGCAGGTTCCGTTCGACGCCAAAGAAGATTCCGGGAAACGAAAGACATCCTTCGTCGCCGTCCTGTTTCCCTTCCTGTGCGACGACCTCCGGATTGATCATGACGATGCGCTGGGCAGGATCTTTGCCGCCGGAACAATCCATCACGAACAAACGCTTGGGTACGCCGACCTGCACGGCTGCTAGGCCCACTCCCGGCGCGGAGTACATGGTTTCGAACATATTATCGACGAGCTTTTTCAAGTCGCCATTAAATTTAGTGACCGGATCCGCCGGCGCCTCGAGAATCGGATTCGGCCAGGTAACAAGCTTTAATAAAGACATTTCTTAACTCGAAATCTTAATAACGGTTGATTAGCCGTTTTGATTTTACGATCAACGTTTTGGTTTCGCCAGTTCACCTCGCGTAAGTTGGCGCGCGCAATTACAAGCGGTAGTGATTTTTCAGTAACCGCGCAACTGTTCACGATAACCATCGAAGTTACGCCGCATTTCACCCAGGCTATCACCGCCAAATTTTTCGCGCATGGCGGCTGCAAGCACGAGCGCGACCATTGCTTCGCCAATTACGCCCGCGGCCGGTACGACAGTTATGTCTGAACGTTCGAAGGCCGCGCGTTCCTCTTGCTTCGTATCAATATCGACGGATCGCAACGCGCGGCGTAAAGTTGAGATTGGTTTGAGGTGACCGCGCACGCGCAGCTCTTCGCCGTTAGTGACGCCGCCTTCCAGTCCACCGGCGCGATTCGTGGCGCGAATGAATTCTTTCGTCTCTTCGTTGTAAGCAATCTCGTCGTGAACCTCTGAGCCGGGAAGGGAACTGGCTTCCACGCCCGCGCCAATCGCTACCGCCTTCACGGCATGAATCGACATGATCGCCTGCGCCAGACGGCCATCCAGTTTCGCGTCCCATGATGTGTGGGAACCGAGACCGGGAATGACGCCGCGCGCAACAACTTCGAAGATGCCGCCGAGCGTGTCGCCATCGCGTTTCGTTTGGTCGATGAGATCGATCATGCGTTGCTGGATTTCTGTATCAGCGCAGTGGAGCGGCGCATCCTCCGGGATCATGGCAATCTGATCGAAGGTCAGCTCCAAAGGCTTTTCAGGCATGCCGCCAAGTTGGATCACGTGACTGCGAATCTCAACGCCAAAGTTCCCGAGCAGTTGTTTCGCTAGCGCACCGCAGGCCACGCGCGCCGCCGTCTCACGCGCAGACGCCCGCTCCAACACGTTACGAAGGTCGCGCACATCGTATTTCAATCCACCGGCAAGATCGGCGTGGCCCGGGCGCGGCCGTTTCACCCGACGCGATTTCTCGGGCGCGATTTCAGTTGCCCCAACCGCCATCACTTCGTTCCAGTTGGCCCAATCTTTATTTTCAATCATCAGGGCCAGTGGCGAACCAAGGGTCAGACCGTGGCGAACGCCACTAAGAATCTCGACCCGATCCTGCTCGATCTTCATCCGCCCGCCGCGGCCATAGCCCTGTTGCCGTCGCCACAATTCATGATTGATTTGATCGACATTTACGGGCAGACCAGCGGGCAGCCC
>WNFO01008867.1_pt1 | contig 10709 bp, 10 predicted proteins | sample 5400251 | NCBI WGS metagenome assembly WNFO01 (sample SAMN13153354, study PRJNA577476) | soil metagenome | isolation source: 100 cm saprolite under Madrone tree | place: USA:California | collected 2016-06-14 | reverse complement strand
AACTCCTCGCATGCCGCACCTGAGGATTTGGTGCTGATCGACGCGGAGCGTCAAATGTTGCCCGCAGTATTCGATGCCACCGGTTGTACGAGCTGGTCCCGGCACGAGTTCGGCCACGGCGCCACTTACGGACCTGTGACGATGTGCTTTCGTGCCGCCACCATCGCGCCACCACTCGTTCTGCGCTGGTCGCCGGACTTCGGCTTCGTGTGCTGCCAGACCGACATCAAGCTGACCTGATCCTCAGCGCGATATCTGGTCGATCGGTGATCAGCACCGCGACCCGCGGATCGCGCATGAACGATTCGATGTCCGCCTCAGCATCGACCGTCCATACCCAAGCGGGTATGTTCGCGCGGGCACAGTAGTCGAGAACCCTGATTCGAGCGAGCCGCTGGTGGACCGCCGCGAAGTCCGCGTGGGATCGCTGCAGCCGTGCGCGGGGATAGAGCTCGCTCAATCGCACTTGCAGATATCGCCATGGCGGAGCGCCGTCGAGGTCGTCGCCGAGGGATAGTCCTGTCCTCACGTTGGGAAACTGCTCCTTGATCGCACGAATTGGCACATCGCCCGATGTGAACACGACTTCGCTGCGCGTGCAGCCCGTCTGGATGAAGCGCACCACGTCGGCCTCGTAGCCTTCCTCTTTTACGTCGACATGGAGCCCAACTTTTCCGTCGACCATCTCCAGGACGTCGCCGGCTTTCAGAAGCTCATCGCCGAGCTCATTCTCGAGTGCCGCATACGTGAGGTCGCGCACGGCGCGGCCGGATGGGGTGTGATCGTCGTGGTAGCTGATGAAGGCCCCATCCGGGGTCCGGCGGATGTCGATCTCGACGAAATCGACGCCCATCGCGATCGCGCGCATGTAACGCTCGGCTGCCGGCAGGCCGGGAGTGCCGCATTCACCGCGGTGGGCATCGATCTGGGGTGGCATCGTGGACTTGCAGTGCCCAGCTTGATCCATCGACACTGAGGTGATGGCAGGGCTGCACCCGGTAGTCGTCATCTCCGGCGCAACCGGCGCGATCGGTTCCGCGACGGCTGCGCTGCTCGCGCGCCGGGGAGCGCGCCTACTGCTGTTGAGCAGGCCGTCAGACCGCCTCGACGCATTGGTCACGCGCCTTGACACGGACAATCGGGTGACAAGCGTCGAGGTCGACCTGTCGTCGAACGCGTCGGTGCGGGCCGCGGCGCGCCAGATCTCGCGCCAGGTGGCGCACGTGGACGCGCTCATCAATACGGCCGCCGTCTTCGCATCCGAGTACGAACAAAGCGATGACGGCATCGAGCTCATGCTCGCCACCAACCACCTTGGACCCTTTCTTCTGACCAACCTGCTTCGCGACAAGATGGCGGGCGGCAGTCGGGTCATCACCGTGACGGCGCCGAGTGGAACCCGCGTCGACATCGAGCAGCTGCTGTCAAAGGATCACTTCAGCGCTTTGGGAACGTTCGGGGCCACCAAGGCCGCGAACCTGATGTTCACCTTCGAGCTGGCGCGCCGGGCGAAGCGATGGGACGTGCGCGCCTACGCCGAACACCCGGGCCTGGTCCGCTCAGACCTCATGCGAGAGACGCCCCGGCCGATCCGTTTCCTGACCCGCCTGGCGTCGAGGTCGCCCAAGCGCGCCGGTGAGGACCTGGCCGACTTGGCCACATCGCCGGCTTTCGAAAGCATGACCGGCTGGTTCTTCAAGGGCGGGCATCGAATCGATCCGCCGAAGTCAACGTTGGACGTCGACGCCCAACGCAAGCTGTGGCAGCGTTCAGCGGAGATCGTGGAGCTGGGCGACACGGGCTTCTGAAACCTCCACGCCGCACTCTTCGGCCCTTCACACCGAGTTCACAACCTCGCCGAAGGATGAGAGGCATCAAACCTCTCGTGACAAAGGAGTAACGGCAATGAGACGCGGTTTCGGTGTTCTGTGGTTGGCGCTGACGACCATCTTCCTGGTCATCGTCGGCGTCGTGGCGTACCAGGTGGGCTGGTCGGACGGCGCCGCCACGCATGTGGCGGATGGAGCGGCGGCGGCGGTTCCGTATTACTACTACGGGCCGCACTTCTTCGGCTTCGGACTCTTCGGGTTCCTGTTCTTCCTGTTCTTGCTGTTCGTGATCTTCCGCATCGCGGCCTTCGGCCGTGGCTGGGGCTACCGCGGCGGCTGGGGCAAGGGCATGTACGGCCGTGGCTACGGCGGCGGCGGCATCCCGCCCGCGATCGACGAACGGATGCAGGAGTGGCACAAGCGCGCGCACGGTGAGCCGGCGCCCGCACCACCGTCAGACACCAAGACGGTCTGACTTAAGGAACTCGAAGCACCGAGGGCGATGGGCCCTCGGTGCGGTTCCGATCCTTACGATGGACGCGGTGACGACCATCCTGGTCGTGGACGACGAGCCAAGAATCGTCCAGCTCGTCCGCGACTACCTCGAGCGCGGTGGGTTCACCGTGCTCGAGGCTTCTGATGGCCCAACCGCGCTACGAACGGCACGCACCGGGCGCCCAGACCTGGTCATCCTCGACCTCGCGCTGCCAAAGCTCGACGGGCTGGACGTGACCCGCGCCCTGCGGCGCGACGGCGAGGTTCCGATCATCATGCTTACGGCGCGGACGGAAGAGTCCGACAAGCTCGTCGGCCTCGAGCTGGGTGCCGACGACTACATGACCAAGCCGTTCAGCCCCAAGGAGCTGGTCGCCCGGGTGCGCGCGGTGCTGAGGCGAGCCGAAGGGATGCGCCGGCCTTCCGACATGATCAGGGTCGGGTCAGACGTCGAGCTCGACGTGGCCAGGATGGAGGTCAGGGTTCGGGGTCGTCGCGTAGACCTCACGAAGACCGAGTTCCAGATCCTGTCGACGATGGCGAGGCAGCCCGGCCGGATCTTCACCCGATCCCAGCTCCTCGATGCCGTGAAAGGTGTCGCCTTCGAATCCTACGAGCGCGCGATCGACGCCCATGTCAAGAACATCAGGCGGAAGATCGAGCCGGTGCCCGGGCGGCCCCGCTACGTGCTGACGGTGTTCGGAGTCGGTTACCGTTTCGCCGAGCCACCAGACAGATGAGACCAGCATGGGGACCGCCTCCCCGCCGCCGGCCGCCGTGGTGGCCGGAGAACCAGCCTTGGCCGCCGGCGCGACGGTGGCGTCGCGGACGCCTGCCTTTCTTCTGGCGCATGGGCTGCGTGATTCTCGGCGTCATCGCGCTGGTCGCCCTGATCGCGGCGATCGTCACCGCCTTGGCCGGCACCCTCGTGACCTGGGTGCTTGGTGCGACCGGCTTCCGCCCCGGCACTGCCCAGGTGGTTCTGGTCACGACAGCCTTGCTGATCGTGCTGTTCGCAACGGTGGCGCAGAGAGGGATCCGTCGATTCTCGCAGCCGATGGACGACCTGATCGACGCGGCGGGAAGAATCGAGAAGGGTGATTACTCCGCGCACGTGTCAGAGAACGGCCCCGCCGAGCTGACCTCCGTCGCGCGAGCTTTCAACTCGATGTCGGTGCGCCTCAAGACCAGCGACGAGCAGCGCCGCAGCTTCCTCGCGGACGTGGCGCACGAGCTGCGCACTCCGCTCTCGATCATCCGCGGACAAGCGGAAGCGATTGCCGATGGCGTGTATCCCGGCGACCCCGAGCACGTGACGCCGATCCTGGATGCGACGCGCACGCTTGAGGTCCTCGTCGAAGACCTGCGCACGCTCGTGCTCACGGACGCCGGCAGCCTCGTGCTCAACCGAGAGCATGTAGAGCCGGGCGCGCTGGTCCAGGACGTGCTCGCATCATTCGAGACGCAGAGCGAAGCATTCGGGGTGAGCATGGCCTCGGCGATTGCGGCGGCGGTGCCGAACGTCGACGTGGATCCGGCGCGGCTCCGCAGCGCGCTCGCCAACGTAGTTTCGAATGCGATCCGGCACACGCCCGCCGGAGGCTCGATTCGCATCGACGTACATCCGGCCGGCGACAACGTTGAGATCACCGTGACTGATACCGGCGAGGGAATCTCGCCCGAAATCCTCCCGCGCGTGTTTCAACGCTTCGTCAAAGGTCCGGGATCGACCGGGTCAGGCCTCGGCCTCGCGATCACGCACGACATCATCACCGCGCACGGAGGCACGATCGAGATTCAAAGCATGGTCGGGTCGGGTACCACGGTCCGCATCACCCTCCCGCCGGCTTCATGACAACGAGGTAAAAATAGGTCTGTGACCGCGGTTCGGCGCACCCCTTCACGACCGCTCGAGGGTGAGGACATCGCCACCACGCGGTGGGAGGACGCCCGCCATTGGATGAGCATCTACGCCGATCTCCTCGAGTTCAAGCGAGGGATCCTGAGCCGTGTTCATCGCGATATCGAGAACCTGCAACCGCCGGCCAAGAAGGCCGCGGCTGTCGACCTCGAGATCATCGAGGCCCAGATGCAGGGTTACCAGGAGCGTCTCGACCTCTGGTATCGCCGGATCTGGGAGCTGCAGGGCCTGTGGCTCGATCCCACAGGTCGCATGGTTCGGCACAAGGGCCAAGAGGTGGCGCTGACGAAGAGAGAGTTCCAGCTCCTGCAGTTTCTGCTCGACCATCCCCACCGTTACTACACCACGGCGCAGATCCTTGGTCAGGCGTGGGCCGATCCCGCCCTATTCCCTGATGAGGTGCGCAATTACGTGCGTCGTGTTCGCAAGGTCCTCGTCGATCTCGCGATCCCCGTTGACCTGGTCAACAAGCCAGGTCGGGGCTACTCGTTGGTCTTCCGCACAGACTAAGAACGGTTAGCGTCTCAGTCGCTCAATCTCGCTCGTCGGAACGTGAGGAAGCCAACAAACGCACCAACCAACGCGCCTACCAGGGCTAAGGCGGCGACCATACGCATTCGGACGGCCCGAGACGACCGCGACCGCGGTGAATCGTCTGCCTTCGCGATTCCCCACACCCACGGCCGCACCTCTTGCATACGCGCCCGCCAGAAAATCTCAGTGACTTTCTGGGAGAGTTCGGGCGATGCCGGCCAAGGACGCAGCTCGATGGCGTCGTCGGCGAGTAGGCGGGGACGGACAGCGCCCAGCTCAGCCAGCTCCCCCATGACCCGATTGCTTCTCTCGCTCAATCGTTCACTCAGTGCAACGATTGGTTCTGGCGTTTCCTTGCGTTCGAGCTGACCAATATCACGGCGACGATGCGGGCTTCGGGTCAGGTGCCGACGTAGGCCGCAAGGTGCTCGCCGGGTGAGGGTTGACCGGTCGGCGACGAGGTCGGCAGGTGTGCGCTCGAAGATGATCCGGCCGCCGTCGTGGCCGGCGCCCGGGCCGAGGTCGATGATCCAGTCGGCGTGCGCCATGACCGCCTGGTGATGCTCGATGACGATGACCGACTTGCCTGAGTCGACGAGCCGGTCGAGCAGGCCGAGCAGCTGCTCGACGTCGGCGAGGTGGAGGCCGGTGGTCGGCTCGTCGAGGACGTAAACACCGCCTTTGTCGGCCATCTGGGTGGCCGGCTTGAGCCGCTGTCGCTCGCCACCGGACAGGGTGGTGAGCGGCTGGCCGATGGTCAGGTAGCCGAGTCCAACCTCGCCGAGCCGGTCGAAGGTGGCGTGCGCGGCCGGCGTCCGCGCTTCGCCGGCGCCGAAGAACTCCTCGGCCTCGGTCACCGACATCGCGAGCACTTCGCTGATGTCGCAGCCGCCGAGATGGTAGTCCAGTACCGATGCCTGAAACCGCTTGCCCTCGCACTCCTCGCAGATGCTGGTGACGCCGGCCATCATCGCCAGGTCGGTGTAAATGACGCCGGCGCCGTTGCAGTTGAGGCAGGCGCCCTCGGAGTTGGCGCTGAACAGCGCCGGCTTCACGCGATTGGCCTTCGCAAACGCGTTGCGGATCGGGTCGAGCAGACCGGTGTACGTGGCCGGGTTGCTCCGTCGTGAGCTATGAATCGCGCCTTGGTCGATCGAGACCACGCCCGCATCGGCGGGAATCGACCCGTGGACGAGCGAGCTCTTGCCGGAGCCGGCGACGCCGGTGATGACGACAAGTACGACCTGAACGAACGTTTCCTCGCACCAGCACTCCGCTTCGCTGGCCGGATGTTGACCGCTTAGCCCGACAAAGGGGCCGGCCAGCCGCGATAATCCGCGCCTGTGGCCGCGGTCGAGGCTACGCGCGTGTCGTCGCTCATTTCTTCTCCATGTCTTTTGAATCAGCGCGGCGAGCAGTGCCGTCATCTTTGCTCCCCGCGCTGACGCCGGCGCCTTGTCTTGATTATTGGATCGTCGTTCCCAACACCCAACGATGGGAACCTGCGGACTAAACCACGGCTACGGAGAGCGTCTTGCAGGTCGTCCCATTGGAGAGACAGACCTCAGCCGACATGGTCTCCGGCGGCGTGGCGGTGATAGTGACCGACAGAACCATCGACGCCGACTGCCCTCGGTCCGCTGGGATGCCGGGCTCGCACTGGGAACCGTCCGGCAAGAAGAGGAATCCGGTCGGTTCGACGCAACTCATGTTTTCCTGGCTTGCGTGGGTCAGCGATTTGAGGATGAGGAATGGCGGCCTTGAGGAAACGGTCCCAGTGTTCTTCTCCTTGAAAACGAAGGTCACCTGGTTGTTGACCTGCGCGGATTTGACCCCGCCGGCTACGCTGCCCGAGAGGGAGAACGACACCTTCGCTGGGACCGCGGACGGCTGCGCCGCTGCTGCGGAGACCACGCTCGCAAGCACCGCAGAAACTCCGATCGCGCCTATCGCACCTACAGCCAGCACCAATCTATGCATTCCAATACCTCCATGAACGCGAAATCCACGATGGGGGAGTGATGGGGATCATCGTTGCTCGGGCCATCCGGCAAGTCCATAGGACTTTCACCCTCCCGCCCGGCACCCGACTCGGGGCCTCTACTTGACGGCTGTACCCCGCTCACGATGAAACGTTGCGGTCGTCGTTATGAGTCAGCGGGCGTCACTACGCCCGACCTGCCCTGACCGTCTTCGTTCTGCTCGCCGCAGAGTCCGAGATGTTCGAGATACGAGGCTTGCCCAACCAATCTCATTTGCGCTCGGTCGAGCTTCCGGCCCGATATGTAGACCAGACTTTCTCGTGGGTGGATGCAATCGTCCTGCTATGCGCCGATGACGACCGCCGCGTGGAGACGCTCCGGACGGTCGACTCGACTGTCGACCCGTCTCCCGCGACAGCTGAACTCGAGCAAAGCGAGGGTGAAGCTGGAGCGGGAGACGGGGTCCTACGCCCCGAGTACCAATCTTGGCGTCGAGTTTGTCTATCGTCTCACCTAGGACAACAGTGCGTACGACCCTGATCTCGGTGTGTATGATCATTGAGTGGCGACGCACGTAAGGAAGAACATCACGCTTCCCCGTTCGCTCGACGAACGGATCCGTAAGACCGCGCGCAAACGAGGCACGACGCAGAGTGGGCTGATCGTCCACCTCGTAGAGAAGGGTCTGGCGGCTGAGGCCAGTCAGGTTGACCGTTTGCTGGCCTTCGCTGGAGTCCTCCACGGTCCTCCAGACCTATCCGAAACCATCGACGAGACGGTGTATCACCGCTGAGCTCTCTCGCGGACAGCGGGCTTCTGATTGCGGCCCTGAATCGTGGTGATCGCCACCACCGCTGGGCGATCAACGCGATAGAGGCTCAACGAAGGCTACAGACTCCGTTGATTGTCCCCGAAGTAGTCGCTGGCGAAGCCTTCACCAAACTGCGATACGACCGTCGCATCAGCAGCCGCGGCGACGCCCGGCCCGCTCTCACTGTCTTCGGTCTGCTCGAGCCCGGCGGCAAGGTCTTTGAAGTCAGAGGCATGCCAGATGAGTCTCCGCGGCGGTCTGCGGCTCTATTAGCCACATATGTCGACCAGTCCTTCTCATGGGTGGACGCGATCGTCCTCCTAAGCGCCGATGACGATCGCCGGGTCGAGAGGCTTTGGACGGTCGACTCGAGTCTCGCGGCTTACCGCTTCTCACACCGCGTTGCTGTGTCGACGCCGAGCGACTGATCCTGCGCGGTCGCGGGAAATCGGGCGAGAGTCGTACTGGAGCGGGAGACGAACTTCGAACCCGTCGCGGCCGAATTCAAGACTGGCCGTTTGTATTCGGGAAGCGCGCACCGACGCGCACGAACAGGCATACAAATGCACCCCCGTTGGGGTCAGCGTTGGGGTCAGCCGCTCGACCTCACTCTGCGGCTACAAGAAAGCTCCGCAACCCGCCAAGCCTCCACTATCCGCTCCGGGGAACTGGCCATGTTCGACCAAGATCCCATCGTTCAGGAGGTCGTAGACAATAAGGCCCCGGTCATGGCCATCCTGGACGCCCTGGGGAATGAGCACGTGGATCTGCCCGGTATCGGTTTCGGTGACCCGCGTGCCTGCGACGAAGTCAAACGTTTCCGTGATGGCTGCGCGCTCTTCGAGGACCTTGCCATTCGACAAATTCGTGTCGATGCCGGTCCAGTGTTCGTGGCGAATCACCTTGGTCAAGCTGCCTTGGTCGTCGAAGAAGCGCTCTCGCGTCACCTCAATCTGAAGGACGAAATGGATGGGAAAGCCACATCCCGTGTCGATGAAGTCGTCGACGAAGCTAAATCGGTCAGTGACCACTGTGGCTGCTGCCGCCGGGGTGGCCGATGCGAGCAGCATCAGCGCTACGATCGGAAAGGCTACTGCCATGGATGCGCGCAAGCGCACAGGACGGATCGCGAACACCACGAGCCTCCTCGGCAGCATTAGGCCCGCTTCACGCCGGTCCGGACCGGGTCTCGAAGGGTCGGGACACGTGATAGCCCGGGCGTCTGCCGCGCCAAGCATAGTCCCTCAATTCACGGAGTCAAGGTTTGGGGTCACGGTTGGGGTCAAACCTCCTCGTGGGCGCCCATTTCGATCCGATCCTCCTATAGATGTCAAAGGGCAATTTGAGGGTGTTCAGGCGGCGCTCCGAGCGGCCTCTTCGCGCGGGTCGACCAAGGTTCGGTAGACCTCCCGCGCGACGTATCTCTTGAGGCAGCGGAAGATTTCCTTCTTGGATTTGCCGTCGGCCTTGCGCTTCGCAAAGTAGGCCCTGGTGGCCTCGTTGTATCGCAGCCTCACGACCACGATTTGATGCAACGCCGCGTTGGCCTGGCGGTCGCCGCCGCGATTGAGTCGGTGACGCTGCACCATGCCGGAGGAGGCCGGAATCGGCGAGGCGCCGCACAGCATTGAGAAGGAAGCCTCGGAGCGAAGTCGGCCACCGCTGTTCCCGGCCGCCAACACCAGGGTCGCTGCCACATCTTGGCCAACGCCGAACAGTTGGCGCAGCTGTGGGACGAGCCGGATGGTGAGAGCGTCGAGCTCTTTTTCGAGTGAACGGACCTCTTGGTCGAGCACGACGTATCGGCGACACATCGAGCGCAGGGATAGCTTGATGGCAGAGGTCGGGTCGGACGCTCCGGCCACCCGGTAAGCGCTGCAGGTTCGGACCAGAGCCGGCGTCTTCAGGTTGCGCAGCTGTTCACGAATGGGGTCCGGCGCCATCACGATGAGATCCTTCACCGCGTTCACCGCTTGAGTACGCGCCTTGATTGCCGTCTGCTTGGCGATCTTGAGCGCTCTGATCATCTCCACGCCGGCATCACCGGCTTTGGGCACGGCTGTGGCCTTTCCCGATAGCACTGCACCCGCGGCGGCATCGGCATCGATGGGATCGGACTTGCTTCCAAAGCGACGGTCCCGCCGCACAGGACGGAGCACCTCGATGACCGCTTGGCCTTGGGCACGGAGAAATCGAGTCAAACCAGCACCGTAACTGCTGGTGCCCTCAATGCCAAAGGTGATGACTGGCCCGAATCCTTGCGCCCACGCCAAAAGGCCGGCGTAGCCCCTTGGGTCAGTTCCGATCTCGAGCTGGCCGAGGTGGCGGCCCAATCCATCTTTCGCCCGTGCGATATGCGAGTGCTTGTGGGTGTCAACTCCCACGGTCACGTTGGCTGGAACGTCTGCGATACTCAGTGCTGCCATCGGCCTCCTCTGCTGGGTGGATTGGTGGTCGGCAGCTATCAGGTCACTGCTCGCTCGGCGCCGTCGTCTTGCGGTGGTCGCTGACCCCAGAGCGACAGATCAAAATAAGGGCACGAAGCCTGTATTCAAAGGGGTCAACCCCGTCGCAGCAACCACCGCCGGGGATCTTCGCAGTATTCAAAATCCGCGCGTTCCGAGTTTCTCTAGAGTCAGCTCACTCAGGCGGATCGCAATTTCCTACTGAGCAACCAAACCGAGGGCGGCGTAAACGGTGGTGGCGTGGGCCAATGTGAGATCGCAGGACAGCGAACGATGGCCACGCAGCGACCCAAGCCGGCAGACGCACCGGGCAGGACCGTGAGGCAACTCCGGCTTCAATGGACCGGCAAGTTGCACGCGTTAATGGTTCGCTGTCGAAAGCCGAGATTCGCAGAGACGTCGGACCCATAACACTTGGCGACAAGCTGGGTGGGTGGGGAATCCCGGGTAGGGATCCCCACCTGAAAGTTATGGCGCGCTGAAGTGAACCACCGCTGAGTAGGTCCCCGCAACGCTCAACGGACCGGTGGCAGACACGGCCTCCGTTCCCTCGGCATGAACGCCCGCCAGTCCGCCAGTCCCATCCGTTACGGTGAGAATCACTGTCGCCGCCGCGAAGGTTCCCGACACATGGAAACGCATCACCGCCGTGCCCGACCTCCCTGCGATTGT
>WNFO01015072.1_pt1 | contig 10711 bp, 10 predicted proteins | sample 5400251 | NCBI WGS metagenome assembly WNFO01 (sample SAMN13153354, study PRJNA577476) | soil metagenome | isolation source: 100 cm saprolite under Madrone tree | place: USA:California | collected 2016-06-14 | reverse complement strand
GACGGCGGGATGGAGGCAAGGCCGGCGCGCGCATACTGCACCGCGTAAGGCAGATATTGCGCCGTGTAGAAAAGGCCGACGATAAAACGTTATTTATCTCAAGGAAAGAACGCTTCAGAGATGCAGAAAAAACCATTTTCCCGTACTTTCATCAAAGCTCTGTTACGAAGAGGTTACGTAAATATTAAGGTTGGGTAACGAACCAATACACAGTCTTGCCGCTCAAACACCCCTGCTCTTACCTGACACGCGTCTAAGGTGACTCATGATCTGGAAATAATCGGCTTGGGAGTTTTTACCAACAAATGATAGTGGTTGTCCATCAAACAAGTGGTGTGAGACAATCGGTGTTTTAACGGCGGCCGTCTTTGGAGTAAGGTCTTGATTTTGATCACGAACCTGAGCGCCGGAAGGAAGCAACAAATGCGTTCGAGTCTTCGCCCGAGATCTTGAACTCTGACCGGGACCTCCATCGGTAAACATGCATCAAGAGCCACGACAACTCTCGCCGTTTCGTCACAGAGACTTCTGTATATTCTGGATTGGTTCTCTCTTGTCGGGAATTGGCAGCCAGTTCACCGCCGTCGCGATGGCGTGGCAGATTTATGAGCTCACCAATTCGGCATTTCAGATCGGTCTCCTCGGATTAGCCCGCGCGGTCCCCCAGGCTATTCTATTGCTCGTCGCGGGGCTTTTGGCCGACGCTATGAATCGGCGCAAGCTCATGATGTGCACGCAAATAGGCCTGTTCTGCGTTTCTACCATGCTTGCCCTGCTGACTCTCTCCGGCAAAGCATCGGCCGAGATGCTCTATCTAGCCACCATGGCGCTGGCGCTTTTCAGTTCGCTGGAAGCACCCGCGCGCCAATCCATGATCCCCAACCTGGTACCGCGCGAAAACTTACCGCAGGCTTTAGCTCTCCAGGGCACGCAGCGCTACATCCCCATCATTGCAGGTCCATCTCTGGCAGGGCTGGTCTTGGCTTTTTCCGGTCCGGCCGCATGCTATGTGGTAGACGCCTTGTCCTGGCTGGCGATGTTGATATCGCTATCGCTCCTCAGAACAAAGTTACAAGAAGGAGCAGGGTGGAGGTCCGTTTCGCTCCGGTCGCTGCGCGAAGGGCTTCGATTCGTTTTGGGCCACGGCGTGATCTTTCCATTGATGTTGTTGGATTTTGGCGCGACTTTCTTCGGCAACGCCCGAGCGCTGTTTCCGATTTATGCGCGGGACATCTTGTTCGTCGGCCCGAAAGGACTCGGACTTCTCTATGCGGCGCGGGCCGTGGGTTCTCTCTCTTCCGCAGCCGCGCTGAGTTTTTTCGGCCCCGTGCGCCGCGGCGGGCGCTGGATTCTAATCGGCATCGGTGTCTATGGCATCGCAACGATGCTATTTGCCAGCTCCCGCGTTTTCTGGTTTTCCCTGGTGATGCTTGCGCTCTCCGGCGCGGGAGATACGACCAGCGCGATTCTTCGCTCTACCATCAATCAGTTAAATACCCCTGACGAGTTGCGCGGTCGAATGTCTTCCATCAATAGCATCTTCACAAGCAGCGGGCCGCAACTCGGCCAGTTCGAGTCGGGTGTGGTCGCCGCGTGGCTTGGCACGGAAGCATCGGCGATGACCGGAGGGCTAGCCACCCTCGGGATCCTCGGGTTAGTGGCGGTAGTGTTTCCGAAGGTTCGCCGGTTCAAGATCGTCGACGATATTCCCGCGAAGTGAGATGAGTCCCCACCAACTCCAGTCTGGCCGCATGCCGTTGTAGAGCGAATTCAGCTTAGGATAGTTAACCGAAGACGGCTGGACGCAAACACCGAGGAATTCGTGCGATCGTCAGTGCCGCAGGTCAACTAAAGCTACAAATCTTGGACGGGGAGGATTGAGCCTATGGGCTACGACTTGCTCTTTCGCAACTGCCCCCGGACGCCTCGACTTAACAGCCACAATTCGATCCCTTCCGCACTTTCCTTTTCTGTCATTCCGAACGAACGTGAGGCATCTTTCGAAATGAGACGAAGGACCGGACATCATATAGATGCGGTCTTCTTTTTTGCCGCAACCTAACATAGCGGCCTTTGATTGACCTAATAGCCCTTACAAATCCAATTTTCCCGGCCCCAATTATCGACGCCGCCGGCGATCATATCGCGCGCGTCGAGAGTTAACGGGCCGCCGGCGGCGGTCATCGGCGCGCCGGGGTAGCTGAGGATTTTGATTTCTTCGTACGGACCCATCACTCTTTTGGCCGCGGGCAACTCCAACCAACGGTCGCGGCTGCCGGTGCTCACCACCGCGTCGGCTTCGGGAACGTAGTAAAGCAGCGGCGAGTCGACGCCGTCTTTACCGCCGTATTCATAGGTGACGAGAACAGTCTTTATCCCGAGCCGTTCACAGGCGCGAATTGTCAGCATCACATCGACAAAAGCATTTCCCGAGCCCGTCCATGTAACGAGGGCGGCATCGGCGCCTAGACTAGCCGCCAGTTGCGCGGTGTTGTGGGCGATGACTTCCTTGCCGTGATGGGTATCATAGGAAATCTTTTCGAGGATCACGCCGGCGAAATTCAGCTTCCCGCGAAAGTGCCCGTGGTAAAGCTCAAAAACCAACGGATGGTTCTGCCAATCCCAAGTCGTCGGGTAATAACCGATACCTCGTGTGGTATTAACCGTCACGGCTCCATCCAACAACTCATTGGGATGCATCGCCGTCGCCAGCGATTCCCGGATCGGCATCCCGTAATAGCTCACGCCGGAATGGGACTGGTCCGGCTGGGTGATACATCCCTGGATCAGCACGACGCTGGGAAGTTTTGTCCCTTGTGCCCCGAGATCGTAGCTCACCATAGACGCAGGTGTAATCCCTACCGTGACCGCCGCCAGCTTTTTTGCGACCTCAAACTCTGCTTTCTGTATGGCGCTATGAGCTTCAAACTCTGCCAGGCCTTCCTTGACCTGCATAATCAGCACCAGATTCACCACTGAGCTGAAACGGGAGGCGGCGGCCCCCGGCCCCCACATATCGATGAGCGCGCTACGTTGCACCCCGGTCCCTGCGCGCACCGTGCCTTCGTATGCAGCGGTCGCAATCACCGCCATGCCGGAGAGCCGGTGTGTCCTTCCCGCCCCGACGCCGATGACAGGTCCAACCGTCCCGGCGAAAACTTGGGATTCACCGTCAGGTTTCACTCGTGGCTCGACAACATCGCGCACACCGATGATGCGCACCTGTTCACTGGGACAAGCGATCTCAAACTCCGCCGTCTCTATCCGCTGATCTTCAAGCACGAGTTGGATCAACGCCGCTCGATCCACTTCCAGTGTCCCGGATTGATATTCAAAGCGATTGGCAAACCGGAGCTGGTGAACCGGAAAGTCTGACATCTCTAAAATCATGTCGCTCATCGACCTCCTCTGTCTCTCTCTCAGCAAAGGGTGGATTCAGTAGAGGTTCTGGATTCCTATTCGGTCTCCAACCGCTTTAAACACCTTGAACTCTTGAACCTTGAACTTTGAACTGCCGGAGGGGCTTGAACGTTTTGAACTCCAAATCAAAAGAGTCCTTCTTTTTCCAACTTTCTAACGATGCTGTCATCGACGAGATTTTCTCCCCGCAGTTGGCGAATTTTTTCGTTACTCATGCCCAGGAGTCGGATGGCGTTATTGATGCCATCGACATTTGGATAGACCCGCCGCTCATATACGGTCTTCATGATTTCATAGCCCTCTTCCGCCTCTTCCTTTCGCGCGATGTGAAGCCCCTTCATCAGACTCGCCACCACCGACGCTTTGTTGGCCGGCTTCTGAAGGAATGCGATCGCCTCGACCATGGACCGGACGACTTTTTCAACTGTCGCGGGAGAAGAATTGATAAAACTTCGCCGGGCTAAAATTCCCGTGCTCTGGAATGGAACGCCCAGCTGAATCAAATCCGCGAGAACGCGGAATCCTTGCCGCTTCAACATCGCGGCGTAGGTGTATCCCGCATAGGTCCCGTCGACCACTCCCGTCACCAGCGACTGCGCCATGACGGATTCGTCGCCGACGATCCGAAGGTTGATCCCGTCGCGTTTTACATCGAGTCCCCAATGATCGAGAGCCAGGAGAGTAATCATCCAGACGCCACCTCCAACGCTTTGAATGCCGATGTTTTTATTTTTCAGATCGGCGGGTGATTGGATCGCCGGCGCCACCACAAAGGTGCCGTTTAGCTTATTGGCCAAGCCAGCTACAAACACGGCGTCGAGTCCGCCAGCCATGGCCCCCAAAACCGAGCCGTTTGCGGAACCGAAATAAAACTGGGCGTCGCCTGAGGACAATGCCGACAACGCCACGGCGCCGCTGCGCACAAAGATCGGGTGCGCATCAAGGTCGTTCTTACGAAACATTCCCTGATCGCGCGCTACAAGAAGAGCGCCCGAGCCGCGCTCGTTTAGAGATGAATAAGCAATGACGACCTTCGTGGGGGACGAAGCCGCGAACGTCGTAGCTGAAATCGCGATCAGACAGCAGACGCTCGCAAGCAGAATAAAGCCCCTCTTCTTCATTCACAGCTCCTCTCAGTAAGCACGGCACGTCGAGTAATCGCGTCCCCAATAGTCAACACCGCCGACAATCATATCCCTGGCGTCCAGAGTGAACGGTCCCCGTGCCGCCGTTAGCGGCGCCCCCGGATAACTCAATACTTTGATTTCTTCGTACGGTCCGACGATTTTTTCCGCCTCCGGCAACTCGATCCAACGGTCGCGGCTGCCCGTGCTGGTGATCGCGTCCGCTTCCGGTGTGTAAAACAATAACGGAGAATCGACGCCGTCCTTGCCGCCATACTCGTACGTTACCAGAGTGGCTTTAATACCGTGCCGTTCGCAGGCGCGAAGCGTCAGCATCACATCGACGAATGCATTGCCCGAGCCCATCCACGACACCAGCGCCGCATCGGCGCCCAGTTGGCTGGCGAGCTGCGCGGTGTTTTGCGCGATCACTTCTTTGCCGTGAAAAGTATCGTAGCGGATCCGCTCGAGAATAACGCCGGCGAAATTAAGCTGGCGGCGGTGCCGGCGATACAGCTCGAGCAACAAGGGATGATTCTGCCAATCCCAGGTCACAGGGAAATAGGCGATGCTGCGGGTCGCATACACGCTGAAGCCGCCGTCGAGAAATTCGTTGGGATGAATGACGGTCGCCAGTGAATCGCGAATCGGCAAGCCGTAATAACTCACCCCCGAATGAGGGTTTGGGCTATCGGTGAGACAGCCTTGAATCAATAGCACTTTCGGCAGTGTCGCAGCGGCTCCGCCCAATTCAAAGACCTCCACGTGTGCGGGCTCTTGTCCGATGGAAGTTTCGGCGAGTTTCTTGGCGGTGTCGAATGCCGCTCGCTGAATAATCCCGTGGGCGGCGAACTCGGCGATGCCTTTCGCCAATCGCAGGTTCAGCACCAAGCCGCGCAGTCGACTGAACGGCGATGCCGCAGCGCCCGGGCCCCACATATCCAGGATCGTGCTGCGCTGCACGCCCAGCCCGGCGCGCACCGTGCCTTCATATTCCGCTGCGACGAACACCGCCATGCCGGATAGTCGGTGCGTTCGCCCATCTCCCACCGGTTCGACGGGACCAAGCACGCCGGGAAAGACCTGACCGCTGCCGCTTACTTTGATCCGCGGCTCGACGACGTCCCGAATGCCAGTGACTCTTGTGTGGTCACCGGGAGCAACGACATCGAGCCACGCCGCTTCGATGCGCTTTTCTCGCAGGACGGAATCGACAATTGCGTTGCTATCCACCAGGAGCTTGCCGGAGTCGTAGCCGAACTGCGTCCCCAAACGAATTTCACTGACCGGGAATTCCGCAATCTCAAGCCGCATCGCTCTTCCTCCGGTCATCCGCTTGGTAATGTCTTGGGCGTAAAAACAGTTGACGATTTGACCTCCGACTCCAAGGCCTTCAACGCGGTCGATACGATCTCGCGCCGAAGCTGCCCGTCCAACTCTGCTGGTAGACTCGGATCGCCGCAGGGATGGGGTATGGCGACGGCTTTGACGATGCGGCTCGCGCCCACCTGTTCGGCCACGGGATACATTGCGCTAATGATCGCCACCGGGAATCCGGCGCGATCCAACTCTTTGCTAATCACAGCGCCGCTGCGACTGCAGGTTCCTCACGTGGCGACGAGCAAAACACCATCTACCCCTTCCTTGCGCAGATCAGCGGAGATCTCCTGGCCCACTCGCCGCATCACTGCGGGAGAACCCTGGTTACCGGGAATCATATAATAGGCTGGATACAGCTTCCCCGGCCCGATCTTGCCTTCGGCCTCCAAAGTCCGGAGCGCGTCGAGCGGTATGCCGTAATGCGGATTGCGATTCATGTCCGCGACATTGTAACCGCCATGCACGGCTTCCCATTTGCCCGGCTCCAACTCCTTCAATTCGGCAAAACTGTATTTCCGCCAATCGCTATTGCGATAGGTTTTGAAGCCATCGGGATTGCCCCAGGGAACGACGCCGCTGGTAGAGACAACGGCCAGCTTAGCCCCGGCAGCATCTTTGAGCGGCGGCGCGGGCTCGACCTTGTCCCACACCTCCATCGGCACTTCGGTGACAAAGGGTCTGCCTTCGACCTTGGCGAGCAGCAGATCGACAGCGCGCTCGAAACCCGGCCGATCCGTTCGTTCGAGCCGCCGGATACCGCGCGGTATGTATCCTTCCTGGTCCGCCGGACCGATCGCCTCGCCTGCCGCGAGGCGACAAGCAAACGGCGCCAGCGCCGACAACGCCCGCCCCATGCCCGCTGCTGTTTCCGCAGTGGGAAGGAGAAACACTTTGTCGTTGTGGTAGTCGCGATACAGACTCACTCCGGGATTCTCCGGTTCCATGCCGGTGACACACTGCAAATCCAGGCGCTCAGCGAGAGTCTGGCAGATTTCCGCGGCGGCGAGACCGTAGCGCCCCGCGTTGAATGCCGGTTCGCTGACGATTGCCTCCTTGGCTTCGTGCTTATGTTCGTGAAAATAATTGTCACCAAAATAGACCGTCTGAACGACCTTGCCCCGGTCACGAAGCTCGGCTTGAAGACCGCGCGCCGCGCCGGCCGCGCCTTCGATGCCGGCAAAGAACTGATTTAAGACGTGAACGACACTTATCATCACATTTGCTCCCTTCGTGGCTTACTTCGAAAGTGTTTGAAACAGTCCTTTTTGCTCCAAGTTGCGAACGGTCCGGTCGTCGATAAGATCCTCTGATTTGAGTTTAGAAAACTTCGGATCGACTTTACTCAAAACCCGCAAAGAATTTTGTATTCCCTCGCGCGTCGGGCTAATCCGCCGGTCGTAGAGCGAGAGCATGCGCTCATACAAATCTTCGCCGCCTTCGTTGGGCGAGCATCCGACAATTTCCTCCAAATGGCTGATAAATATTTTTCGTGAACATTACGGTAGCTTGACCGGCTGTCGTTCGCAAACGATGGACAGGCAACACTCCAATACTGGTTCATTGCTCGACAGGGCAAAGAACCGTGGACTGACTTGAGCGAATATGGTGATATGGACTATTATAGCTATACTGATAGCTATTAGATGGAGAACTCAATATGAAGACAGTGCAGATGACCTTAGATGAAAACCTGGTAAAGGCCGTAGACAGCGCCGCGAAAAAGCTAGGGACCACTCGTTCCGCTTTTACACGTGAAGCCTTGCGATCCGCCCTTAAAGAGGTTCGAGTAAAGGATTTGGAATCCAGACATCGCGAAGGCTATAAGCGGAAGCCAGTTAAGCGTGGCGAGTTCACTGACTGGGAGTCGGAGCAAGTCTGGGGTGATTGATGAAAAGAGGCGAGGTCCGATGGTATGTATTTTCTCGGCCAGATAAGAAGCGACCGGTTCTGATTCTAACCCGAGATTCCGCGCTGGAATTCCTCGGTGAAGTGACTGTTGCTCCGATCACGTCGACCATTCGGGATATTCCGTCAGAGGTCTTACTCTCAAACGCAGACGGAATGCCCAGAGATTGCGCAGTCAACCTCGACCATCTCCAAACGGTTTCCAAAGGCAAGCTCGGCTCGTTGATTGCGACGCTAAGCGCCGGCAAGATGCAGCAGGTGCGATCGAGTCTAGTATTCGCCTTGGGATTTTAGCGGGGAAAAATATTGGATCGCAGTAATAGGAGCGCTTCGACCAAGCTCAGCACGAGCGGTCGTCGCACTTTATTTCTACGACTTAACCGGTCATCGCTAACCGGTTATTTTAAACCATAAGTCGCGCCGACCTTATCGATAAAACCGCTTTCGTCGAGTTTGCGGATCAAGCGGCTATCGACAAGCTCTTCGATTTTCACGTTCGCCGATTTCGGATTAAGCACGGCCAAAAGTCGTCTGATGTTGCGCAGCCCGTCCACGCTCGGGATGGGTTTGCGATCGACGCTGGTGAGATAATCCTGATAGCCTTCCTCCGCTACCGCCGGGTCGCTGATTTGGAATCGCCGCATCATGGTCTTGATCACGACCGCTTTGTTGGCCGGCGCCAAGCTGAAAGCCAGACTCTCAACCAATGTCATCAGTATTTTCCCCGCCGTCTCGGAACGTTTTTGCAAAAAGTCCGGGTGAACGACCACGGCTTGATTGAGCATCGGAATTTTTGCCGGCTGTAACTCGGCGATTGTCGAGAACCCTCTGCTGCGGAGCCTGCGGACGAGTGCGCCGTCGAGGACGGCTGCGTCGACTCGTCCCGCCTCCAGCGCCTGACCGATCAAAACCGAGTCGCCGATGCTCAGAATATTGATGTTGTCGCGCTTGGGCTCCAGCCCGACATATTCCAGCGCCAGCATAGTGTGCATCCAGGTGCTGCTGCCCATGTTCTGAATACCGAAGCGCTTGCCGCGCAACTCCTCGACACGTTTGATACTCGGATGGGCCATCATCGAATGGGTAAGCGTGCTGGAGATGGACGAAAGAATTCGTAGATATGTGCCTTGCCCGGCGGCGCCGAGCACCGACGTGCCGCCGGTGTAGCCGACTTCCATTTCACCGGAAACCAGGCTCGCCACCAGCGTCGGCGCGCCGCGGAAGAGCACGATCTTCGCATCCAGGCCGTACTTCCCGAAGATTCCCTGTTCTTGGGCGATGTACAGCGGCGTTGTCCTGGGACTTACCGCCGCATAGCCGATGGTGATTTTGGTTTCGGCAGCCGCGGCCGGGAGATGAGCAACAGCCGTCAAGATGACCGCAAGCGACATAAGGACCGAACCGAAGTGACGCATGGCTCTCCTCCTTATTATTCTTAGTCGGAGCCGTTTAGCGTTTCGGCCAGAACGCTACATCGATTCGGTCGATACGGTCAAGAAAAAGCTTCGAAAGCGAGGGCCTTATTTAGTGTCCAAGTCCGCAGAATAAGTTCGGTGTGAACATTAAAAGCGCGGAATTGCTTGCCGAACCGCAAAGGTAAAGATGACTTCGGGCACCTTGTCTCTCTAATTGTGTTGCCCAGTTCCGGCCCGCGGCTATGGTTCCATGTTTTCGGAATTACGAAAACGTGGAACCATCGTATTAATCGGATATGACTAACGCCTGACCACAGAGGCGGCGTTCACGAAGCGGGAAAGAGCGGCGAGAATACTTTTGGCCTCATTCGGATGCTTGAGCCGTAGCGATTACGCTTTCCGTCCGTATCGTAGCGCACCACTTCTACCAGGCGCAGCGCGGCAAGCACGTTGATTACCCGCTGCACGCTCCGGCCCATTGCGCGCGCTATTTCGCTAGGCGTGAGCTCACGATTTTCCGCGAGCAGGTTTACCGGGAATCCGTGTCGGTTCGACCTAAGAGCCGGTCATATTATGGAAGTGCACCTTCGGTCTTGGGTTGCAGACTCCCGATGCAGACATTCGGCGGGGACAACAAGCAATAATGAAATCCAAGGATTCGATGTACTGCGGTCGATCGGAGTTGAAACATTGAACCTTGAACCTCGAATATGGGCTACAAATCGTTCTAGTTTCTGCCGTAGTATTGGAGGCGGACATTCCCAGCCGCAATCATCCGGTCGAATCGGCGCCGCAGCCAGCGCTTAAAGATGGTTCGGGTGTAAGGAATCAACAGGACCAAGGCAAAAAGGTCGGTGAGCACTCCCGGTATGATCAGAAGAATTCCACCGACGAAGATCAATACGCCGTCAACCATCTCTTCCGCGGGAACGATACCTTGCGAAAGACTCTGCCTGATTTTCTGCAATGTCCTGAGCCCTTCCAAACGGACAAGTACGACGCCCAACAGGGCCGTAAAAACGACTAAGGCAACGGTTTGAAACGCGCCAAGATAGCCGCCGATCTTGATTAAGATATACAGTTCGAGCAGAGGGACGAGAATGAAAAGAAAGAGGAGCCGGCGGATCATATCTAAAGATTAACACTTTTCAGCCCGGGCCGTTGGGCCGTTCAAGGTTCCACGTTCAATGTTTAAAGTTGCGGTTTACGGGGCGATTAACTCTACGGAAGGGAAATAGGTCTGGTATCGCTTGGGATCCCGGGTTAGAAGCCGAAAACCCGCCACAGCGGCGTGGGCGCCGATGTAGAAATCGGGTAAAGGAGTGGCTCGACCGCCGCCGCGCCGCCGATATTGAAGGAACGCTTTCCCTGCGAGAAACGCTGCCTCGAATGGCAGTGCGTCGCGGCGAAATAGGCTCCACGGTATGGCAGACTCGAGATCTTCAATACGCTGAAATCCAAGCGACA
>WNFO01005980.1_pt1 | contig 10711 bp, 10 predicted proteins | sample 5400251 | NCBI WGS metagenome assembly WNFO01 (sample SAMN13153354, study PRJNA577476) | soil metagenome | isolation source: 100 cm saprolite under Madrone tree | place: USA:California | collected 2016-06-14 | reverse complement strand
TGATAAATGATTTAGAATCAACATAGCCAACGCGCCCGTAGCTCAGCTGGATAGAGCATCTGCCTTCGAAGCAGAGGGTCGGGAGTTCGAATCTCTCCGGGCGCGCCACTTATCTCTCTTGAATCAAGCACTTGCAGCCATTTCTTGAACGGACTGAAATTCGATTTTCGGTCCATTCGGTCCAACAACGCAGTTTTTGGCAGGAAGTTCAAACCCCAAACCGATTTTCTTTGCAACTGCCTGGCGGAATTCCACGTCCTGTTTCAGCTTTGAGTAGCGGTCCCCGATCTCTTCATCCTCATGGCCCATCCAGAAGCGTTCCAGGTCCTTCGGAACGTCATTCTTGCGGAGCCATGTGAGGCGGAAGCGGCGGAAAGCATGTGCGCCACACCTCGGCTGATTGAGTTTGGCCAGGACGGGATGCAATGATCGCCGAAGGACGTTCGACTGTGAAAGCGGCTTGCCTGTCTTGGAACGGAACAGGAGCCCTTCTTTTCTCTCGCCGATGAAGTCCTTCAGCATCGCCGCAACCTTGGGGTGCAAATCTACTTCTCGCCCCCCATTGTCCGTTTTCAGGTAATCGTGAAGCTCGTTCCGCCACGCCTTCTGGCAGATTTTGATGGTTCCGCCGTCCGGGGAAATGTTCTTGATGTCAATCCCCAGCGCCTCACCGAATCGCAATCCACTAGCAGCGCAGAGTGTGTACAGTACGCGGTGATATTTCTTTGCGGGTGCGGCGACGATGCCGGTCACTGCATCCCCGGCGAAGATGGGTTGCTTCTGATCCTTGACAAAAGGCAGATCAATGAAGTCGTGATTCCACTTGCGGGGGTACAACGCCTCCCCCTCCTCATTGACTGCCGAGGCTACCACCATCTTCACCACTTGAATGTAGGCCCGGATCGCTGACGCTCCCAGCCCGCCCTTCACCATCGTGACGCCGAGATTCTTGAGCGCCAAGTTCTTGATGTTGTCGAGGGGCATATCACCGATGTTGGGATTGAGCCAATTCTCCAAGCAGCTTTCCCAGGTTGCGAGAGTTGACGGAGCCACAGGCTTTCGCTTGCGGTTCTGTACCTGGTCGAGCCACGTCTTGGCCTGCTCGCGGAACGTGGTGCCATGAAGTGATTGAACAACCTTTTCGAAATGCTCCACGCTATCCGCTCCGCTGGCCGCGATTACTTCCTTGGCCTTGCGTTCCCGTTCGGGTGCTGAGAGTTTGCCGGGACCGGAAATAGGGCAGATTCGCTCTCGAACTCGCTGCCTCTTTTCTTGGCCTGCGACATCTTTCCAGAACCGAACGACGTACCAGTTGCCGTCCTTCTGAATACAACCATTCTGACCAGATCGACGTGACATGGATTTTCTCCCTGTCCGCTTTTCTGGCGTCGCTTCTGTGACTGTATCAACGATGTCGCCTGACAGCAACTGTGTTTCTGTTTCCATTGGGTATTCCGAATCGGTGCTTAACGTCGACTCTCTATGCTGTCTCGGGTTGCGCGCCGTCACTACCCTTCTCTAGCTGCGCTTGGGTTTTCATGACGGTGAGACGGGCGTAGTAAATGGGATCGTGCTTCTCGTCGCCTCGATAATCCGCAATTCGACGAATTACTTCTTCGGGGTCGTCACCCCTTGCGAGGGCAAGCTTGGCAAATGCCCAATCGCGTTCTGATTGGCTGAGATCGCCATGAGGATTGCTTCGTCCTCCTTCATGTGGGTCTTGGCGGTCTCTATGATCGTCGTGGGCGTCCGTCCTGAGTTTGAAATCGTCGACGTGGTAAATCTGTGTCGCCTCGGGATAGCGTGGCAATTCCCCTACCCGAATTTTCTTGTGCAAGGTGAGGCCGAAAACATACAGGCCGGACAGCACAATCAAATAGGCGATATAGGGGGTCGTGAACAAGAAGTGGTTGTAGGAGTAGAAAAGCCCTTCGTGCACGAAGGGCGCTTGAAGAGCCATGAGTTGCAGAAAGGCATTTTCTGCGGGGAATGGCAGCTTGAAATAGAGCGCCATTCCCATAACCGCGGCCAGGAGACAGGCGACGAAGTTTTTGGAGCTTAGGATTCTCTGGATCATGCCTTCGTCCCTTGCTGCGTAGTGATTTTCGCAGCGCCCCTCCCCGTGGTCCCCTGTTGTTGCTTCTCCCAGCGCTTAAGTTCGGCTTCCCTGAAGAGGACTTTTGTGAGGGCCGAATTTACGACGTAGTCCGGCGTGCTCTGAATGAAAGCGGCGTATCGCCCGACGACGAGCGCGACAGGTTCCTCGATTGCGTATTCGCGTTTCACGATTGCGGGTTGTTTATTGAGGATCGGCATTTGATTCCTCCCATTGGAGATTCAGGATTCCGAGAATCAGGTTGCCAATGACGAAAACAACCGCTGCGACAATAACTTGGTAAAACGCGTACTGGATGAAGCATCGGAGCCAGCCCCAGAAGAGCCACTCAAGTTTCGGCACGATAAAGAAATGTATGAATACAGGGCCGACAAGAACACAGACCGCCGTGGCGATAAATCCATATGCGATGACGACGATGGCAATTGCTTGTGCTGCGGCAAGCAGAATTATGACAATCGCGTAGATGATGGTCCCGAGAATGTCGGCAATGCCGGGTGAACCCATCCGCGCTTCGAAGTCAGCCACGCGCTCAATGACGGTTTGAAGTTCAGCCTGGTTGATCTTGTTGGCAAGGAATTGCGATTCATCGGTGATGAGATTGTGAAAGCTGGTGCCAATGCCAGGGATGGGATCGTTGAAGTAGTTCACCATCCCAAATCCGAGACTGATGGTCAGGAGCAGGCTGGCGAAGTTATCGAAGTGGAAGGGACTCTTGCCGCTCGCTGCGGCAAGGGCGGGTTTCACCCCAAACCAGGCGATGAGAATGGTGGCGAAGCCCCGGAACAGGTTCTGGCCCATAGCGTCGAAGAAGCCAAGATTCTGCGTGAGCAGATCATTGATCGCCTTAAAGATGAATTGCAGAAAGTCTGGCTGCTGCATGGCGTCGGCTCCTTCGACCTGGGCTGTACTTCTGCGCACGCCTACGGCATGCGGAAGTTTGGAAGTGAATCGGTCATCGTGCCGGTGACCTGCGCGAGGTTTCCGGCAAGGCGCGCTCGGCGCTGGATATCGGCGTTGATGGCGTTAGTTGTAGATTCACGCTGCTGCTTATCTTTGGTCCCGATTTTCAGTTCATGTTGTGGACTGCTCCGCCTAACCCGGTTGAGTGATCCACAGAGCGTTCGCTGTGCGGATCGAGCTCGCGACCGTCCGCGATTCCCACTACCTTTTCACCACATCTCCAATTGCCCCCGCCACCAGAGTTATAGACGGCGGAATTTTAGGCCGAGCAGAAATGCTGTCAAGTTGAGCCAAGAGGGGGATGGCAAGATACCAATGGCACGCAATACACGGTTCTGGTTTCAGATAAGTGCAATCTATTGGCTGGCTGAGGTTTGTATCGAGACGCCGGTGGGGATTGTCGGGAGCACTCGGTTTTGAGGACTGCGCGACCTTTTTTCGCCAATTCCGCGTTTCATGGCTACCTTTTCAGCTCTTTCGCTAAGAATTCCTCAAAGGTTTGAAATGGAGAGAAAAATTATGTCAAGCATTGGAGTGAACAAAGTAATTCTCCTCGGGAACGCCGGACGGGATGCGGAGATGAGGTCCACATCTGCTGGAAAGTCTGTTGCGAATTTCTCGCTCGCCATCAACCAGTCCTTCCGTGACAAGAAGGACGGAAATGTCCAGCGGGTCGAATGGGTCCGCTGCGTTGCCTGGGGCAAGTTGGCGGAAATCGCCGAAAGGTTTGTGACCAAAGGGAAGCAAGTGTTTGTCGAGGGTCGCCTCCAGACGCGGCGATTTGAGGATCGTGAGGGGAGCCCGAAGACTGTGACGGAGGTGGTTGTGGCGTCCCTGCGCGTGCTTGGTGTGGTGACAAACGCGAGCCGGAACGGGAATGGTCACGGCGCGGCGGCAAGCGATATTACAAACGCAGAGAGTAAAACGGTCCCCTTCTGAGCGTCCATGAACACGTTCTAATTCCTTCCATCGGGAGCCTCCACGTAGTCAGCGATCTCACCGACGCGCGCTTTCAGATCCTTCAACCAAGCCCCCAGCTTAAGACCGTGGGGATCGCGTCAGAGTTGGGTTCCGCAACCGGCTTTCCGAAGGTAAACATCATACCGCAGAAGGCTCAACCCGACGAGGGTGGAAGCGTTGGCTGCACGTTGCGTGTGTTATCCATCACACTCCATGCCGTTACTCCTGCCTGACGCGTACTGGCTTACCGAACTAGATAACTCCCGAATCGTCGGTTACTCTTCCATAACCGGATCGTGGAGGAGTCGTCCGTCAACCGGAACACAAATCAGGGAAGTGGTGAGTGAAAGAAAACCTGTTACGTCAGTTTGATTTTCAATGCGCTATCGCTACGAATGGGGATGACGCGCGTAAATTTCGTTGCGCTTGCAGTCCTCACCGCGGTCGTATTTGTCGCAAGCTCGATCTGGTACAGCCCGCTCCCGTTTGGACGGCACTCTCTCCCTTTGAGTGGTGCTACTGCGAGTGCTCATCCAAGCCCGGTGAACGCGCTTTTTGAACTTCTCCGCACCTTCGTCCTAGCTTTCGTGATTGCACGCCTCGTTTTTTGTTGGGATAATTGCATTGAGGACTCCCGATGATGTTTCCTCCCGTTGTGGGTTCTCTTCAAAGTCGACATCCGAGATTCACGGATGGTCAGTGATCAAGCTATCTATTTCTCTATCAACCCGCACCGTTGAGACCTTCATTGCCAGGAGTTAAGGCGATTGCAACCGTCATTGACGCTCACTCACCGGCCTGTCATTTAATGGCTGAAGTGGCCGGGCGGTGTTGTGATAATGCTTGGTGTATTCGGCGATCTGCTCCTCTGATAGCTCGATGGGGTTTTTCATTACGTACCAGGTCGCCACCTCGTTGCAGATCGGAGTTGTAAGGGATCCGGGAAACCTGTAAGAGCTGCGGTCGGCGGGCAGCAGGTCCGTGGGGTTGATCTTTACACCGTTCACTTTGTTTTCTTTGCCCGGGGCCGGAATATGCTTCCACAAGGTCTTGACCACCGGGTTTTCCTTGCCGGCCACGACCGGGACTTCAATAATCAGGAAAACTCCTTCCGGCGAGAAATGCACCAGCTGGATCGACATCCGCGGCCGCTTACCATTGACGGCATTCTCGCCCGGTTCGCGAAAATGAATTTCGCTCAGAAAGTATGGCTTCTTCCCGACTTTGAGCCAGTAATTGTCCGGGAACTTGACGAGAATCCGATACTGGTTGCAGTCGTTGACGATGTCCAGATCAGCAGGTTGATAATTGAACTTGAGATCGTATATACGCAACTTTTCGGCATGTTGAATATCAATGGGGGCTTGCATCTTTCCGCTATTGCACAATCCCGCCCAATGACTGGGGCCGAGGGGTCCCTCTTCATACGTGAACTTCGGCTCGCACTTTTCTCCTCCCAGGGCCAGGTGCAGGTGATGGTGCTGGTGTGGGTCGTGTTCTCCGTGTGTTTCATGTTGCCCTTGTTGCCCGGGTTCCATTTTCTCGGGGGGTTCGGCGATCTGGCCGGCACCGGCTCGGGCCGCCAATAAGACGGAGAAGCACAACACAAGAACGAGCGGAAGGCAGATGCAGATAAATCGGTTGCAAGACATAGCAATCACTCCTATATGTGGTGTAATAGCATTTATGAAATTCCGTACTAATTGACCCCAGTCAAGGTAGGCGGAGGAAGTCCAAGATTGCGGCTTCAGAACTCCGTCTAAAGCCGCAATCTGCAATCCACCGCCCAGCGGCCCTATTCGCCTGGGCGGCTCTCCGGTTTCGGGTTCACCCGGACAATCGCCATCATGCCCAGGTCTTCATGATTGAGGATGTGGCAGTGATAGACGAAGTCTCCAATGTCTACCCCACGGAAGTCCATGAGTAACTCCACCTGCGGAATAGGTCCGTTCGGATTCTTCACGTTGTCCCAGGGCGGCAAGTCAATCACGTCCAGGAACTGGCCGTCGATGGCCGGAGCCTGCGTCGTTCCATTGATCTTGAAGTTCTCCTGGGAGAGAACCTTGAAGTGGATCTGGTGCAGGTGGAAGTCATGGCTCTCTTGAGCCAGGTTTTGAATGATCCATTTCTCCACCGATCCTTGAGTGGTCACGACCGCTGGAGGTTGGTTGGCGTCGAACACCATGGGCTGCTGGCCTGCGCTTACTTGGGTGATGAAGAACTGAGCAGTCTGATCATTCTCGCTGAACTGGAAAACGCGGGTGGTCGACACTGGCGCGCTGCTGAGCCCGCCAAACCGCTGTTGGCTATTGCTCAAAGGAGTGAAATTGCCGACGTTATCATGTTTACTCCGTTCATCAATGTCGTCATGTTGAGTTAACGCAATGTTGAAAATCGGCCGGGTTGGATCACAGTCGCCTTGGGGGCCGGTGTTGATGTTGTTGGTCACCAACTGCGCCACGTCGACGCGAGGAGAAGGCGCCTTAACCAGGAATTCGACACGCGATCCGGTTGGCAGCCGGAACTGGGTCACTGGAATCAGGTCACCGGGCTGGGCGCCATCCTGGGAATTGACCGGTACTGCGTCAATCCCCACGATCTGTAGCGTCTGCGGGACCCCATCGTAAAGTACTTGCAGATCGAGGATGGTGTCGGCTGTGCTGTTGGTAACGCGCCAGTACTGCGTTTCCTCCGGCATCATGCGAAAAGTGGCGGGGGTGAAAGCAACCAAGCCATTGTCGAGCAGGGTAGAGTCAATGGGAACATAGTTGACGCTGAGGTCTTGGAAAGGCACACCGTTGCCGCAGTTGCCGGGGCCTTCCTCTAACCCCTTGAGTTGGGGCTGGTCGCGGATGACTAGGATACGTGGAGGCAGACCCGATACCGCAGGCTGGACGTTTTGAATTCCGTCCACTACCAGTGCTCCCGAAGCGCCGCCCAGAACGTCACGTTCGGTCAGTCCGTGGACGTGCGGATGATACCAGTACAGCCCAGGGGGAGCGTCGTCGGGAAATCTGAAGCTGTACTGGAATGTGCTGCCGGAATTGATAAGCGTTCTAGTCACGTTGTCCCCGTGGCATCCAGGAGTCACATTGGTGCCGTGATAATGGATATTCACGGAAGAACCAACTGAAGCTATTCCGTTAAATGGGGGAGTGGCCTCGACGGTGGTGTCGCCACAATTGGGGGGATTGAGAAATTCTCCTAGCGGCGACGCGGGCGTATTGTTGGTGACGGTGATATTCAATTTGTCGCCGGGGTTCACGTGCAGGGTGGGACTTTCTAAGCCGTCTTCAGTCATAAAGCAGTGCAACAATCTCCCCACTGAATCTGTCGTCTGCTGGTAGGAGAACCTTACGTTCAGCACGCCATTCGAGCTGGATAGCTCGGGCGGTTGTTGGACAACACTTCCGGGGTTAAAGCGCGGGCACGGGTTGGGAACGGGTGCCACGGGCGTAGGATCACTATCGGTTGCAGCAGCGCTCTGGGTGACGGCGCACAAGGGCGCCATGACCAGGATCGACACGCCTATCAAAATGCGCTTGAGACTGCATTGAAAGTTCCTCATTAGAATCTCCTCTCGAAATCTGGTAAACCGGAATTTTCGCTTTAAGCCTTGCCGATGGTTTTCAACGATCATGGTGATGTCTCCTTGTTTGTGTGATCACGAAAAGTTTCGTTGCCTCGAGCGACGCAACTGGAATAGGTAACCTAATCTCATAAGCAATGAAAGTGCTCCGCTACTTTGTTATGAAGGTTTTTGCGGCGCTGGTGACTCCGTCGCTTTTACCACGGGAGTCCACGGAATCCACTTTGTAGTAATAGGTAGTGTGCGGTTGGAGACCCTCAACGCGCACGCGGAAGACCGTGTACGAATGGCCCGGATTGAGCCGGATATGCGATTTCGCTGTCTGGTTCAGGTTCTTGGGATCTGTGCCGTAATGCACAACCGCAAAGTGCTCTGGCGAGCCCCCAGGGTTGTTCGTGGCCCACCTAATAATGGTCAACTTTTCTCTAGCCAATTCGAGCTCTGGTCCTTTGATGATTCGGACGTGCGCCGGTTTCTTAGCAGGAGGAACGAACTGAGCCGAGATTGGATTTGAGAGGAGCAAGCTGCCGGTCAAAACTGTGATTGCCAGTGTCGGAAGCAGTCTATTCATATTCACACCTCAAAAAATAATTGCGCGATGAAAGATGATCCGGAGAAATGTAAGCGAGCGTCGACCATTCGTGACATCTCGCTCTGGCTCGTCCCCTCGTATCTTCCGTATCCGAGGTTTTGCGAGACGGACGAGCCAGAGAAGAGATCTCATTGGGTTTCAGGCGTTCGCCCGTTTAGCATCCTCCGCTCACGGAATTGGGTTAGTCGGGAGAGGCGCAACGCCACAGATGGCCGAGGCGCACGGCGGTAGGGGCGGCGTGGGGATAAGGGTGCTGTTACCCTGCGTCGCAGCGCTACCACCAGTCATGCACACGCCGGTGTACGTATTGATGTCGGGATACGGTCTTGTGAAGCCGTCCGAGAGCGTTTGGAGGAAGGCCACGATCTGGTTCTCCTCCATATCGGTCAAGCCAAGTTTGCCGATGGTCATGTCAAGATTGTTCTTGACCTCGGGCATAGGCCAGCAATCTACTTTTTCGGTCTTTCCTTTCGGGCAGTGCCCGGAAGTGACGTCGAAGGGGTAGACATCGCGCGTGTTGTAGAAGTGCACGAGTTGCTTCAGGCTCTTGATGTAGCCGTTGTGGAAGAACTCCTTTTGAAAGTACGGCCCCGGAGCCTCGGTCGAGGGGCACTGCGGCGGAGTCATGGCCACGTTGCGCGCCGAAGACGTCTGCATTTGGCCATCCGAAGTTGGCGCAAATTGTGTCCACTCGTCATTCGGGCTTGGCCAAGAGCCGGGACCGCTTCGCAGGAAAGTTCCTAGTCCCAGATCTCTGAAGCTGAAACCAAAGGGATTCGCGGTAAAGCCGAAGAAATCTGGCTTGTCCTGATAATAGATGGCATCCCTCGGATTCAGTGGCACGCCGAGATTTGCCGAGCCGAAACAGGTGAACAGCGGCCGTGAGCTTGCTGCAGCGCCGGTGTCTTCACTGTTCGGGGCTGTGCCTTGGGGTGGCGGGGGCGTTGGCGCAGTGGACCTGCCGTCAAGATGGCAGGAGTTGCAGTTCGCTTTGCCACGGAAGAGGTTGTAACCGGCCATCTCATCTGCGGACAATGGAAATTGGGTTGGGTTCGCCAGAAAAGCGTCGAACTTAGACGAGAAGGCACTGACATCCGGGGAGGCTTCATATTGGTCGAGGGATTCTCCCCAGTGATCAAAGACATTGTTTGCTTTGGCGCGGTCCTCAGGGGTTAGCCGAATGGGCATGGTGTTCGTGCCGAACGCCATGGCCCCTCCCGGGGTTTCACAAATCTGCTCGGTGTTGGGTGGGAACTTGATATCTAAGGAGCCCTCCCCCCAAACTGTCTCAAAGAGAGGTTTGTAGGCGGCGGTCTGAAGCCGGAATGCGATGCACGCCGTATCCGGTAACGCGTGTTCTTGTGTGTCGACCGGAGGGCCCTGCGCCTGATTGGCGTCCGGACTCCCTAGCAAATAACCAGTCGCTCGCGAATCCCAGAAGTTTCCGCCAAAAAAAGCGTTCTGGGTGTCGTTGTGATTGAGGACGGGGAAATCCGGCGAATAGGTGTATCTCTGCGCTGTCCGCTTCCCGGCCCGATACGGAAGTGATCCGGGGTACGCGATCATCGTCAGGTTGACGGACGGAATCGATCCGCTAAAGCCCGCATACGGCATGTGGCAGAAGCCGCAGGCCCTGTTCTTGAAGGGAGATATGTTCTCGTCAAAATTCATGAGCTTGCCTAGTAGAACGTTTGCTCTTTGTCCGGTGTGCGCCAATATTGGCGGTTGACCTGTCAGAGTCGGCGGCGGCAATGCTCGCCACTGTGCCATCGCTTCATTTTCGATGAAACGAACTTCGCGCCGGACCCTTTCTATCTCTTGAGGCAGATCGGCCGGCAGGATACCGGGCGGGTACGGGTTGTAAAACGGGGGTGGCGGCTCCTGTGCTCGTGCGCCTCCACTTTGTGCCGGTGTAAGCCGGGTGGATATGAGCAGGGCGGTCGCGACCACCGCACAGCCTATAGAGAGTGCTATCAGTCGTTTTTTTCTCATGAAGTTCTCCTTTTCATGACTTCCGTCGGAAAGGATGATTCGGAATGAATGTGATCGGAGGCCCCTCACTGGACATACCTGGAAATCCAGTTGAGGACTCCTACTGACAATGAATCGTCCCTTGCCGAAGAAAATCAGTCATTCACTCAGGATTTTCGCAATGAGCCCTTTGTTTTCGCGATGGAGCAGAATAGAGGAGTCGGACGTTGATGAACGTTGATGCGATTGTGAGGCATGCGCTCATTTCTCATTTCCTGCTCGATCGAGAATCAAAAAAGCAATTCGCGTGCCACGGCTCCCGCAGAATGGGACGATGATCGACTTTCATGAATTCAAAGGGTTTGTAGAAATCAGGCGAGGATCAGACCACTTGGTGAATCGTCAAATCTGGCATCGAGGCTAAATAGGTGTCCAACATATTGACTTCCTCTGCTCGATCGGGCATTAAAAAAAACAATTCGCGCGCCACGGCTCCGGCAAAATGGGACAGTGATCGACT
>WNFO01005977.1_pt1 | contig 10715 bp, 9 predicted proteins | sample 5400251 | NCBI WGS metagenome assembly WNFO01 (sample SAMN13153354, study PRJNA577476) | soil metagenome | isolation source: 100 cm saprolite under Madrone tree | place: USA:California | collected 2016-06-14 | reverse complement strand
CGCCACGGGGCAGGGTGACGGCCATCAGCGAAGCCTGATCGTGGGTTCAGGTAGACGTAGAGCACGTCGACCAGGAAGTTGACCGACACGATGATGATCGCGAACAGGAACACCCCCGCCTGCACGATTGGGAAGTCAAGCTGCCGGATCGCCCCGACGATCAGGCGCCCGACGCCCGGGACGGCGAACACCGTTTCGGTCAGCACCGCGCCGCTGAGCAGGAGCCCGAACTGCAGACCGATCACGGTGACGATCGGCAGCGCCGCGTTGCGGAGCGCGTGACGACAGATCACCAGCCACTCCGAGACGCCCTTGGCGCGGGCCGTCCGCACGTAGTCGAGGTTGATGACCTCGAGCATGCTCGAGCGAATGATCCGCATGAAGAGCGGCGTCGTGAACGCTCCGAGCGTGACCGCCGGCAGCACCATCGACGACCACGTGGCCCAGCCCGAGACAGGCAAGAGGCGCCACTGCACCGCGAAGAGCAGCATGAGCATGATGCCGATCCAGAACACGGGCATCGACTGACCGAGGAACACGACCGCCGTGGCCGCGTGGTCGCCGACCGTGTTGCGGCGCACCGCGCTGTAGATGCCGACGGGCAGCGCGACCGCGATGGCCAGCGCGACGGCCAGGCACGTCAGTCCCAGGGTCGTCGGCATCCGCTCCACGACGAGGCGAAATGCTGGCTCGCGGTGGAAGAACGAGTTGCCGAAGTTGCCGCGCGCCGCGTTCGTGACGAAGCGAACGAACTGCGTGGGAAGCGGATCGGAGAGCCCGAGCGCCACCCGGAGCTGGACCCGGTCGGCCTCGGGGGCTTCCGGCATGATCAGGGCGATGGGGTCGCCGCTCGCGTGGAGGATCGAGAAGGTGACCAGCGAAACACCGAAACAGACGACGACGAAACGGAGAAGGCGACGGATCAGGAACGCCGACACGGCGCCTCCTCCGGGCGCGCCTCAGTTCACCGGCTTGGCCGCAAAGAGCCAGAGCCACTCGTCGGGGCGCGCCTCGTAGGCGACCTTCTTCGAGATGCCGAGCGTGTCGTTCTGCGTAAACAGGAAGACCGAGGGCGCCTCCTCGCGAATCATCCTCTGAATCTCCGCGTAGATCCGCTTGCGCTTGGGCTGGTCGACGCTCGAGCGGGCCTCATCGATGAGCCGGTCGAGCCCTTCGACGCGCGCGTAGTGTTTGCCGATCCAGCCACCGGGCTCCGTGTGATAGAGCGGGTGCAGCACGGCGTCGGCGTCGAAGACCGAATAGTTCCCCCAGCTGCCGTACTGGCCGTGGGTGGCCTTGCCTTCAGCCTGGAAGAACTTGTTCCACGCCGGGCCCGGGTCCCACATCTTGACCGTCGTGCGGAGGCCGACCTCGGTGAGCATCTGCCCGAGGGCCTCGAAGTGCGGGCGCCAATCCACCGCGGAGCTGTGCAGGGTGATGTCGAAGCCGTTCGGGTAGCCGGCCTGCGCCAGCAGCTCCTTGGCTTTCTTCGGATCGTGCGGGTACGGCGTCACGGAGGGATCAAACCCGAACGCGGCTGGCTGGACGACCGTCGCCACCTGCCGCCCTAGCCCCGCCATCATCTTCTCGACGACGGCCTGCTTGTCGATGGCGTAGTTCGCGGCCTGCCGGGCGGCCTTCTTATCGAACGGCGCGCTTCGCATGTCGAGGGAGATGTAGTGCACGCGGAGGATCGGCGTCGTGCTGATTCGCGTTTGCGGATGAGCCTTGATGTCGGGCATGAGGTCCGCATTGACGTTGCGGATGATGTCCACGCCCCCGGTCTTGAGCTCGGCCACCGCGGTCGCCACCTCGAGGATCGCCCGGAAGACGACGTACTTGAAGGCCGGCTTCCCGCGCCAGTGCTGGTCGAAGGCCTCGAGCCTGATGTGCTGGTCGCGCTTCCACTCGACGAGCTTCCAGGGACCGGTGCCCACCGTCGCCGTGCTGCCGAACGCCTCCTCGCCCACCTTCTCGACGTGCTTCTTCGGCACGATGCCGAAGTACACCAGGCGCTCGAGCAGGAGCGGGAACGGCTTGTCGGTGATCAGCTGGATCGTGTCCGCGTCGACGATCTTCACTTCCTTGATCGCGCGCACGTTGCCGTACTGGGGCGACTTCTTCTTTTCCTTGCCGGGCTCCAGCACTCGATCGAACGAGAACCTCACGTCCTCGGCCGTCATGATCGAGCCGTCGTGGAACTTGACGCCTCGGCGGAGCTTGAATTCCCACGTCGTGTCGTTGAGCGCCTTCCAGGAGAGAGCCAGCGAGGGCTCGAACTCGAGCTTGGCGGAGCGGTGCAGGAGCGAGTCGAACATGTTGATGTTGACCAGGACTCCCACGCGCTCGAAGTGCATGTGGGGGTCGAGGGTCGGCGCGTGCGACGGCAGGGCGATGGTGAGCGTGTCCTTGCCCTGCGCGGCGGCGCCGAGCGGCACGGCGAGCGCGGCGAGAGTCAGGGCCACAAGGCCGAGTAGCCAACGCTTCATCAGGGCCTCCTTGCGAATCGTTGACGATACAACAAGCGCGGGGAGAGGGGAAGCGCAGGGATCGTCTGCCTGGCTTTTAGGCTAGAATCCCGCGGAGGAGGCACCATGAACATCCGACCCAATCGCGTGAAACAGAAGCTCGCCGCCGGCCAGGTCGCGACCATCGTGGCCGGCACCAACGAACCGGATCTGATCGATCAGCTCGGCACGCTCGACGTCGACGGCATCTGGCTGGAAGGTGAGCACGGTGGCGTCGACTACGCCGACCTCGGCAACCTGACCCGCGCCTGCGACCTCTGGGGCAAGACCTCGGTGGTCCGCGTGATGGACAACGACTACGCCACGGTCTACCGCACGCTCGATCGAGGCGCCCAGGGCATCGTGGTGCCGCACGTGAACAATCGCGCCGAGGCCGAGGCGGTCGTCGCGGCGGGCAAGTTCGCGCCGCTCGGCAAGCGCGGCATGTACACGAGCCGCCAGGGCTTCGGCGTCGAGGCCTATCTGAGGACCGCCAACGACCAGAGCTTGCTGATCGTCCTGATCGAGGACATCGTCGCGGTCCGGAGCCTCGACGAGATCCTCAAGGTCGATCACATCGACTGCTTCTTCGTGGCGCCGAGCGACCTGGCGACCTCGATGGGCCAGATCGGGAACATGGGGCATCCGGACGTCCAGCAGACCATCGACGGCGCGATCAAGAAGATCGTCCAGTCCGGCCGGGTCGCCGGCACGCTCGTCAACGTCGGCAACGTCGAGCGCTACACGCGCCTGGGCGTGCGCGTGGTGATGACGAGCTTCTTTCCGTGGATCCAGGCCGGCGCCAAGGAGCTGATCGAGCGCGCGGCGGCGGGTGCCCGGGGCTGACGCTGACCCTGGCTGAGGCGCTCGGCATCGGCGTCGACGACGTCGTGGCGCTGGTCGGCGGGGGCGGGAAGACCACGGCGATGTTCCGGCTGGCGCGCGAGATCGTCGAGCGGGGGGAGCGCGCGCTCACGACGACGACCACCCACATCTTCGCGGCCCAGATCGCGCTGGCGCCCGCTCACGTCAACGCGACCGAAGCCACGCGCGAGACGATTGCGGCGGCGCTGGCCGCCCACCGGCACGTGCTCGTCATCGGCGCCACCGACGCCGGCTCCGGCAGAGCCGCCGGCGTCTCGCTGGATCTGTTCGGGCGATTACGCGCGTGGTGCCCGGGCGTGTGCCTCCTGAACGAGGCCGATGGCTCACGCATGCGTCCCTTCAAGGCGCCGGCCGACCACGAGCCGGCGATTCCAGTCGAGACGACCCTGGTGGTGCCGGTGGTCGGCGCCGACGTCTTCGGGAAGCCGCTGGACGCCGAGCACGTGCACCGGCCCGAGCTCGTCAGCCAGCTGAGCGGCGCTCCACTCGGGACGGCCATCACGCCCGAGATCGTGGCGCGGGTTCTGGCTCACCCCGACGGCGGGCTCAAGAACGTGCCCGCGGGCGCCCGCGTCGTGGCCCTGATCAACAAGGTGGAGGCTCTCGCGGACCGGGAGCCGGCGCGCGCGACCGCCGAGCGCCTCCTGCGCGAATCGGCGATCGAGTCGGTCGTGCTCGCCTCGGTGCGGGCGGACAAGCCGGTGCTCGAGCTGTGCACGCGGTGAAGGAGATCGATATGACAACCGTCGAGACCGCGCTGGGTCCGGTCGCCACGACCGAGCTCGGACCAACCTTGATGCACGAGCACGTCGTCACGCGCTCCCCGGGAGTCCAGGAGAACTGGCCTCATCTCTGGGATCGCAACGGCATCCTGGACATCGCCGAGCGAAAGATGGCCGACCTCTACGGTCGCGGCATCCGCTCGATCGTGGACCTGACCACCGTCGATCTCGGGCGCGACATCGACCTGATCCTGGGGGTCGCGCGGCGCTCGCGCGTGCACATCGTCGTCGCCACCGGCGTCTGGTGGATGCCACAGCGGTACTTCAGTGCCCACGGCGTCGACGCGGTCGCCGATCTCTTCATCCGCGACATCACCCAGGGGATCGCCAACAGCGGCGTCAAGGCCGCCATCATCAAGTGCGCCACCGATACCGCCGGTGTGACGCCGGTGATCGACAACGTCCTGCGCGCCTCCGCGCGGGCTCAGAAAGCGACGGGTGTGCCGATCTCGACGCACACGTGGGCGGCCGGCCGGACCGGCGAGATGCAGCAGGCGATCTTCGCCCAGGAAGGCGTCGATCTGAGCCGCGTCATCATCGGCCACAGCGGCGACAGCGAGGACCTCGGCTACCTGCGCGGGATGATGGAACGGGGCAGCACCATTGGGATGGACCGCTTCGGTCTCGAGAACTTCCTGCCCACGTCGAAGCGGGTGGACGTGGTCGCGCGACTGTGCGCCGAGGGCTACGCGGGCAAGATGGTGCTCTCGCACGACGCCAACTGCTGGAGCGACATGCTCTCCGAGGACGCCAAGCGCCGGACGCGGCCCCTCTGGCACTACAACCACATCTCGGACGACATCCTTCCGGCGCTGCGCAAGGCGGGGGTCAAGGAAGACCAGATCGAGCAGATGCTCGTTGGTAACCCTCGGGCGATCTTCGAGGCGCGCAAGAAAGCGGGCGCGTGAAGCCGATCGTCCTCGCCGTCGTCCTCCTCGCCCTCGTCGGCGCCCTCGAGGCGCGCGCGGAGCCGACGGGATCGGCGCTCCCCGGGCTCGGCGCCTACGATGAGTTCATGGTCGCGCTGCTCAAGAAGTGGGACGTGCCCGGCGCAGGGCTCGCCGTCGCCCACAAGGACAGGCTGCTCCTGGTACGCGGCTACGGGCTCGCCAACCAGGAGCGGTCCGTTCCCGTCGAGCCCGCGAGCCTCTTCCGCCTCGCGAGCCTCTCGAAGACCATCACCGCCGTCGCCGTGCTCCAGCTCGTCCAGGAAAGGCGCCTCAAGCTCGACGACAAGGTTCTGCCGATCCTCGGCGATCTCGGCCCGCGCCCGGATCGGATCGCCGACGCTCGCGTCCATGACATCACCGTGCGCCACCTGCTCCAGCACTCCGCCGGCTTCGATCGAGAGCGGTCGGGCGACGTCGTTTTCATGCCGGGTGCGGCCGACGCCGCCCGGCGCCAGGGCGGTTCCTTGCCGCCCGAGTGCCCGGCCGTTTTGCGCGATACCCTCGAGCGCAAGCTCGACTTCGCGCCGGGCGCGGCGTTCGCCTATTCCAACGTCGGGTACTGTATCCTCGGGCGCGTCGTCGAGCGGGTGAGCGGCGCGCCGTACGAGACTCACGTCCGTGAGCACGTCCTGGTGCCCGTCGGCGCGGCCCGCATGAGGATCGGCCGGACCTTGCAGCCCGCCGAGGGAGAGGTAGCCTACTACGACTACCGTGGGGCAAGGCAGGTGAGGGCGATGCCGGGACTGGGCCTGAAGCTCGCGCCGCAGCCCTACGGCGCCTTCGCGGTGGAGGCGATGGATTCGTACGGAGGCTGGATCGGCGCGCCCGTCGACTACCTCCAGTTCATCCTCGCCATCGACGGCCGGCGTGGCGCGGCGCTCCTCAACGCGGCGACGCTCACCGAGATGAACGCAAACTCCCGGCTCTCGGCGACCGCGACCGAGGCGGAGGGCTACAACACGAACGGCACGTTCTACGGTCTCGGGATCAATGTGCGGCCGGTCAGGAACGGAGCCAACCTCTTTCACTTCGGCTCGCTGCCCGGAACCAGCACGCTCGCGGTTCGCACGGCCGACGGGTTTGCCTGGGTCGCCGCGTTCAACGGCCGGCCGCAGGATCGCAAGGGGTTTCGCGGAGAGCTGGACCGCGGCCTCTGGGTCGCCAAGGGCAAGGTGAAGACATGGCCGGACGGAAACCTGTTCGACCGTAACCCATGAGCCTGCGAATCTCGCTGACCTGCGCCGATTACGCGCGCGTCATGCCGCTCGCGACCGGCGAGGTGAAGCCCGAGGGGATCGCGCTCACGATGATCCTGGGCAGCCGCGGCTCGTGGCCGGCGCGCGCCGAGATGCTCCGCCGCGCCGTGCAGGATCCGGCGGTGCAGGGCGGCGAGTGGTCGATGGCGCAGTATCTCTACCGCATCGACAAGGGCGATCGCCGTTACGTCGGGCTGCCCGTGTTCCCGCTGCGCAATTTCACGGCGCGCGACCTGTACGTGCGCCGGGGCGGGCCGATCCGGTCGGCGGCGGATCTGGCCGGCAAGCGCATCGGCATGTACAGCTACACCGCCAGCGGCTCGATCTGGTACCGGCATTTCTTGAGATTCGTCGGGCTGGATCCGTCGGCGATCGAGTGGTGGATCGGCGACATCGACACGCCCTGGTCGGCTCCGATGGACCAGAAGCTCCCGCCCGGCGTGCACGCGCCCGCCAAGGGTCGATCGCTCTCGGACATGCTGATCGCCAGCGAGCTGGAGGCCATCTACAGTCCGCCGCGGCCCGCGGCCTACCATCCGCGCACGGGACCGATCATCCGTTTGTTTCCCGACTTCCGTCTGGTCGAGCAAGAGTACTTTCTGAAGACCGGCGCGTTCCCGCCGCAGCACCTGATCGTGCTTCGACGCGAGGTGTGGGAGGCGAACCGGTGGATCGCGCGAAGCCTCACCGAGGCGTTCAGCGCCGCCAACGACTGCTTCGCCGCGGCGCAGCGGGGATTCCCGTACGCGACGCCGTGGCTCGAGGCCGAGCTCGAGGACACGACGGCCGTGATGGGCGAGAACTTCCACGCCTACGGGCTCGAGCGCAACCGGTCGCAGATCGAGGCGTTCGCCGCCGAGGCGTTTCGGCTGGGGTTCACGAGCCGCCAGGTGACGACCGAGGAGTATTTCGCGGATTACCTCGAGGGAGGTTGACGAATCATGCCGATGATCCTGGGGACGGGCGCGCATCGCTACCAAGTCGTCGACGCCTGGGCGAAGCTGCCGCCGGGGCGCGAGTTCAACGCCGACGTCGCCGCGGTCGGCGTCGACAAGCAGGACCGCGTGTACGCGTTCAATCGCGGCCAGCACCCGATGGTCGTGCTCGACCGCGACGGGAACTTCCTGAGCTCGTGGGGCGAGGGGCTGTTCCGGCGCGCGCACGGCGTGCACATGGCGCCCGACGACACGCTGTGGCTGACCGACGACGGCGACCACACCGTCCGGCACTGCACGCTCGACGGCAAGGTGTTGCTGACGCTCGGCATCCCCGGCGCGCCGAAGCCCTACATGAGCAGCGAGCCGTTCCATCGCTGCACGCACACCGCCCTGTCACCCCAGGGTGATCTGTACGTCTCCGACGGCTACGGCAACTCGCGCGTGCACAAGTACGCGCCCAACGGCACCCTGCTGCGCTCGTGGGGCAAGCCCGGCACCGATCCGGGCCAGTTCAACATTCCGCACAACATCTGCTGCGACGCCGACGGCTGGGTCTATGTCGCCGACCGCGAGAACCATCGCGTCCAGGTGTTCGACGGCAACGGCAAGTTCGAGACGCAGTGGATCAACATGCACCGGCCGTCCGGTCTCTTCATGGAGCGCGGCGGTCAAGGACGCTTCTACGTCGGCGAGATCGGCGGCGGCATGGGCGTGAACCATGACATGCCGAACATCGGGCCGCGCGTGAGCATCTACAGCCACAAGGGCGAGCTGCTGGCGCGTCTGGGTCAGCGCCCGGCCGGGCTCGAGCCGGGCCAATTCATCTCGCCGCACGGCCTCGCCGTCGACTCGCGCGGCGACATCTACGTGGGCGAGGTCTCGTTCACCAACTGGGGCAATCGCTACAAGGGCCAGCCTCACCCGGCCGGTTTGCGAAGCCTTCAGAAGCTCGTGAAGGTCGCGTAGGCTGCTGAAAAAGGCCCATCTGCTTCGTTGGCGCCCTCGGCTGCACGCTCAACGTACAGCGAGTACGCCTCGCGTGCAGCCTTCGGGCGCCGCCTCGCAGCTGGACCTTTTTGAGCAGCCTCGGGGAACTACCGATCGGCCAGCGACTGCTCGCGCTCGAGGGAAACTTGCTCCGCGTAGGCCAGGCGGTAGCCGTCGTAGGAGCGGGCGTAGGCGGCGCGGGCGTGCTCGTCCTGGTCGGCGGCGGGGGCTGGCTCGAGGGCGAAGTGGCCGTAGGTGTCGACGCCGCGGACCAGCATGGCCGGGGTTTTGTGCTTCACCCCCAGGTGTCGCACTGAGGTCGGGACGTAGCTGATCGCCAGGCCGACCCGACGCCCGCCCGACCGGTTCGGCTGAGAGCGGTGCATGCAGAGCGTGTGGTGCAGCGAGAACTCGCCGGCGCGCAGCGGCGCGTGCATCGCCGGCTTGTCGTCCACCTCGCCGACGATCGCCTGGCCGGCGCGATTCACGCTGCCGGCGACGACGCCGGCACGATGCGGGCGCTGGCCGCCGTGGTGGCTCCCGGGCAGGAACTCCATGCAGCCGTTCTCCGCGGTCGCGTCCGTGAGCGCGAGCCACGCGGTCACGTGCACGTAGGGACGCAAGCCGAAGTAGGTCGCATCCTGATGCCAGGCGGCGATCGCCGCGGTCTCGGGCTCCTTGATGAACCACGTCGAGGTGTACACGAGGATGTCCGGGCCGATCAGGTCCTCGACGGCGTCCAGGATCGCCGGATGACGAACGAGCGAATGCACCCATGACAGGAGCACGTGGGTGCGGGAGCGATAGCGCGCGTCCGTTGCCTCGGACGTGAGCGGGCCGCCCACCGTCTCCTCGAACGCCGCGAGCTTGCCCCTGAGGGCGGCCGCCTCGTCCGGCGTGAGCGCGGGGTTGGGCGAGAGGAAGCCGTCTCGCTCGTAGCTCGCGACCTGGGCCCGCGACAGCTTCTTTGGCATGGCCGCCTACTTCATCTTGTCCTTGATCTTGGCGAGCGCGGCGCGCGCACACTCCTCGTCGAACTGACCGCCCGGCGCGCCGCTGACGCCGATCGCGCCGATCGCGGTCTCACCGGCCTTGATCGTCACGCCGCCGACCGCGTACGTCACGTTGGGCAGCGGCGTCTGCGGCACGGTGGTCGGAGGATTCTTGCCCACGCGCTCGGCGACGGCCTTCGTGCTGTCTTCTTTGCGCGCGAGCGTCAGGGAGGCGGCCGAGTAGGCCTTGTAGAACGCGTTGTCGAGCGTGTGGATCGGCGCGCCGTTGCCGCGCAGCATCGCCTGTCGCACGCCGTCGAGGTCGACGACCACCGCGGTCACCGTGTAGCCCTTCTGCGCGCAGGCCGCGACCGTCTCGCCGACCAGTTCGTTCGCGAGGGGAGCCGACAGTTTCTGCATCGTGACCAGCCCCTGAGCCGATGCGTCGACCGCGCCCGAGGCCAAGATGGCGAATGCCGCCAGAGACGTGACGAGAGCTCGTGACATGTCGTCCTCCCCGTTGAGTGTTGCGGCGCATGGTAGCAGCCTCGTCGGTCCGCGTGCCAGATCATCCGCGCTGGCGCGGCAACCCGAGCGCCACGAGAATCCCGAGCGCGTTGGCGCCGGCGGAGATCAGGACCGCGGTGCGATAGCTCTGGGTCAGATCGAAGAGCCGGCCGGCGGCGATCGGCAGGACGATCGCGGCGGCGCACCAGGCGACGTAGAGCCGGCTCGCGATCCGGCCGTACAGCGCGCGCCGCCAGTAGACGGCCACCGCGGCCGCCGTGACGCCGGAGATGATCCCGTAGCCGACCCCGACGAGCGCGAGGGCGACGACGGACACGCCCGGCCCGGGCCACACGGTCAGCGCCAGGTTGCCGGCCAGCGCGACGGCGTGAGCGCCGGCGGCCACGGTCGGAATCGTGAGCCAATCGACCATCCATCCGCCCCCGAGCCGTGCGGCGGCGATGGTTCCCGCGATGAACGTCGTGCCGTAGACCGCCGACGTCGAGGCGCCGCCGTAGGACGTGATGATGCCGGCGGCCTGGCTCAGCACCATCAACCCGGCCGATGCCGCGAAGAAGAAGACGAGCCACAATTGCCAGAACACGAGACGGCGTCGCGCCTTCGCGTCCGGAGCCGCGATGGCGCCGGCCGGGGCGAGCGTCACGTGGGATCGCGCGATCAGCCAGGCGCTGATCACCCCGGTGGCCGCGAGCACGGCGGCGAGCGTCCAGAGCGCCGCGCGGACGCCGAGCGCCCCGACGCACCATCCGAAGAGCGGTGCCGCGATCATCGCGCCCGCCGGCAGCAGGCTCACGACGTAACCGTTGGCGAGGCCGTGGCGCCGCGTGACGACCAGGTTGACCGCCTGCTGGACGAGGATGTAGCTCGCGCCGCCGCCGGCGCCGAAGAGG
>WNFO01005975.1_pt1 | contig 10717 bp, 8 predicted proteins | sample 5400251 | NCBI WGS metagenome assembly WNFO01 (sample SAMN13153354, study PRJNA577476) | soil metagenome | isolation source: 100 cm saprolite under Madrone tree | place: USA:California | collected 2016-06-14 | reverse complement strand
TCATTCCCGACCGCATCCCGAGTTTCGAGGACCTGAAATTACCTCCCCATCTCCAGGAAATCTGCGGCATTCGCAACGGCATCGTTCTCGTCACCGGCCCCACCGGCTCCGGAAAATCCTCAACCCTCGCCGCCATCATCGACAAAATGAACGAGGAAAAAGCCATCCACATCCTCACCATCGAGGACCCCATCGAATTCCTGCATCGCCACAAAAAGGCCACCATCCACCAGCGCGAACTCCACAGCGACACCCCCACCTTCGCAGCCGCTCTCCGCGGCGCGCTCCGTCAAGCCCCCAAAGTTATTCTCGTCGGCGAAATGCGCGATCGCGAAACCATCGAAATCGCCCTCGAAGCTTCCGAAACCGGCCACCTCGTTCTCTCTACTCTCCACACCATCGACGCCGCCAAAACCGTCGAGCGCATCATTGGCGCCTTCCCGATGGAAGATCAGCAAGGCATGCGCAACCGCCTCGCGAAGGCCTTCCGCTTCATCCTTTCCCAACGCCTCATGCCTCGCAGCGACGGCAACGGCCGCCTCGCCGTCATCGAAATTCTCAAGTCCACTCTTCGCACCCGCGAATATGTCGAAAAGGGCGAGGGCGAAGGCAAGACGCTTCTCGACGCCATGCGCGACGGCAATACCGAAGGCATGCAGTATTTCGACGGCGAAATTGAAAAGCTAATCCGCTCCGGCGCCATCGATTTTGAAACCGGCTTCACCTACGCCACCAACCCCGGCAACCTCCGCCTCGAACTCGCCGATTTCCTCGACGGCCAGGAAAAGCCCAAGCGCGCCTCCAGCCGCGAATCCGAACTCGAACTAACCTCATAGGTCAGCTCAACTCGCGGCGGCCTTCGATCCGTTTTGGAGTGCGGCGGCTCTGCCGCCGCTTTACGCACTCAACCACCTCACCCAAATCACGCGACATCGCGCCCCGCTCACAAACCAACCGCAACCCGTCCATCCACGACCAAACTTCTTCTCTTCACCAGTCACAAGTCACAAGTCACAAGTCACCAATCACCAGTCACCTCTCACCACCCACCTCTCCCCCCTTCTCTTTTCCCACCCACAAACGTATGATGGCCCATCGTTCGTTCCCGGATTGAGACCTCACATTGCCCACAACCTCAGCTCCTGGCATCGCCGAGCCCCCATCCCACCCTCCCTTTCGCAAAGACAAAGGGAAACTCCTGCAAGTCCTCGGCGTCGGCTTCGGCATCGCGGTCGCCGTCGGTAATTCCATCTCGGTCGGCATCGTTCGCACTCCCGGCAGCATCGCCGCAATCCTTCCCAACGCATGGCTCTTCATCGCTGTCTGGATCGGCGGCGCCTTTTACGCCCTCCTCAGCGCCTTCCAACTCGCGGAACTCGGCACCCTGATTCCTTCCAGCGGCGGCCAGTATAATTTCTCTCGCCGCGCTCTCGGCGAATACGCCGGCTTCATCGTCGGCTGGAGCGATTGGATCTCCACCTGCGGCACCACCGGCGCCGTCGGCATCGTCCTCGGCGAATATCTGGCGCATCTCTTCCCGGTGCTCGACGGCATGCTGCGCATCAAAATCACCGGTGTCTCTGTAATCGTAATTTTCGCGCTGCTGCAATGGAAAAGTGTAACCATGGGCAGCAAAGTCCAGAACTTCACCACCATCTTGAAAGGATTGGTTTTCTTCGTCATGGTCGTCGCGTGCTTCACCCTGGGCCGCGGCGCCCACGCGGAAATTCTCACAGCGCCGGCAGTTGCCATCCCGGCAGGAGCAGCACTCGTCACCGCGATGCTTCTCGGCATGCAGGCCACTATCTTCACCTACGACGGCTGGGACGGCGCCATCTACTTCGGCGACGAAATGAAAAATCCCGGGCATTTCATCCCCCGCGCCATCTTCGCCAGCCTCGGCTCGCTCTTCATCATCTACCTGCTCATCAACGCCGCCGTCCTCTACGTTCTTCCGATGAACCAGATCGCCGGCAACGATTTTTCCCTCGGCCTGGCCGCCGAGCGCGTCTTCGGCCACTACGGCGATTTTATTTTTCGCTCCATCATGGTCGTCGCCCTCTTCAGCTCCATCAACGCTCTTCACCTGATGGGCACCCGCGTCATCTACGCAATGAGTCGCGATCGCCTCTTCTTCCACCAGGTTACCCGCGTCAACAAGGGCGGCACGCCCACAGTTGCGCTTTTTCTCAGCGCGCTCGTCGGCGTCATTTTCGCCATTGGCAGATTCGAACGCGTCATCGCCATGCTCGCCTTCTTCTTCGTCACCAACTACATGCTCTCCTTCATCTCTCTCTTCATCCTCCGCGCTCGCGATCCCCACGCCGAACGCCCCTACCGCGCCTGGGGCTATCCCTGGACCACCGCCCTCGCCCTCCTCGGCTCCATCGGCTTCTTAATCGAAGCCGTCCGCGAAGACCGCGCCAACAGCTTCCTCACCCTAATCGCCCTGGCCTGCAGCTATCCCGTCTTCCGCATCCTCAAAACAGTCTCCAGTCGCCAGCCCTCCGAACCAGCGTAGCGCCGGCTTCCAGCCGGCAAGCGCATCAAATAAGAGCAGCTTGTTATAATTTGCCGCATGTACCCTCCCAGTTCGACCTACGAGAAAGTGCTCGCGGCTGGAACTCTGCTTCTCTAAAACAACTGCGCATTTTTTGTGCACGTCTGGGATAGGAACCCGGCTACCAGGGCAATCGGGAAGGCCAATCAAAACCCCGATGGAGCGTTTTGGCTTCGACTCCTGGTTGTGGTTCTGTGGGTGGGAATTCTCCCGCTTGCCTGTCTTTGGGTCTACCATCATACCCATAGACCCTATAGCTCAGTTGAGAGTTCAAGTCGATGAGAAAAAGTAATTTTGCCCTGAGGTTGCAGCCCAGCTTGTTGGAAGAGTTGCGCAGAATCGCTGATAGGGAAGGCGTAGCCCTAAACCAACTCATTAATGTGGCTGTTGCCGAAAAACTTTCCGCGCTGCGTACCGAAGACAATTTCCGCGAGCGCGTTCGGTCCGCCAATCGTTCCGAAACGATGCGAATCCTGGAAAAAGCAGGAGCCGGAAATCCCTTAATCCCCGGTGATGAGCTTCCTTCCGAAACCAAAGGAATTCGCGCGCAAAAAAGAACCAGCCGCAAGACTCAAAAGCAAAAATAAAGAGGGCGGATTCGCATCCGCCCTCCTAGCTCTTCTCTGCGACCTCTGCGCTCTTACCTCAGCGCCCTCTGCGTTAAATCCTTCTTTGCTTCGTTACTTCCTTACGTCCTTACTTCGTCTTCTTAGCTGACTTTCTCCGCCACAGCCTTAGCCTGCAAAAACAACAGCAAATAATCCTTCCCGCCGGTCTTCGAATCCGTCCCGCTCATGTTGAACCCGCCGAACGGATGCGCGCCTACCATCGCTCCCGTGCACTTCCGGTTCAGGTAAAGGTTCCCCACGTAAAACTCTTCTTCCGCCCGCTTGATTTTTGCTGGATTCTTCGAATATACAGCGCCGGTCAATCCAAACTCTGTGTTATTCGCAATCTCCATCGCATGATCAAAGTTCTTCGCCTTGATCACCGCCAGCACCGGGCCAAACACTTCCTCCTGCGCCAGCCGCGCCTTCGGGTCCACGTCGGCAATAATCGTCGGCTCCACAAAGTAGCCGTCGCCCGCCGCCCGCCCGCCGCCCGTCATCAACCGCCCTTCCTTCTTCCCGACCTCGATGTAATTCAAAATCCCCTTCATCGCCGTTTCGCTCACCACCGGCCCCATGTAATTGTTCGGATCGTCGCTCGGCCCCACCTTGATCTTCTTCGTCCGTTCCACCAGCTTGTTCAGGAACGTGTCGTAAATCTTTTCGCTCACAATCACGCGCGAACACGCCGAGCACTTCTGCCCCTGGTACCCGAACGCCGCCTGCACCGTTCCCTCTACGGCTGAGTCAACATCAGCCTCTTCATCCACCACGATACCGTCCTTGCCGCCCATCTCCAGCACCGTGCGCTTGATCCAGATCTGCCCCGGCGTCGGCTTGTTTGCCAGTTCCGCGATCCGCAAGCCCACTTCCTTCGATCCGGTGAACCCGATGTATCGCGTCTTCGGATGCTGCACGATCACATCACCAATCACCGCCCCGGATCCGGTCAAAAACTGCACCGCTTCCTTCGGTACGCCCGCTTCATGCAATATGTCCACAAACTTCGCCGCAATCGTCGGCGAATCCGCCGCCGGCTTCAACACCACTGAATTGCCCGTCACCAGCGACGCCACCACCAGCCCGGCCATAATCGCCATTGGGAAATTCCAGGGAGGAATCACTGCGCCCACGCCCAGCGGGATATACACCATGTAGTTCCGCTCGCCGCGCATCGGCGTCAGCTTCTGCGGCTCGGCCAGGCGTAGCATCTCCCGCCCGTAAAACTCGCAAAAATCAATCGTCTCGGCAACGTCCGCGTCCGCCTCAATCCAGCTCTTCCCCACTTCGTAACAAACCAGCGCTCCTAACTCGAACTTCCGCTCCCGCACAATCTGCGCAGCCTTGAACAGATACTTCGCCCGCGTCTCCGCCGGCACTTTCTTCCATACGTCAAAATATTTGTTCGCCGCATCCACGGCCTGCGCCGCCTGCTCCTTCGACGCGTCCTGGAACACGCCAATCACTTCCGAAGGCCGCGAAGGGTTCGTCGACTTCTTCTTCCCCGTCGTAATTACCTTCTGCCCAGCAATCCACATCGGGTACTCGTGCCCAAACTCCGCCTTCACCTTAGCCAGCGCCGCTTCCATCTTTTTGCGGTTCTCCGCATTCGAAAAATCAATAAACGGCTCGTTCGTAAATTCCGCCACATGCAATTTCGCTTCCGCAGTCGCCATAACGCTTTCCTCCTGATTCCCCAAGACTCAATTATAGGCGCTACTCAACAACCCCGACAAGCAGCCCCGCCAATCCGCAACGGGGCAGTTTACGATTGGCGGCGATTGATCCAAAAACCGAGTATGACGGTTAGTTTGTTTTCTGCTGTGCAATCCACTTGTCGGTCCGGGCCTCGAGCATGTCCAGGGGCAGGGTTCCGCCATTCAGCATCTCATCATGGAAGGTGCGAATGTCGAACTTGGCGCCCAATTCTTTCCGGGCTCGTTCGCGAAGCTCGCGAATCTTCAGCTGGCCAAGCTTGTAGCTGAGCGCCTGCGCCGGCCACGCGATGTAACGGTCGGTTTCGGATTGGATGGTCGGCTCGTCCACGGCTCCCGACTTGCGGAAGAACTCCACAACCTGATCGCGCGTCCAACCTTTGGAGTGGATTCCTGTGTCCACAACCAGCCGCACTGCCCGGAAGAGTTCGGAGGAAAGTCTGCCGTAGTCCGAAACGGGATCCTGGTAGAAGCCAACCTCTTTGCCGAGCTGCTCCGCATAGAGGGCCCAGCCTTCCGTGTAGGCGTTGAAACCCAGTCCGTGGAGTCGAAACTTCGGCAGGCCGCTGAGTTGCTGCTGCACCGAAAGCTGCATGTGGTGGCCCGGAACGCCTTCATGGTAGGCGATCGCTTCGTCGTCGATCAGCGAGCGCTCGGCAAACTTCGAGGTAGCCACTACGACGCGGCCTGGACGCTTGCCGTCGGGAGTTCCGGTGACGTAGTGCGTTGCGGCCGCCGCCTGGAATGCAGGAATGGCCTCGACGGTTACGGGAGATTTGGGCAGTAGAGTGAAGAGATTCGGTAATTTGGGTTCCATCTGAGCAATGTAGTGACGAAAGTCGTCAAGAATCTGGTCCGCGGACGTCGGGATATATTTGGGATTGGTCTTTAGTGACGCGCGAAAGGAAGCGAGGTCCGCGAAGCCTTGTTCCTTGGCAATCGCCAGCATCTCCCCCTGGATGCGCTCGATTTCTCGCAGGCCCAGTTGGTGGATCTCGTCGGGGCTCATGTGCGTGGTGGTGCGGCCGTAAATGTCGTTCTGGTAGCGCTTCTCTCCGTCTGGCAGCGAAGTCACCGCAAGTGTAGTGCGGCCGTGCGGAGCATAGTCCGTGCTCAAGAAAGAAGCAAAGGCCTTGTAGGCGGGAATCACATCGGCATCAACTGCGGCGGTGATCTGCTGCGTAAGCCGCTTCTGGTCTTCCGGAGCAATATCCGCTGGGTATTTCTTTGTTGGAAGCAGGAAGGGATCGGCTTCGATGATGCCCTGGCACTGAACCGGTAGCTTCTCAATCAGGAATCGCACGGGCATCAGGTTGTCTTTCATGCCGGCGCGGAGCACTTCCTGGGTCTGGCTGAGGACGCGAGGAATCTGGTGAAGTCGCGCGCTGTAGTCTTCATAATGCTTCACCGAATCGAAGGGAACGGACAAAGGTAAGTCCGCGAGCGAAGTGTGGATGCCGTTCTGCTGGTTGATCGGCATTTCGTATTCTTTTAGATCGAAGTCTGCGATGCGCTGCTGAAGCACGCGAATCAGAAGGTCGTGGGAAAGTTGATCCTGGTCCGAAAAACCCGTCGTGGGAATGGCTTGCAGGCGGCTGAGGAAAGCCCGATTGGTCTCATTGCGCTGGGCAATGGCGGCAAGCGAATAGTCCGCGAGCTTATCGTTATAGCGGTAGTCACCAAAGGCGGTGGCGCGCTCCGGGAAACTGCGAAGGTCGGATTCGTATTGCTCATCGAAGAGCGCGTTTTGCGCAGCCAGCCGATCAGCAACCGGTTTCAGGTCCTGGGCGAAGAGCGAACCCGCCAGAGTGAGTGAAAAAACAAGAATTTTGTGAAATCGCATGCGTGGCAGACTATCAGAGGTGAGAAGTTGATTCCAAGAAAAAACTGCTGTATTCAAATCGCAAAGCTTTCCTCGCTTGATTTCCCCCCACCAACAGCGATTGACTCCCCCTACCCTTCCACCAAAAACTTGTACTGCTCTTCCGTCAACGGCACCACAGACAATCTCCCAATCCTGACCAGCGGCGAATCCTTGAAAATCTTCTCCTTCTTGATCTCCTCCAACGAAACCGCTTTTGCCAACGCCTTCCCCGCCTTAATCTTCACCACCGGCTTCTTCGGATCCTTCGCATCCACGGACACCACCGTCGCCGTCCCCACCGCGCTTCTCGTATCACCAGTCTCATAAATAATCAGCCGCGCCCCGGGTTTCATCTCCCGCAGATTCTTCACCGCCGTGGGATTCGACACCCCATCCCACTCCGTCTCCCGAACTTTCATCAAATCCGCAAACGAATATTCCGTCGGTTCCGTCTTCAGCAAATAATAGTTCGCCACTGTTCTCTCCTCCTGTAGCGGCCGCCTTCTGAGGCGGGCGCCTTTTGCCGTCCCGCACGTTTCTACAGAGCGGCCGCCTTATTCGAAGCCACGAGATAAGAATTCGATCGAGGACGCATTGTACCGCGATGTCCCTTTGTACGCAGATCAGTCTGGCCGGCCAACCACCTCTTCAACTCCTCAACACTCCGTAGCCTTCCCCGCAACTGGCCGCTCGCTCCAGTACTTTTGGGGGATGCCTCTTCCGCAAATTTCTATTGCTCTACCACCACCCCTAAGGGGTACAATCTCCGCAGAAATTAGGGTTGCCTCGGCTCTGGAGTCCCCCAGGGCAGTTTCGTAAAACTTGATGAGCAGCACGCCCCACTCTCGACGGGCCCACACACGGCCACTCGGCCTCTGCATCGTGCTGTGCCTTTCCGCCTACGCTTCTCTACTCGCATCGCCCTGCCGCGCGCAAGATGCGCCACAGAATACCCAACAAGTTTCCGAAGCCGCGCGCCGGGAAAATGCGCGCAAGGCCGCTCAGCAGAAAAAAGAATCCCACGTTTATACCAACGAAGATCTAAAGCAATCGCAAATCCTGACGCAGCAGGATCGCTCCCGCATCGAAGCCCGGAAAAATAATCCCCCAACAACTCCTGAGAATCCCGCTCAGCCCTCCGTCAACGCCGAAAAGAATTCTGCACCCGAAAGTCTGGGAGAAACAGCCCGCCGTTACCGCCGCCAAAAACTCGAAAATTCTCAAGCCGCCGAAGCCGCGAAGCATCAGCCGCCATCCCGCTTCCCCATGGATCTCTCGCAACCTTCGTTCGCCACTCCCGTGCAACCTGTCGCACCGCGCATCTCGCCAAATTCCCACCCGCGCCAAAGTGCGAAGCCGCTTCCCCGCATTAGCCCATCCCGCCGCGACCCGTTTTCTCGCCAAATATTTTTGCCAGCACTCCCCAGCGAACGCGCGCCTCTCTCACCAAATTTGTCTGCTCCCGCGAAACCATCCACCGCGTTCGCCGATGTCGCGCCTCACTCTCCCAGATCCCGCACCGCGCCGCCAACTGCTGCGCCGAACTTGCTGCTCCCTTCCAGACCAATTCCTGCGACTCCGTCGCTTGTGCCTCGCGCCGCGCCAGTCGCCCCTGCCGTAAATAATCTCAGCACAGCCAACAAAATCCGCATCCAGCCCGGCGATTCCCTCTGGAAACTCGCGCGCCGCCATCTCGGCAGCGGCTCCCGCTGGAACGAACTCCTCACCTCCAATCCCAACATTTCCGATCCAAATCACATCCAACCCGGTACCCTGCTGGTTGTCCCCACAACCGAACTCCATCCCCGCGTGCTGCCCTCAAGCATCACCATCCGCAGCGGCGATTCTCTCTGGAAGCTCGCCGCTTCCTACTTCAGCACCTCCACCGCCTGGTCCTGCATCGCCCAGGCCAATCCCCAATTGCACAATGCCAACCGCCTCCGCCCCGGCCAAATCCTCATCCTTCCAGCTTCCTGCGCGCGCCCTTAAACGAAACTTCCCCACCCCTGCTTCCATTCCCCCCAACTTCCACCCATCCGGTATTTACCTGAGGTGTTAATAAGGCGTGCGCTCGATTGAGGGCGCAGGGTTTTCTTGCTATTTCTCAACAGATTTCAGGTGTTTCACGCAGCGGGCGTGGTGGCCTGCGCAGTTTACACAAGCCGCCTCCGCCAGCAAGGGCGCTCGTCCGCCACGGTCGCCCGATGGAGATCGCCTACATGTTCCATTTGCTCAAATTCAAATCTTCCGTCGCCTGCATTCGGCAACGATCCCCGGGTAAACCGCGCTGATGGAGGTCGAATGTAAGGTGGCGATCAAATCCGAACGTGACATCGTCGTGGCCCGGCAAAAAGGCCGCGCCATGGCGAGAGATTTTGGGTTCTCCATTAGCGACGCAACTCTGATCGCCACTGCAATTTCGGAACTTGCCCGGAATATCGTCACTTACGCAAGGGAGGGCATGATCACAATGAATGTTATCTATACTTCCAAACGCGAGGGTCTCCTCATTGTCGCCTCCGATGAGGGCCCCGGCATTGCCGACATTCCGCTCGCGTTGCGCGATGGTTTCTCCACTTCAGGCAGCCTGGGAATTGGTTTACCCGGGGTGCGCCGCCTGATGGACGAGTTCGATATCACTTCACAACCAGGCGCGGGAACGATTGTGACGGTGGCAAAATGGAAACCCTAGACCGTCCCCTGGTCGAATACGGTGTTGCCAATCTCACGCTTCCCGGTGAAGGCGCCTCCGGCGATATCCACGTGCTCCGCAGCCGGCCCGGCGGCCTTCTGGTCGCCGCCATTGACGGCATCGGCCATGGCGAAGAAGCCGCCGGCGCCGCCAAAACCGCTGCGTCCATTTTGTCGAATGGCGCCGACCAGCCGATCATCTCTCTCGTCGAGGAATGCCATCGCACGTTGCAGTCCACTCGTGGTGTCGTTCTCAGCGCTGCTTCGATTGATTTCGATCACGGCATGATGACCTGGCTCGGCGTCGGCAATGTTGTGGGAGCGCTCGCGCGGGTCGTCCCCCGCGGGTCGAATTTTCCGGAAATGCTTCTCCTCCGGGGCGGAGTTGTCGGCAAGCAGTTGCCTCCGCTTCAGGCCGCCGTTCTTCCTGTCAGCGAACGCGACACTCTCTATTTCGCCACCGACGGTGTCAAAGGACATTTTGTGGAAACGGCCTCCGCGCGCGAAAACCCGCAGTACGCCGCCGGCAGAATTCTCCAGAAGTTTCACACCGCCACCGACGATGCTCTCGTTCTGGTCGTGCGCCTGACCGGCATCCAGAAATAAACTCTTTCTTCCCAGCCATTTCCCAATTTCTATTTTCCATTCTCCAATTTCCATTTTCTGCCTTTTTGCTGATGCACTCATTCACACAATGGAAACATCGAAATATTTGCTCCAAGCGATTCGTTCTTTCCTGTTATTTGCATCCTCTTTTTCGTAACGCCGCCTTCCCTCCGGCGTCCAATCTAGTAGCTCAGCGAATTTTAAACTCGCCCGCGGGCAGTGCGTCTGTTCTTCTTCGCAGCGTGTCCGCGGTAATTTGAAAGGAAATCTAATCTCATGAAACTCTCGAAAATTTCTCTCGCTCTCTTGGGCTCTGCTCTTCTGTTCTCTTCGGCCGCCCTCGCCGGAGATTCCAACAAGGGCTCGCTCCAGTTATATGAAAAGGTCAACGTCGAAGGCAAGGCGCTGAACCCCGGCCACTACACCGTAACGTGGGAAGGCACCGGACCAAACGTCCAGGTCACCGTTCTGCAAGGTAAGCAGGCCGTTGCCACCTTCCCTGCTCATCTCACCGAGCAGACCACGCGCAACTCCGAAGACGCCTACGGCTCCTCCGCCGAAACCGACGGCACCCGCACGCTCACCGCGATCTATCCCAACGGCAAGCGCTTCTCCATCGAAATCGACCAAAACGCAGCCAGCCAGCCGTCCACCTCTTCCACATCCAAGTAAC
>WNFO01014039.1_pt1 | contig 10718 bp, 11 predicted proteins | sample 5400251 | NCBI WGS metagenome assembly WNFO01 (sample SAMN13153354, study PRJNA577476) | soil metagenome | isolation source: 100 cm saprolite under Madrone tree | place: USA:California | collected 2016-06-14 | reverse complement strand
ACCCAATGGCCCCGTAGTTGCTAGGAGCTGGCCCAAGCCCAAGAAAAGACCTGTCCCAATAACGCCTGCAATCTAGTGCGAATCTTACATCGGGGTTCTCTGGGCCTGAGATAGGTACCAGTACATACAGCAAACCTGATTATGACAGGTTTGTGAAAAGAAATACACAAAAAAATGGAGAACGTACATCTGGACATGGACACCGTTCAGTTTTCTTTGAACTTTGTCGAGGTCTGCATGATAAAAGCTCGCCGCGCTGCCTGAGATCCCAGGGCTACCACTGGGTGAGCTCTCAGTTGACCGAAAGCCATTAATATCATCATCGAAGGCAATATTAGACGATGTCATAGGTGGAATTGAGGCAGAGCCACGAAAGAGTGCCCGAGGCGGAGACTGCGATAAGAACGAAATCCGAGGCTGGCTCCAACTGGAGGGGTCTTGGCATATAAAGTAGTTATGGACCAGCACTCAAAGTTTGTGATGTCCGTAAGGACTCGCGCCGCGGCCCACGCCGCAGACAGACGTCAATTGATCCGTATCAACGCCACTCGGTATCGTGGTCAAATGGTGTTCTAGGCACCTGAGTTGTTCCGATTTTGGCGCCGTTCTGTGCACTGTAGCCATCTGCACAATAGCCATCCGGGATCCTCGTGATTCCGACTCGGAAATCGGAATACCTCGTTTGTAGGTTTTATTATTGTGCGGAGACGGCGAGCGGGAGATTGTCCGGTAAGGGAAAACTCACTTTTGTAATAGGACGTCAATTTTTCTCTAACCAAAGCTGAATTCGTTATTCATTGCTGGCAAGACGGTAGCCCTACCCCTACGCCCTATGTGACTCGGAGAGATGAGTAAGCACGGAACTGAGACGCGAGTTGCGACGACGCGAGTTGTTGCGATGCGCCACGCCACCACACAATGAGTGACATTAAAATTACCAGGCCAGGGTCAGGCCCAGGAAATTTCTTCATCTCATCTGACCTCTCAACACGGGAACGACCGTAAGTGTTTCGGGCCATCCTTCATGCCCTGCATCCGTGTGAAAAGCATTTTTTTCCTGTCCCTGGTCAAACGAGGTTTTTGTGTTTATTCTTCCTAGCGGACAGACCGACTCGGAAACCGGCGGAAGCTAGTACAATCTCCTGTATTGCTATGTGCGGACAAAACGATGATCGGTGATCGCTCGTTGCGTCTTTAGGTCATGGTTGAGCCGACAGTGGCCCGAAAATAACCTTACGAACCCACGGACTTCTTACTGTAGATTTAGTGAGGCACGCTGAGGCATGTACGGAAAACTTGACGAGATCTTCTCTCTGACGTGTGGTGACAATTGCAACGCCTTTACGTATGACGGCATATAGTAAAAGCACTTCGAGGTTAGGCCAAGACACCTTACGGAATCCCACCACGCGATACATCCGTTCTTTCGTTTCGTGTGTGCAGCGACGGATTCTTTATAGTTCGGCATTGTCCTCAGTGCATGTCTTGGGAGGGTTTCAGGAGAGGATTCGTCGGACTCGGAATCAGGAGCAATATGGAACGATGGTGTGATCGGCACGGGTAACGGTTCTTCAGACAGGGACAGTGCCCTAATGAATCGAATAGCGCCGACGTCGCTCATAAAGATGATCGATGATAACCATGGGATAAAAATTGCGTCTAGGAAACCCGCTGTTTATTGCCATTCTCTGCCCGGGGCACTGGGGTACTTTAGGCGACGACTCTTCCCGAAGTGCTACAGTACTGAGTACTGTATCTGTAATTGGTGACACCCCAAGTTCAGGGTCGAAGGGTCAAATGGAAGCCGCGCATGGTGATGCGTGATCAATGAAATCACCTCGGTTCCCTGATTACCGTCCTCACAATCGCTGACCCAACGAACACCATCATCTCCTGTATAGCAGGGTGAAAAAATTGGCATCACGTGTCCATGTTTCGGCTGTTCACGTTGATCACATCAGTGATTAGCAGCGACGACAAACTCTGCAGAAGATCTCGCGAGAACGTCGTTCATGTACCAAAAGACAAGCGTATCTATCAGGTGAGCCATGCCTCAACGATCCTCCGCATCGTCCATAAAAGTACAGGCTTCAATTATCGCAGAGGCGGTGGATGAAATCTGTCGTAATCTCAACACTCTGCGGCAATAAAAGTAGAAAAAACACGCACGTAAACACTGTGGAACGCTTGGAAGTGATGCCCTGGAATATCGATGCATTTTACTGGTTTTCCCACTATGGTCTCCCACCCTGATGCCGCAGAGCTTCGGTCATCCCTATTTGAGAGCCAGTCAGGAACTTCTAGGCCGCCACCAGGGTCGTAGTTCTCGCAGGAGCACAGTAAGACAAGCTGCGGATATGGCCCACCCCCAACAAGTGGGTTGTAATCGAGGAGCATTCGCGAGTTCATTTGAAACTGCTCCTTGACCAGCAGGCCAATGCTTGATGAAATAGAACTGCGATTAAGCTTCGCAATCGAGTCAATTAGCGCGTCAGAGAGTGGCACATGGTTAAGCGGGCTAGGTGAGTCGATGAGCACAACGCCCTTCACAGGGACGTCCAACTTCAATAGATGACGAGCAACTTCAAATGCGATGATACCGCCGAAGGACCACCCTGCGATGTACGATAAATTAGAAAAGCATCTCAGAAAAAACTAGGTTCCAACCGCCGAGGAGGACAGGTCCCAGGCCGGCTTCGGTCGTGTACTTGGCGTATTCGGTGGCCATGGATACTATAGACTCCCAAGGCTGGCCGTTGACGAGGTATGGATTGTAAATACCCCACAGATCACGGCCGAGAGAAGGGAGGTTACGTAAGTAAGTGACAAGGCCGCTTCCATCATGAATGAAGAGTAGAGGCACTTGTCCAAGTTGTCTAGTTCTCTGCACAGAAACAGGGAGAGTATCAGGGTAGTCAGCGGGTTCTGAGCAAAGAGCCTTCGGGTGAGTTGTATCTTCTGTAGAATTGACTCGGGAGTGCGTGCTCCCATTGTCGGAATTGTGGCCCGAAAGCAGTCGACTAGTGATGAACGATTGTATGGCTTTTGCGCTAGTATGGGTTATGAAGAGATCACTCGGTAGCGATATGGTAAAATGAGACTGTAAAGCGTGATGAGCCTCGATAGACGCCAGTGAGTCAAGACCAAGTAGCTCGAGGTCAGCGTCTTCGCGTAGTTCCTTCACTTCAAGACCAAGGACGGCAGCGAGTAATGCATTCACGTCTGATTGACAAGTATCGTCTTCAGGGTCCGAAAACTGCTTCACTATAGTGTTACTACGGAGGTTGACTTGAGGGTCTCTACAAGGCATTTCCAGAGCGTTTCCAACAGTTCTTGCTTCGATATTATGACGAGACTGAGAGAGCGCGCTCGAATCTGCGGAGGGACTGTTGGTGACACCAGGAGAAGACAACACAGAAGCCGAGCGTGTCCTGGACTTGGATATCGTAACCACAGGTTTCACCTCATCAAAGTAGTTTGAGAAAGACGGCGTGGGGGGTGATCCAAGCTCAGACAAAACGGGTCCCGCCGCCAGAGTCAGGCCGTGTTCGAGAGTAGTAAGTGGTACTTTCCGGAAATGGATGCCTTCGAGATGTGCAACTATCCGATTGGTCGGACCATGCTCGAGAGTGTACGATTCTGCCAGCATGTCGCCACCAGGGAGCCAAGCGCAGTTGACGTAGACGCCATAAGAAGCACTATGATCGATGAGAGGGGGGATCACTTCCACGCAGCCCACCTTACTGCAAATGAATGCATCATTGACCCCCCCACAGATGTTAGCAATAAAGCCCGCTACGTGAAGCATCGCATCCATCAGGATGGGATGGACAACGAAGCAATCCCGATCCGAGTTGTTCGGTACTTGTACGGTGGCGTAACCTTCTGTGCCTTCTGCACTTATAGTCAGCGTCCGAACAGCTCGGTAGTTCTTCCCATATGTCACGATGCGGGGAAAGATGACCTGGTAAACAACGCTTGTGGTAAATATCTTGCCATCTCTTTTCGAAACGAGAGCAGCGACCCGGTGCGAAACGATAGGGTAGATAAGACTGAATCTCGAGATCATGCTTGACGGTCGCTCAAGTTGAAAACCGCCATGGGCGTGTATCTTCTCTCCGTCATTGGTAGTTATTACCTTCCATAATCCCGCCTTCTCGGTTTCAAATATGATCGAGGTCTGGATGGCACAACATGTACCCTCGGCATAAACCAAAGGACTTTGGAAATCAATGTCGTGTAGGACGACCAAATGATGTTTGAAAGAGGAATGATGGAGTAGGATAGAAGCTTCGACCCCGGCCAATGCGAGCTCTTGATAGGTAGAGGCTGGGCATAAGGGCTGTTCTCTAACGCGGTGGCCACATATCAACTTGGTAAGATGACTCATCGGGGTCTCGAACACGAAGGAATGCCCGTTTCCCACGAATGGAGACTGTATACATGCGTGGAGGACGGCATAAGGAAGCCCAGGGTTCTGAACCATTCGTCCGGGAAGATGGTTGGTCTTGTATGTTGGCGGGATCTCCTCTTTGAAACTGACCCAAAAACTCGCATTTGACCAAGGATAGGTTGGAAGAGAAGTGTTCGACACGAAAGGCAGATAGGAGAAGACGTTTCGCCACTTTATTTCAAATGCCAGCGGTGAAACATACAATCGAGCCAGGGCGCCATGTAAGGACGCCAATGGATGTTGTCGCTTCCACATAGAAGCCAGAAATAGCGCATCCTTCTGGAAAACTGGGTGTCTCTTTAGGGTTGGCAAGATCGTCGCATGAGGTCCGATCTCGATCCAGGCGTCTATGACGGGGAAGGAATCATGGGCCACGGATCCTCGAATTCCTTCGTCGAACAAGACAGGTTCCGTGCAATGGCGGGAGTAGTATTGGGCATCGAACACCGTGGCATCACCTGGAAGTACGAGCTTCCCGTAGACGTTAGACAGGATGGGAACTACTGGAGGGGAGATTGTGATACGCCCTGCCAACAAGGTAAGGTCTTCCTGAAGCGGAGCCATTGCGCTGCTATGATAACCAAATCCGACTGGAAGCAAAAAACTCTTGCAACGCACGGCCCCATCAAGGTAGCACTTCAACGCCTGCAGCCGAGCGACTGGTCCCGATACCACATGGTCATCAGGCGAGTTGTGGCAAGCAATGGTGATGTCCGAAAATTCCGACGACGACGCCAGGATTTTGCCAATTGCAACGGCACCCAGATTGATTGCCATCATGCCAGTCGATGTCGGGAGACATTTCTGGACCATAAGGCGAGCTCGGTTAGCGACTAAGAGAAGGGCATCTTGTAATGTGAGTACCCCAGCAACGGTTTGGGCAACGTATTCGCCAAGACTGAATTGTGTATGGTCAGATGCAGATCGGGATTCTCGGTGGAAGTTGCAGTCACCTGTGACCAACAACTATGGCAGGAGTGACACCCCAGGATATCCACAACTGGGAAAGAGCATACTCCAACGCAAAGATGGCACTCTGGTGAACTTCCAACTCTTCCATTTCAGGTAAAATGCAGCGATTTTCGTCCGGTGAGATAAATTGCCTTACGCCGGCGAAGCCAGATTTTACCAAGAAGCTATGGCATTGATCGACGATGCCCTGGAAAAGCGGCACCGATTTGTAAAGTGCACTCCCCATTCCGACATATTGTCCCCCCTGACCAGAGAAAACGAACGCAGCTCGTCCATTGTTCCTGGAAACTCGTACAGAAGATGGGGCGGAGAGCAGGTTCTCGATTAGCTCCTGTCTCGTGCGAGCTGTAAACGATACTCGATGTTCATAGATCTGGCGCCGCGCCGTTAAAGAGTAGGCAATATCGCTGACAGGCGCATTTTGGGCGTCCGCTTCACCGAGCCAATCGATCATTCGCATGCGCATGCTGACAAGCGCTGCTTCTGTCTTGGAAGACAACCCGAATATATAGGGAACGGTGGAGGGCACGGATTCGTTCGGATTAGCAGGAGAGACATACTCCTCTAAAAGGAGAGCGCAATTGGAGCCCGCAGCCCCAAAGTTATTGAGTAAGGCCGTACGCGGGGAACCCTCCTTGACAGCGTTCCATTGTTGAGTTTCGGTATCGATGAGAGTGTGGTCAGTCGCGAGCTCTGGAATTCTCGGATTCAGATTGACTAGAGATATAAGGCGGGGGATTGTGCGATGTTGGAGCATAAGAAGGAGCTTGGCGAGACCGGCGGCGCCAGAGGCTGCTTCCAGGTGGCCAATATTCGCCTTGATTGACGTGATGTGGAGAGGATTTTCCGCCGAGCGGCTAGCAGAAAACACCCGTCGTATACTCTCCAGCTCGCCCACATCGCCGGATTGTGTGCCTGTGCCGTGCGCTTCCACAACGTTTACATCTTCTGGGGCAATACCGCTATTCTCCAGGAGTTGCCGAAACAACTTGATCTGGGTGGGGACGTGTGGCTGGGTTATCGAACGCGCCGCGCCACTTTGATTCACTTCTACCCCGCGAATAATACCAAGGATGTGATCATTCTCGGCCCGTGCATCGGAAAAGCGCTTGAGCACAAACAAACCACAGCCTTCTCCTCTGGAATACCCATCAGCTGAGGCATCGAAAACCTTGCATTGACCAGTTGGACTCAGGAAATGACCACGGTCTAGGCCTATGAACATCTAATAGACATCATCAAAGCCGATGTCCGAAAAGGTGATTCATCATATTACTCACATCGGGGCTTGAAATCACATTGACCCCGCCAGCCAAAGCAGCGTTGCAGTCTCCCTCTAACAATGCGCGGCACGCTTGGTATATAGCCACCAAGGACGATGAGCAAGCTGTGTCTACGACTACTGAGGGTCCCCCGAAACCCATGGCGTATGAAATACGGCCACTCAGGAAGGCGCGTAAAGTTCCTATAAGTAGCAATTAATTAACTTGAGAGGGTAGGAACAGGGTGAGTCTTACCAGTGCTATAATATACATCTATATTGTTACGTAAGTTCCACACATAGTCTCCTGTAGCTGCGCCCACGTAGCATCCGAAGGTGGCTGGATTGAAAGATTTTGATGCGTTTGGAACGTACCCAGAGTCCTCTAAGGCCTCATATGCTGTGTGAAGTAGAATCCTCATCTGTGGATCCATACTGCGCGCCTCGCGTGGGGAGATACTGAAAAACTCGTGGTCGAACGCATCCACGTGGTCCAAAAAATTGCCAGTGTGCGCCTTCATTGAGCGACCAGACGGGCCACTCGTGTAATCGCCAACTCGAAAGCGGTTCTCAGGCACCTGAACCAAGGTGAGACATTCCTAGCCAGGAGATGATAAGGACTGTACCTCCGCCACGGTCCTCTGGACCCGGAGGCTCTACGATTGTGGTCCTCTTCGTACCATCAAATACTACGTTGTGTGTCACCAAACCACCATTGCGGAAAGCTTTTTCCATGCTTCGCATCAAACCAGTGCCTGGACCAACATTCACAAGGTGAGCAGTTTCGACTTTGGGGATAGAGTCTGCGATGCTATTAGTGACCTTATCCCAGTTCACTCGCTGAATAAGGATCATGTCCACAATGGACTGGACCAAGGAACCGCTGTTGTTCGCGTCCAAAATCTCGCCAGTTAACGTAGAGCGAATCGGACAAATGATGTCGCCATAAGTTGGAAAACGGATCTTGCGTCGCCACAAGTCTTCCAAAACTTCCTCGCGGACTCGGTTATTGTGCGTTGGTGAGTGGTACAGAGCCCCGACACAAGCCTCTAAAACAGAGACAGTTTCGGGAAGTGATGCTATAAATGAACCTAGGATGTCAGGGCGACCCGAGACGGTAGTGCACCGTTCATCGTTGACCGCCGACACGTATAGTAGAGCAGATTCACCGGCCATCTGTCATATTCAGCATATATTTCTCAGCCGTTGATGAAGGGTACTCACCTGCAGCCTAAATTGGGTGATTGCTTCTTCTGTGGCATGATATCCTATCCCAAAGAGTATGCGGCTCCACGAACGACCATCATTTACGTGAGATGAAGCAATGAGAGCACGAATCCGGTAACATTGGGTGCGTACTCCAATCCACAAGGCCACACGAAAAGCAGAAACTGCATTAGAAAGATAATCCAACAGGGTCGCTGAGGTTCCAACGATGCAGGCAGAAATGATCCCGGAAGAAAACCCGACAATTCCGGCACGATATCCACGGTTCCGTTCGAGTAACGTAGTAAATGAATACTGTGCGTCTCCTATTGTCCTTGTGGTCCATTCGAGGTAAACGAGAGCTTGAATGAGAAGTAGCCTTGTACCGGAAACTACGGGATTGAGAAAGTATCTCCTCGGCGGAACGGCAAGAAGCGTGAGAGCCCGGTCAAAGTCGGTAAGGCTTACGCCCGTCATCTCCAATTCTGTGTCCGATAGAGAAGAAAGATCGGAATGAAAGGCTTGGAAGCAGGAGGAAAGCAATAGGGTCCCTGCAGGAGATGAGGAGCTTATGAGAGCCTGATCTTGAACCCGTCGAGAGTTGAGTGAAGTGGAACCCTGGCCAGAGAAAATAGGAATGATGAGACGTTCCATGCTTGCTGGGCCTCGAAGCGCTCATGAAAGTCCTCCTCGTCATAGCCGACAATGCCGAAAGCGCGGCTTGGAGTTCACACGGTAAAGATTCCCACAGTGACCATGTGTAATTTACATATACAGTAAGTTATACAGTAGTGATTGCATCACAATGTCAACGTTTCGAGGGCAGCTGCATTACAATACTGTAATTCAAAGAAATGAGTGAGGTATGGCCTCCTCTTCCATTGGATATATTTCCACATTATTTGGTGATTTTCCTGAAGGTGAAGACAGCCCCATACCAGTTTTCCACGTTTCGGTACTCCGACCCCCAAAAGCGAGGATAAAAGGGATGACATGAATATCATTTTGAATTGAGATTTACAAGGAAGAAGAAAGTAAATGAGAAAAATATTTGAAGAGTAGAGCCAGAGCCATTCTGCCACGGTTCAATTACCCGTTACAGACTAGTATGCCGCATACCATGATATCTATATACCCACCACTAATATTGCTGGAACCAATATCTCCTTAAGGGCTTGTCCTGGGCAGGATGTGAGAAAGTTGCTTGGACCCTGATGCATGGCCTGATGCGCCTTGGTGTCATGGAGAAGGAGGACCGGCCCGATGGTGTCAGCGGCGGTGGATGTTTCGACGGCCTCATAACTACCCATTTCACCTTACGTGCTATATAAATAGGATGTACCAATACCAGTGAACCTTGAACAAGTCAGACATGGGATTGCATGTGGTAGCGAGCGTCAAGAAGGGCGCACAACACATGGTGAAGACGTTTATTGATGAATCTTCGGTGCCGTACCGTTACCGTCCCTGCTTTGATAACGAAGAACATAAGCAATCGGATATCGGACCGTACACAGTCCCCATTGTCGCAAGGCCCCTGCGCTCAGCGTTTCAGCGCCCAGGCCATTACCCGGAAACTCGCGGGATCGTTCGTGTTAGAAACGCGGAATCACTTGTTAACGCAAACAGTGGTTCTTTTACTGCCCCTGTCCAAGTCGCCTCGTAATTCCGGACTTTGGGGCGTCCCGTAGAGAGGGGGAGTATTCCAGAAACAGGTGGGTACGCTCGGCGAGCCACATGTGAGGGAGAATTATATCCATTGAGCCTTTGGTAATATAGCCATCGACAGTACGTGGGAGAGAAATGTGTCGGATCGAAGGCCCGTAGACGAGCAGTGGCCTGAGCACGGGAATATCCGAACGTTGGGCGTCATTCCTGGCGCTACGAACGGCCCGGATCTCTTTCCTCCGTCCTCTCGGTGATTTTCGGTAACCATGGACCGAATATCCCGGCACTCGTTCACTCTCGGTTTATTACATATAGTCCTACCCGCCATGTATTTGAGTCGGGCACCTACGCGCTACACAATCCCTATCACACCCTATCCACGATGGACCCATCTCATACTACCATCTATGAACCGGCGAACGACGGCACTCTCTACCTCCCGACCGCCGCCATCGCGTCTTCCTCCGTGTCATCCCTCTCCTCGTCGCAGGATGAGCATTCATCCAGGATGCGCTCACACAAGGGTAACAGGCCGTCATTACCTCAATCAAAGCATTGCCCTCTTTGCCCCGCCAAGTTCACGCGCACAACTCACCTCAACCGTCACCTTCGGACCCGTATGTTCTATCTCAGAATCGATGCACGTCCGCAACTTAACTTATGACCAGATACGAATGAACGGCTTCATCGTTGTGACGTACGTTATTCCGAATATTGTGTGGTGTTTATGCTTAGCATAACCCTCAGACATGTCTCTCCGAGTTTACCCGTAGTGACCTCCTCACGAGGCACAAGCGAAGCTGCGGTGATCTGTAGGTGCCCAATTGGACAAGGGAGGCCAAACTTATAAATCAATTCATAGTCTTAACCAGAACAAATCACGGCGCAAGTCGTGCCAAGCATGTGCCGAATCCAAAGTTAAATGTGACTTGAGGCAGCCCTGCACAAAGTGTACTTCACGTGGAAAGGAGTGCATTTTCATAAACGACCCCGCGCAGTCGCGGGAGAAAAAGGCCGCTGCAGCTGCGCGCCGGAAAGCAGCGCAAAGGGCCGCCACAGATTCTAGCTCCAGCTCCAATTCCTCTGTATCACCCCAGCCCACACCAGCCTCGAGCCATGCAATGCTTTATCTCTCGGCAAATTCTTATGATATCGAAC
>WNFO01005973.1_pt1 | contig 10719 bp, 8 predicted proteins | sample 5400251 | NCBI WGS metagenome assembly WNFO01 (sample SAMN13153354, study PRJNA577476) | soil metagenome | isolation source: 100 cm saprolite under Madrone tree | place: USA:California | collected 2016-06-14 | reverse complement strand
GCACGTCAACCAGTTTGCTTGATTTGTGAGTAAGCAGCGGAATCGCTCCTGCGGGAGCTGCGCCCACCTGGACCTCGCCGGTTATCACCACGCTCGGAACGCTGCTCAGGCTTTGGTTGTCGGCGACTAAACTTCGTTCCTCGATCCACGCGCGGGTAGCGCTGCCTGGGCGGCGAGCCGCGTCGAACGTGTTCCGGAATTCTTCTCCCGAATGTTTAGCCGACCAGTCGAAATTCATCGTAAACCCCGGCGCTACAATCAGGTTGCCGTTCACTGCGCGGATTCCCAGGGCGTTCAGTTCCCGGGCCAGCATTATGGCGTGCTCATAATGAAACGAAGGATCGCGTCCGGTAATTACCAGGTCTCCGTTCACCGTTCCAGTTGTCTTGTCGATCGTTCCGGCGGCCCATATGGAAGTTAGAAAACGGTGCTCCGGCCCGAAAGTCTGTAACGCCACGAGGCTCGTGGCCAATTTAATCGAAGACGCGGGATTGAATCTCTCGTCGACTGACTGTGAGGCAAGAGTACTGCCCTCGACGGTCTCGGCCAGTACGCCTTGCAGGCCATAAATCGGCGTTAGGAAGGGAGGCTGAGCCAATCCATTGTTGCCTGACAGATTCAGACCGGCGGGAGTCGATGAACCTGTCACAGGCGCGGAGACCGGCGGCTGTGTTTGCTTCGGACCAGACTGCGGAGCCGGCGCCGGAGGGGCCTGCTGCCCGACTGCTAACACGCTTCCCAGCAGCACCAACGTGAAAATCTTTGCTGACTTAATGAACAACTGCATGGGCCTCCAACTAACGTAGCGCCATCTACTCTCCCTCAGCATCATAACATGAAAGCCGAGTCGCTTTCGGCGCCGATACGATCGGGCGCGACGTTTGATGCCGAGCATTTTGAGCAGGATGCTCCTGGCTCGAATCCATCTCTCGAAAGTTTGTTCTGCGATAGCAGGGTAGCGACCTATTTTCCGTTTAGAGGCGGGCGTCGCCCGCCGGTGCCTGTCAGAAGAAATTGAATTCATTTTGCGTAACGTTGGACCGGCGGGCAACGGCCCCCCTCTAAACGAATCGTGATTCAAATCAGAGGCACTACCACGGTTAGAGCGCAATTGTGAGAGACGCATTGCTCAAGTAAGTGCTCGCCGCAGAGGGTTCGCGCCCGTAACTTCGTTGACAGGTAAACGAGGGCGCACCTAGAATTCAACCATTGAAGAGACTTCGTGGCACGCGATCCAGAACCGGTAACAATTGAAAGTGTGCGCGGCGCACATGCGGCGCGGCGCAAAGAGATTCGGGCACGGCTGCGACAGTTTCACCAGGTGTGGAAAACAGCTTCCGATGCCCGCTTGTGGGAAGAGATGGTCTTTTGCATCTTCACCGCCGGAGCATCAGCTAAGATGGGACTGCGCTCAGTCGAAGCCATCAGACCACTGCTCGCTAACGGACGTCAGCAAGCAATGACGCGCGCTTTAGTTTCGGCCGGCGCACATCGCTTTCCCAATGCTCGGCCCGAGTACGTGGTGACGACGCGCGATTACCTGCAGGGCTCATGCGCAATGCGGTTGCGCGAACGTCTGAATGGCTTCGGCGATCCCTTCGATCGCCGCGATTGGCTGGCGACCGAGCCACGCATCAAAGGCCTTGGCTATAAAGAGGCAAGCCACTATTTGCGTAATATCGGCTTCAAAGGATACAGCATATTGGATAAGCACATCCTGCGGTGCCTTGTGGAACTCGGCGTGATCGATTCGCCCAAGCCGCCTGCCAATCGCCACCGCTATCTGGAAACGGAAAGTAAAATGCGGCAATTCGCCACGGACGCCGGGATTGATTTTGACGAACTCGATTTGGTGCTTTGGTCGATGAAGACAGGCGAGATTCTGAAGTAGAAATGAAACTCAATCTTACCAGGTTTATTTCACTCTCAGCGATCAGTGGGCTGACCGCGGCTTTGGTTTGCCTGGCCCTGGCAACTGTTGTAATAGCGCATTCACCCGACAACGAAAAGGCGCGCAGCCGAGCGCAGAAAGCTTTGCGCGCCGGAGATTTTGAACGTGCCGAGCAGCTCTATCGTGAAGTGTTGGCCAAAGACGAACACGATAAAGAGGCGCGGCTGGGACTCAGCCACGCGCTGCTTAAACTGCGCCGCTTACAGGATTCCTTCGATCATGCGGCGCGGGTAATAGCTATCGATCCTTTGTCCGCGCGGGCTCATGCTCTGTTGGGTTCAGCCGTGCTGGCGTCGGGAGATTTTCGACTCTCGGTAGAAGAATTTCGTACGGCACTGGCCCTCGATGGGAACGAAGCAATGGCCATTGCCGGCCTGGCGATGGTCGATTACTACGAGAATCGTACCGCGAAATGTATCAGCGGCTTACGGCGCGCTGTGGATATCGATCCAAATGAACCCGACTACGTCTTTGATCTGGGCCAGGCTGCCGCGCGCTTCGAGCGTTATAAGGAAGCAGCCGATGCTTATGAACGGTTCCTGGTTATTGCTCCGCTTACAGACGCCGAGCGGCGCGCGCGCATTCGTGGTCTGATCGATTTTCTACGTTACCTGGGACAGCAGGGCTCGCTCTACGAACTGCAGGGAGCAGATCGGACAGTTCTGGAATTTGAGGCCCCGGACTATCGACCGATAATCAAAATTCGCATCAATGGATCGAAAGACTATATGCGGTTCGTGCTGGATACTGGCTCAGGCATGTCCGTGCTTTCCGAGGCTACGGCCCGTAAGCTGGGCCTCAGGGCAGTAGCTCACGGCGGTTTGGCGCGGGCGGTGGGCGGCGGTGGCCGCTTTGAAATCGTGTATGGGTACCTTAACTCAATTGACATTGGCGAACTTCGGGTCACGAATGTTCCGGTGTACATCCGTCATTTCTTTGATGAACACAATCCGGTTGACGGTTATTTAGGGATTGCCGCGTTGGGCCGGGTCGTGACGACCGTCGACTATGGATCGCGCCGCATGACTCTGGTTCGTCAACGCACTGCTGACGCCGATGCCGCCCGCGTCATTGACGGTCAGGGCAATCCGGTGAAAGCTGAAGCAGCGCCCCCCGGAATTAATGTGTCAGTCCGGACGACCTCCAGCGGTTTCCTAAGCGGCGAAGTTTTTATTGCCGGCATCAGCAAGCCACTTAACTTCATCATCGATACAGGGGCCACAGTCACCGTGGTCTCTGAAAAGCTGGCCTCCCGAGAGGAAGCACAGCCGTTCATCAAACAAAGCCGCATGCGTGTTTTTGGCGCTGCGGGTGTGGCTGACGATGTGAAGATGGCCCTCCTGCCCCGAGTGGCTTTGGGCACATATTCCCGCGAGAAATTGGACGCCGCGGTGCTTGATCTCGATCCGGTGAACGAGACCGCTGGCTTTCTCCAGAGTGGAATTCTGGGCGGCAACTTCCTTCGCTTCTATCGAGTCGTTTTCGATTTTTTCAGAAGCGTTGTGCGGCTCGAGCCGCTGGACAATCCGACCCCGTCAATCGGCCAGCCAACGCCGGAAGGCACGAGGTAAGAACGCGATCACAAGGTCATGAAACCCAGCACTTATCTTGAAACTTCGGTAATCGGCGCTTATCTCGACAATGGTGAGCCGTTCCGGCGCGATCTTACAATTCGCTGGTGGGAGCACGAGTTGTCGGAATACCGGGCGGTGATATCGCCGCTGGTAGTCAGGGAGCTCGAACGCGTCTCAGAGCCGCATCGCTCAGCATACTTGAAACTGATAAAAGATCTGGAACAGGTCGAACTCAGCGAAGAGGCTGCCATCCTCGCTGAGGGTTATGTCTCACGCGGAATTTTTCATCGCAAATTCATCGCCGACGCCTTGCACGTCGCAGTTGCTTCATTCCATAAAATCGACTATCTAGTTACATGGAACTTCGGACATCTGGCGAACGTTCGCCGGCAGGCTCGCATTCGATTATTTAATACCGCGGCCGGCTTTTTTGTTCCCATGATCGTAACTCCGGAGTTTTTGGTTTCGGAAGGAACTGAGATTTCAGACTTCAGGTCTCAACCCTGAGATCGCCGGTTGCGATTTGAAATTTCACATCCGAGATCGTAAGTTCTGATAGACGAGCCGCCGATCCATTGTTTAGCGACGAGTGGCAAACCCGAAAGAGAGACGGACAATCGAAAACCAGAAATCAAAAATCGAGAGTCACGACATGTACCGCCGGCCGAAGTTCCTGACCGTGCTTCATCAAATTCGCGAGACCATGTCGCGCGAAGCGGACTATGACGTTGATCTGTTTGCCGAGATGGTTCGTTCGGGAACCCGCCCCGAGTATGGCCCCGAGCGAAACATTCGTGGTTTCAAGAAGCGCGCTCCCCGCAACGATGAAATCAGCATTGCCGCGCCGTCTTTGGTGGGCGCGCCCAGGGTAAAAGTACGGAAGCGGGCCGCAAGATAGGATTCGGCAAGCGCGTGACGCGATCGAAACTTTCTCAGATTTCAAGAATCTCGAATCTCAATTTGAGATTTGAAAATTAATAGATCAATGGACGCCACTTTCGAAACCATCGGCCTCGAGGTCCCCAGCGAGAAAGCCATCAACTTCCTGGCTGAGCGCGCTGAAAACCAGGGCGAGCCAACTCAGCTCTTAAGGCGGGGCGCCGTTTTGCACGGACGTTGCTGGAAGCTCGGCGAGGGGTTGGAAGTCTGGACGGTCCTGTACGAATCGGAAACCGGGGATGTGTTTTACGCCAACTGCCGCCCCGGATTTCGCGCCCGCTACATGCAACGCATCGCTCCCTGGGCCCTTACTGAATATGATGAAGCAGGCGAAGCGGTCGTTCACGGCTAAGCGGATGGAACCGACAGTGAGGTGCTCTTTGAGTTGCAGAATCTTACCGAAGTTGGGGCTTCGGGATTTCGCGCGCCGGCTTTGCATGTGGGATTGTGCGGGCTGGCTTATCGCGCGCGCGTGTGCTCGCGCGAAATGAACTCGCGCTGGCTGCCGCTTGAAAAGGCATCACCCTCGCGCGCCGCGCACGAAAACGATTGGATCCTGCGTGGTCGAGTGATCGCCTTTAAGCCGCTGCGAAATCCGCTTTCGGGAAGCGAGCTTTATTGGATCTACCTGGATCTCAACGGACTGAAGCTCGAAGTTCTGGTCAATACCAGGGCCCTGAGTGGTGGCCGCCTGGCCGTGGGCGCAACCCTCTCCGCTGAAGTCTGGTTGCAGGGACACGTCTTTGACGATCAGGCCCTGCGGCTGCGCTATGAAGGCGTAGACCGATCCAGCTCGGCGGAAAGTTTTTGGTCGCGCTTTTCGCGCGCTAACTAGATCCGGCTTTCCCTCACCGTTGTTTGGAGACCAACGTCGCTTGATTCCGCGTGGTTGTATGTCCCTCGGGTGTTTCACTGAATGAAGCGACTGCTTATCATCATCCTCATCGCGCTGGTGGGTCTGGCCGGCGGCCTGTATCTCCTGGATCAATATTGGATTCATCGCTACGACTCGCTCATCGCGCGCGAAGCCGCCGCGCATCATATCGATCCCGATTTGGTTTGGAGCATCGTGTACGAAGAAACCTATTTCAGTCCCTGGAAGAAAGGCCGCAACGGCGAGATCGGACTGATGCAAGTAACGCCGGTCGTGGCGCGCGAGTGGGCCGCCGAGAGCGGCGTAGCGCCAATGGAACAGCGCACCTCTATGGACCCGGCAACGCTTCTGCGAGATCCGGAACGCAACGTTCAGATCGGATGCTGGTACCTGGAAAAGGCGGATCAGGATTATCGCAACACGCCGGGCCGAGATGCGCGTATTCTCGCCGCCTATAATGCCGGACCAAGTCGAGCGGCTGAGTGGAGCCGCGTCGCTCCTGGCACGGCGCCGTTGACGGAACAGGAATTTATCGGCCGCATCGATATCGCTTCTACCCGCGCCTATGTCACTTCAATTCTCGCTCGGTATCACAGAGTAAGATCCGCGAAGAATGGCGCGCCCGGCACTGTCGGCTTTGCACCCAGTGCCGGCGATCCTGTGATTCGTGATTCTTCGTGTGACTTCGTGGATCGTCCTCTGTGGGCAGACACTCGATCCACGAATTCACACGAAGCCGACCCTGTGTAATTATTCGCACACGGCACTCGCCAACAATGACCGTCATCTACTCCGCTCGCTGGGTCCTGCCAATCATTTCTCCAGCCATCGAATACGGCGCCATCGCCTTCGAGGGATCTCAAATCATCGCCATAGGCAAGCGAACTGAGATCGTTTCCAGATTTCCCGAGGCCAATGCCAAAGACTTTGGCGAGGCCGCAATCCTGCCGGGCTTTGTGAACGCGCATTCGCATCTGGAGCTGACCGCAATGCGCGGCTTACTCGAGCGCGAAGAAAACGATTTCTTCGCCTGGCTGAAGAAGCTCACCCTTGCGCGCCTGGCGATGACGGCCGAAGACTTATTACTTTCAGCAACCTGCGGCGCGATTGAAGCTGCCCGCGGAGGCGTGACTTGTCTGGGCGACGCCAGTTCGGCCGCCAGCCAGGCCGTCGGCGCGTTGCACTCGGTTGGACTGCGCGGCATCGTCTATCAGGAGTCTTTCGGTCCTGATCCAAATCTTGCCAAAGAGAATGTCGCAAAGCTACGCGATCAGATCTCAGAGTTGCGCACACTTAAAAGTGGACTGGTCCGAGTTGGGGTCTCGCCGCACGCGCCCTATAGCGTTAGCGGGCCGCAGTTGGAATTGATTTCGCGTCTGGCGATTGACGAGAAACTGCCTGTGATGATGCACGCGGCGGAATCGAAAGCTGAGAAGCTATTCATGCTTGAAGGCCAGGGGGTGTTCGCGGAAGGGCTTAGGGCCCGCGGCATCGAATGGCAAGCACCTGGCATATCGACGATTCAATACCTGGAGAGACACGGCGTCCTGGAAGCCGGCCCCTTGCTTGCGCATTGCATCAGTGTCGATGGGCGCGATCTCGAACTCATCAAACAGAACTCCGCGAGCGTTGCGCATTGTCCAAAGTCGAATGCCAAGCTGGGTCACGGCCGCGCGCCTTTCGCCGAGTTCATCAAACGTGGAATCAAGGTTGGCTTGGGCAGCGATTCGGTGGCCAGCAACAACACCTGCGACATGCTGGAGGAAGCACGCTTTGCGACGCTGCTCGCGCGCGTTCCGTCCACTGCTGATGGCCAGTTTAGAGGCGGGCTACTGCCCGCCCCTGATTCGATCACAGCCCAACAAACCCTTTTCGCGGCAACACTCGGCGGCGCGCGCGCGCTGGGTTTAGACAGTCAAATAGGCGCCCTGGCCGATGGTATGCAGGCCGACCTTACCGTTGTCAGTCTCAACGGTCCGCACCAGGAGCCTGTCGGCGATCCCGTCGCCGCGTTAGTCTTTTCGTCTTCGGGCCGAGATGTCTTGCGCACCATCGTTGCCGGACAAGAGATCTATCGCGATGGTTGGGTGAAGGGTGTCGATGAGAGCGAGCTGGGAGAGCGACTCTTGCAAGTCAGGCGGAGGATTGACTTCCGTGTGTAGCTTTGGACCAGGTCTTTCCGTTTAGTCCGCGCGAGCGGACGAATGATAACAGCTCAGCAGTTCAGAGTCTGTGTCAAAACTTGAATCCCCAGCGCCAAGGGCGCGAAATGTAATAGCCCAGGGCAACGCCCTGGGTGAGAACACCTATGAGTCTTCCAGCGCTGAAAGCGCGAAATGGCGACTCGCGCACCGAAATGGTTGGCCATTAAAGTGGGGCCTCGATCATTACGCGCTTTCAGCGCTCGGAAACTTGATCGAACTTGTACCTGGGCCGATGGCCCAGGCTTCTACATTTCGCGCCTTTGGCGCTGGGAAGCTGACTTTTGACACAGCCTCTAAAATCGCTGGGCTATTTTCAACCGTCCGCTAACGCGGACTGGGTGCTCAGCATTTTCGTGCAGCCTCTGCACAGTGCTTTAGCTCCTAGCGCTAGAGTGAAATATCGAGCCGAATGCAATGGCCGCGCGAGCTTGTTTGCTGTGATATGATCCGGTCCATGCCGTCGCGTCGATCTATCTCCCTCGATAATAAAATTCTCGATCTGCACGCGGCGGAAATCCCACGCTTTGGTCAACAGAGCGCACGTCAACTGGCGCTGGCGTTGGCTGAAGTTTCTCCTGGCAAAGACAGCAACACGGTCACCATCTCAGACCTGCTCGATTATCTTCCAGCGCGTTACGAAGATCGTTCGAGCATGGTCGAGATTCGTCATCTCTATCACGAGATAGAAGCTTCGCTGGATCTTACCGTGAAGGTTTCCGGCGGCTATCAGGTACGTAACCGCCGCTCGTTCAAACAGCGGCTCTATAAGTTCGAAGTCAGCGCGATCGATCAGCAACGCACCGGGCGTCAGGTCGTGGTGTGGTGGTTTGTTTCCGGCGCGCGAGCTCAGCAAATCATCACCTACTATGCCAAACGTCTGGTGCCGGGGGCCCGCTTTATCGCCTTTGGAAAATGGGAGTGGGACAAACAGCGCGGCACTTATTCACTGCGCTTGAATCGGCCCGATGAGTTGGAATTGGTGGCGGACGCTGATGACGAAGCGGGCGAAGTCGAGAGCGATCCAACTCTAGCTGCGATTCACGTTGGGCGGCGCGTACCGATCTATCGCAAGCTCGGCGAGTTCCGCACCAAACGCCTGCGCGAGATAATTCACGAGGTGCTCGCACGTCTGCCGGCAAGAGCGATCGAAGAGACACTTCCGCCGGATTTACTGACGCGGCGACGGCTCATCACGCGCAACGATGCTGTGCGGCACGCCCACTTTCCAAAAGAAGATGTGGCGCTCGACGATTACCAGGCCATGAGAAGTCCGGCCCATCAACGTCTGATTTTTGAAGAGTTGTTTTGGGTGGCGCTCGGTCTGGCGGTAAAGCGCGGCCAGCGAATGAAGGAAAGCAAGGGCGCGACAATTAAGATCGATACCCCGATGAAGCAGCGGATTGGTTCCGTGCTGCCGTTCAAACTTACCGAATCACAACGCAAAGTCGTCAAAGAACTTTTCAAAGATATGCGCTCCGACGCGCCCATGAATCGTCTGTTGCAGGGTGACGTGGGCAGTGGCAAAACGATCGTAGCGCTGATCGCGATGCTGGCGGCGATGGAGAACGGTTATCAAACCGCCCTGATGGTGCCCACGGAAATTCTGGCCGAACAACACGCGCGTAATATCAAAAGGATTTTGGCCCGGGCTCCTTATCGAATCGAATTGCTTTCCGGCTCGCTCAAGACTGTTGATAAGAAGCGTCTGCAACAGTCGATTGCCACCGGCGAAATTCATGCTGCCGTCGGCACTCAGGCGCTGATTCAGGAAAACGTGGCGTTTAAAAACCTGGGGCTGGTCGTGATCGATGAGCAACACCGCTTTGGCGTTATGCAGCGCGCCGCCTTGCGCGAGCGCGGGATGAATCCTGATGTGTTGGTGATGACGGCGACGCCGATTCCGCGTTCGCTCGCGATGACGGTGTATGGCGATCTCGACGTGTCGATTATCGATGAGCTGCCGCCGGGACGCACGCCGATTGAAACGCGTGTTTTTGGCGAGGAGGGACGGCAGGAGGTAAAAAAAATGATCGCGCGTGAAGTGCGCGCCGGCCGGCAGGTCTACGTCGTCTATCCTCTGGTCGAAGAGTCAGAGAAGATGGATTTGCGCGATGCTACCAAACGCTATGAGTACCTGCGCGATCAGGTCTTCCCGAAATTCTCAGTGGGACTGTTGCACGGCCGGATGAAGCCGGAAGAGAAGGAAGAAGTAATGCGTCAATTCATCGCCGGCAAGATTCAGATCCTGGTTTCGACGACCGTGATTGAGGTAGGCGTCGACGTCCCGAATGCTTCAGTCATGGTGGTAGAGCACGCCGAACGTTTTGGGCTTTCCCAGTTACATCAACTGCGCGGCCGGGTTGGCCGGGGCGCTGAACAGAGCTTCTGTGTGCTGCTGGCTTCGGACAAACAGACCGAAGTCGCGCGCCAGCGTCTGGGCATCATGGAAGAGACCAACGATGGTTTTAAGATCGCGGAAAAAGACTTAGAGATTCGTGGGCCGGGCGAGGTCATGGGCACGCGCCAGGCGGGCCTCCCGGAATTCCGCGTCGCGAATCTGGTTCGGGACCTGGATATTTTGCAGCACGCTCGCAAGGAAGCAGAGTTCTATATCAATCAGCGCAAGACTTCGGCGGAAGCCCTGAAAATGATCAAGCGAGTGCAGAGCGATGCGCGAATGAAGCTGGCAGCGGTTGGGTGAGAGCGTGGCGGCACGGCTCTGCCGCTTGATGTGCGGAAAGGCTGTGCCTTTCCGGCCCGCAATGATTTATATCTTCAGGGCTGTGCCCAATCGGATCTAATTGCGGGCATAGCCCTTTTGAAAATTAGAAATGTCCCTCCGGTAAGGCCGAGCCTTACCGCACACGGGGCAGTAGCCCGACCGTCAGGGAGGGCTCCGATACAGAACCGGGAGCGTTAGCCACCGGTCACAGACTCAACCTGAATGGTTGCCTCCGCTCGCTAAGGCTCAAGGTCCCGTAATCCGCGCAGTGAGCCCTCCCTAACGGTCGGGCTGCTGCCCCGTTTCCCCAAGCTGGTGGATCATCTAGAGTCACTGTGCGAATCATTGCCGGCAAATATCGGGGACGGAAGTTGAAGAGTCCGCCGTCTCTGCAAACGCGGCCGACTTCGGATCGTTTGCGCGAGACGCTCTTCAATATTCTGGCGCCGCGAATT
>WNFO01005972.1_pt1 | contig 10719 bp, 12 predicted proteins | sample 5400251 | NCBI WGS metagenome assembly WNFO01 (sample SAMN13153354, study PRJNA577476) | soil metagenome | isolation source: 100 cm saprolite under Madrone tree | place: USA:California | collected 2016-06-14 | reverse complement strand
GAGGTCCGCCAGCGCGTGCGCGGACATCATGCTGAGCAATACGGCGAGATTCGTCTTGTTTGATTTCATCATGTTCGCATCCCAAATCGTTATGAATGCGCGCCTGACGGCATCGCATCACTCCACTAAATGGCCAGCGTAGGCAGCCTCGAATTTTTTAGCCTATATCGAAACTACTTGCCCGTACCCTGACATATCCAATAGCCGAGACTGGATCGACATGCGCGACCGGTCTCGCACAGTAGAAAGACATTGGCATACGCGTCCGCTGCACCTATCACAACGCATAGGTTGCTCGATGATCGAGTTGACTAAGCCGTGACTCAAACGTACAAGACCGTGAACAGGGGCTCGATTTCCAAGGCCTGGAAACAGAGCTTCATGGCTTTGGCGCGCCAGGTTTAAGACCAGCTTCTCACGGTTGAGATTTGCGAGGATCTCGATGAACGCAATGTCAAAACCAAGCCTCGAGCCCGACGCGTTGGACGGGGGCACGAGCGCGCGGCTGCGTGGAGATCCCATCGCCGGCGACCGGTACTGGTCGCGAGACTTCATGGAGCGCGAATGGGACCGTATGTGGACCCGCATTTGGCATATTGGCGGCCGGCTGGCCGAGCTGCCCCAGCCGGGCGACTATGTGGTCCACAATTTTCGCCACGAGTCAGTGCTGTTGGTAAGGCAACAAGACGGCGGCGTGCGTGCTTTCTACAACGTCTGTCAGCACCGTGGCAATAAGCTCGTGTGGAACGATGGCGGTAGTGTCGGAGCGTTTACTTGCGCCTATCATGGCTGGCGTTACCAGCTCACCGGCACGTTGTGCTACGCGCGCGACCCCGAGAACTTCGCCGAAGGCGACCCGAGCGGCAAGATTGCGCTGAAGGAACTGCCCTGCGATACCTGGGGCGGGTTCGTTTGGTACAGCATGGACCCCAGGGCGGCGCCTCTCGCAGCCTACCTCGACCCTATTCCTCGATTGCTCAAGAACCGCGACGTCGACAAAATGACTCGGGTAATTTGGCGGCGCATCAAGGTCGATACGAACTGGAAGTTTGCCTCAGACAATTTCAACGAGTCTTATCATCTGCCGGATGTGCATCCCTCGATGGGCATCTATGTCGTGGAGCACTATACGGGACATCAGTTTGAGATTTACCCGAGCGGCCACAATCGCGTCGTCGAACTGGGCCACCCCTCTGCCCGGCCGATCGTCAGCGATCTATGGGTCAACACTCTCAAAGCCTGGGATCTTGATCCCGCGGCGTTCGAGGGCCGGCCCGCCGAGTCGCGGTTGGCGCTGCAGCGAGCCAGGCGCACGTTGGGCCCCTCGCGAGGGCACCATTACATGACTAAACTGGAAGATCATGAGCTGACCGATTACTTCCACCATACCTTGTTTCCCAACGTGACGATCACCGCGACTCCCAACGACGGTGCTGTGCATATTTTTCGCACGGAACCTGATGCCAACGATCCGGAGAAATGCACGTTCGAGTACATGATGCTCGCCCCCGCGATCGAGGGCGTCGATTCGGTGGCGACGGTTGCCGGCATGCGGCCTCTTCGCGAAGCGATACCCGAAGAATTGACTTTCGGCGTTGATACCGTCGGGGACTTCGTGGACGAGGATCTGTCTGTCGCGGTCCACCAACAGAAGGGTCTTCACTCGCGTGGCTACACCGATGCTCACCTGACGGAGCAGGAGTCGCGGGTCCGAAGATTTCACGAAGTACTGAACGACTATCTGGACGGGCGGCGATAGCCGCTCGGTCAAGCTCCCTTCATCCGGGCTTGGTGATTGTTTGAATGTGCACCATCTTGTAGTTGCGGCTCTTGAACAGCCAGCGGCCGGCCAGCTTCTGGTATTCGTCCTCGTAGCGTCCGACTATGCGCTGCTCCTCGCCGGTTTTTAGACGCGTCAGTTCTGAGGTGTAAAAACGCCCCGCCGCCCGATCGCCGGCAACGCGAATTTCACCGGGGCTTGCTACCATGTAGACATATTCATACTCCGCCATCGCCTTGCGCCATAGCGCCACGATGTCTGTACGACCCACAACCCTCTCCAGGCCGGGCAGGTTGAGGGTCCAAACCGAATCTTCACACCAGTTCGCTCCCCAGGCGGTTGCGTCATATCTGCTGACCGCGTCGCCGTAACTATCGACCAACTCGCGAATTGCAAGTCTATCTTCTGTGGGTCCTTCGAACGCCATGACACGAACTCCTTAGTTTGACTTGACTGCGGCGGTCGAATCCCGAAGCCGACACGACAGCGTCGGCGCTGGTATCCGCCCGTCACGGATTTAAAAATTGTGCCGTTGTCCGAAATGCGGTCTCGGCAACCGCATCAAGCGGCATGCGCCGGACCTGGTCAGAGAGAACTTCCACGCCGTACGGGCCCGAATATCCGGTCGCGGTGACGGCGGCGATGAATGCGGGGATGTCGAAGGCGCCCTCACCGCAGAACTGACGATGAAACACAGTGTCTTCGAACAAGGTACCTACCGGCGACTTGGCAGCATCGTTCAGTTCCACGCCGAAGATCAAATTCCGCGGCAGAACGGCGATTTGTCTAAAATCTATTCCGCCCCGCACCATATGCCAGAGATCGAGCATCAGCCCGCCGTTGACTCTTCCCGCGTCCTCGACGATTGTCAGTGCATGCTCGAGCGAAGCAATGTTCGAAAAGGCAACTATTTCAATGCTGATCCGGGACCCGCCGGCGGCCGCCTCGTCGCATAGCTTCGCGAAGCTTTCTGTCATCCGTTCGATTGGCCAGTCGCTGGTCAAGTCGCCGGCGGCCTTGATGTGATAGGCGCCCAACGCTTCGGAACTTCGCAGCAGAAGCGCCCGCGATTCCGCTGCCGCGGCGCCGCGTTCGCCGTCGGCGAACCAGTCGATCAATGCTTCCAGCTCGAGCCGCGTGATTCCATTGTCGGCCAGAATCGCGCGCATTCCCGAATAACCATACCGATCGATGACCGCCGGAAGGTCGGCGAAAAATAAACCGAAACCGGTAAATCCTGCCTTTGCCGCAGCTTCGACTCTCGTGCGGAAATCAAACGGGCAAGGCCCCAGGTCGCGCAGCGGAACAATATTTCCTGCGAAGGTAAAATAGCTCGCGAGCAACGGGATTTTTGTCACGACCATTTGCTAGTCGTTCGGCCCGACGACCGTACAGGCTGAGGAGTCATGCCAGATACTTGTCGAGCGTTTGGTGGATGTGCCGGATTCGGCTCTCTTGGTAATTGGCCAAGGTTGCGCCCTTTTTGCGGGATGCGGCGATGCCTTCTTGCATCCATCCCATGTTGCCGGTGTCCTGATCATAGATCTCGCCCAGTGCCCGATCGATGCCTGGTACGGTCGTGTAGCTGTCGTTGACACCAATCCTGACGGGATCTGCGGGCGGCGGCCGCCCGGTCTTGGGAAGCGGTGATAACAGCAGCAAATCGAACAGGGCGCGTGCCGGGTCCATTCCAAGCGGTCGAAAGCGGTAGATAATCGGAAAAGTTGGCGCCAGGAAAAAATGGCCGTTCGGAAAAACGAAATATCCCACCGTATCAATTATTTCGGACACACTGCGATTATCGACGTTCTTGCCGCCTTCCTTAAGGACCCCCTTGAAATATTGCGCCATCACCCGCCGGGCGCTTTCTCCTTCAGACACCTTGAGACCGCCTCCCTTGGAGCGATCACCGAGTACCATCGTATCGATGATTTCCTGCTGTGTAACTCCACTACCCGCGGTGGGGCTAGCGACTCCGGCGAGGCTGAACAGCCGATTCACATTATCAGTGAAGGTATCGTACTGGGTGTTGACGTCGCCGGTACCGTTCTTCAATTGCCAATGTGTGACCGGTGTGTGATACGACTCAACGAACGCTTCGGACGCCGCTTTCCAGTTGCACGGCAGTTCCTTCTGAACGTGCAGCGAAATATACCGATCTTGCAGTTCGGCATGTGCGGCATGTGCGGGCAGCGGCGCAAGGTACTCTTGCAGCGATACGGCGTCATTGCCCATATTGACGAAGACGAATCCCGCCCATGTCCCGACCCGAGCTTCAGGAAGATTGGAATTTTCCCTGACGACGTGCGGGAAATCCCAGGCGCAGGGCAATTCGATGAGCTGTCCCTCGAGATTCCAGGTCCAACCGTGAAACGGACAGGCAAGCTTGGAAGTTGCGCCGTCACTGTACGAGGGCTTGAGCTTGGTGCCTCGATGCAGACAGGCATTGTGGTACGCCTTGATCTTGCCGCTGTTTGTTCGCACGATGATCAGCGAATACGGCCCGACATCGTATACGTAGTAGTCGCCGGCACTTGGAATATGCTCTTCCCGACAGGCCCACTGCCACGTCCGAGGCCACATCCTGTCCATCTCGCGTTTGAAGAATTCCGGGCTCGTATAGCGCTCAAAGGGAATATCTTGATCGCCTAGAAACGTATAAGCGTCGAGCTTGTAGGACGCCGGCTGGCGGTCACTATCGCCGTCGGCGCGAATAACCTCCTGAACACTGGCCGCCGGGCAGCGGGCTATACCCGGGGCAATGGCATTTGCATTCATAGAGAACCTTTCCGGCCAACACGATGGGCCGCTATCCGGTGCTTGTATACGACCCTGCAGCGGAGCGCCATTCGCACTTCCGATAGGTGTCCATGGTTTCGCGAAACATCGGCCGGATCTAAACTACACGGGTCCGCAAATCCATATGGAATTGACCGCTTGACTGCCATCGCCCGGACATCGATATTCGTGAAGGCACTGGATCACGTCAACGTGCGTACCCGTGACGTGCAGGGCACGGTGAAGTTTTTTTCCGAGGTGCTGGGGCTGACAGCCGGTGAAGCACCGGGCATGAACGCGAATGAATTTGCTTGGATGTTCACTACGGCGGGCGCGCCGATTTTTCACGTTCAACTCGACAAATCTGACTCACTCGCACCGGTCGCCAAGAATTACGACGGCACCGGCCCCATTCACCACGTAGCTCTTGATTGTTCGGGTCATGATGCCACTGTCACGCGACTGAAAGCGCTCGGCATCACATACCGTCTCAATGAAGTCACCGCAGCCAATCTGAAACAGGTCTTCCTCTTCGATCCCAACGGAATACTGCTTGAGCTCAATTACCACGACTGACGATCGAGTGCATTGCAGCCGCTCGGCTATCGAATAAGGGAGGTCTTGCGGATGACTCATGATGTTTTTTTGAAGAAACACTCGCGACAACTGAGGAATCTATGACCATGGACGCCACCGGCCGGCTCCTCGCCATCGAGGAGATCAAGCAACTGAAAGGCCGCTACTTTCGGTTTATGGACGGCAAGGATTGGGAGGGACTGCGCAACATTTTCTGCGATGACGCGACGTTTGATGCGCGCGCGGCACTCAGCGTCGATGGCCACGGGGAAAGTGGTCGCGCGGCGGAGAGCAATGACTGGATCTACCGTGGCGGCGACGTGATAGCGGCCTTCATCAAAGGCGCTTGCGGTTCCTCACGCACCGTCCATCACGGCCATTGCCACGAGGTCGAAATTCTTTCCCCAGATGAGGCGTCCGGGGTTATCGCGTTCGAGGATCAGATCTGGGACGCTCCTGGCGTGACGATGTCCCTCCACGGCTGCGGTCACTATCACGAGACCTACCGGCGTTTGGACGGCCGCTGGCGTATTCACACATCACGGATCACACGCCTTTATGTCTCGCTCGGTTGATTGACGCTGGAATGCCGGGACGTCGCTGCGGACGGGCGGTCATAGGTAACGAATTGGATTCCTTCCATCCCAATCCACTGCGGCGTCTGCAATCATTTTGAATATGTTTTTGATCGAATCGCGGTCTTCTATGATTTCCAGCATATGGCCGAGGTGCGGGCGCGTGTCGACGTAGGCGAAGCGCATATCACCAAAAGAACCCTGCGTTGCAGCGCTGGATCCTGCCGCGCGGTGACGCTCGAGGTCGGCGTCGAAAGTGTTCGTCATCACACAACAATGATGGAAGCCTTCTTGGCCCTTGGCGAACATGTCACGATATGCCGACGGCCCGTCGCTGTGCTGCTGAATCAATTCGATTTGCATCGGTCCCGCCTGTGCCAGAGCCGCACTGAAATCGAGGGGGGCCGGCGCGCCGCGATATGACACTCCTTCAACCTTACAATGCGGCACCACAAAAAACGGCCCGACACGGAGAGTCTCTATCCATCGCTGCATGGATTGTTCCAAGTCGTTAACCACCCATGCGGCTTGAATCAAGCTGGTAGCTGCGTGAGCCATTGAGAACTCCTAATGTTTGATGCGATGCGCGACTACCGTTTCCGCCGCAAGCATCTACTCATGCGAGCGAAACTACCGTCAGCCACTGCTGATGTAAACTGACTAAACCGTTAGCCAATATCACGATGCAGGAGGAGCCTTGCAGAGCTGCTGCAGCCATTGGTCGTGATGAATGGGGACAACACCGGCTCTTCGCGAACGATGACGCCAACGGTGGCGTCAGCGCGCAGCGCCTTTTGAGGCGATGCACGGACGGCTATTGCATTCATCAGTATACCTCAGCAGGCGAAATCGGGATCATGGCCTCACCACGGTACTCAATGCTGGTCGCTCGACTTGTTTTTCAACGGTGAGCCTTGGAACGACTGAGGGGGGTATTACACAATGACGATCAGACTTGATGACACAATTGCTCTGGTGACGGGCGCAGCGGGTGGGATCGGCCGTGCGGTTTGTCAAGCTCTCAAGGATGCCGGGGCCCGCGTTATTGCTACTGATCTCTCCGAACGTGCGGATGTGCCCGCGGAGGCCTACTTTCCCCACGATGTGGCCGATCCGGCCGACTGGCAGCGCATTGCCGCACATATCGACGGCAAATATGCACGACTAGATGCGCTGGTGAACGTGGCCGCAATTGTCGCAGTTGATAGCATCGCCAACACAACGCTGGAAACGTGGCGCAAAATTCAAAGCGTCAACGTCGAATCAATTCTGATTGGCACGCAGAGTATGCTGGAACTGTTGAAGAAGAGTGGCAAGACGCGCAAAGGCGGCGCATCGATCGTGAACTTCTCTTCGGTCGGCGGGTTACGAGGCGCGGCTTTCGCGTCGGCTTACTGTACTAGCAAGGGTGCCGTGACGCTATTCAGCAAATCCGCGGCCATAGAATTCGGTGTATTGGGCTATAACATCCGGGTCAATAGCGTCCATCCGGGCGCCATCAAGACCGACATGATTCGTTCGATGATGCGACGCTATGTTGAACTCGGAGGTGTGCCCTCAATCGAGGCCGCGGAAGCGTCGATTCTCGCCAACCACCCGATCGGACGATTGGGTGATCCCGTAGAGATCGGCGGCGGTGTTGTCTACTTGTGCTCCACAGCGTCGAGCTTCGTGACCGGGACTGAATTCGTCATCGATGGCGGCTTCACGGCCGTCTAAGGATTGGCAATGCAAGAATTCGTGCTGCGAAGCGATGCCGCGGGGGTCGCAACGCTGACCCTGAACCGGCCGGAGAAGCTCAATGCACTGTCGGTGCCGCTCTTCCGCGACCTGCGGCGTCATATCGACGATATCGCAGCGCACTCTCTCGAGATCAAGGTGGTGGTCCTGCGCGGAGCGGGTAAATGCTTTTCGGCTGGCCACGATCTGCGCGATCTGGTGGCCGGCGAAGACGCTCCGCACCCTCAGTTTCAGGCGCAAACCATCGAGGCGCTCGCCAATTTGCCTCAACCCGTGATCGCCGCCATCCATAGCCACTGCTATACCGGCGCGCTCGAACTCGCGTTGGCGGGCGATATTCTGATGTGCGGCACTTCGGCAGCATTCGCAGACACACATGCAAAATGGGCGCTGATGCCGATCTGGGGGTTGAGTCAACGCCTGCCGCGCCGCATTGGTACTGCCAAGGCGAGGGAAATGATGATGACTTGCGCGACGTATACCGGCCAAGAAGCACGGGCTATGGGATTGGTGAATATATGCGTGCCGGATGATCAATTGGATGCGGAAATTTTGAAGCTGTGCGTGACCATCCAGCAAAATTCCTCATTTAGCCATCGGGGCACCAAGCAATTGCTGTCCGACACCGACGGTATGTCGCTCGCGGCGGGACTCGCTTACGAGATCTATCGCACGCCTGGAGTGGGACCGGATATGCGGGAACGCATCGACGCGTTCATGAATAGAAAGAAGCGCTAGCAGTTACGCATCGCTCTCGCGCATGAGTCCGATGTAGCGCTGAAGGTGATGATCCGAACTACCGAAGCGATTTTCAAATGCCGCGGTGCGCTTGAAGTAGCGGCTTACCGGCAGCTCGGCGGTCGTGCCGATGCCGCCATGGATTTGGATCGCGCTTTGGCCGACGAAACGACACGCCTTGCCTACCCGCCACTTCGCCGCCGACACGGCTTTTGATCGATCGGTTGGGCTCGAATCGAGTTCCGATGATGCCATCGAGGTAATTGCGATGGCCTGCTGCAGCTCGACCGCCATATCGACCATCCGGTGCCGGAGGGCCTGAAATTCCGCAATCGGGCGCCCGAATTGACGTCTTTGCCGCGCGTATCCGACGGTGTCATCGATGAGCTGGCGCATCACTCCAATCGCATCGGCGCAGAGCGCCACGCAGGCTTCATCCACTATTCGCTCCACGAGCGGGAGTGCATCACCCTCTTCGCCGAGCAGCCTGTCAGGCCCCACCGGCACGTCCTCGAGTACCAATTCCGACGCGCCGACACCATCGACCGTCGTGAAGTCCCTGCGTCGTATCCCGGGCGCTGACTGGTCGAGCAGGAACAAGGATATTCCATTTCTATCGCCTGCCATGCCGCCGGTGCGAGCCGTAACGAAGAGGTGCGTCGCCCACGGGGCTAGGTACACCACCGATTTACTTCCATTGAGCCGATAGGCTTCGGTCGAGCGGCGCGCTCTCATCTCGACGTGGGCGAGATTGTAACGGCTTTGGGGTTCGGCGTACGCGAACGCCGCTATCATCTCACCCGCGATGATCTTGGGAATGAATTCCTCCGCGAGACGTCCACCCGAGCTCGTGAGCAGTCCGCCGCCCACCACTATGGTCGATAGATACGGCTCGCCGGCCAACGCCCGGCCAAGCTCCTCCATGATGATCATCGTCTCGGCGATGCCGCCCCCCAATCCGCCGAGATCTTCCGGAAATGCGGCGCCGAGCAATCCAAGACTATTCGCAAGCGCGCTCCAAAGGAGCGGTTTCCCGCCGCGGGGCATGGCCGATTCTCGTTCGTCCCGCCCGCCTGTGCGCTGTTCGGTAAGAAAGCGCGCAAGCGTGTCGCGCATGATCATTCGCTCAGGGGAAATGAGGCGCTCCATCACGAGCCTTTGGCGCCTGAATCGAGTGCCAGCGCGGCCCGCGCCAGGATCTCCCGTTGAATCTCGTTCGAACCGCCGAAGATGGACCGCGCGCGCGCATTCAGATAGCGCGCCGTCGGCGTGGCGGCGTACGGCGGTCCGACACCCGGCGCGCCGGACTCTGCTTCCAGGGCCTCATGTTGATCGGGAAGCGCATAGTGCCCGAGCGCATCCATCGACAGCTCCGTTGCGTGCTGAAAGAGTTCGCTCGACTTGAGCTTCAACAGTGAGGCCGCTTCATTGCCCACCGAATCGCCCGCGGCAATCCCCGCCAAAACCTGCAATTGGGTATGCTCGAGCGCCAAAGTCTCGATCTCTATTTCGGCGAGCCTTGCCCGGAACAGCGCATCGTCCCATAAGCGGCCGCCGCGACCGTCCGCTTCCAGTTGAGCGGATCGGCGAGTTTCCGCTATGACGCGCCGTGTGCGGCCGGTCGCCGATCCCCCGCCGCGTTCGAACTCCAGCACGGTTTTGGCGATCGTCCAGCCGGCGTTTTCCTCGCCGACTCGGTTTTCCACCGGTACCCTGACATCGTCGAAGAAAATCTGATTGATCTCGTGCTCGCCCGACATGCTGAGGATCGGTCGAATCGTGATTCCCGGGCTGCTCATCGGCGCGAGCAGAAAGGAGATGCCGGCCTGCGGCTTGCCCTGCGACGCCGTACGGACGAGCAGAAAGATCCAGTTCGCCCAGTGCGCATGGGTGGTCCATATTTTCGTTCCGTTGATCACATAATCCGTGCCCTCGCGCACCGCACGGCATTGGAGCGAGGCCAGATCGGAGCCTGCGCCCGGTTCGGAGTATCCCTGGCACCAATAGTGCTCGCCCGAGAGGATTCTCGGCAGGTAGAAGGCCCTTTGCTCGGCAGTGCCGTAGTGAATAAGCGCCGGACCACACATTTGCAAGCCCATGGCCGGCAGGATCGGAGTGCCTTGCAGCGAGCATTCGGTATCGAAGAGATAACGCTGCGTGACGGTCCAGCCGGTGCCGCCATATTGTTCGGGCCATGACGGTGCTACCCAACCCTTGGCGTATAGGATCGATTGCCAGCGCCGGCTGAGCGAGGCCGGGGCGTACACTCCGCTCTGCCGAGACGCCTCCGCTCTCAGTTCCGGTGTAAAGGAAGCGGCGAGAAATTCGCGCACCTCGGTCAGAAATTCCTCGTCTGCAGCATTCAAGCGCGAACGCATGGATTACCTCGACCCCGGTTGGCATGGCTCATGACCCACCTAGCATATGCAACAATCGCACAAGCACTACTGCGGGAATAGATAGCGGTCGCCGCATCGCACCAAGCGTCGCCCGCCTCCTACCTAGCGAAAATGGGAGCGGCAGGCTCCCGGC
>WNFO01013070.1_pt1 | contig 10720 bp, 8 predicted proteins | sample 5400251 | NCBI WGS metagenome assembly WNFO01 (sample SAMN13153354, study PRJNA577476) | soil metagenome | isolation source: 100 cm saprolite under Madrone tree | place: USA:California | collected 2016-06-14 | reverse complement strand
GCTGAAAGAACGGTTCGTCGCCGATGAAGCCATCGAGGATCTGGTGCGCGACCGCGCGCGACTGGTCGACATCGCGCTGCGCGCCGCATGGGTCCAACACGCGGGCAAATTCGCGGACGATCTGGCGCTCGTGGCGGTGGGCGGCTACGGGCGCGGCGAGCTGCATCCGAGCTCGGACATCGACATCATGGTGTTGCTGCCGAAAAGCGATTCGGCGGACTGGCAGCCCGACATCGAGAGGTTTTTGACCTTTCTCTGGGACATCGGCCTGGAAGTCGGGCACAGCGTGCGCTCCATCGACGACTGTCAGCGCGAGAGTCTGGCAGACATCAGCGTGGCGACCACGCTGTTCGAAGCGCGCCTCCTGGCGGGGCCGGAATCGCTGTTCGCCGGCATGAGGCGCGCCTTGGCTCCGGACCGCCTCTGGTCGTCGGAGGACTTCTTCGAAGCCAAGTGCAAGGAGCAGACCGAGCGGCATCATCGTTACTTCGACACGGCCTACAACCTCGAGCCCAACGTCAAATCGAGTCCGGGCGGACTGCGCGACGTTCAGACCATCGGCTGGGTCGCGAAGCGCCACTTCGGGACCGACACGCTCGATGAACTGGTGGCGCACGGATTTCTCACCCGCGAGGAATTACGCAAACTGAAGGCGGGCCAGTCGTTTCTGTGGAAGGTCCGCTTCGGATTGCACGTGCTCACCGGCCGCCGGGAAGACCGGCTGCTGTTCGACTACCAGATCAAACTGGCGAAGCTGTTCGGCTATGAGGACGCGAGCTTCACGCTGGCGGTCGAGCAGTTGATGCAGAAGTATTACCGCACCGTCATGGACATCAGCCTGCTCAACGAAATGCTGCTGCAGCTGTTCCGCGAGGCGATCCTCACGCAGAGTGCGCCGCCGGAGCCCATCAACCCCCGCTTTCAGATCCGGAACGATTATCTGGAGGTCACGCATCCTGAGGTGTTCGCGCGCTACCCGTCGGCCCTGCTGGAACTCTTCGTGCTCCTGCAACAGCATCCGGAATTGCGCGGCGTGCGCGCCGAAACGATTCGGCTGATCGGTACGCACGTCTGGCTGATCGACGAGGAATTCCGTCAGAACCCGCGGCACCATCGCCTGTTCATAGAGATCCTGTGCGCGCCCGTGGGCGTGACGCACGAACTGCGGCGTATGAATCTCTACGGCGTGCTCGGCCGCTACATCCCGTCGTTCGGCCGGGTGGTGGGCCGGATGCAGTACGACCTGTTCCATGCCTATACGGTGGACGCACACACCTTGTTCGTCGTGAGCAACCTGCGCCGCCTGGCGATCCCGAAGTTCAACGACGAGTTCCCCAGGTTGAGCCAGATCATGCAGTCGCTGCCGCGCCAGGAACTGGCCTACCTCGCTGCGCTGTTTCACGATATAGCCAAGGGCCGCGGCGGCGATCATTCGGAACTGGGCGCCGTCGACGCCGAGGCATTCTGCCTGGAACAGGGACTCGGCCGCTACGAGGCCAGACTGGTCGCGTGGCTGGTGCGCAATCATCTCATTCTGTCCATCACCTCGCAGAAAAAGGACATCAGCGACCCGGACATCATCCATGCGTTCGCACGCCAGGTCGGCGACCAAGCTCACCTGGACTATTTGTATGTGTTGACCGTGGCGGATGTTCGCGGCACGAACCCGAAGCTTTGGAACGCCTGGAAGGCGCGGCTGTTCGAGGAGTTCTACGAGCGCACCAAACGGGCCCTGCGCCGCGGGCTCGAGACGCCCGTCGACCAGGACGAGCTGATCCGCGAGACGCAGGCGCACGCACGCGAGAAAATGGCGAACATACCCGATGCGCAGATCGCCGCAGTTTGGTCGCAATGGACCGAGGCGTACTTTCTGCGCTACACGCCCGAGGAGATTGCCTGGCAGACCAGCGTGCTTGCCGGCCGCGACCCGCACGACGACTCGCCGTTCGTTGCGATCCGGCAGCTCGCGGACCGCGGCGGAACCGTCGTTCTCACGTATACGCCCCATCGCTTGCACAGCTTCGCGCGCACCGCCGCGGTCCTGGATCAGATGGGACTGAACGTCGTCGACGCGCGCCTCATCACCAGCGCCAACGGCTTCAGCCTGGAAACCTACGTGGTGCTGGAGGACAACGGCACGGTGATAGCCGACGCGGAGCGGCTGGAAGAAATCGAGCGCGGCCTGTGGCGGAATCTTAAGCAGCCGGAGGATTCGCCGCTCATCGTGACCCGCCGCGCACCGCGCCAGGTACGCATGTTCTCGACACCGACGCAGGTCAATTTCAGCCTGGATTCCCGCAACGATCGGACGATTCTGGAATTGATCGCCGCCGACCGGCCGGGACTGCTGTCCGAGGTGGGGAAAGTGTTCAAAGTCGAGCATGTTTCCATCAATGGCGCGAAGATCATGACGGTGGGCGAGCGCGCCGAGGACGTCTTCTACATCACCGATTCGGAGGATCGGACGCTGGACGACGAGGCCTGCCGGCGGGTTCAAGACGCCTTGGTGCGCGCTCTCGATCGCCGCAATTGATTACCGGGGACCTTAATTTGTACGGCAATCTTCGAGCGACCATCGAGTGATTTCGGGAGACCAAAAGTTGTACAGCGATCTGCGCACGACCATCGAGTCCGCCTATGAACGGCGGGCGCAAATCACGCCGCAGTCCACCACGCCCGAGGTGGGCAATGCGGTCGAAACCGTCGTCGAGCTGCTCGACGCGGGAACGTTGCGGGTCGCCGAGCGGCGAGCCGGTGCGTGGGTTGTCCACGAGTGGCTGAAGAAGGCGGTGTTGCTGTCCTTTCGGATCGCCTCGAACATTCCTCAGTCGGCGGGCGTCCTATCGTTCTACGACAAGGTGCCGCTCAAATACAGCGGCTGGGACGAGCCGCGGTTCGCGGCGGCCGGCGTGCGCGTGGTGCCGCCGGCCACGGTCCGGCGCGGCGCATACGTCGCGGCCAACGTGGTGCTGATGCCCAGCTATGTGAATATTGGAGCGTATGTGGACTCGGGCACCATGGTCGATACCTGGGCGACCGTCGGCTCCTGCGCGCAGATCGGCAAGAACGTGCACCTGTCCGGCGGCGTCGGCATCGGCGGCGTCCTCGAGCCGCTGCAGCCGTGATCTCGATGGGCGTGTTCATCGGCCAGAGCACCCGCATCTACGACCGGGAGCGCGATGAGATCCTCTACGGCCGGGTACCGGCCGGCGCGGTCGTCGTGCCCGGCACCTTGCCCGCGGCCAACGGCAAATACGGGCTGGCCTGCGCCGTGATCGTCAAGCGCGTCGACGCACAGACTCGCGCCAAGACTTCGCTGAACGACTTGCTGCGCAACACCGACTGACGCGCTGGCCGTCACGGAAGTGTCCGTCAAAGCGTAACAATCGCGATTCAAAATCCAGGGATGCGGGCGTCTGCCGCACGTGGAGCAAATCATGAAGTCAGCCAGATTCATCCATTCCGCTCACCGAAGAAACTTTCGATACGGAATGGCGGCGGTATTCCTGATCGGCTTGGGCATACTTGCCGCATGCCGGCCGCCGCCATCGTTCAGCTCGCAGGTCGAGGTCGAACTCGCGGCCGCAGCCCGATGACGCAGCCCCGGAGAGCCTGTCTGAGTATTCGGGCTCCTAGCCGAAGCGGCCGGTAATGTAATCTTCGGTGAGCCGCTGCTGCGGGTTGGTGAATATCAGATCCGTGGGGCCGATTTCCACCAGGTCGCCGAGATGGAAATATGCCGTGCGCTGGGAGACGCGCGCGGCTTGCTGCATGTTGTGAGTCACGATCGCAATGGCGTAGTTCTCCCTGAGTTCGTCGATCAGATCTTCGATCCTCGCGCTCGCGATCGGGTCCAGCGCCGAAGTCGGTTCGTCCATCAGAATGACCTCGGGATTTACCGCGATCGTGCGCGCGATGCAGAGACGCTGCTGCTGGCCGCCAGAGAGGCTCGTCCCGGGCTGCGACAGGCGGTCCTTGACCTCCTCCCACAATCCGGCGCGCTGCAGGCTGGTGTTGACCAGTTCGTCCATGTCGCCCCGGCTCCTGGTCAGGCCGTGAATCCGCGGGCCGTAAGCGACGTTCGCATAGATGGACTGTGGAAATGGCGTCGGCTTCTGAAATACGATGCCCACGCGCGCGCGGAGCTGTGCGACGTCCTGCTTGCGATCATAGATGTTCTCGCCGTCGAGGGTGATGTCGCCCTCCACGCGGGCGCTCGGAATCGTGTCGTTCATGCGGTTGAGACAGCGTAGGAACGTCGATTTTCCGCAGCCCGACGGACCGATCATGGCCAGCACCTGGTTGCGGCCGATGTCGAGACTGACGTTTTTCACCGCATGTTTGTCGCCGTAGTACACGTTGACCCGGTGCGCGGTCATGATGGGGTGGGGAATCGAATCGCGGACGGCCGGAGCGGCGGCGGGGCCCTCCACTGCCGTTGCCGTGGCCATGGAACCGCCGGCGCGGGGGGATACGGACGGCGCGCGCCCCCCCGCAGGGTTCCTAACGGAAATCTGTTCCCTTCCCATACCTTGAAGTCCTATCCGAAACGCCCGGTGATGTAGTCGTCGGTCTTTCGATTCTTGGGCGACGTGAAGATTTCTCCGGAAGGACCGATTTCGACGAGCTCCCCCAGGTACATGAAGCCCGTGACGTTGGACACCCGCGCCGCCTGCCGCAGATTATGCGTCACCACGACGATGCAATATTTCTCGCGCAGCGCCTCCAGCGTCTCCTCGACCCGCAGAGTCGAAATCGGATCGAGCGCGGCCGTCGGTTCATCGAGCAGCAGGACCTCCGGCTGTACGGCGATGGCACGGGCGATGCATAGCCGCTGCTGTTGGCCGCCCGACAGGCTCCGGCCGTCGGCAGCGAGCTTGTCCTTGACCTCGTCCCAAATCGCCGCATCGCGCAGCGCGGACTCGACACGGAGCTTCATATCGGCGGCGCGCACCCCTCCCGCCAGCCGCAAACCGAAGGCCACATTGTCGAACACCGACATGGGGAACGGGGTGGGTTTTTGAAACACCATGCCGACACGGTAGCGCAATTCGGCCACATCGACGGTCGCGCCCAAGATGTCCCTGCCTCCGATCAACACCTCGCCCTCCGCGCGCTGCTTCGGGTAGAGCGCGTACATGCGATTGAGCACCCGCAACAGGGTCGACTTTCCGCACCCGGACGGGCCGATGAACGCCGTGATCGAACGGTCGGCCAGGGTCATGTTGATGTCGTGCAGCGACTGCAGGTCGCCATAGTAAAAATTGAGCGAACGAATTTCTATTTTGGGGGGGGCGATGTCGACGATCGCGGATGCCTCAGCCGGAATCGGCGGGCGCGTCTTCAGATGCTTCGGCGGTTTGGCCGACGGGATCATCGCCCGGAGCTCCGCTCCGCCTGAAGAACGGCCAAGATGACCCGCGCGGAGATGCTCAAGATCAAAATGCTCACGGTGATGATGAGCGCACCGGCCCAGGCGAGGTTCTGCCACTCCTTGTACGGGCTCAACGCAAACTGGAATATCACCACGGGAAGATTGGCCATGGGAGCATTCAGGTTCGTGCTCCAGAATTGATTGTTGAGGGCGGTGAACAGCAGCGGCGCCGTCTCGCCGCTGATGCGCGCGATCGCCAGCAACAGGCCCGTCACGATGCCGCTGCGAGCCGCGGGATACAGCACGCTCACGATGGTGCGCCAAGGGTAGGCGCCGAGAGCGGCGGACGAATCCTTCATCCCGATCGGCACCAAATTGAGCATGTCCTCGGTGGTTCGCAGCGTGACGGGAATGGCCAGTACCGCGAGCGCCAGCGCGCCGGCGATCGCGGAGAAATGCCCCATCTTGACGACCACGATCTCATAGATGAACAGCCCGATGATAATCGAGGGTGCACTGAGGAGGACGTCGTTGATGAAGCGAATGAGCGTACTCAACCGGGAGCTGCGCCCGTACTCCGCCAGGTAGGTGCCCGCCAGAACGCCGATCGGAGAGCCGATCAAAATGCCCAGCAGGGTCATCACACCGCTGCCGTACAGCGCATTGAGCAATCCCCCTTCGCTGCCGGGCGGAGGCGTCATCTGCGCAAACAAGTGCCATGACATGCCGGCCAGGCCGTGCGAGATCAGCGTCCAAAGAATGGCCGCCAGGCATGCGAGACCCGCCAGGGTAGCCAGCAATGAGAGCGACAGGAACACCGCATTCTTCGCCTTCCGATATGCGCGCCGATTCATGGCTTACAGGGGAACCCGCTGTTCGAGCCGGCGCAACAATGCTTGGGCGGCCGCAATGACGGTAAAGGTGATGAGAAACAGAAGGAGGCCGAGTGCGATCAGGGACGATGTGTAAAGATCTCCGACCGCCTCGGTGAATTCGTTGGCGATGGCCGACGATATCGTCGTGCCCGGGGCGAGCAGCGAGGTGCTGATCCGATGGGCGTTGCCGATCACGAATGTCACCGCCATCGTCTCGCCCAGAGCCCGGCCGAGACCCAGCATGATGCCGCCGACGATGCCCACTCGTGAATGCGGGACCACGACGTTCCAGATGACCTCCCAGGTGGTCGCCCCCAGCCCATAACCGGATTCTTTCAGCATGGGCGGTACCGTATCGAAGACATCCCGCATGGTGGCTGCAATGAACGGCAGCACCATGATCGCCAAAACGAAGCCCGCCGTAAGGATGCCGATGCCGAAGGGCGGTCCCATGAATAATTTGTTGACGCCGGGAATGAAGTGCGCATGCTCGATCAGCCATGGTTGAACGTGCCGCTGCAGCACCGGTGCGAGGACGAACAGACCCCATATGCCGAAAATTATGCTGGGCACCGCCGCCAACAGTTCGACCGCCACGCCGATCGGGCGTTTCAACATCGGCGGGCACAGCTCGGTCAGAAACAAGGCAATTCCGAAGCCTGCCGGCACCGCGAGCGCCATGGCGATCAGGGAGGTGACCACCGTACCGTAGATGGGCGCCAGCGCACCGAACTCATCGGTGACAGGATTCCAAATTTCACGAGAAACGAAGGAGAAGCCGAAGTGCCGCGCCGCCGGCCAGGCCCCACGCAGCAGCGAGACGGCCACGCCCCCCAGAATGAGCAGCACCAGGATCGCAGCCGCAAGCGTCCCGGCCCGGAAGATCCTCTCGTAAATCAACTGCTTTGCGGCGTGCCTCGAATCGATGATCGCCACGATGTCAGTTTCGCTCCCGCCGCCACCGAAAGCAGCCGGGGCCGGCGCTGCAGCCGCGCCGGCTCCGGCCATATGATTTCGCTCAAGCTGAGACCGTATTCTCAGCGAGGCTACTTGCCGCTCCAAACCGGATGACCACCCGACGTGATGGACGAGGTCCAAGTCGCCTTGACCTGAGCGATCAACGGGGCCGGCAGCGGCACATAGTCGAGCTCGGCAGCCATCGCGCCGCCCTCCTTATACGCCCATGCGAAGAACTTGAGGGCCTCGCCGACCGCAGCCGCGTCCGAGGGTTCCTTGTAAACAAGGATAAAGCTTGCGCCCGTGATTGGCCAACTCTTGGCACCGTCCTGATCGGTGAGGATCAGATAATAGCCTTCCGCGTGGGTCCAATCCGCATTGGCCGCGGCTGCCTGGAAGGATTCGGTGCTGGGCGCCACCGCCTTGCCGGCCTTGTTGGTCAATTGCGTATAGGCCATCTTGTTCTGTTTGGCGTAGGCATATTCGACGTAGCCGATGGCGCCGTCGGTTTGCGTCGTCATGTTGGCGACACCCTCGTTGCCTTTCGCACCGATGCCCGTGGGCCATTGCACCGAGGAGTTCGCGCCGATAGTGGATTTGAACTTCGCGCTTTCCTTGGACAGATAGTCGGAGAACAGGAAATTGGTGCCCGAGCCGTCGGATCGATACACCGGCGCGATCGCGGTGGCCGGAAGCGCCAATTTCGGATTGAGCTTCTTGATGGCCGGGTCATCCCATTTCGCGATATCTCCCAGGTAAATCGCGGCTATCGTGGCGCCATCCAATTGCAGCTGGCCCGGTGCAATTCCCTTGATGTTGACCACCGGAACGACGCCGCCGATGATCATGGGAAACTGGACCAGGGCCGCTTCCTTCAGGTCTTCCGCCTTCAGCGGCATGTCGGAGGCGCCGAAGGTGACCGTCTTGGCCTTGATCTGCTTGATGCCGCCGCCCGAGCCGATCGATTGATAGTTGAGGCCGACGCCGGTCTGTTTCTTGTAGGCATCCGCCCATTTCGCATAGATCGGATACGGAAAAGTGGCCCCGGCGCCCGAAATGTCCGCCGCGGCGGCGGATAAGCTGATGCCGATCGCGGCTGCCGCGAAGAGAATGCGTGTAATCATTGTCATGAGGTATGGCTCCGATTCGATTGAGCGCGGAATTTATTGCTTGATCGACGCGCGTGAGATCACCCAAAAAATCCCGGATCAGTTGACGACGCCGTCGCTAGAATCCGAGATCCGCGAGCATGTTCAGGGTTGTATGTTACGGTTTTGTGACAGTCGTGGTTTCCGGGGAGATAGCCATGCATTCCGTCCACGGCTAGCCGGTAAGGCGCGAGGACGCGCGGCCCGGGATGCGCGCGCGCACGTCGAGCCGCCGTCTGGATCGACGGCTGAGATCCTCGCCTGCGCTCATTTCGACCTCATGGCCTCAGAGCCCAACGGCCATGAGGTCGACTTCATTCCAGCCCGTCAGAATTTAAAGCGCACACCCACCGTGGTGGTGATATCGGTCGTATTATAGGGAAACCCGCCAGCCAGACCGTCTTTCACGCCGGAGTACATCACGCCCGCAAAGGCGTCGAAACGCTTGGACAAACGATAGTCGGCATCGAACGAGACGACAGTTTCCGTGCCGCCGCAGGTTCCGGGCTCCTTCGCATGGGGCGTGCTCGAGGAACACAGGGCATTGGCCGTGGGCGTACCGTATGCGTTCTGCTTATACCCGTACCATGCACCGACCAGGTCCAATTCCGGTAGCACCGTATAACGCACGCCGACCCAGCCCACTTGCAAGGTCTTGTCGTGGAGGAAGGTCGATCCGTCACCGCTTTGTTTGTTGACGAAGGCGACCGTGTAGGCGGCGACGTTGAAGCCGGCCTTCAACGGCGTGTCCGGATTTGAGTACTTGATGTGCTCATAGCCGCCGAAGAACTTGAGCACGCCCATGTTGTACATGCCCATTAAGGCAATGGCCGTGTTGTCCGAGATCGTTGCCGCCAGCGCATTGCTCGCGCTTGCCGCGACGCAAGTCGCGCCAGGAGTAGGCGGCACGGTGGCACTGGGGCACAAGCTCTCCGGGTCGGTATTTGGCCTCGATAGGGTAGCAACTTGCGCCGAGCTGAGCGCGGCCAGCGCCACCGCATCCTTGATCTTTGTGTAGTACGCATCGACCGAGAGGCCCGCGAAATCCCCGCCGAAGGACACCTCGTAGGCCGTATTGGCGCTACCGGTGGATTGATTGAATTTGTACTGCGCGGACAAGTGGGCCCCCACCCCCTCCGCCGGCTTGAACATTCCCACATACTTCACCGACGAATCGAGACGGCGGTTCTGCGTATCACCCCCGCCGGCGGTGACTCCCGATATGCCGATCAGGGAGAATGCCTGGGACGCGTAATTAGGGTCGTACTTGGCGACACCGTCAGCCAACACCGTGTTTTGACGGCCGAAGGTGATCGTTCCGAAAGTCTTCGAGCTGACCCCGGCATAGGATTGGATGAAAGTCTGACCCGAAGCGCTCGAATCCACATTGGTGGACTGATTCCCAGGATCCGCAAAAGTCCCCAGGGGCCTACCATTGTTCTGCACCAGCGACTTCAAGGCGTCGCTGATTTGGCCGGATTGCGGATTGAAGAACGTCTCCAGTTTGAACACACCCGACCAATCTCCCACGATGGGCTCGACGCCTTGCAGGCCAATACGGGAATTGCTCAAGTTGCTGGGCGTAACGCCCGTCACTGCGTGATTGCTGTTCTTCTGAACCACTTCGGCACTGCCGCCGACGAAGTAGTCGCTGATGGGCGCGCCGTGGGTCTGATTCTGAATGCCGATGTCGACGATCCCGTACAGGGTGATGCCCTTCCACGTAAGGGTGTCGTCGGAAGATGGCGCCGGTGCCGCGGATTGCGCCTGAGCGAAGCCCGCCGCGCCCAAGGCTGCCAACAGGACGAGTCCACCACGGCCCAATCCGACGCCGCGGGCATTCGACCCGGCCGGCATGGCAGTTTCTGTCTCATGATTCACAACGCTACTCCTTTTTTCATAATTCCCTTTTTCATGATTCACGACGCTTCTCCCAATTTTTAAGGTTGTTGGATTTAATCGGCGAGATGTTACATATATATTACAATCAGCTATTATTTTCTGTATCTTTTTTACAACAATTCGCTTGGTGACACCCAGCGCCGTGGCTGCGAACAGCCGCCGGGTTGGCGGGTGGAACGATTGTCCGCAGCCGCCATCCAATGGCCTCTGCGGATCAACGGAGTGCGGCGATGGCCCTCATAGCAAGGCTCCCTTCGGCCATGGGCATCGTCTGGCTTGCAGTTCTTCCTGGCTGTGCGGTCTACGAAACGTACGAAAAATGCGGATTCGCCGGCTGCCCCGACGATCAGCGCATCAGCCGGGACGTCCAAGCGCTATTCGAGGAGCATCCGGCCCTTGAGCCGCCCAATTTGATCGATGTGAGGACCTTGGATCACGTGGTGTACCTGAATGGCGTGGTCGAC
>WNFO01022026.1_pt1 | contig 10722 bp, 13 predicted proteins | sample 5400251 | NCBI WGS metagenome assembly WNFO01 (sample SAMN13153354, study PRJNA577476) | soil metagenome | isolation source: 100 cm saprolite under Madrone tree | place: USA:California | collected 2016-06-14 | reverse complement strand
AATGACCAGCCCGAGTCCCTCGGCGATACGCGTCCCGAGGCCCGCGTCCACACGCCGCCAGAGTGCGACTGCCCGTTCCCGGAGGACCCGCTCTCAACGCCGTCGCCCAGGTGGGCGACGAGGTTTTTCACCAAGTGGTCGCGATCGGTCGGAGTCATCACCTCCCGGTAGAGGTTGCCCGCCTGGATGAAGTCGTCGTCCTCCGCGTGCAGCGCGGCGGCGGCGCGCACGATCTCGTCGCCTTCCACAGACCAGTTCGGGTCGCCGTATCGCAGGTCGCTTGGATCGCAGCTCGGTTCGCCGGGGAGCCGGCATCGAGCAATTGCGCGCTCTGGTTCGAGCATCAACAGCAAGACCGCCGAGCCCGGGTCCGCACGATAGTTGCTCCGGTCATTGTGTCCGAGCAACGAATTGCTTCGCCTCGGCGATCTCCATGACCGTTCGCGCCAGCGGTAAGCTCGCGCAGCTTTTGGTAGTAGCCTCTCGCAACCCCCGAATGGCCAGCGCTCCGCCGCCGTGGCGGCGCCGTAGAGGCCTCGGTTCGGCCCGGCGACTTCGCCTGGCCCGGGATTGCAGCACGCGCCACGCCATCCGCGGCGTTGCACGGATTGGCGTCGCTTCCGTCCCGCAATCAGGCGCCGAGGCGCGTGGAGATCCGGATTTCCGACGTCAGCGTCCGGTGGACCGGACAGCGGTTCGCGATATGCAGCAGGCGCTCGCGCTGCACCTGGTCGAGCGGACCGTGCAGAACGATCTCGCGCTCGATGGAATCGAGCGCCCGGTCCTGGGTCTCACAGTTGGCGCAGTCGTCCGCATGGACCTTCTCGTGGCGCAGGCGGACCTCGACGTCAGCGAGGGGCCAGCCCTTATGCTGCGCGTACATTCGCAGCGTGATCGCGGTGCACGCGCCCAGCGCGGCGAGCAGTAGATGATAGGGCGTCGCGCCGGTGTCCTTGCCGCCGGCCTCGAGCGGCTCGTCCGCCACGAGCCGGTGCTGCCCCGCCTCGATGTCTTCCCGCAGCTCGCCTGCGTTTCCGCGAACGATGACAATCACCGCCATGTTCCAGGGCCGCCTTTCGTCCGGCTCAAAGTGCCAGGTCCGCAAGCTTCACGCTTCCACATCGGGTCTCAATCACGACGTCGATGTGGGCCGGCGCCGCCGCCTGGACGAGCTCCTGCAGGAGGCCTCTGGCTTCTTCGCGGCTGGGAAGCTCTTCTTGCCTCAGCACCAGGTCGAGGTCGCAGGCAGGGGTCGATACCGGCAGATGGGTGGCGAGCTCGAAGGCGATGCTGCCGATGGGTCCCCAGGCGCTGCCGCGATGGCCGAGGACGGCATCGACGCGCGAGAGCGCCGCCAGCGCCGGCACCTGCGCGGCACGCCAGGGCTCGCATCGACGGCCGGCCAGGTCTTCGGGCGTCGACCGGTAGGCGACGGCGGAGAGAGGGATGCTGGCATCGAAGCGCTGCTTCCTTGCCGCGCCTCTCACACGGATCGGAATGATGCCGTTCCGGATCTCGCCGCGCCGCACGATCACCCAGGGAGTCTCGGCCAGGCAGGCCACCACCCACTCAGGGGCGGGGACATCGAGGATCAGCGATGCCCGGGGTTGCAACCGGAGCAGGTCATGCGTTTTTGCCGGCGTCATCTCGCTCGGGGCAGGACGAGCCGGCGCGGCTCGGCAGAGGCGTACGCGATAGCCCTGTTTCGCAGGCTCGTGCGATGCCGAGGTGCGGCCCGGCCTCGTTCCCGCATGGATTCCTGGACTCCGGCCGCCACGACGAACAGAAACCCGGCGAGCGCGAGCGGCACGAAGCCCGGGGGGACAAACCGAGCTTGCTTCCTGAGCTGCCTTTTCAATTCCAGCACAACGAGCGCGTGCGCGGCGACCGCTTGTTCGATCCCATCGAGGCCCGGCGCGAGCATGGTCATGGATTCATCCATCCCCTTCGATGACGGCGGCCGGCACTCCGCGCTCTCTCAGTTGCTCGACGAGCCCCGCGTGGCCTTCCCGCAGACCGCTCAGATGGACCCGCCGCGCCGCGGTGCACGCGCTCGCTACGATGCCGACCGGGCTGTCCCGGATCGGCCCGGCCAGGTTCAGATCGAACACGACGGTTGCGCCGGGCGGCGTTTGCGCGACCGCACACGCGAGCAAGCGGGCGGAAAATTCGTCGAGAACCCCCTCAATCGCGAAGGTCGCGCGCGCGCCATCGGTCCCGCGTCGCACACGCAACCGCGCAGGCGCGGGGACCGGGACCTTATCGATGCGGCTGCGGCCCCGGCGCGACCTCATCAAGAACAATTCAACGCATGCCACGAACGCCGCGGCGGCCGGCGCGGCCAGGACCGCATCGAGCGCGCGCTTCATCCGCGCCACATCAGCTCGAGAAACGTGGTCCGGCGGTTCGTCAGGATCGCCTTGCAGCACATCAGCCAGACGCCCAGCCCGAAATCCTGGACGATGGTCACCGAGTGCAGCAGAACGTGCTTGGTTGTGACGACCCCGGCGATCATGTCCCGCCTCCTTTGGGGTCGACCTAGCAGCCGTCGTGCCAGATCCTGAATTCGTTCGACGATCCCGCACTTTGGCAAGGGGCAGCTGCGCATGCGCCGTGATCGAACGGGCCACGTGGATGGACCGCACTAGCCCAATCGACAGGCCCGCCGCGCGCCAGGACGATCAGCGATGCACCGCTGGAGTCCTTCGTTCGGTAAGACCGCCTGCACCGGTGTTTCGCCTGTTGCCGGATCGCCGAACAGGAGAGATCGAAATCCGTCGATTCCAGAGCACCAGGGGCGCCGCCGGCCCTTTCAGTACGGCGGGGCGACTGGCATGGAAGGTGCTGTCGCCAGCTCTCGAAGGAGTCGGCGATGGTGCAAGGATCTGATCGCGGTGAGCAGGCGCGGCATTCAAACGGCGTCGAATTCCGAGCGCCTCAACCGCTGCGCGCTGCCAGGTGCCGGCTGAACGTCATGCTGCTGGTACTGACCACCGTGATCCTCCTCGCTGCTTCCGTCGCCGGATGACTCATCACGGGTCCTTCGCAGGTTCCCGCCGAGCCGCTAGGCGGCGGTCACGAGTGAGACTCCCCTTCCGGTTGCTCCCTCGCGCAAGGTGCGCTGGAGCGCCAGCCGGTGCTCGACCTCGTTGAAGACGCCGATCTTCCCGGCGCGGATGGAGCCGTGCTCGTCGGCGATCTCGGGCGTCACCGGTCGTCGAGGTGCACCTCGGAATCCGGCCGCACTCGTTGCTCGTCGTCGATCACTGCGCCCTCCTCGCCCCCGGCGACCGGTCACTTGCGAAAGTCCGGAACCGCATCGGCGGACCCCAGCTGCCCCGAGGCGAACACGAGCACCGTTGCGGAGATGAGCGCTTCGGAAAACGCTTGCTCCTTGCCAGCGGATGCCAGCGCGCGCGCTTTTTGCGCGCTCAACGTATCCGTGAGCGTCGAGAGGCCGCTTGCGTACGACTTCGTGACGGCGTTCTCGGCGACCGCGGCGGTCCGCTCGAGCGAGGAGGCGGCCCTGTACCGGGCGAGGCTTGCGTTGACATCGTCGTACGCGGCGACGACCTCCTGCGCGGCTTGCCGCTGCAGCTTCTCGACCACCTGCTCCGCCTCGTTCCTACCGCGACCGCGCGATTTCCGTCTGTGCTTCCCGGACGCCGAAGTCGAACAGGGTCCATTCGAAGGTCATCATGGCAGCAGGAAGTCGCCGGGGTCCGTTGAGAGCAGCGAAGGGCACTAGTGTTTCGCCAGGGCGCCGCGAATGCTCACCGCGAACTGGCTGCGCACCAAGGCGAGCAGGCTCTCGAACTCCGAGTCGCTGACGCGCAGCCGCTCACGCAAGAGCTCTCGGGTCGTCTCGTACAGCTTCTGGCGGTGAGCGGCCAGCCGGCGCGCGATGGTGGAGCGGTGCACGCGGTAGAGACCGCCCAGCTTGTCGAGGCTAAGTCCGTCGACATAGTGGAGCCTCAGGTAGAGCCGCTCGCGCTTCGACAGCTTCGACAATGCGCCCTGGAAGGCCCGCTCGTAGTCCGCCCGGTAGCGGAGCTTCAAGTAATCGAGCTCGGGGTCGACCGGGTCGAAGATTGGGCGACCCGCACTTTCGGGATCGCCGGCGAGCTTCGTCTGCTCCCTGCGCAGCCGCAGGGCGCTGCGGATGGCGACGACGCGCAGCCAACTGGCCAGATCGCCGCGCCCGGAATAGTCGGCGATGCGCGGAATCGCACCTGGGCTTCGGACGAGTAGCTCGGCGCGCAGCTCTTGCGCGACCTCGTCGCAGCGCGATCGAGACGCCGCGAGCCCTGCCAGGAAGCGCGGAACCTGGGAGAGCACCTTGTCCCCGAAGGCGCGCAGGGCGCCGGGGTCGCCACGCGCACAGCCGCAGGCGAGATAGAGATCGGATGCGCGCAGCGCCGCGAGGGCCTCGTCGAGGCCCGCCTTGACGTCCAGCCGCTCGGCGGCGTAACGGACAAAATCTGCCGCTTCGACCGAGAAGGCGGGCCAGGTCCGGCGGGCGCCGGCGTGCATCTCGCGCAATCTCGCGTCTAGCGCTGCTGGGCCGGTTTCCGGGATCCTGTCGGGCACCCGTCCGGCCAGGACCTCGAGGAGGATGTTCGCCAAAGGCGCCCCGCTCATGTTCGTCTTCCCCTCCGAGGCGGTAGACTATCAGTGCGATGGGCTGCATTTCGCCAGATGACATGGCCTTGTTCATGGAGGGCCGGCTACTGCCGGCCGCGCAGGAGGAGATCGAGGAGCACGCCGAGGGCTGCGACGCCTGCAGGGAACTGCTCGCCGAGACGACGCGCGCCACCTTCCCCGACCCGGCGGCCGAGCCCGTACAGGAGGGCCGCTTCGGGCGGTACGAGATTGTGCGGCCCATCGGCGCAGGCGGAATGGGGGTGGTCTACGCCACGCGCGATCCGAAGCTGCACCGGATGGTCGCGCTCAAGATGCTGCGGCCCAGCGGCTCGGGCGGCGCCGCACCAACCGAGCTGCGCGAGCGCATCCTGCGCGAGGCGCGCGCGATGGCACGGCTCTCGCATCCCAACGTTCTGGCCGTCTTCGATGTGGGCGAACTGAACGACCAGGTTTTCCTCGCCATGGAGCTGGTCGAAGGCTGCACGCTCACCACTTGGCTTCGTGCGAAGCCGGCGGCAACCCCACGAGGCTGGCGCGAAGTGCTCGGGGTCTTCCTCGATGCGGCGCGCGGCCTCGCTGCGGCGCACGCAGTGGGGCTCGTCCATCGCGATTTCAAGCCCGACAACGTGCTCATCGGCAACGACGGCCGCATCCGCGTCACGGACTTCGGTCTCGCCCGCGCCGCCTCGTCCGCGCCGCCGCACGCCACGGCGCGCGATCAGAACGGGCAGATCGCGCTCTCGATGCAGAAGAGCGCGCTCGCCGGCAGTCCCGCGTACATGGCGCCCGAGCAGATGCGCGGCGACCCGGTCGACGCGCGAGCCGACGTGTTCAGCTTTTGCGTCGCGCTGCACCAGGCCGTCTTCGGGGAGCTGCCGTTCGCTGGACGAACGCTGCAAGAGCTCGAACGCGCCGTCGCCGAAGGCCCGCGCCGGCCTTCCGGCGCAGCCAAGGTGCCCGCTCGCCTGCGCCGTATTCTCGCTCGAGGTTTGCAGGCCAACCCGGAGTCGCGCTTCCATTCGATGGAGGCGCTGCTACAAGAGTTGTCGCGCGTACGCCAAGGGCTGCGTGCGTACCTCGGGAATCGCGCGACAGCCGCTGCGATACTCGGTGGGGCATCGCTTGCCGTAGTCGCGCTCATGTACGCGACGGCCGGCAGTCCTTTCAGGAATGCTCCAGCCATCCACTCCATTGTCGTACTGCCGCTGGACAACCTTTCGAGCGATCCAAGCCAGGCGTATTTCGCGGACGGCATGACGGAAGAACTCACCACGAGCCTGGCCAGGATCGGCTCTCTCAAGATCATCTCCCACACGTCGTGGAAGGTTCGGTGTCGCGATTCGGCGACAAGGTGCGGATCACGGCGCAACTGATCGACGTGAAAGCGGACCGGCATCTTTGGGGTGACAGTTACGAGAAGACCCTTGGCGAGGTGCTCAGTATCCAGAATTCCGTATCGATGGAGATCACCCGTCAAGTCCAATCCCAACTGAGCCCCGGAGAAGAGAAAGGATTCAAGAGACACATCTCCGTCAATCCAGAGGCATACGAGGCCTACCTGAGGGGACGGTACCACCTCACCAGACAGGACCCCGCGGCGCTGAGGAAGGGTCTTGCAGAGTTCCAGCACGCCATCGATATCGATCCCACCTATGCGCCCGCCTATTCAGGGTTGGCGGACACCTTCGACATGTTCGTCAATTTTGGACTGATGTCGCCTGGAGAAGCATTCCCTCGCGCCAGGGCTGCTGCGCTGAAATCGGTCCAGCTCGATGAGACCCTCGCAGAACCACACGTTTCGCTCGGTTTTGGAAAGCATAACTTCGATTGGGACTGGCGCGGCGCCGAGGCGGAGTACAAGCGAGCCATCGAGCTCAGTCCCAGCTACGCAACCGCGCACTTTCGCTATGCGAAGTTCTTGTCCACGGCGTCAAGGCATGAGCAGGCGATCTCCGAGATCAGGAAAGCGCGGGAACTCGATCCGCTTTCGCGGGCTATCAGCGAAACCACCGGGCGCCTTCTTTATTACGCACGCCGGCACGACGAAGCGATCAAGGATCTGCTTCAAATGTTGGAGCTCGACCCTAACGCCGGCTATGCGCACATGCGGTTAGGACTGGCGTACGAGCAGACCGGGATGACGAAAGAAGCGATCGAGCGGTTCACGAAGGCACAGGCCCTGTTGGGATGGCCCCAGAATTTCTATCTTGCGCATGTGTACGCGACACTCGGACGCCGCGCCGACACCGAGGTAATTCTGCGGGAAGCCGAGAAACAGGGCGAATGGTACTGGATTGTGGTGTTCCAAGCAGCGCTCGGAAACAAGGACGCGGCGTTCAAATCGCTCGACAAGGCCTGCGATGCTCGCAGTTTCGGTCTGAGTTTTCTGGATGTCGATCCTTACCTCGACCCGCTTCGTCCCGATCCCCGGTTCGCTGCCCTGGTCGCGCGCATCGGCATCCGGTAGTCCCTTCGTGCGTAGATTTCGGGTCGACCGGCGCGAAAAAGGCGCCTGGGTATCAACAGCTTGCGTGCCCCCCGAGAGAATTCCGCGCGACGGCCGCACCGCCGTTCCCACCTCCTTGCAGAGGGCTCGCATGAACCTGGGAACTCATTCATTCATTCGTCGACTCGACCGTCGACTCGCACGAGCCTTGGGTCCAGAATCGCTGCCAATCCTTGTGGCTCCCTTTTCAAAGCACTCCATGGGGCAAAGCCGATTAGCAAGCCGGGTGAAATCATGAGCAGGCAATTGTCCCGTCGCATCCTCATCAAATCGGCAGCCGTTGGTTCCGCGGCAATCATTGTCGGCTATGACCCGCGAGCGCGATCGTGGATCACGGCAGCGCAAGCCGGAACCTCGTCATTCAAGGGCGTCCCCGAGCTCGACGGGGTGCTCCTTCTCGACGATGCCTCCCGCAAAGCGATCGCCGTCGATCGCGGCAACCTCTTCCATCGGATCCCTGCTGCCGTCCTCAAACCGGGCTCGGTGCAGGATGTGGTCCGGATGGTGCAGTACGCAAACCGGCATGCGCTTCGGATAGTGATGAGGGGTCAAGGCCATTCGCGATATGGCCAGTCCCAGGCAGAGGCGGGCATCGTCATCGATTCGAGCACGCTCAACGCAGTCCACCCGCCCGTCCACGACAGCGTGGATGCCGCTCCCGGTGCGTCCTGGAGTGAGGTCGCGAGGACAACGCTTGCCAGCAACCTGACGCCGCCGGTGTTTGCCGACACCATGACGCTGACGGTGGGGGGAACGCTGAGCGTCGGAGGGCTCGGCAACACGAGCCAGCATTTCGGCGCGCAGGTCGACAACGCCACCGAGCTCGACGTCGTGACCGGCGATGGCCGCCTCGTGACCTGCTCGCTTCAACGCGAAAGCGAGCTGTTCAACATGGTCCTCGCCGGCCTCGGCCAGTGCGGGATCATCGTTCGTGCAAGAATTCGACTGGTGCCCGCGCCAGGCGGCGTCGTGCTGCACAACCTCGTTTACGACGATCTCGAAGCCTACATTTCCGATCAGAAACGGGTCGTCATGGAGGGACGCTTCGATCATCAGTGGGGAACGGCGAGCCGGAAGAGGAACGGGCCCTGGAGCTTCACCATTCAGCTGGGAAAGTTCTACACGGCGCCCGAGGAACCGAATCTTCTTCCCCTCGAGGAGGGCTTGCGGTTCCGATCCCGCGCCGAGCCGGTGCGGCTGTCCTATTCGCAATACCTCCATCGGTTCGACGCCAGAAACGCTGATGGGATCGCCAGCGGGAGAGCATCCCGCCCGACTCCGAACATCGCGGTCTGGATTCCGGCTTCGGCCATCAAGGACTATGTCGCGCGCATCTTGCCGATGTCATCGGATGTTGCCGGAGTCGACCTGTTCTCCTTCTGGCCACTCAGGACCCGCCGCTTCACTCGTCCACTGTTCAAGGTGCCCGACGAAGAGATCATGTTTTCCGTCTGGATGAACCGGAGTGTCGCGCCCGATGACCCCGCCGCGCTCTCGGCGATGTTGGCGAGCAACCGCTCGCTGTTGGAGCAGATGACCGCCGTGGGCGGCAAAGCCTACCGGCAATATGGAATGGTGATCTCGCAGAGCGAGTGGGTGGAGCATGTTGGGCCCGAGGTCTGGCGGCGATTCTCCGCGGCCAAGGAGAAGTTCGACCCGAATCGAGTTCTGACCCCGGGGCCAGAGATCTTCCATTGAGATCTTCCATTGAGATCTTGCATTGACCTATCCTTTCCGACGAGTCTGAGAAGGCCCCTTTGCCCTCAAGACGGCCGGGCATTCCCGAGGCACGCGAAGAGAGAGGGTTCGGTCGGGCGTCGATTTGAACCATGTGACCGAGACGGGCGGGATGGCGCAAGGCTCGAAGCGCTCAAGAGTATCCGATCGATGATCAGCCTTCTCCATGACGATCCCCGCCAGGATGGCGAAAGCCGCCGGTCGATATGTGAGACTCGGCGCTCCCACCGCGAAACGGTTTCGGGCGACGTGTCGAGCAACTCGGCCAGTGTCACTGCTGGGAGTCCGACCGCCTTCCGCATGAACTTGATCGCTTCGCTGTCGGAAACTCCGGCGCTCGCCAGCTTGTTCACCACGGCCAGGTCGAAGTCGTCGAGCGCAGGCCCGTTGAAATACACGGCGCCACACGAATTGCAGACCAGCGCCGGAACAGAGGCTTTGAAGCTGTGTCCGGCAACGGTACGAATCGCTGGACGCTTCTTCGCGTGCAGACCCGGGTTGCCGCATCGGGAGCACTTGCGCTTTACGCTCTTCATTCGGCACCTCGGTACACCGTGATGACCGGCAGGTCATCTTGCAGTTCCACGATCACCCACAGCACGTCACCATCGGGATCTCGTCCGACCACCTGCCAGCGGGCATTCGCCTGCAATCTGCACGATTCCGCGTGCTCGAGTGCATGCCGCACATCGAGGAAAGGGACGCAGCGCTCGTCCATCGCGGCCCAAGCATGATCCTCAACGAAGATTCGGCCAGTGCGCGCACGGTCCGGATTCTGCGCTTCGCTTCCGATCCTCTCAGCTGCTGGACGACAGGGTGAACTGGCCATTGGCCGGGGTCGCGAACATCGGGTTCACAGGACAACGCACCAAAGCGAAGGCCCCACCAGCTAGGCGCTGGTGAGGCCTATGCTATTTAGGGCCCGCAGAAACCGTGGGTGGGAGGCGCGCGAGCTGTTCGAGTTGGTGAACGCGACTGAACGCGAACTCGCGACTCCGAAAAGAGGCACCGCCAGCAGCCGCCCCCCTCCCAGAACTGCCCGGCGCAACGCTCCGGTGGATTGACGCTCGGCGGAGCATGCCGGCCAGGCGCTCAGCGAGGGCATTCATGTCCGGCGCGCGGACCGACGCGGCGCGGCGCTCCTCATGGCGCCGGTCTGGTGCGGGCCCGTCAACCTCGACGGGCGCCGCGAGGCGAGGGCGTAACGGCGGTGTCGCTGGTCCAGACCTCCGCGACGCCCAGGTCGTGCAGGCCCGGAGGCGGGTTCCGGAGGACCGGGAGGGCACGCGCCCAACGGCTCGATGGAGCACGGCGGCAACGGCAGTGGTCAGCGGTGCAGGCAAGTCACTCGGCGAGGGCGGCGAACGCAGGACGGTCATGTTGAGCTGGTGAACCGGCGATCGCGGCGCGCCCGGTAACGTCGCGCTGCGCGTCGCAAGGAGGGTCCCGACGCGAGGCACGCGCTGCCCGTCCCCTGACCCGCGAAAACCGGCGTCGGTCAGCCCCGCGCGGTCCGAGACCACCGCATCGAGCGTGCCTTCTCTTCCAGCGTCTCCGGCGTGTCGACCAGCTCCTGCGATTTCCTCGTCGATCCCCTGAAGTCCTACTCTGAATAATCCCAGAAATCGTCTGGAACTGAGTTTCCGACGGCAGCTCGCATAGAATCACGAAAAAGTTTTGCTGCTGGCATTGGACGAAAAGCAATCGTGCGATCTATGATGAGTCCTTCTTCATTTTCTTCGATGACATCCAAACTTTCCAGTTCGTGACCCTGAATTTTCCCTTTCCACCTCAATAAGGTCCTTCGGTCGTCCAGCTTCCACTCACCAATATAC
>WNFO01005967.1_pt1 | contig 10723 bp, 8 predicted proteins | sample 5400251 | NCBI WGS metagenome assembly WNFO01 (sample SAMN13153354, study PRJNA577476) | soil metagenome | isolation source: 100 cm saprolite under Madrone tree | place: USA:California | collected 2016-06-14 | reverse complement strand
TATTTTCTGGTGGCGCGCGAGGCGTTCCGGCTGATGCAACGGCAGCAATGCGGAGGCGCGATCGTGTTCGTCGCCTCCAAGAACGGCCTCGCCGCCTCGGCCGGCGCGTCGGCCTACTGCGCGGCCAAGGCCTCGGAGATTCATCTGGCGCGCTGCCTCGCGCTGGAAGGCGCGCCGCACGGCATCCGCGTCAACACCGTCAATCCGGATGCGGTGCTGCGCGGCTCGAAAATCTGGGCCGGCGAATGGCGCCAGCAGCGAGCCGCCTCCAACAAGGTGTCGGAAGACGAACTCGAAGAGGTCTATCGGCAGCGATCGATGCTGAAGCTTTCGGTGTTGCCGGAGGACATCGCCGAGGGGATCTATTTCTTCGCCAGCGATCTTTCGGCCAAATCGACCGGCAATATCCTCAATGTCGATGCCGGCAACGCGCAGGCTTTCACGCGGTGAGACGCCAATCGTCGGGAGACAATGATGACCGACTTCTCCATCAGCGACGATCTTCTCCAGGCTGAGAACGCCGCGCGAAAACCGGCGCTCGACGAGGATTACGCCGCATTGTTGCGCGCGCTGGGTCGCCGGGGCATTGACGGTGATGCGCTAACACGAAGGGTCATGGCGTTCGGCGTCGCGATCCCGACCTGGGGTGTCGGCACAGGTGGCACCCGCTTTGCACGCTTTCCCGGCCCCGGTGAGCCGCGCCATCTGTTCGACAAGCTGGAGGATTGCGCCACCATCCACTATTTGGTGCGGGCAACGCCGACGATATCGCCGCATTTTCCATGGGACGCGACGAGTGACTACGCTGCCTTGCGGGAAGTCGCCGCCAAGCGCGGACTAGCGTTCGACGCCGTGAACTCGAATACATTTCAGGATCAGCCGAACCAGGAGCATTCATACAAGTTCGGCTCGCTCTCCCATGTCAAACCCGCGGTGCGAGCCCAAGCGATCGCACACAACATCGATTGCATCGCCATCGGCCGCCAGCTCGGCTCAGAGGCGCTGACAGTGTGGATCGGCGACGGCTCCAATTTCGCCGGCCAATCGAACATGACGTTGGCGCTCGATCGCTATCTCGATTCAATGCGCGAGATCTACGCGGCGCTGCCCGCGGATTGGCGGGTGTTTCTCGAGCATAAGCTGTACGAGCCGGCGTTCTATTCAAGCGTGATTTCCGATTGGGGAACCAGCTTTGCGGCGGCGCAGGAGCTTGGACCGAAGGCGCAATGCCTGGTCGACCTGGGCCACCATGCGCCGAACGTCAATATCGAACAGATCGTCGCCCGCCTCGTGCGCTTTGGAAAACTCGGCGGCTTTCACTTCAACGATTCGAAATACGGCGACGACGATCTTGACACCGGATCGGTCGAACCGTTTCGCCTGTTTCTGGTGTTTAACGAACTGATTGACGCTCGGATGCGCGGGGCAGAAGGCTTCGCCCCGGCCTATATGCTCGACCAATCGCACAACGTAACCGATCCGATCGAGAGTTTGATGCAATCGGCGATCGAATTGCAGCGCGCTCATGCCCAGGCGCTGATCGTCGACCGCTCAGCGCTGGCCGCGGCGCAAGCGGCCAACGACGCGCTTGGCGCCCACCTCGAACTCAAGCGCGCCTACACCACCGACGTCTCGCCGATCCTGGCCATGGCACGGCTGCGGGCAGGCGGCGCCATCGCGCCGATCGAGACCTATCGCGCCTCAGGTTATCGCAGGCACAAGGCCAAGGAGCGGCCACCGGTGGCGAGGACATCGGCGGGGATCGTCTGAGGGAAGCAAGCTCCACGCACGGCTCCGCGATGCCTCAAGCGAGAGACGCCGCCGTCCGAGCGCCGTCCGTTAACCCGACGGCAACGCATAGCGAAGCATCCGGACTTCCCCGCTCCCTAGCCGGGGTTCGCAGATTCGCGCTCGAAAATGCGGATTTCGTAGCGAAGACCTTTTGAACTAGCCCATTGATTTCTAACAAGCGGGTATCTCTCAAACCCGCCAATCCGCGAGGGCGGGTAGCCCAACTTGCGCAGTTGGAGATATTTTCTTGTGATCGTTGCCGACGCGGCCGGAACATGCATCAAAATTGGTCAGTTCTGTCCGTAAGTGGCAGTGGTGCTCCCGGTCTGCGGATGCAACGGCAAGACCTACAACAATGACTGTGAGCGACAAAAACAGGCTGGAGTGGGTCGTATCCTTCATTAGCCGGGACATCATGCGGATGTGTCCGACTCGGCATTGTCTGACGATCGAAGTTGGAGACCGGCCTCAATCGAGAGGAAGGAGACCGGTCGCGCTAAGCGAGAGTTTCAATCTCGGCCCATCAAACTCTAGCCCGCCTTTCGCTGCCTCAGGCTCGCGTACAACGCAGTCTCAAAATTCATGTAACCGATGAACGACGCCGGATCGCCGAAGGGAAGAATCTGGGTGGCCCAGAACCCGCCGAACCCGTTTCGCCGATCGATCCAGTAGAACAGGTTGGCAAGTCCGGCCCAACCGAGCGCGCCGGCCGGACGTCCCGTAGGCGCCTCTTCGTCGTTGATCATGAAGGTCAGCGCCCAGGATTTCGACTGACCCGGGAAGAATTCCGCGTCGTTGCACAGCGCGGAGATGACACCCGTGATGGGCGTCACCTTGTTGTCACCCAGATGGTTCCTTTCCGCCATGCGCACGGTCTCGGCCTTCAGCACGCGGCCGTGGTCGCCCGCGCCATCATTCAGCCACATGCGGATAAAGCGCATGTAATCGCCGATGGTGCCGTAAAGGCCGTGGCCGCCCATGTGTACTTCGGGCTTGGCAGGCAGCTCGAAATCCATCGGCGTGAGCGAACCATCGGCATTCCGCGCATGGATCCCGGCCAGTCTCCTTCGCATTGGATCGGTGAGTTCGAACGTCGTGTCCGTCATTCCCAGCGGCTCGAAAATGCGCGTCTGGAACACTTCGCCGAGCCGGCGATCCGTGATGGCCTCGACGATTTGACCGCACCAATCGAGATTGGTCCCGTATTCCCACCGCTCGCCCGGATCGAAAAGCAGCGGCGTCATCAGGCAGGCCTTGGAAGCAGTGATGACGCTGGGCTGTCCCTTTTCCTGCGCGAGTCGGTTATAGGTGTGGTTGATGAAATCGTAACTCAGGCCTGAGGTGTGAACCATCAGCATGCGGGTGGTCACGTCGCGCTTCGGTGCCCGCAGGATCGGCTCGCCCTTGGCGTCGAAACCGTCGATTACCTGGAGCTTGCCGATCTCGGGCGCATAGCGCCTGGCCGGCGCGTCGAGATCAAGCTTGCCTTCTTCGACGAGTTGCAGGACGGCGGTACCGGTGATCGCCTTGGTCGTGGAAAAGATGGCGAAGATGCTGTCGGTCGTCATGCCGGCCGGCTGATCGAGACGGCGCTTGCCGGCCGCACCTTCGTAGATGTTGCGATGGCGGTCCGTCACCATCGCTACGACGCCGGGCACGCGCGGAGTGGATGTAACGACACCGTCGAGAACGGCGTCTGCCGCCCAACTGAAATTCGTGCTCATGATCTTCCTCCCTCTGTATTGGAATGGTTTCGTCGGCGCGGCGCTTCGCTCAGTGCATGGCAAAACCCTGGTAGTCTTTCGCCGCGACCTCGTCGCACTTCTGACGATAGGCACCAACACCACCGCAGTAGGACAGCACACGGCGCGGCTTGCCCTCGACGTTCGAGCCCAGATACCAGGAATGGGTTTTTGCAATCAGCGTTGCATTGGCGATCTCATCGTGATGGGCCACCCATCCGTCCTCCGCCTCCTTTGTCGGTTCGACGACCTCGAGGCTATTTCGACGCATATAGCCGATGCAGTCGTCGATCCATTCGACCTGCTGCTGCAGGCATGTGGTCATGTTGCAGAGCGCAGCCGAGGGAGCGAGCGGCACCGCGGTCGTGAAGAGATTCGGATAGCCGTGAACCTGCAGGCCCATCGTGGTGCGGATATCCCTGCTCCAGTCATCCTTCAATGACCGCCCGCCGCGGCCCCTGATATCGATCCGCGTCAGCGCACCGGTTCCGGCGTCGAATCCGGTCGCCAGAATGATGATGTCGAGGTCGTGGACCGTGCCGTCGGCGGTCTTGATGCCCGTGGGTGTCACGCAGTCGATCGGATTGTTCTTGACGCCGACAATCTCGACATTGGGACGATGGAAGGCTTCGAGGAAGTTCTGCTCGAGCGGGACCCGGTGCGTCCCGAACCCGTATTCCGAGGGAATGAGCTGCTCGCACAGCTTTGGATCCTTGATCCGTTCGCGCATCTTCTCGCGCACGAATTCGGAGATTTCGGCATTGACCTCCTCTTCAAAGAACAGCTCGGCGAAGGACGATATCCACAGTTTCAGGGAGCCGTCGTTCCAGCAATCCTCGATCACCTCGCGGCGCCGCTCTCGCGTCAGACCGGCCCAGGCGTGCTCGAAGTCGTATTCAAATCCGGTAAAGGTATGCGGCAGCCGCTCCGTGAAACGCTTGAACTTCGACTTGTAGGCTTCCGCTTCCGCCGCGCTGTATTTGGGATTCTTCATCGGGATGATGTATTGCGGCGTGCGGATGAACACCTTCAGGTGACCGACCTCGCCGGCGATGGTCTGGATCGCCTGGATGCCGGTTGCGCCGTTGCCGATGACGCCGACGCGCTTGCCGGCGAAGTCGACCGGCTGCTTGGGCCAGCGCGCCGTGTGGAACAGCTGCCCCTTGAACGTCTCTTGTCCCGGGAACGACACGTGAGGGGCCGAGAGCATGCCGCAGCAGGTGACCAGGAACTGGGTATCGATCACGCCCCCTTTGTCGGTCGTGATGAGCCAGCGCTGCGTGGCCTCGTTGAAATGCGCGCTCTTCACAGTGGTGCCGAACTGGATGTTCTTGCGGAGATCGAGGCGATCGGCCACATAGTTCAGCCAGCGTTCGATTTCCGGCTGGCCGGGGAATTTCTCGCTCCAGCTCCATCCCTTGTAGAGCTCCTCGGAGAAAAGATACTGATAGATGAAGCTTTCCGAATCGAAGCGCGCGCCCGGATAGCGATTCCAGTACCAGGTGCCGCCGACGGCTGACGCCGCGTCGATCGCCATGACGTTCAATCCCTGCTCGCGCAGGCGGTAAAGCTGATAGAGCCCGGCGACGCCGGCTCCGACAACCACCGCATCGAATCTTGCCGTCGCGTGCGCGCCGTTGCTTCCATTGGACTTGGTCGCGGCTTCCGTCATTTCCTTCCCTCCCAGGTGTTTGCAAGTCGCAGGCGGCCCTCCCCACCCGTCGTGTAATCGGATGGCGGTGCGTGGCATCAATGTCGGTCCCGGCAAGTCGATCGGGCGGCTTCTCTTGGCCCACGGCTCTTGCGCCGTTCCTCCCGATCTTGCTCGAGACGCGAGCGAGGCTACGGGGGAGCCGGTGTTCCGGGCTTGAACAAAACCGACAATCCTTTGAACGGAACCGCAAGCCCTCGCCGTACCGCTGAGATCCGGCAGAGTTCGCTTGGCAAATGGCAAAAGCGGCTTATTCTGCGGGCCTGCCGTTCGGCCAACGAGAAGAAGCGGTCAACCGCGCCAAAGAGTTGCACGGAGGAGACTGCGCGATGGGCCAATTCATCACGGTCGAGGAGCTGCCACGCTATGCTCCCGGCGAACTGATGTTGGACAGTCTTGCGGTGGGAAAGGCCGATTTCCGGCTGCGGGTGTTCCGCTATGCGCCGTCCGACATCTGGGTCCCCCCTCCGAGAATTTTCTGATCGTCGTCTACCGGGAAGGTACGACGTCGATGAATCGCCGCGTCACCGGGGCGTGGAAGCAGGATCATGTCGGCCGTGGTATCACCACGCTACTGACCCGCGCGGAAGCCTCTAACTGGCGATGGAGCCATGACATCGAAGTCAGCCATTTCTACATCTCGCCGACCCTTATGGCGAAGACTGCGAGCGAGGCTTTCGATCGCGACGCGGAGGCCGTCGAACTCCACGACCTGCTCAGGATCGACGATCCGGTCCTGACCTGGATCAGCGATCAAATGGTTCAGGAGGTTGCCGCGGGAGGTCCGGGCGGGCGCCTCTGCTACGATGCGCTGACGCTTCAGGCCAGCGTGCACATCTTGCGAAAATATGCTTCCGTGCAATTCAAAATGCCCTGCTCGCAGGGACGTTTCAGGCCGGCCCATGCGAGATTGATCGAGGACTATATTGAGGAGAACGTCTCCAGGAACATCACGCTCGAGGAATTGGCCAACATCTGCAACTGCACGCCGGTTCAGTTTGCGCGCAAATTCCATGTGCACTACGGCATGCGGCCGCATGCCTACGTCTTGAAACGCAAGGTGGAACGCGCGTGCCAGCATCTTCGCCGGGATCGCCTGGCGCTGAAGGAAATCGCGTTACTGAGCGGGTTTTCGGATCAGAGCCACCTCAATCGGGTCTTTCGCCGACACATGAACCTCACGCCTGTCGAATATCGCAAGCAATCGGCATGAGACAGGCCTGAACGACAGGACATCGCAGGGAAGCGAATGCCAAAAAGGCTTCCGCCGTTTTCTACCGCACCAGTTTTCGCACCAGAAACGACCTCATCAAAAGGCAACGAATGCGATCGAACGCAGACGAAACCGCAGTGAAATCAACGAAGCTGATCGATATTCTGGCCGCTCATAACGGTCTGGTTGCAGGTTCGAGTCGACGTAAGCGGAAGCGATCCCTACCGCTTCTCGAACCTATGTTTGCTGGACAAGCGAATGCAACGCCCTAACCGCGGCCTCCCGGTTCTCCACAGGGACAAACAGACTGACCGAATTCGGCGACAACACGTATTTGTCGGGGACAATCCCGTGATGTCCGAGAACCTGCAACGCCCTGAACGGCAATTCCGACGAAACGCCGCCGAAGCAGGTGAGACTCACCGAGCTTGAAGCCTCGCGCTGCTTGCGCAGATCCTTGCTTCGCTCCAGCGTGCGCAACAGGGCGTCGAGCCACTCTGAATCACAGGCCACGGTCATGCTGGTTTTTCCCACGGTGAAGCTCGAGGCGAGGAGCTGCGGCCAGGACAGGCTGTTTTGCTTAAGATGCTGCGCGAATTTCTCGAAACCGTGATTGAGATCTTTGGAATCGATTTCCACATGCTCAATGCGAGCCATCGAGTTGACGGCGAGAACCTTTCCGTTTTCCATGCCTGCAACCTCTTTCATCACTTGCGTGCCGTGTTTAACGCCACCCCACTGCTTGAGAATCAGAGGCACATCCTGACTTTGCGCCAGCTCTAGGCTGCGAAAATGCAGGATCTTTGCACCCCAGAAGCACATTTCGGACAGGGATGCGAAGTCCACTCGCCGCAGGGGCTTTGCATTTGGCACGATGCGCGGATCGGCCGAACAAATTCCGTCGACGTCTTTGATGATTTCACAGCGTTCGGCCTTCAGCGCCGCGGCCATCGCAACGGCCGTGGTGTCGCTGCCGCCCCGGCCGAGCGTGGTGATTTCTCTGGTCACCGGGTTCACGCCCTGAAATCCCGCCAGCACCACAACACGCCCACGATCAAGTTCCTCAAGCACGCGAATTGGCCGTACATCGAGAATGCGCGCGGAGGAATGGGCGTCGTCCGTAATCACGCCGGCCTGGCTGCCGGTAAAGCTGATTGCGGGAACACCGAGATCGGAAAGCGCCATGCTCATCAGGGACATGCTGATGCGCTCGCCGGTCGTTAGCAGCATGTCGAGTTCACGGCGATTGGGAGTCGGGCTAACCTGATAAGCCATCTGGATCAATTGGTCGGTGGTCTTGCCCATGGCGGAGACGATCGCCACGACACGATGACCACGGCCATGCAGGTCGGCGAGACTGCGCGCAACCGCGCGAATTTTCGCCGGTGTTTCAAGACAGACACCGCCATATTTTTGCACGATGATGGGATGGTTGCGCATCTAACCTCGGTGAAAAGCCTCGCTCGCCTCGCCCATCGAACCGACACCGCCTATCCATGTGCCGACGATTTCAAAGTTGGGATTGAAGGCGACAAGGTCCGCGCGGTATCCGGGCGCGATCCGTCCAAGCTCGGACTCAAGGCCCAGAAATGCCGCGGGCGTCCGAGAGGCCATGATGAGGGCATCGACGAGGGAAATTCCGAGCAGCGCAACAGCGTTGCGCACCGCCTCGATCATGGTGAGGTGAGCGCCCGCGAGTGTGCCATCGGGGCCAGTCAGGCGATTTTCGTGCAACGTGATCTGCCTTCCTTGCAACATGAATTGCCGGTCGTTCGTGCCTACCAATGGCATGGCATCGGTGACTAGCATCAATCGATCGCGTCCCTTGCAGCGGAAGGCAACACGCAAACCGGCGCGGTCAACGTGGATGCCGTCGCAGATGATCCCTGCAAACAGCCGGCCATCCTCAAGCGCGGCGCCCACCAACCCCGGCTCCCGGGCGTTTAACTGCGACATGGCATTGAACAGATGGGTCACCCCCAAGACACCGCGATCGACCGCCTGCCCGATTTCGGCTGCGGTGGCGTCGCTGTGGCCGGCCGCGATACGCAGTCCGGCGCCGATCAATTCATCGATCATTGACGCGGGCACGCATTCCGGGGCCAGGGTCACAATGGAGCGGCCGCGGTCCCCAAAACTTTTAATTGCGGCGAGATCGCGCCGATCGGGCACGCGGATCTCGGCTTCCGGATGAATGCCCTTGCGAGACCTGTTGAGGGCCGGTCCTTCCAGATGAAAGCCGAGCACGCCGGGAATCTTCAGACAAGCCTGGGCGACTGCAGCCAATCGCTCGATGACCTCGCTGCGGTCGGTGATGAGGGTCGGCAAGCAGCCCGTGGTCCCCTCTTTGCGGTGCGTCTCAACGATGCGTCGAACGCCAGCCTCCGTTGGCTGGTCGTTGAGAAGGACGCCCCCGCCTCCGTTCACCTGGATGTCGATGAATCCGGGTGCAAGGATCGCATCTGCCGGAGGGTGGATTGAAGCGCGCGCCTCCGCCTCGCCGAAGGTGGTGCTTTCAATCCGCCCGTGCGAGATCCTGACCGACCCCGGCCCGCGCATGTCGGCACCATCAAAGATGTGCTGCGCGGCAATCGTGAAAGAAGAACCAGCGTGGCCCATCAGTATTGATCCGAGAATGGCAGTCACGAACTCGTGAGGCGAGTCCCGTACAAGACTCCATATGTACACTAAGGAGATTTGGGAGGACCCGGAGCGAAACCTTCGCGTTAACTTTCCATGGGAACAAAAGGTACCACGTATCTCGGCATTGATGGCGGCGGAACCCGCTGCCGCGCCCGGATCGAGGACGAAAATGGCAGAGTACTCGGTGCAGCGAGCTCGGGGCCCGCCACGACGCGGATTGGCTTCGAGAAGGCCTGGCGGTCGATCATGGAGGCCGCTGAAGCGACAGCCGCACAGGCCGGACTAACGCGCGAGGATTTCGCGCGGATGCACGCCGGAATTGGCCTGGCCGGTCTTGGTCGCCGGGGCGCGGAAGCGGCGCTCAACAAGATCGCGCATCCCTTTGCGTCCGTCATCTTCATCAGCGACGGCCTGGCGGCCTGTCTCGGCGCCCATAGCGGCGCGGACGGGGCCATCGTGGTAGCCGGCACAGGCTCGGTGGGTGTCGGCCTGATCGACGGCCGCGAAATCCGTCTCGCCGGTTACGGCTTTCCCGTGTCGGACGAAGGCAGCGGTGCCGACATCGGCCTGCAGGTTGTTCGACTGGCGCTGCGGGCCGCGGATCGCCGCGGCGAGCTGACCCCATTGCTTTCAGAGGTGCTGGGAGCATTCGATCATGATCCTTATCAGGCGGTGGCTTGGTCTGAAGAAGCCAGGGCCACAGACTACGCTGCGTTCGCGCCGATCGTGATGCGGCACGCCAATCAGGGCGATCCGGTCGGCCGTCGCATTGTCGAACGCGCGGCCGACGCCATTGGCGATCTGCTTGATCTGTTCCTAGCGAGGGGAATTGACCGGCTCTCGCTGGTAGGCGGGCTCGCGGATGCCATTACGCCCTGGCTGACGCCTGACCTGCGCGCCCGCCTGAGGTGTCCTGATGCCGACGCGGCGGCCGGCGCGTTACTGGTGGCGCGAGGGCGGCTTGACCTGCCCAAGAGAGAAACTGACCATGAGCAGGCTTCAAAGTTCCACGTTTAATGGCGCATGGATCAACTATATGGCCACCGAAGAAGTCGATCCCCGTTTTGCCGATCTTGATGCATGGTCGCTGACGTCAGCGATGGAAGCGATGTGGGAGGGCCAGCTTGCGGCAGTCGCGGCGATCGGCCATGCCCTTCCCGCGATCACAGCGGCGACCGAAGCGGCCAAAGCGGCGCTGGGTGATCACGGACGCATTGTGTATGTCGGCGCCGGCACCTCGGGCCGCGTGGCGGTCCAGGACGGCGCCGAGCTGACGCCGACCTTCGCCTGGCCCAGCGAGCGCGTCCGCTTCATCGTCGCCGGCGGAGACAGCGCGTTCGTCACCAGCATCGAGGGCGCCGAGGATGATGTCGATGATGCGATCACACAGATCAATGCCGCGCGGCTCACACCGCACGACGTGGTGATCGCCATTGCCGCCAGCGGGACAACGCCATTCACGGTCGCGGCACTGCAGCAGGCAGGCTCTTTCGGTGCAGTGACGATCGGTGTTGCCAACAATCCCGGCACCGCACTGCTGGCGTCGGCAAAGTTTCCGATCTTGATCGAGACCGGCCGCGAGCTGATCGCCGGCTCCACGCGGATGAAGGCGGGCACCGCGCA
>WNFO01005963.1_pt1 | contig 10725 bp, 11 predicted proteins | sample 5400251 | NCBI WGS metagenome assembly WNFO01 (sample SAMN13153354, study PRJNA577476) | soil metagenome | isolation source: 100 cm saprolite under Madrone tree | place: USA:California | collected 2016-06-14 | reverse complement strand
GACCATTGGCTGCGATGTTGATGACGCGGAAGTCGATACTCTCGATGCCTGGCGCGCCAGGCCGGATGAACGAGGAGATCGTCTTAGCGATGGCCTCCCTGCCAGTGACCGGCGCCAGCGGGATGTTGTGGTAAACGGCATCGTCGGTGAAAAATGCGGCCAGTTGGCCGGCCCCGACATTGTCGGACCACGCCCCGCAGAACCTGCGCACTACCTCGATCGGGCTCTCCATCTGACTCCTCCTGCGGTCGATCTTACGCCGCCAACGTCGCCGACTTCGACGGCAACTGTCTTGAGTCCGTCCACAAGGCGTGGAACCCCAAGCACTCATAGTCGTGTCGTCGATTTAAATCGCCGTCAGAAGGAAGCCGCGGGTCGCTGACCCGAGGGCCGGATCCGTTTCCGCGATATTCGACGTGCGAGCGCCGTAGACGCGCTCACCTCTCGCCAATCCTCGAACTTCTTGAATGCTCCGTTTTTCTGGCCTGAATTGATTCGGGCGGAAATCCCCCGTCGCCAAGCCTTGCAGTAACGATTTCGGCGGCGACGATGGACGAACGAGCATCTGTCGTCGCCCACCCGACTCGCATCATAATCGACGCATGGCTGATCTGCCTGTTGCCTGCACGTTGAGTCCAGCTGCCCTTCAGGCTCGTCGAGAAGACCTGCTAAATGCGGTGTTGCGGCGCACGAAGGAACGTCGCGAATTGCCGAATGGCTACAGTCTTCGGTTCGCAGCCGAAGGCGACGTGCTCGCCGAGATCGCACGCACGGTGGACAACGAGCGGAAATGCTGCCGGTTTCTGCGCTTCGCCGTCACAGTCGAACCCGACAACGGGCCGATTACGGTGGATCTCACGGGGCCGCCCGGCACGCGGGAGTTCCTTGCTGCGATGTTCGACTTGTGAGTCCGAACGTCCAACGGATTTTGGTGAGTGGTCGGGAAGGCGGGATTCGAACCCGCGATCTCCCGGTCCCGAACCGGGCGCGATACCAGGCTTCGCTACTTCCCGAAACAACACTTCGACATTCCGGGCTCTCTGTTCGATCCTGGCGATCACTCGTTCCCGAACCGAGCCAAGAAGTCCTGAGTTTCCGAATAATTCGCGTCCTCATGGCACTCTCCCTAACGACAGCCTAACGACTGAAGCGGGGCCCTACTCCCCTTCGGCTCCATGTGCAGCGGCCCATGGGAGCGCTGCGTTCCCCACCGAGTTGCCCGTTACCGAACGGTTGAAGGCGCACGCTTGGAAAGCGATTTCGGCGAGGCTCACGGACCGACACTGAAACACATCGTCGAGCAATCAATTCAACGACTTGCCGCTCTGAAATGCTCCCCGATGTGACCCCGTAACCGTCGGTGTTCGTCGGCGGTTTCGAACCCACCTTACACAGTTTCTACACAGTTCTCGCCTTCACTTGTTCGCATACGCGGCGATGTTCTTCCGTACGCGTCGATTCGAAGGTTCATCGAGTGTCGGCGGCGCGGATCAGGTCTGATCGCCCGGGCTACACCGCTTGGACGAGCGGCATGTCGACGACATGTTCGGCCACGAACCAGACCTGCAGCTCGTTATGGCGAATCACGTCGCTGACGATCAGATCGTTCGTGCCATCGTCGCCGCCTTCAGCCGCACGCCGGGCCATGGCACGAGCCTCTTTCAGCACGATTTCGTGCGCATGCAGCAGTCGCGAGATCTGGACGGGGACTTCTTCGCGGCCTTTTGGCGGTCGTGGGATCAACGTCGTCTCGGCGACGTCGTGAGCCATCGCGATACTCACGCCACCGAGCAATTGAATCCGCTCGGCGATCGCATCGACCGATTGGTTCTGCTGCTCGTAGTGCTTGTCGAATAGAAGATGGAGTTGATAGAACGTCGGTCCCGCCAGCTGCCAATGATGTTTCTTGTACAGATCGCGCAACGTCATCGTGTCCGCCAGCAATTGATTGAGGTCGTCCACACTTCCCCTGCAGACCTTCTCCGCCAGCGCGATCGGTAGCTTGACAAGATGCCCGAACGGCTGAATCTCATGTGCGTATTGATGGGTCAACGGCTTCGCCTGGTTCAGAACCGTCTCGGCGTCAATCACTCTTTTTGTCATGTGAGTCCCGTTGGTTGTCACGCTTTGCACCGCAGCCAAGGAGTGTGCGTGGGCGGACTGTAGAGGCTGAGCGTTGGATGATCACACGTGACGCGCCCGTACTGGAGTAACCGCAAAGTGAGGATTACTCCACTGTGAATCTCGTTCGCGCCGCTATGGCTTCTTCGTTTGGATGGCGATTGCCTTGAGCGCGGCCGGATCCGGCTTGAGCTCCGTCTGGCCCGCGGCGAATTCATTCACCTCCAAAACGTAGGCGAGGATGTCGGCATTCACCTGCGGCATCAGCGTGCCCGGCGCGTCGCCCGGCATTGTCGTCGCGATCCTCTCGAACACCTGCTGCAGCGTGAGGCCCTTCAACTTCAGAACAAACTCGTCGCCCTTGAGCGCCGGCGCGAGATCGGAACCTTTCAGTTCCGCCTGATGGCACGCGCCGCAATGGTCGATGTACTGCATCCTGCCGCGCGTCGCCTGCTGTTCGGTGTAAACGCGGACCGAGAGCCTTATCTCCTCCGCCTCACTCTGCGTCTGCATGATGGTTAGTGGTCGACCACCTTCGGCCGGCAACGCGACCACCGCTAGCAACCCACAGATACTCAGCGCCTTCTTCATGCTGCCTTCTTTCTCATTCGAGTCAGAGAAGCAACCAGGATGCCGAAGGTTCTTTTTGCGAATAAGGCCAAGAAGTGTGACATACGGTCGTGACGCCGCACAGCGATCGAGTGCCTTCGCACATGCCTGCTTGCTGGCGTGCAGTCCCGCGTCGGCGGTGCGCGACCACGCACGCAGCTCTCGACGTCTCGCTGCGGTCGTCGCCGGTATCGACACTTTGGTGTCGCAGATACCATCGTGTAATAGCCATGGTGTTCCGCACGTGGTTCAATCGCCCGTCAGACATAGTCCGACCAACGACGCGTTCGTCTAAGGCGGATCGCGGTCGGCATCGTCTCCGGGAGGTTGTCATGACGCAGACATTGCGCGAGACGAGTTCAATTGATGTCGGGTGTTATCGCGCTTACGCTGGCGCGATCGGATCGTCTCCAGCGTGGCAAGGTGTCCTCGCGGCGGCTGTGCGCGTGGCAACGACTGAGGCCACAGTCTTTCTCCAAGGCGAGTCGGGCACCGGCAAGGAAGTCGTCGCCCGGCTCATTCACCAGGCGTCGCCGCGGAAACACGGCCCGTTCGTCGCCATCAACTGCGCGGCACTGCCCGAACAACTGCTCGAGTCCGAGTTGTTTGGGTACGAACGCGGTGCGTTCACGGGTGCCCAGCAGTCGAAGGCGGGACACATCGAGTTGGCAGCGCGAGGGGTCCTGTTCCTCGATGAGGTGAGCGAGATGAGCCTGACGGCGCAGGTGAAGATTTTACGTTTCGTGCAGGAACGCGAGTATCAGCGCCTCGGCGGGACGCGACTCCAAAAGGCGGACGTGCGCATCATCGCGGCGAGCAACCGGGACCTCGGCGACGCGGTTGAACGCGGCACGTTTCGAGAGGATCTTCTGTACCGGCTGCAGGTCTTTGACATCTTGCTGCCGCCACTCCGGGACCGCCTCAGCGACGTCCCGCTGCTCGCGGAACAGTTCCTCGCCGACTGTGCGCGAGCCATGCATCGTCGGATACCCGGGTTGCGAGACGATGCGCGTGATGCGTTACTCGGGCACGACTGGCCCGGAAACGTGCGCGAACTACGCAATGTGCTCGAGCGGGCGGCTATCCTGAGCGACGGCGATATCGAATGCCGGCACTTGTCTCTTCGGCCGAAGATGCGAGCGCTGTCACCGCCAAACGATCTGAGCACCGTCGAGCGGGGCACGATCGAACGCGTCCTGCACGAGACCGGTTGGAATAAATCGAGAGCTGCGCGTCGCCTCGGATTGACGCGGACGCAATTGTACGGGCGGTTGAAGCGATATGACCTCGAGGCTGACTCGGCCGACGGCCTTGGCATAGATCGATCGACGCCGACGATCTCCGGCGCGGCGAATTGCACATCGCGCCGAGACAGTGTCACCGGCAGTGATCTGTTCAACCCTTCATCACGCTGAAGATATAGGAGAAGCACCAATGAGCGCAGAATCGGCACAGACGATGCCTGAGGGTTCCGAACTGGTGACAGCAGAGCATCGCCTGAAGGAACTTGGCATCACTCTACCAGCGCCGCCGGAGCCGTTCGGTACCTACGCGGAAGCCGTCCAGACCAACAACCTGCTTTTTCTGACCGGGATGCTCCCGACACAAGGCCGTGGAGCGGCCTTCATCGGCCGCGTCGGCGCGGAGCTCGACGTTGACACGGCACGGAAGGCGGCTCGCCTCGCAGCGCTCAACGTCCTGGCGGTCGCGCGCCAGCACCTGGGATCTCTCGACAAAGTGACGCGTATCGTCCGCCTCGGCGTCATGGTGGCCACGTCGGGAGACGTCCGCGATCAGCCGAAGGTCGCCGACGGCGCTTCAGACTTGCTGCAGGACGTGTTCGGCAAAGACAAGAACCCGTCTCGGCTGGTCTACGGTGTCGCGAGCCTGCCGCTCGGGACACCTGTAGAACTCGAGGTCATCTTCGAGGTATCCGCTCGATGATCGCTCCCTGGCGTCGTAACCGGCTCACGTCGACACTCGGAATCGAGTATCCCATTATCCAAGGGCCGCTCGGGGGGCTGTCGTCGCAGAAGCTGACGGCGGCGGTGTCCAATTTCGGCGGCCTTGGGTCGTTTGGCGCCCACTCCTTGGCACCTCACGCGATCAACGACGCGATCGCGCAGATCCGCTCCCTCACCTCGAAGTCATTCGCAATCAATCTGTGGGTCTCGATGGAGGACGAAGGTGCCCGGACATCGGATGAAACCGCGTTCAACAGAAGCCTCGCCTTACTCCGGCATCATCTGGCGGCGCTAGGAGCGCCCCAGCCCGTCTATACACCCTACGTGCCGATGCGCTTCGAAGATCAGGCGCGCGTGCTTCTGGACGCCCACGTACCCGTGTTCAGCTTTATTTACGGCATTCCGCCGCGCGAAATCCTCGACGAGTGCCGGAGTAAGCGCATCGTCACGATTGGAACCGCGACAACGCCTGACGAAGCTTCGATCCTTCAGGAGGCTGGTGTCGACGCGATCGTGGCGTCCGGCTTCGAAGCCGGGGGCCATCGGGGCTCGTTCTTGCGCACCGCTGAGGACTCCCTGACAGGCACATTCTCTCTCGTCCCGCGGATCGTCGACCGGGTCGACGTACCAGTTATCGCCGCTGGAGGCATCGGAGATGCCCGTGGCTTCGTGGCAGCCATGGCTCTCGGCGCCGAGGCCGTCCAGATGGGAACAGTATTCCTCACGTGCGAGGAATCCGGCGCCAGCCGACTTCATCGGGAAGCATTACTACGCAGAGATGCGGGACACACCGGCCTGACAAGAGGCTTCACGGGAAGACTGGCGCGCGGTATCGACAACGCCTTGATGCAGCAGTTCAACCAGACGGGCACTGAGATTCTGCCGTATCCGCTCCAGCGCGGACTGGTCAGACATCTGTCTGTCGCGGCAGAGACCGCAGGACGCTCGGATCTCTTGCCGCTGTGGGCCGGGCAAAGCGCCGGCCTGTCCGCCTGCACCGACGTCTCGGGTTTCTTGCAAGCGCTGCTCGAGGAAGTGTCGGCAATCGCCGGCCCGATCAGCGACTGGAGCGCGAAGTACCGTGAACACCATCCCACCGCCTGACAAACCGAAAGAGGACATGTTCAAGGCCTTGGGCATCGCGTTGATCGCTTCGCTCGTCGTCACATCGTGTCAACCGAGTCGAGAAGTTCAACGAAAGGAACGTCCTGTGGAATACCTGACTAAGTACCGCACTCAGCAGATCGACGGACTCTCGATTTTCTACAGAGAGGCCGGGCCGAAAGATGCACCGACCCTTCTGTTGCTGCACGGATTGCCATCATCATCGCGGATGTTCGAGCCGCTCTTCTCGCGTCTTTCTGAGCACTACCATCTGGTGGCGCCGGACTATCCCGGCTTCGGACACAGCGATTGGCCCGATCCCAAAACGTTCCCTTACACGTTCGACCACTACGCCGAGATCATGAACCATTTCACCGAGTCGCTCGGGCTCTCACGCTACACGCTGTACATGCAGGACTACGGCGGGCCGGTGGGCTTTCGTATGGCGTTGGCGCATCCGGACCGAATCGAGGCGCTCATCGTCCAGGACGCTGTGGCGCACAATGAAGGGCTCGGTGCGAACTGGAACCCGAGGCGGGCGTTTTGGGCCGACCGCGTGGCCAACGAGAGCACGCTGCGGACCAATCTTCTTTCGCTCGCCACCACACGGACACGACATGTCGGCAACGATCCGAACGTAGACCGGTACGACCCGGATCTCTGGACGGACGAGTTCGCCTTTCTCAATCAGCCGGGCCAAGCCGACATTCAGAGCGATCTCTTCTACGACTACCGCACAAATGTCGAGGCCTATCCCAAGTGGCAGGCGTGGATGCGCAAGACGCAGCCACGACTCCTTGTGATCTGGGGAAAGTACGATCTGTCTTTCGACCGGTCGGAGCCTGAGGCGTACCGGCGGGACGTGCGGGATGCTTTTGTTCATGTCCTCGATGCGGGTCATTTCGCGCTCGACACGGCGGCAGACGAGATCGCCGCCTTGGTGAGAGGCTTCGTCGCCGTTCACACCGAAGCCAGACGAAGCGCGCATCCAGACGCTGCGACCACAGCACAGTCAGCTTCGGATGCCGCCCACTTCTAAAGCCGTCGGCTGAGCCGAAGCACCCAAGGATAAGAAATCATGGCAAATGCCACGCTCACAACCCGGCCGCCTTTGCCTCCGTTCACGCGCGAGAGCGCGATTCAAAAGGTGCGCCTCGCCGAGGATGGGTGGAACACTCGCGACCCGGGGAAAGTAGCTCTGGCCTACGCGATCGATTCACGATGGAGGAACCGCTCAGAGTTCATCGCCGGGCGAAGCGAAATCATCGCGTTCCTCTCTCGCAAATGGGGCCGGGAGCTCGACTACAGACTCATCAAGGAAATGTGGGCGTTCACGGGAAACCGCATTGCCGTGCGCTTCGCTTACGAGTGGCACGATGCCTCGGGGCGCTGGTATCGCTCCTATGGCAATGAGAACTGGGAGTTCAATGACGACGGTCTCATGGCTTCACGTTTCGCGTCAATCAACGACCTGCCCATCGTGGAGACAGACCGCAAATATCACTGGTCACTCGGGCGTCGTCCTGACGATCACCCAGGATTGACCGAACTGGGCCTGTAGCGCGATACCTTGGTCCAATAGATCGGCCTCGCATGCCTGGTTACACTCGGATGCGACACGGATGGAGGAAGACATGAGTGCCGGTTTATTCATCGCGCGGTTAGTGTTCGGTGGGCTGTTTGCGGCGCACGGTTCTCAGAAGCTGTTTGGTTGGTTCGGCGGCTACGGTCTCAACGGAACGGGAACGTTCTTCGAGGGGCTTGGCTTTCGCCCAGGCCGATTGTTTGCTGCGGTTGTCGGACTCGCAGAGTGTGGTGGCGGGGTGCTCCTGGCAATAGGCCTGTTCGTGCCAGTCGCCGCCGCGGCGATTATCTCCGTGATGCTTGTGGCCATCTTCACGGTGCATTGGGGCAAAGGTCTGCTGGCGACGTCGAACGGCGTCGAATTTCCGCTCCTGTACGCCGTGTTGGCGTTGTCTCTTGCACTGACTGGCCCAGGTGAGTATTCGATGGATGCTGCGCTGGGCCTGAACGCGTGGTGGACGCCGCAACTGTCGGGCATCGTCCTCGCCGCTGGCGTTGTCGCCGGACTTGCGTGTCTCACCCTGCGGCGGCCAATCCCATTGGTCGGCCACGCGTAGGGCCACGCTCATTCCGCATGGACACACCTGATTCCTTGTTGACGCCTCCGGCGGCCACCGTCTCTCGTCCTGATCGTGTCTTTCCGACACTCACGCCGGCGCAGATCGCGCGCGTCACGCGTCATGGGCTCCGGCGCGCGATGACGCCTGGTGAGGTGCTCGTCGAGGTGGGACAACGCCCCGTGCCGTTCTTCGTGGTGTTGAATGGCGAAGTCCAGGTGCTACGAACATCAGGGGGAACCGAAGCGCTGTTCGTCGCTCTAGGCGCCGGGCAATTCACCGGCGAAGGCACCATGTTGACTGGTCGCCGAGGTTTGACGCGGATTCGGGCCATCACGCCTGGCGAGGCGATCGAGCTCACTCGGGAACAGTTGCTCGGACTCATCCAGACGGACGCCGAGCTGAGCGAGATCTTCATGCGGGCGTTCATTCTCCGCCGCATCGAGCTGATCGCCGGTGGCTATGGTGACGTCGTTCTGATTGGCTCGACGCATCGCGCCGGCACGCTGGGCATCAAGGAGTTCCTGACGCGCAATGGCCACCCGTTTCATTACATCGACCTCGATCGCGACGCTGATGCGCAGGATCTCCTCGATCGGTTTCATGTGACTGCCGCCGACGTGCCAGTGCTGATCTGCAATGGCGACGCGGTGCTGCGGAATCCGAGCAACCAGCAGATCGCAGACTGTCTTGGGTTCAACGACGCGATTGATCGGACGTACATCCGCGACCTGGTGATCGTCGGTGCCGGCCCGGCAGGACTTGCGGCCGCCGTGTACGGCGCATCGGAGGGACTGGATGTGCTCGTTCTCGAATCGAACCTGCCCGGAGGCCAGGCCGGATCGAGCTCCAGAATAGAAAACTATCTGGGGTTTCCCGCCGGCATTTCCGGTTTGGAGCTCACGGGACGCGCGTACGCGCAGGCCCAGAAGTTTGGCGCGCAGGTGATGGTCGCGAAGGGCGCAGCGAAGCTCGCAGGCGCCAGACCTCTCTACGCCGTGCACCTGGAGGATGGCAGTCGCATCAACGCGCGGGCAATGATCATCGCGTCGGGGGCGCGGTACCGCAAGCCCGCGATTGCAAACGTGTCGCAGTTCGAAGGCGCGGGCGTGTACTACGCGGCCTCGCGCATGGAGTCGCAGCTGTGCGCGGGCGACGAGGTCGCCATCGTGGGTGGCGGCAACTCCGCGGGCCAGGCTGCGGTTGTTCTCGCAGAAACGGCCAAGCACGTCCACCTGCTGGTCCGCAAGGATGGCCTGGCAGACACGATGTCACGCTATCTGCTGCGACGAATCGAGGAGCATCCGGCGATTACGCTGCGGACGCGAACGGAGCTCGTCGCGCTGGAAGGCGACCGGCATCTCGATCGCATCAGGTGGCTCGATCACGGGACCGGCCTCATCGAGACGCATGAGATCAGACACGTGTTCATGATGACGGGCGCCGTGCCGAATACGGGCTGGCTCGATGGGTGCGTCGCACTCGACGGGCGCGGATTTATCAAGACCGGTCCGGACTTGTCGCCGGAGGACTTGACGACAGGCGGGTGGCCGCTGGCGCGGCCGCCGTATCTATTGGAAACGAATCGTCCCGGAGTCTTCGCGGTCGGCGACGTGCGCGGCGGCAACATCAAGCGGGTGGCGTCCGCCGTCGGCGAAGGATCGATTGCCGTCGCCTTTGTTCATCAGGTGCTTCATCAGTAAGGTGCCGTCTAGCGCCTGGCAAGAATGACTCCGATGATCATCAACACGACGCCAATCGCACGACCCATTGTGAGTCGTTGCACGACTGCGCCGAACGCGCCGACGTGATCGATGGTGACCGCGGCGACGATCTGCCCGGTTACGACGAGACGGATCGCGTTGCCGACGCCGAGCCGGGGCGCGAGAAACGTGATGGCTATCACGTAGCTCGCAACAATGAATCCACCAAAGTAACCATAGGCCGGCACGTGCCGCAGTGTCTCCAGCGACGGAAGGGGTTCGCGTATGACGATCGCCCAGGCTGCGACGACGACGAAGCCGATTGCAAAGAGGGCGAGCGACGTGATCGCAACACTGCCGATCGCGCGACTCATCGCAGCGTTCGTGGCAGCCTGAATGGGAATGAGCGCGCCGACGATTACGGCGAGCGCGCCCAACAGTACCAAGCCTAGTGACGACATTCTGAATCCTCTGGGTCAAGGCCAGCCGACGGGCGGACCGGCCGGCTGGCGGATCTTGACTGTCAGACCTTTCGGGCAGGCCGCACGCCGAGTCTCGCGGCCATGGCGACCAACTCGGGAAGAGAGTGGGCCTTCATCTTGCGCATCAATCCTCATCCCAACGCCTTGTTGAGCGCCTCGAGCAACGCATCGTCGCTGAAAGGCTTGAACAGGCACTCTGCGGCCCCCTCCGCCAATAGGCGCGGACGGACAGTTGTGTCACCGTGCGCGGTGATGAACACAATCGGAATCGCCTGCCGCCGGCGTGTGAGTTCCTGTTGCAGGTCGGGTCCTGACATGCCGACCATCGCAATGTCGAGAATGAGGCAGTGGGTCTGGCTGACGAACTCCGACGCGAGGAACGCCTCGGCCGATGAGAATGCCTGGACGGCGAAGCCGAACTGCCGCAACAAGTCTGGCAGCGACTCGCGCACGGACTCGTCGTCATCGACCACCGACACCAGTGAACGCTCGCGCATCAGGGGGTCCTCATCGCGTGTGCCGCGTCCGTCGTGCGTTCTGGATCGCGGGGAATAGAAAACGCGAACGTCGCGCCTGGTCCATCATTCGGCTCTACCCAGAG
>WNFO01005960.1_pt1 | contig 10728 bp, 10 predicted proteins | sample 5400251 | NCBI WGS metagenome assembly WNFO01 (sample SAMN13153354, study PRJNA577476) | soil metagenome | isolation source: 100 cm saprolite under Madrone tree | place: USA:California | collected 2016-06-14 | reverse complement strand
GATTTGATCCTTCGCGCCTCTATGAGCGAGGATTTTCGCGAGGGGATGGACGCCTTCCTCAACAAGCGCACGCCGAACTGGAAGGGCAAATAGGGTTCCGACGTTGGAGCTCTTGTTCACTCCACATCCGTAGTGCTATCCGAGCGACGCCGCGAAATAAAATCGCCAGCGCGATTGCACAAATTTATTTCAAGTTATTTCAGAAGGATCACTTCTCGGGATTCGGTCCCGAATTCCACTTCGATATTGCAAACCAGGCCGCTTTACTTCAGCGGAGACGGGACGACGGCATCGGAGATAGCGTTGGCGCAAATTCAACCTGGGGCTGTGATCGACCGGGGCGACGATCTGCTGATCGTATGAGCCGCCTGCAGCGGTTCGATTAGGAGTGCGGGCTTTAACCCGATGCCCCTTTCATCCAGATGCCGGAAGGCCGCGATGGGGCCGCGCTAACGGCTTGCAATTTAATACGAAAGCCGTAAGCAGTGAGTTCGAGACCTGCTTGAACTCAGGATCATTAGTCCGCACAATGGCGGCCAGCAGAAACAAGCCCGGCAATGCCCGGGTCTGAACGAGCGACATGGGGAAGAAACACGTGCGAGATATCATAAGAGCCGTAGCCGCGGTGGCGGCCATGCTGGCGAGCGCACCGGCGATCGCCGCCTGGGAGCCGACCAAGCCCGTTGAAATTGTAGTCGCGGCCGGGGCCGGCGGCGCCTCTGACCAGATGGCGCGGATGATGCAGGCCGCGATCCAGAAAAACAATCTGATGAAGCAGCCGATGGTGGTGTCGCTCAAGGGCGGAGCGTCCGGCGCCGAAGCGCTGATGTACATGAAATCCAGCGAAGGCGACCCCAACAAGGTGCTGATCGCCTATTCGCTGATCTATATGCTGCCGCTGTCGGCGAAAATTCCGTTCAATTGGCGCGAGCTGACCCCGGTGTCGGTGGTTGCGCTGGACCAGTTCGTGCTGTGGGACAATGTCGCCGGACCGAAGACCGTGAAGGAATTCATCGAGGCCGCGAAGACCGCCAGTTCACCGTTCAAGATGGGCGGCACTGGATCGAAGCGCGAGGATCACGTTCTCACCGTGTTCCTGGAACAGAAGACCGGCGCGAAATTCTCCTATCTGCCCTACAAGTCCGGTGGCGAGGCGGCCACCCAGCTGGTGGGCAATCACACCGAATCCAACGTCAACAACCCATCCGAAAATCTCGAGGTCTGGCGCGCCGGCCAGGTGCGCGCGCTCTGCGTGTTCGACAAGGAGCGGATCTCCTACAAGACCAAGGTGACCGAGACCCAGTCGTGGAACGATATTCCGACCTGCAAGGAAGAGGGCCTCGACCTCCAATATCTGATGCTGCGCGCCATGTTCCTGCCCGGCAAGGTCACTCCGGAGCAGCAGGCTTTCTATGTCGACCTGTTCCAGAAGGTGACGCAAACGCCCGAATACAAGGACTACATGGAAAAGCAGGCGCTGAAGCCGATCTTCCTAACGGGCAACGACATGCTGAAATTCCTCGAGGAGGATGACGCGCTCAACAAGTCGCTGATGACGGAAGCGGGATTCGTGGCGAAGTAGTCTTCTTCTCCCTCGCCCCGCTTGCGGAGAGAGGGTCGGGGTGAGGGGGGCTCTCCGCGAGCGAGACTGGTGGAGAGTCCCCCTCACCTGGATCGCACCGACGATGCTGCGCATCGCCGGATCAACGTAGCCGAAGCCTCGCTTCTATACCAAGAACGGCCGCCGAAGGCGGCCTATGCTCTCCCCGCAAGCGGGGCGAGGTTAAGAACTCCCACCTTGTGTGCCCCACATGTCCGATTCCGAAATTGAAATTGTCGTCGACGATCCGACCGCGCCGGAGGCCGACTCGCCTGCCATAACCGACACCCGCGCCGTCGACATCACGGTTTCGCTGCTGCTCATGGCACTGGCGCTGACGCTTGGTTACGACAACTGGCGCACCGGCATCGCCTGGGATTCGACCGGCCCGCAGGCCGGCTATTTCCCGTTTTATCTGTCGGTGATCCTCGCCGGCGCCAGCCTCTATGGTCTTGTCGCCGCCTTGCTGTCGCGCAAGGAGGCTTCGGAAACCTTCGTCACCCGAGCGCAGCTCCGGCGCGTCATGGCGGTGTTCGTTCCGACGCTATTGTTCTGCCTGGCCACGCAGTATCTGGGACTCTATGTGGCGAGCTTCCTGCTGATCTCAGCCTTCATGCGCATGGTCGGACGCATCGCGTTGTGGAAATCGCTGCTCACCGCCTTCCTGTTCACGGCCATCATGTTCGTGACCTTCGATATCGCGTTTGACGTCATCATGCCGAAGGGGCCGCTGGAAGCGGCTTTTGGCTATTAGCGCATGATCCCGAACAGTGGACCGCGGTTTTCGGATCAGATCATGCGCAAACTAGGATAGATTTTCATGGAAGCTTTCGGCCTATTGCTGCACGGCTTTGCCGTCCTGCTCACCTGGAAGACGCTCGCGTTGATGATGGTCGGGCTGGTGCTTGGCATTTTCGTCGGCGTGCTGCCGGGGCTCGGCGGCCCGAACGGCGTCGCCATCCTGCTGCCGCTGACGTTCACCATGGACCCGACGTCGGCGATCGTGATGCTGTCGTGCATCTACTGGGGCGCGCTGTTCGGCGGCGCCATCACCTCGATTCTGTTCAATATCCCCGGCGAAGCGTGGTCGGTTGCGACCACCTTCGACGGCTATCCGATGGCGCAGCAGGGCAGGGCGGCCGAAGCGCTGACCGCGGCATTCACCTCGTCATTCATCGGCTCCCTGGTCGCGGTGCTCCTGATCACGTTCCTGGCGCCGCTGATCTCCTCGTTCGCGCTCAAGTTCGGGCCGCCCGAATTCTTCGCGGTCTACCTGTTGACCTTCTGCTCCTTTGTCGGGCTCGGCCGCGAGGCCAAGTACAAGACCCTGATTTCGATGTCGCTCGGGCTGCTGCTGGCCGGCATCGGCATGGACACGGTGTCCGGCCAGTTGCGCATGACCTTCGGCTCCGGCGAACTCTTGCGCGGCATCAACTTCCTGGTGGCGGTGATCGGGTTGTTCGGGATCAGTGAAATCCTGCTGACGATGGAGGAGCGCCTGGCGCTGCGGGGACACGCCGCCAGCATCAGCCTGCGCGTGGTGCTGAAAGTATGGAGGGATTTGCCAAAGTACTGGGTGACGCTGTTGCGCTCGTCCTTCATCGGCTGCTGGCTCGGCATTACGCCGGGTGGCGCGATCGCGGCCTCCTTCATGGGCTATAATCTGGCAAAACGTTTTTCCAAGGATCCCGAAAGCTTCGGCAAGGGCCGGATCGAGGGCGTGTTCGCGCCGGAAACGGCGGCGCATGCCTCAGGCACCTCGGCGCTATTGCCGATGCTGGCGCTGGGCATTCCCGGCTCCGGCACCGCGGCGATCCTGCTCGGCGGGCTCATGGTCTGGGGCCTCAACCCCGGGCCGCTATTGTTCGTCGAGCACAAGGATTTCGTCTGGGGCCTGATCGCCTCGATGTATCTCGGCAATGTCGTTGGCCTCGTGCTGGTGCTGACCACAGTGCCGATTTTCGCCTCGATCCTGCGGGTGCCGTTCGCCGCCGTGGCGCCGATGATCGTGGTGTCCTGCGCGATCGGCGCCTATGCGATCCAGAACGCGATGTTCGACATCTGGCTGATGCTGGGATTCGGGGTCGTCGGCTATGTCTTCAAGAAGATCGGCATTCCCCTGGCGCCGTTCACGCTGGCACTCGTGCTCGGCAATCGCGCCGAGGATGCGTTCCGGTTGTCGATGATCGGCTCCGGCGGCGACATGAAGGTGTTCTGGTCGAACGGCCTGGTCGGCTCGATCACGACATTGGCGTTTCTGCTGCTGTTCTGGCCCGTCATCGACAAGGCCTTCGGCAGCGTCGGGCGACTGATGCGGCCGGCGAAGGCGTAGACCTCACACAACCTTGTCCCGCCGCAGCGCCCCGATCTCTTCCGCGCTGAAGCCGAACTCGGCCAACACCTCGTCGGTCTGCTCGCCGAACTCCGGCGGCCGCGCCGCCATCTTGCTCGGCGTTCTCGACAGCGTGACCGGCTGGCCGACCAGGCGGATGTGCCGATTTTCTGCGTTGGGCACGTCTTGCGCGATGCCGAGATGCCTGACCTGGGCATCCTCGAACATCTGGTCGATCGAATAGATCGGGCCGCAGGGCACGCCGGCGGCGTTGAGCTCCCGGACCCAGGTCTCGGTGGATTTCTTTTCAGTGAGCTTGCTGATCGTCGCATTGAGCGCGTCGCGGTTCTTGGAGCGTGCCGGGGCGGTGGCGTATTCGGGATTGGTCACAAGCTCCGGGGCGCCGAGCGCCTGCGCGCAGCGCTCCCAGATCCTCCCCCCCGTGGTGGCGATGTTGATGTAGCCGTCCGAGGTCTTGAACACGCCGGTGGGAATGCTGGTCGGGTGATTGTTGCCGGCCTGCCTGGCGACGTCCTTTTCCATCAGCCAGCGCGCGGCCTGGAAATCCAGCATGAAGATCTGCGCCTGCAGCAGCGAGGTCTGCACCCACTGGCCCTCGCCGGAGACGTCGCGCTCCAGGAGCGCCGTGAGAATGCCGATGGCGCAGAACAGCCCGGCCGTGAGGTCTGCGACGGGAATGCCGACCCGCATCGGACCCCCGCCCGGCGCGCCGGTGATCGACATCAGCCCGCCCATGCCCTGCGCGATCTGATCGAAGCCGGGACGCTTGTGGTAGGGGCCGTCCTGGCCGAAGCCGGAGATGCTGCCATAGACGATGCGCGGGTTTATTTTCCGAACGCTCTCATAATCGATGCCGAGCTTCGTCTTCACGTCGGGGCGGAAGTTTTCGACCACGACGTCGGCCTTTTCCGCGAGACGCCGGAACACTTCGAGCCCTTTGGGATCTTTCAGATTGAGTGTCATCGCGCGCTTGTTGCGGTGCAAATTCTGGAAGTCGGAACCGTGGCGCGGGCCGCCCGGCTGCTCGCCGCCGGCATCCTCCAGCAGCGCGTCGATCTTGATGACATTGGCGCCCCAGTCCGCCAGCTGCCGCACGCAGGTCGGCCCGGCGCGGACGCGGGTCAGATCAAGCACGGTGAAGCGGGACAGGGCTTGCGAGGCGCGCGGGAGGGGCATTCAAACGGCTCCGGAACAGGGATGATGGGAAAAATAGCTTTCCTTTTGATCGGTCAGTTCCACCGTAAATTCAATAGCTGATCTCGGCATGCCGGGCTGCGTGGGCGGAGACTGGCAGCGAAGCGTTTGTCGGGTTCGCCGAACAGCCAAGAGGCAAGCCCCACAGGCTTCCGCGCTCAGCATTTGAATATTTTCGAAATCGAATCGTTCTGCCTTGAAGCTTCCGCAAGACCTGGCTGCTCTCTGCAAATTCGCAGCCGAAAGAGTCAGGCCCGCCCCCTTAACATCTCGTGGGTCCACCTAACGCCGGATTCCCGGGATTCAAACTGCGAATCCCGATCGATCGATCAGCCGGAAATCACCAGCATCCAGAATGAGGTGCGGGCCGTCAGGGTCAAGAAGGAGCGTTGCACTAGCTTCTCTTCCGCATTATTAGTTGAGTCGTCGGCAAGTCCTCAAGCGTCCTGCGTCCGCATCGAAACATATTGCTGTCCATACGTGTTTTCTCGGAGCCGGGTACTTGGCCATCATCCCCGAGTTGACCTCGTTCGAGAAAGCACTCGCCGGCAAAAAAATCTTTGTTACCGGGCATACAGGCTTTACCGGCGGATGGGCTTGCCGGTGGCTAAGTGAAATCGGGGCCGTTGTAGCGGGTTTTTCGCTTCCTCCGAATACCGAACCGTCATTGTTTAACGTACTTGGCCTCGCTAAAGACGTTTCGACGGTGTTGGGGGACATTTCGGATTATGATGCGTTATACAATGCTGTTCGCGAGTTTGAACCGCATCTCATACTGCATCTTGCCGCCCAACCACTTGTGCGTGAATCGTACCGTGATCCGGTGCGAACGTTTCAGGTCAACGTTCAGGGTACGGTGCATCTTCTCGACGCGGCCCGGCACGTTAAGAGCGTTCGAGCCGTGTTATGCATCACGACGGATAAGGTCTACTACAACAATGAGCGGTTATGGTCGTATCGTGAAAACGATCGGCTTGGGGGGAAGGATCCCTATAGCGCGTCGAAGGCGGCCGCTGAATTCGCTATTCAGAGCTTTGCCGCATCGTTCCCGGCGAACGATGGCAGCGGACCGGCGATAGCGACCGCCAGGGGAGGCAATATCGTTGGGGGTGGCGATTGGTCGGACGAGCGGCTGATCCCGGATTTCGTGCGGGCGGTGAAAAATAACGCCCCGTTGACGTTGCGGTTTCCCGAGGCGACGCGACCCTGGCAGCATGTGCTTGCGCTGGTCCAAGGCTACTTGATGCTTCTGGCAGGCCTCATTTCCGACGATTCGCCCCGATTTGCCCGGGCTTGGAACCTGGGCCCTTTGGACAATCGGCCCTATTCCGTGAGGGATGTCCTGGAAATGATGTGCGAGCATTGGGGTCGTCGGCCCGAACTCCGTTATATGGACAATCCATTGCCGGAATCCCGAGCGCTCGCGCTCGACAGCTCTGATGCCAGGGATTTGCTCGGTTGGCGCCCGGTTTGGGAAACCGACCGGGTTATCCAGGAAACCGCGAAGTGGTATCGCGACTTTTATGATGATCCTTCGTCGGCACCGCGAATTACGCTGGATCAGATTAATTCCTGGCGCGCGGCACTTAAATGAATTTCGTCCTGGGTGCGCACGGACGCCTTGGCAGCGCAATTGTCGCATCTACCGAACTCGGAAATACGATCGCGCTTGACCGATCGATCTACTCTCATTGGGCGTGCGAAGGAGCTGCAGACGACGTCGCGCGCTATTTTGAGAAATCTGCCAGCCCTGAGGCTGCGGGTTACGTTTTTGTGGCGGCGGGAATTACTGATCCGAACCGTTCCCCGGAGGAACACCATAGCGTCAATTACCTTCTGGCGCGAAATGTAGTCGAAGGCGCTCAAAAGTGCGGGTTGCGGGTTGTGACCTTCGGATCGGTCATGGAGGCGATCGCAGGCGAGGGATCTGAAAATTCGTATTTTGCGAGCAAAGTTCGACTTGGAAATTTTGTCAAGGAATATTCAGCAAAACACGGCAACGCTCTTCATGTCAGAATTCATACGTTATTTGGCGGAGGACTTCCGGAAAATTTTATGTTTCTTGGCCAGATGCGAAATGCCATTGCCCGAGGTGCACGGTTCGATATGTCCGACGGCTTGCAGCTTAGAGAATATCATCACGTCGACGACGAAACAAAAGCGATTGCAAAGTTCATTCAATTGAACGCTTGCGGCGTGATCGAGCTCAGCCATGGATCGTCGTTTCGTCTTAGGGATCTCGCGATTTATGTATTTAAAGCGTTCAACTGTCCTGATAAGCTGAATATCGGCGCTATTCCCACGCCCCGCCATGAAAATTTTGACTTCGTTTTCCCGAGGTCCCCTCTTTTGGGCGAATTTCAATTCAGGGACACGTTTCCAGCCGTTGTCGAGTATTTGCGAACGTGTGACACATGATTGAAAACGATGCATCGGGTTTGAACAACGACGGTCGCCAATCGCGACGTCCGCTAATTACAATATCCATCCCGGTTTTAGACGAGGCAGACAATATTGATTCGCTGTATCAGCGGCTTTGCCGCCTCGGCGAGACAATGGCGGAACGCTGCGATCTGGAATTCGTCTTTAGCGACAATCACTCCCAGGATTTAACCTGGGCCAAGCTGTCCCAACTGGCGAGCACAGACCCACGCGTACGAGCGATTCGCTTCAGCAAGAACGTCGGATTTCAGCGATCCATTCTGGCAAATTTTCTCCACAGTCGCGGGGATGCGGTGTTGCAGATTGATGCAGACCTGCAGGATCCTCCAGAGCTGCTTAGCGAATTCTTCGAGCTGTGGCGCTCCGGGTATCGTGTTGTGTACGGCATTCGTAAAATGCGCCCGGAGGGTCCGTTACTGCGCTGGTTCCGGCGTTTTGGCTATTGGTTCATCGATAAAGTGAGTGAGCACCCCATTCCACGTGATGTCGGTGACTTCCGCCTAATCGATCGCACCGTCGTCAACGCACTAATCAAAATGAATTCACCTAGCCCCTATTTGCGGGGTATGATTGCCAGCCTGGGCTTCAGCCAGACTGGTATTCCTTACAATCGCGACGCACGTGTGCATGGCAAAAGCAAATTCAACGTTGCGCGAATAACCCAATTGGGAGTCACCGCCGTTGTCAATCATTCGGTGGTGCCCTTGCGCATCGCTTCAATTGTTGGAGTAGTCACGCTTGGGATCAGCGTTATTGGCGGACTATATTTCGTCATAGGCAAACTAATCCAACCCGACTATCCGCGGGGTCTCGCTAGCGTTCATGTTTTGGTACTTTTCGGCATCGGTTTACAATCCTTTCTTCTGGGAATTATCGGAGAATATTTGCTTCGTATCTATCTGATCCTGCGCGCAGAACCGTTGGCTATGGTCGAGCAGACCCTGAATTTTCCAGCCGAGGAAATCCGGCTATGATGGGCAGCTATGTGGAAATGACGGAATCTCGGATGCGCGCGAAGGGCGAAAATAGATGAAAGTCGTTATTTTGGCTGGAGGCATGGGCACGCGGCTTGCTGATGCGACGGAGCTTTTGCCGAAGCCGTTGGTGCAAATCGGTGAACGTCCTATCATTTGGCACATCATGAAGATCTATGCAGCTGCGGGATTTGATGAGTTTATCATTTGCTGCGGTTACAAGGGCCACATGATCAAATCCTATTTCGTCAATTACTTTACCGAGAATTATGACATCACCGTCCACCTCGGCGAGAACCGGGTCGATTTTCATGGTGGTCCAAACGAGCGCTGGACCGTCACTCTCGTCGATACCGGTCTCCATACGATGACGGGCGGCCGGATCAAGCGGATCGCTCCCTATGTTGGTAATGAGACGTTCTGCCTTACCTATGGCGACGGCGTTTCTGATGTCGACATTCGCGCGCTTGTAAATTTCCATCGTGCTCAAGGACGGTTGGTGACGATAACGGCGGTGCCCTCGCCGGGACGTTTCGGGATTCTTGACATCAGTGACGACGAGACCGTGAGTCGCTTTCACGAGAAGCCGGAGAATGAGATGGGATGGATCAATGGTGGGTTCTTCGTCGTGGAGCCTCCAGCGGTGAACTATATCGATAATGACGAAACCTCCTGGGAGCGAGCGCCTCTCGAGCGGCTGGCGCAGGACAAATCTCTCGCCGCCTACCGGCACCAGGGGTTCTGGAAGCCCATGGATACCTTGCGCGATCAGCGCGAACTCGAGGCAATTTGGAACGCGGGCAATGCGCCCTGGAAGCGCTGGTAACAATGACCAATCCGCCGGCCAATGAGGCCAGAGACCAAATGAAGGGTCTGTCGGCTCTTACGCTGCTGACGCCGTCTCCTCTGCACCTGGTCGTGCGGTTTGGCGTGAGCGGTGTGACAACGACGCTGGTTTATTTTTTCCTTGCGAACGCGTTCGTGCTGCTGCTCGGGATGGCGCCGGTTGTGGCCTCGGTAAGCGCGTATCTGTTATCGATAGTGATTTCGTATCTGCTTCAGAGTCGCTTCACCTTTCGGGTTAACAGCGACTCCGTTGATCAAGTCGTGCGCTTTGTCGTCACGTCGCTGGCCGGGCTTGCCGCTTCGTGGTGCGGCGTGGCTTTTACCGTCGTTGTGCTCGAGTGGCCTTACCTGATCGGCACGCTTCTCGTCTGCGCACTTGTTCCAGCCATAAACTTCTTCGTGTTTCGTGGCTGGGTGTTCGCCATGCGCGAGGGACGAAACAGCAATGCTGCTGCTGGAGAGCAGGGATGAGCGAACGGAAAGCTTCTCAGGTGACTCAAGCGCAGGTCGCCAGGGATTTCGACAACGTCGCCACCGACTACGAGGACAAGATCAATTCGGCGCTTGCCTTCGCCGGGCGCGAACACGCGTTCTACATCGACATCAAGCGCGAACACATTCTGCGGCTGGCACGGAAGCATTTTCACGACCTCGGGGCTCTGGACGTGCTCGACCTTGGCTGCGGTCTCGGGGCCTATCACGCCGGACTCGAGGGCAAGTTTCGGGAGTTGCATGGCGTCGATGTTTCGGCGCGAAGCATCGAACTTGCGGCCGCACAACATCCCTTTGTGCACTATTCGACCTTCGATGGTGGCCGGCTGCCTTATGGCGACGGACAATTCTCTATCGTGTTCACCGTCTGCGTCATGCATCATGTCCCGCCGGCGCGGTGGAGGAGGTTCGCTGCGGAGATGTTTCGTGTAACAAGGGCCGGCGGCCTCGCGCTCGTATTCGAGCACAACCCATATAATCCAGCGACCCAATATATCGTGAAAACCTGCGACATCGACAAAGACGCGGTATTGTTGCGCCCGGGAAAACTGCGAGGGATGTTTGTGGATGCCGGGTTCGACAAGGTTCACACCCGGACCATCATTTCCGTCCCACCGGTCGGCCGATTCCTCGCCGGGATCGACAAGGTATTGGGGCATCTTCCTTTCGGAGCTCAGTATTATCTCAGCGGCGTCAAGTCGCCGCCCTGACACGAGGGTAGGTCACTGACCGCCAGGCTAGCGTTGCAGGCTTCGCCGGCTTCTGGCGATCGGCGACGTTGCCTGTTCCCATCGTCGTGGTCGGTGGCGGTCGCTGGGCGCGGACGT